>Ga0075471_10001474_pt1 | contig 15413 bp, 14 predicted proteins | sample DEB19_08_DNA_2_FD_74787 | JGI IMG/M metagenome (GOLD analysis project Ga0075471, IMG submission 74787) | Aqueous microbial communities from the Delaware River and Bay under freshwater to marine salinity gradient to study organic matter... | ecosystem: Environmental > Aquatic > Marine > Coastal ... | reverse complement strand
GACTGCCACTTCCTCCACGAGGGCCGGCCCCGCCGCCGTCTCGCCTCACGCTACGCACCGCCGCCGCTGCAGCCCGCCACATGGTCGGCGGCCGACGACTCGCTGGCGGCCTGCCTGCTCGACGTGCTCGCGGCGCCCGACGTCGCCAGCAAGGAATGGATCGTGCGGCAGTACGACCACGAAGTGCAGGGCTGCAGCATCGTGAAGCCGCTCCTGGGGCCCGGGCTCGGCCCGGCCGACGGCACCGTGATCCGCGGCGTGCTCGGCCGCGACCGCGGCATCGTGCTCGGCGTCGGCCTGCGGCACCGGCTCGGCTGGCTGGATCCCTATCAGATGGCGGCGGGCGGGATCGTCGAGGCGATCGCCAACTGCGTCGCCGCCGGCGCGGATCCCGACCGCATCGCCCTGCTCGACAACTTCTGCTGGGGCGACTGCCGCCGCGAGGAATCGCTGGGCACGCTCGTCGAGGCCTGCCGTGCCTGCCACGACATGGCGGTAGCGTTCACATCGCCGTTCGTCAGCGGCAAGGACAGCCTCAACAACGTCTTCGCCTGGAAGGACGCCGCGGGAAAGCATCGCGAGCTGTCGATTCCGCCGACGCTGCTGGCCACGGCACTCGGCCAGGTCGCCGACGTTCATCGCGCGATCACGCCCGACCTGAAGCATTCGGGCAATCGTCTCGCAATCGTGGGCGGCTCACGGCTCGACCTCGCCGGCAGCCAGCTCGAACTGGTGGGCCGCGTCCGCGGCGGCCGCGTGCCGCAGGTCGACGCCGCCGCCTGCCGCGCGGCGTTTGCCGCGGTGGCCACGGCCCAGCGGGCGGGCCTCGTCGCTGCCTGCCATGACTGCTCCGACGGAGGACTGGCGACCGCGGTCGCCGAGATGGCGATCGGCGGCAACGCGGGAGCGCGGCTCGCGCTGGCCGACGTGCCGACCGCGGGTGACACGGCCGGACTCTCACCGGCGCAACGGGATCTCGCGATCGCGTTCACGGAGACGCCAGGCCGTTTCGTGTGCGAGGTGCCGGCCGCCGTGGCCGACCGCTTCGCCGCGGTCGTCGCGGGCGTTCCCTGGGCGTGGATCGGGTCCGTGACGGACGACCGCAGGCTCGAGATCGTGCCGACGGCTGCGGCCGCAGCCGTCATTCCGGTGGAACGGCTCGCCCGCGCCTGGCGGGGAGGAGCGTGAGCATGTTGTCACCTCGGGCATTGATCCTGCGGGCGCCGGGCACCAACTGCGACCACGAGACGGCCCACGCCTTCGAGCGGGCCGGCGCGATCGCGCGCCGCGTGCACGTGCGGGCCCTCGCGGCGCGGCCGGCATTGGCCGCCGACTTCCAGATCCTCTGCATCCCCGGCGGGTTCTCCTACGGCGACGACATCGCCAGCGGGCGGATCTTCGCGCTGGAGCTGAAGTCGCGGCTGGCCGAGAGCCTGGCGGCGTTTCGCGATCGCGGCGGGCTCGTGCTCGGCATCTGCAACGGCTTCCAGGTGCTGCTGCAGACGGGCCTGCTGCTGGCCGACCCGCGCACCGGGGCGGCGCGGGCGAGCCTCGCCCACAACCAGTCGGGGCTCTTCGTGGACCGCTGGGTGAACCTTCGCGCCATCCCGGGCCGCTGCGTCTTCCTGCAGGGCATGGACCGGTTCGAGCTGCCGGTCGCGCATGGCGAGGGCCGGTTCGTGACCGGCTCGCCCGCCGACTTCGCGGCATTCGACGCGGCGGGGCAGTTCGTGCTCCGCTACGCGGCCGACGCGACGGGCGGATCGACCAATCCCAACGGGGCGTCGGGGGACGTCGCGGGCGCATGCGACGAGACGGGCAGGATCCTCGGGCTCATGCCGCACCCCGAACGGTTCATCGACGCCGTGCAGCATCCCGCCTGGGCGGGCCGGCTGGATCCGCGCGCCGCCGGGGCGGGTCTCTCGCTGTTTGCCAATGCCGTGAAAGCCGTGTCGTAACGCCGGCCAGTCCGCGATTGACGCGGCTCGGCGACCGCCCTACCTTTCCTGCCCCGCCCGGCTTTCGACAGGGCATCGCGGGCCGACTCTCTCGGGAGGCGGCCGTCGATGCGTGCCGCCCGCCGTGCGCACTCGAGAGCATGAGCCGCGCTTCCGCCTCTACCGTCGTGGCCATCTGGCTCGCCGCGCTCGTCGCCGGCGGGTGCCGCATCGGCTTGCGGCCGGACCCGCTCGCCGACGCGCCCCGATCCGCGGCAGCCGACCGCCACCGAGCTCCGCCGCAGACCATTCCGCTCGAGCTCATCTTCCTCCGCTTCGAGGAGCACGACCCGCTGTTCCGCGACGACCTCTGGAGCCTGGTCGACGAGCAGCTGCTCGACGCGTCGCTGCGGCGCCGGCTGCATGCCAACGGCTTGCGGGCCGGAGTCGTGACGGCCCGGCTGCCCGCGGGCATCGCGGATCGGCTGCTGCCCGAGACCACGACCGCCAGCGACGCCACGTCGGCCGGCGTTTCCGACGATCCGGCGCTTGTGCGCCACACGCTCCGGCTGCTGCCCGGCCGTTCGAGCGACGTGATGTCCGCGACCGGCATCGGCGAGCTGGTGCTGCTGGAGCATGACGGCGAGCGGCTGCACGGCCGAACCTACGCCGCCGCCAGCCCGCTCTTCGGCGTGCGGGCCTGGCCGGCGGCGGACGGCCGCGTGCGGTTGCACGTCGCGCCGACGATCAAGCACGGCCCCGTCGAGCGGACGTGGGTGGGCGAGGAGGGAATGTTTCGCCTCGAGGCCGGCCAGCGGCGCGACGCACTCGAAGGGCTCTCGTTCGAGGTCACCGTGCCGACGGGATCGATGCTGGTCATCGGCTGCTCCGGCGATCCGGCCTCGTCCGTGGGAGACGCGTTCTTTCGCGACCGCGGCGGCAGCCGATCCGGCCAGCGGCTGCTGGCGATCAGGCCCGATCCGGCCACGCCCCCGGCTGACCCGCTCTTCGCCCGGCACGACGCCGCCGACGCACCGTGAGCCGACCGCGAGGGCGGCGGGTGCGAACGGGGGAAGTCTGGTGAAGGATTCGCGGCTGCGTCGGCCTCACCCGGGCGTGAGTCTGCGGTGTTCTGGCAAGCGGCAATCACCCCGCTCCGCAGTGTTTACGCACCCTGCCACAGGTGTCGATCCCTGTTGTCGACAGTGATTGCCCTCGGCCGTCGCGGACGACGCGGCGGCGTTCCTCGTGTCGGAATCGACGAAAGAACCGCTCATGCGCACCGACCCAGCACCCGCCACGGCTTCCACGCGGTCGCACACGCCCCGGGCGCTCACCGTCTTCACCGCCGCCTTCGTGGCCGGAGCGGCTGCGGCGGTGGCCGTCAACAGCGTACTCGACGTGCGGCTGGCGCAGTCCAAGCCGCAGGTGGCGAGCGAGCCGATCTTCGTCGCGCTGCGATCGTTGCCGCAGGGAGCGCCGGTGACGGTGTGGGACGTGGCGCTGCGCGACTGGCCGCGGGCGATGGTCCCGACCTCGGCGCTGCGGGCCAGCGACACCTTCAGTGGGCTCGTCCTCAAGCATCCTCTGCGCGAAGGCCAGCCGCTCCTGTCGATCCAGCTCGTAGAAGCCGATTCCACGCCGTCGTCGAGGCTGTCGGTCACCGCCGTGTCGACGCCGCCGACCGCCGCCGACCGGACGGCCGACGTCGATCTGTGGGCGCCGGCGGAACCGGTCGGCACCGCGGCGCCGACGGCCATGCCTCCCCAGCCGCCGCAACAAGCACAGCCACAGCAGGCGCAGGCCGCGCCGCAGATCGAGCCGCCGACGCAGCCCGTCGCCGCCCCGGCCGCGCTGCTCCCCGAGCCCGAGCAGGTCAGCGTCACGGCAGCCCCTGCCGAGAAAGCCATGCCCGTGGCCTCTGAGCCGATGCCGGCCGCACCGCAGGTCGCCGTCCAGCAGCCGCTCGCGGACGCGAGCGGTGCGGCGACTGCGGCTGATGCGACTGCCGAGACGCTCGAGCCGATGGCGGCCGATGCCGTGGCCGCCGTCGAGGACGCCATCACTGACGAGATGCTCGAGGCACTGACCGTGACCAGCGTGCCGGCCGATAGTCTCGTCGCGACGCCCCCTGCCGGCGTCCTCGATCCCCCGGCCGCCGCGGAAGAGTCGCAGGCAGCGCTGGCCGAAGGGACGCAGCAGGCCGCTCCGCAGCCCACTCTCGCCGATCCGCCGCTGACACCCGTGCAGCCGCAGGCCGACGCGTCGGCGCCGCCCGCCAGCGTGATGCGACAGCCGGAATCCGCGCCGGCGGCGACTCCGGTGCCGGCACCGACGCGGATCGCGACCCGATACCTCGTCGTTCCGGAGAACATCGCCCTGCAGGCGGATGCCTCCTTCACCGCGGCCCGGCCGGAGGCCGAACCGCAGCCGGCGCCGCAGCAACCCCCGCGCGGCGTCAACACGGCGGTGAAGCCACTGCCCCCGACCTCCGTGCCGGCGACAGCCGCTCGACCCGGCAGCCAGACCGCGCAACCGCGAACGGGCCGAACGCAGCGTGGCGGGGCAGGCGCGGCCCCTCCGTCGGGACGGCCCGCCGCCGGAGGAGCGACCGCACGACCCCAGCCCCAGCCGTTGTTCCCGAACATCGCCGCGGGCATCGAGACGATCGAGGGGGAGATGGGCCGGCTGCGCCGCGACCGCTCGGGCCAGGCCCAGCAGCCGACCGCCGCTCGTCCTCGCCCGCAGTAATCACGACCTCGCGCCGGCGGGCGATCCGTGCCCACGCGGCCGGACGAGACGTCATTCGCCGCGGACCCCCACGGCATCGATCAGCTTGTATTCGCCGCCGGATCGCTCCGCCAGTCGGGCAAGCCATGGCGACCGCACGTCTTCGCCGTCGCCGAACTGCACGATCATGCACCGGGTGCGGCCGAGCGACCCCAGCAGCCTTTCATACTCCTCCTCCGTCACGTCGTCCCCGGCGTCGCCATCGGTGAGCATGAAGATCGCGTCGGGCGCCAGCCGCAAGGCCGCGGCGAGGGGCTCCGCATGCCGTGTGCCTCCGGCGGCGGGGACGGACTCCACGAAGCGGCGGGCCGCTCGCTTGTTGGCGTCGGTGGCGAAGACGAGCCTGCCTGCCCCGGACGGCGTGAACAGTCGCATGCGGTCGTTGTAGAAGATGACGTAGAACTGCTGCACTTCGCCGAGCTGGTCGATGCTGCGCAAAAGCTCGGCCTTCGCCCGCGAAAGCGGCACCCCCGCGGGCTCGGCCATGCTGGCGGATCGGTCGAACACGTAGACGAAGCGGTTGCCCCGGGCCTGGAGCCCATAGATTCCGGTCTCCACCATCGCCTGGACGACGCCCTGGCCAGGTGCGCGAGCCGGCACCAGCGCGACCGCCAGCGCGGCGGCCAATGCGAGCAGGCCCGCCGTGCCGCCAGCGGCGTTCCGGGTCATGGCTCGATCACGATCTTGCCGGACAAGCTGCCCGTCCGGTGGATGGTGGCTGCCTCCTGCAGCGCGTGGGCCTCGGCGGTGGCCTCGAGCGGCAGCACCCTGTCGATCGGCAGCCGCAGTCGCCCGGACTCCAGCCAGCGATTGATGTCGGCCGCAGCCGCGGCCTGCCGGTGGGAGTCTGCCTTGAACATCACGAAGCCGAAGAGCCGGCAGCCCTTCACGTAGAAAGGGCCGACAGGAAACGGCGAACGCGCGTCTCGACCGGCCATGATCACCATGCGGCCCCCGTCGCCGAGCATCGACACCGCCTGGTCGAAGTCGGGTTCCCGCAGCGTCTCCCAGTAGACGTGCACTCCGTCCGGCGCGAGCGCCCGGACGGCGTCCACCATGTCGGGACGGTGGTAGTCGACGACGGCGTCCGCTCCAGCCTGCAGCACGCGGTCGCGCTTCGCGGGCGTGCCCGCCGAGGCGATGACGCGGCCACCGAGCGCCTTGGCGATGCGGACGACGGCCGACCCGACTCCCCCGGAGCCGCCGTTGACGAAAATGGTTTCACCTGCGCCGAGGCAGACGTTGTCGACGAGCCCGAGGTGCGCCGTGATGGACACCAGAGCCGCCGCCGCCGCATCGCGGTCGGCGACCGCGTCCGGGGTCCTGTAGAGCCATCGCTCGTCCACGGCCGCGAGCTCGGCGAATGTTCCCTGCCGACCCAGCACGCCCTGATTCGATCCCCAGACCCGCATGCCGGGCCGCAGGCCGTCCACGTCCGGGCCCACGGCCACCACCTCTCCTGCGAGGTCGCAGCCGACGACGAAGGGAAACCGCAGCGGCATCGCCACCGTGCCGGCCCGCACGTATGTGTCGATTGGATTGACCGCGCAGGCGGCGACGCGCACCAAGGCCTCGCGCGGGCCGGGCACCGGATCGGGCAGGTCGCCGACGCGGATCGCCTCCGCACCGCAGGTGTGCGTGATGAACGCGGCCTTCATGATGGCTTCGGCGCGGCGAGCATCGTCACCACCGCTCCGACCGCCACGACTGCGGCGAGCCCCGCCATCGTCTTCAGGACCCGGGACATGCCGACGGCGAACCAGGTCTTCCGCTGGAGTTCGTACTCCTCGCGGAAGGGTTTGCGGGCCACGCCGGCCTTCGCCAGGTCGTCGAGAGAGTTGTAGAGCATGAGGTCGTCCATCGCACTGACGTCGGAACGGATGACGTCTGGGGAGAACGCGGACTTCGGCAGGGCGCCCACGACCGCGGCGGTGCCCCAGGCCAAGAGAGCGACCGCACTCGCCGCCAGGGCCACGGCGTGCGCCACCCCCCAACGACCGGCCACCGCCGGTCCGCCGGCATTCGACTTCTCCCGCAACGCGGAGAAATCGCGGAGCTTCGGCACGGCGACCTGCCGTCCGCACGCCGCACATCCGACGACGCCACCCGCCTGGCCGGTCACGACTTCAATCTCCGCCGAGCAGTCGCAGGGCAGCAGGAACATTCTGGGTGCGCTGGCCATGTCGTTGGTGCCCACAGTCCTCGGAACGCGGCTGGGAGGCCCGCGCGGGGAACGCAGAATCTCCCCTGCCGATTCGTTTTACCATTCTCGGCCCGGAGTCCAGAATGACCGGGCATTTTCAGTGAAAAATTTGCTGGCTTTTCGCGCCGGACAGGGGCATAATCTTGAGCCCTTTCGGACTCCCGGCCGACCATGACGGCAATCCGCTTTTCCTGCGCAATCTGCCCAGTTTCCGACGGTCTTCGTCGGCGTGTGTCCAGCCCGTCCCACGTCTGGCTGCATCGGCCAGCCTCTCCCGCCCACAGAACTGCCGAAACGGTCCGCTGGAGCCCCGCTGGATTTCGCCGCGCCTTGAATCACACTGTCGACTCTCCGAATGATGCATCGGGCGTCGTCGGTACGGTCCCATCGCCTCTGGTCCACTGATCGGTCGCACGCCCGACTGTCGTTCATACGAAGGAGCACTGCCTTGTTCGACTCGCTGCTGGATGAACTCGAGGACGACGTCGTCTCCAACCCGCAAGAGGTGGAGGAACTCACCGACAAGGTCGTCGATGCCGAGGAAGCAGACGCCGATCTCCTCGTCGACGATCCGGACGCGGTGGTGATTCCGGAGGCGGAGATCGAGGCCGAGGCGGAGATCGAGGCCACGGGCGAGACCGACGACGTGCTCACCGAACAGGTCGAGAACTGGTCGGACGATCCGGTGCGGATGTACCTCACGCAGATGGGCGAGATTCCGCTGCTGACGCGTGCCCAGGAGATCTACCTCGCCCGTCAGATCGAGACCACCCGCGCCCAGTTCCGCGCCAAACTGCTCGAGTGCGAATACGTCTGCCAGCAGGCGTTCCGCGTGCTCTCGCGCGTGCATCGTGGCGAGCTACCGTTCGACCGCACAGTGCAGGTGTCCGTGACGGACCGTCTCGAGAAGGAGCAGATCCTGGGTCGGCTGCCCCACAACCTGCGCACCCTCGAGGTGCTGCTGCGGCAGAACCGGGCCGACTACCGGATCGCCCTGTCGAAGAAGCGGAAGATGGTGGAGCGCCGCGAGGCGTGGACGCGGCTGGGGCATCGCCGCCGCCGCTGCGTGCGGCTGGTGGAAGAACTCGGCCTGCGGACGCAACGGATCGAGGCAATGATTCCCACGCTCGACAACTTCGTCGTGCGGCTGAAGGAGCTCAAGTCGAAGATCGACGCGCACAAGAAGACGAAGCAGCCCCCGTCGGCCCGGCAGAAGCTGATCGATGAGTACCGGGCGATCCTCAAGGCCTGCCAAGAGACGCCTCGCAGCCTGCGGCGCCGGATGGCGGAGATCCGCGAGATCTACGCCCGCTACCAGCGGGCCAAGCGCGGCCTCTCGGAGGGCAACCTGCGGCTCGTCGTGTCGATCGCCAAGAAATATCGCAACCGCGGCCTGTCATTCCTCGACCTCATCCAGGAAGGGAATGCCGGGCTCATGCGGGCCGTCGACAAGTTTGAATACCGCCGGGGCTTTAAGTTCTGCACCTACGCGACCTGGTGGATCAGGCAGGCGATCACCCGCGCCGTGGCCGACCAGAGCCGCACGATCCGCATCCCGGTGCACATGGTGGAGACGATGAGCCGGGTGCGGAACGTCGCCCGGCAGCTCCTGCAGGAATACGGCCGTGAGCCGACGATCGAGGAGATCGCAGCCCGGGCGGGCACGCCCGTCGACGAGACCCGCCGCGTGACCGCGATGAGTCGCTACCCCATCAGCCTGGACCGGCCGGTCGGCAACAGCGAGGACAGCCACTTCGGCGACCTGCTGCCCGACACCGGCGCCGAAAATCCGGCCGTCGGCGCCGCCCAGGAGATGCTCCGCAATCGGATCGCCAAGGTGCTCAAGTCGCTCTCCTACCGGGAGCGGGAGATCATCAAGCTGCGGTACGGCCTGGGCGACGGCTACAGCTACACGCTCGAGGAGGTGGGCCACATCTTCAAGGTGACCCGCGAGCGGATTCGGCAGATCGAGGCCAAGGCCGTTCGCAAGCTGCAGGCCCCGGCGCGGAGCGAGGAGCTCTCCGGGTTTCTGGACTAGCGTCACGGCAGCGGGGCCGGCCCACCATCCTTGTCGCGAGCCTCGCGACACCTGGCTCGCCTGTCAAATGCACGGCGTCGTCCAGGACTGGTGGACCGTGCCCCGAAAGCCGGCGCAGACTGGCACGCCGAGGCATTGATGCCGCAGCGCCGTCGGCATCCGCGCGAGCGGAGGCCCGGAAGGCCGACACGAACGTCCGGCGACGGGGCGTGGGCCGCCCCGACCCGTGGACACTTCTGCCCACTTCCGTGCATGCTCTCGGAGGCTTCCATCTTTTCCCAGACCGCTCCGGAGAATCGTCAGATGCTTCGCCTCTGCCTCTGCCTCTGCCTCGCCTGCGCCGGCCTCGCTGCGTTCGCCGCTGAACCGGCTGCGTTTCCCCGGACCACGATCGACCTCGGCACGGTCGTCTCCGACCTGGAAAAGTCGGTCCGCTTCTACACCGAGGGGATCGGCTTCCGCGAGCTCACGGGCTTCGACGTGGCGGCCGACGTGGCCGCAGCCGCCGGCCTGACCGACTCGAAGCCGCTCTCGATCCGCGTGCTCGCGCTCGGCGACGGCCCCGACGCCACCAAGCTCAAGCTCATGCAGGTTGCCGGCACGGCGCCACGGCCGGGGGACAACGAGTTCATCCACTCACACACCGGCTTCCGCTACCTGACGATCATGGTGGCCGACACCGACGCGGCGTTGGCCCGGCTGGCGAAGCTCGGCGTGAAGCCGATCGCCAGGTCGCCCGTCGCCCTGCCAGCCGCACTCGCCCCCGGCATGCACCTGACCTGCGTGCGCGACCCCGACGGCAACATCGTGGAGCTCATCGGGCCGCGAAAGTGACGGCCCTGCCCGGCCCCGCATGCCGACCGGCCGCAGGAAGGCGTTTGTGGCGGACCGCTCACTGCCGCGGGATCTTGCCTGATCCCTCGAGCCAGGCGACCACCCGGTCGGCCAATGCGGCGGCCGGCGTGGCGGCGGAATCGACGACCAGTTCGGCCGCGAGCGGCTCTTCGTAGGGGTCGTCGATCCCAGTGAAGCCCTTGATCTCGCCAGCGCGTGCTTTCTTGTAGAGTCCCTTCGGATCCCGCCCCTCGCACACCTCCAGCGGGGCCTTCACGTGGATCTCCACGAAGTCCCCCGGGGCGAGCATGGCCCGCACGGCGTCGCGGTCGCGGCGATACGGGCTGATGAATGCCGTGAGCGCCACGATTCCCGCCTGGGCGAAGAGTTCGGCCACCGCACCAATCCGGCGAATGTTCTCCTCGCGGTCCTCGGCCGCGAAACCGAGGCCAAAGCGACGGGCGAACGCCTCGCCGTGCCGTTCCCGCAGGAGCGCCGGCGCGGCGTTGAGCCCCAGCCGCACGTTGTCGCCGTCGAGCACGAAGCTGCGGACGCCACGGGCGTGAAGCCGATGATCGACGAGGTTGGCCAGCGTGCTCTTGCCGCAGCCCGACAGCCCGGTGAACCAGAGGACACAGCCGCGATGCCCGGCGGCCCGCTCCCGCTCCTCCCGACTCACCGCATGCGCGTGCCAACGGACGTCGACCACGTCGTCGCCACGCCGCCGTTCCCCGCCTGCGTCCGTCATCGCACCTCCCCGCGGCCACCGCACGGACCGTTCACTCCCAGCCGCCCAGTTCCACCGTCCGCTTGAACCGCTGCGGCTCGCCGCCCGCCACGCCGCGTTCGATCTCCAGTTCGATCTTCTCGCCGGGGCCGCGGCGGCCCACCCGCTCGGTGAGGGCCTCGAAGCTCGCGACCGGCTCGCCGTCGATCCGCAGGATGATGTCGCCCGGCTGCACGCCGCCCCGCGCCGCGGCCGACCCGTCCTGCACGTGGTTGATGACGCAGGCTCCGATCGGCTGGCCGGCCACGCCCAACTTGCCCCCCTTGCGCACGTCGATCCGGGCGTGGGGCAGCTTCTCGGCCAGGGCGGCGATGGCCTTGTCGTCGACGCCCGTGCCGTAGAGTTCCAGTCGCTCGATGCCACGGAGGCGGCCGAGCACCGCCAGACTGGCCCCATCGAGCCGCACCCCGTGCAGCCCGAGGCGGGCGACGCCCCGCAGCCGGGCGAGCAGCCGCAGGTCTTCCGCAACGCCCATCCACCCGGCGTTGAAGAGAACGGCGAGTCCGCGCTGCCCCGAGGGCAGGAACTCCTCGTTGACGACGGCGCCCAGCGACACGAGCTTCTCGCGGGCCGCGTCCGCCAGGCCGAGCGTGTGAAAGTCGAGCGTCGCCTCCGCCATCCGGGCGACGGCGGCATCGGCTCCCTCCGCGAGCGATTCGAGCGCCTGCTCCGCCGCGGAGGCGACGTCGGTGTCGTCGCCTCCCAGCATCTCCCGCAGGATCTCCACGGCACGGCTCCCGACCTCCAGGTCGCCGCGGCCGATCGCCGCCGTGAGCGGCTCGATCGCCTTCGTCCCGGCTCCCGCGAGGCTCTTGGTGGCGGCCTCGCGCTGGGCGAACTGGTCGGACGAAAGCTGCTCGATCCACGCCACGATCTGCCCGTCGGCAGCGGGGGCGGCATCCGCGGCGACGGCGGCAGTGCGTGCCAGGGCCAGCACGATCAGCACGACCAGCGCGAGCGGCAGCGGGCGGCCACGGGCCGACACCGGCGGGATGAACTGGTTCGAGGCGGTCATCGGGACAATATACCACTGCCCGGGGAGGGCGCCGGGAGCGGCGACCGATCCGGGGATAGACTTCAGGCAGCGACGATCTCTCGCACCTGCCGCCCACCCACCGCCATGTCGCTCTCCATCTCCACCGACCGCACCCCGCGGCCGCCGCTGCCGACCACGCGGGAGGAGATGCTCGCACGCGGCTGGGACGCCGTCGACGTGGTGTTCGTCAGCGGCGACGCCTACGTCGACCACCCGAGCTTCGCCAACGGTCTGATCGCCCGGCTGCTCGAGGCGGCGGGCTTCCGCGTGGCCGTGCTCGCCCAGCCCGAGTGGAGCAGCTGCGAACCGTGGCGGCAGTTCGGCCGGCCCCGTCTCTTCTTCGGGGTGTCGGCGGGCAACATGGACTCCATGATCAACCACTACACCGCCAACAGGAAGGTCCGCAACGACGATGCCTATTCTCCCGACGGCTCGATCGGCCGCCGGCCCGACCGGGCGACGCTCGCCTACTGCCAACGGTCGCGCGAGGCGTTTCCGGGCGTGCCCGTGGTCGCCGGCGGCGTGGAGGCCAGCCTGCGACGGATCGCCCACTACGACTACTGGAGCGACACCGTCCGCCGCTCCATCCTCCTCGACTCGAAGGCCGATCTCGTCGTCTTCGGGATGGGGGAGCGGACGGTGCTCGAGATCGCCCGCGGACTCGCCGCCGGCGCGACGGTGAAGGACCTGCGCGGCCTGCGCGGCGTGGCCTACCGGCTCGGTGCCAGCGAGCCGCCGCCCGCGGGGGACGGCACGCTGGAATTGCCGGCCTACGAATCCGTGGCCGCCGACCCACTCGCCTTTTGCGAGATGACGCGGATCGCACACCTCGAGACCAATCCCCACAACGCCCGCCGCCTCGTGCAGCGGCATGGGCGCGAGGCGGTGGTCGTCAATCCGCCGGCGCTGCCGCTGGAGCAGCCCGAAATGGACGAGGTCTACGGACTGCCGTTCACCCGCCGGCCTCACCCCGCGTACGGCGCCGCACGGATTCCGGCATTCGAGGTGGTTGAGACCAGCGTGCAGATCATGCGCGGCTGCTTCGGCGGCTGCACGTTCTGCTCGATCACCGCCCACGAGGGGCGGATCATCCAGAGCCGCTCGCAGGAGTCGATCATCACCGAGATCAAGCTCCTGGCGGCGCAGCCCGGGTTCAAGGGGACGGTCTCCGACATCGGCGGCCCCACGGCCAACATGTATCAGATGCGGTGCACGCGGCCGGAGGTCGAGGCGAAGTGCCGCCGACTCTCCTGCGTGCATCCCACGATCTGCAAGCTGCTGGGCACCGATCACGGCCCGCTCAAGGCGGTGATGCAGGAGGCGCGGACGGTCGCGGGCGTGAAGCGGGTGCTCGTGGCGTCCGGCGTCCGAATGGATCTCGCGCGGCGCGATCCGGAATACCTCCGGGAGCTGGCCGAGCACCACGTGGGCGGCCACCTGAAGGTGGCGCCGGAGCACACCGACCCCGAGGTGCTGTCGCTCATGAAGAAGCCGTCGGCGGACGACTTCGTCGAATTCGACAAGGCCTTCAAGGCGGCCAGCCGACGCGTCGGCAAGCGGCAATACACGGTGCCCTACTTCATCGCCAGCCATCCGGGCAGCGGCCTCGACGAGATGATCGAACTGGCGGTGTTCCTCAAGCGCAACGGCTACAAGCCCGACCAGGTGCAGGACTTCATCCCGAGCCCGTTCGACATCGCGGCCTGCATGTACCACACCGGCCTCGACCCGATGACCCGCAGGCCGGTGCGGGTGACCAAGGGGCTTCGCGACCGCCGGATGCAGCGGGCGCTGCTGCAGTTCTTCAAGCCGGAGAACTATTTCGAGGTCCGTCGGGCACTCGAACAGGCGGGCCGACGGGATCTCATCGGCTCCGGCTGCGACTGCCTGATCCCGGACCGCGCGCCCAAGGAGGCGCTCGACCGCAAGAGCCGCGAGGCGACGCGGGCGTTCACCGAGGAGACCTCGGGCGACCACATTCGCAGCGGTCGTGCCGGTCTTCCGGCGGGCGGCGCGCGCAAGACGCCTCGGCCCCGCAACAACGTGGGCTACAGACCACGTCGCGGCGAACGCCGGCGACCGCCTTCCCAACCATGAGCCGGCTCGTGCCAGCCCTCGTCGCGGCGATCGTCGCCCTGCTGGTGGGTGGCGGTCGGTATTGGTACGAGACTCGCGTGCTCATGCCGCTGGCTCCCGATCCGCAAAACGCCATCTGGCAGCTCCTGTCGCTGGTGACGAGCGTCGTCGCGGCACTCCTGTCCTTCACGCTCTGCTGGGCGGGAGTGCACCGGATCGCCGCCACGGCGGCCGCGGGACGATCGGCACACGGGACCGGACTCGCACTGCTCGCGGGCCTCGTCGTGGTGGTCGCCTGGACGGCCCATGACCTCCGTCAGATGTCGGTCGTACGGCGGGCCCTGATCGACGCCGCCGATCCCGCGACGCCGGCGGAGCGGCTGCGCGAGCTCGCCATACACCGCAGCGGACCGGGCTACGAGATCGACAACCGCGTGGCACGCCACCCCAATACTCCGCCCGACGTCCTGCGGATGCTGCACGGCCGGCCCGACCAGGTGGGCACCGAGATGTGCCTCGCCGCCAACCCGAACACGCCCGACGACATCCTGCGGGAGTTGCGGGACCGGAACGACGACTGGGGCGATCACATCCGCGCCCACCTTCGCACCAACCCGCGGTATGCCGAACTGTTCGGCTCCGACGCGACGGGACTCGGCGACCACGGCCCCGACGGCACGTAAGCTGCCGTCACGGGCCGCTGCCGGCGTACTCCCTTCAGCTGCCGGCGTACTCCCTTCAGCTGCCGGCGTACTCTTTGAGGAAGCCGCGAAACTGCACGAGGTGCTCCTCCTCGTCGGCCAGCAGCCGGATGCAGAGGTCCTGGGTGACGTAGTCCTCCCCCTCCACGGCCTTGATGATCTTCTTGTATTGGGCGCAGGCCGCCTCCTCCGCCGCGATCACCGAGCGGATCACGCCCACCACGTCGGTCGTTTCCGAGACTGGCTGGATCTGCCGCCCGAGCACGAGATCCTTCGAGCCGGGCACGTGGCCGCCGAGCTGCTTGATCCGGTTGGCAAGCTGCTGGGCGTGGGCGATCTCGCCTGTGACGTCGGCGCCCAGCGACTTCTTGATCTCCTCCGCCCGCACGCCGTCGAGATTGACGCTGTTGGCGAGGTAATTCATCACCGTCTCCAGCTCCATGCTGTAACTCTCGAGCAAGAGCATGATCGTTTGCTGCGTCGTGATGGCCATGGTGTCTCCGGACGAATGTAATGGACGCGAGCCCGTTCCCGATCGGATCGACGCCGATCCGCGTCAGGACAGTCTATCGCGGTCGCGTGCATCGACGAGCGACACCGCCGCCGTGACCACCATCTCCACCAGACAGCCCGCGGCCAAGCCCACGCGGACGGTGGCCCGGATCGGGGCATGGCCGGCCGGTACCCACGAATCCCACGGCTCGTCGAGCGCCGCCTGCTCGACCTCCGGCGCCAGGTAGACGAGCACCTGCAAGAGCCTGGTACGGTCGCCACTCACCTGCTCGAGCGTCGCATCGATCTGCGCGAGCACCTGCCCGACCTGACCGCGGGCGTCGAGAGACGGGTCCTCGGCGACCTCCACCCACGAGGCGACCCCGCCATGGACGACGACGTCCGACCAGCGCCGCGAGCTTCCCAGGCGGACGATCTCTCCCATCAGTGCGCGCAGCTCCCGAAGATGGCCGGCGGCGGCTATTGAAACACGACCCGCTCGAGCGTGACGAGGATCCG
>Ga0075471_10001473_pt1 | contig 15417 bp, 11 predicted proteins | sample DEB19_08_DNA_2_FD_74787 | JGI IMG/M metagenome (GOLD analysis project Ga0075471, IMG submission 74787) | Aqueous microbial communities from the Delaware River and Bay under freshwater to marine salinity gradient to study organic matter... | ecosystem: Environmental > Aquatic > Marine > Coastal ... | reverse complement strand
CGAGTCATGGCGAAGGCCGCCGGGGAAGCAAGCATCACTTATCACTTCAGTCGATCCTTGGTGTGCAGGAAGTTCAAAGTGCTTCTTGTAACCTCTTTGTTTCACTGCGGAAGAATTCCTGCGCGGACCAACTTGGAGATGGGTTTGCTGTCTTGATGAACAGCATGCTAAACGTGGGTTGATGATGCGTATCGTGACATGTCAGCTTTGAATGATTTCATCATCTCCCATGCGCTTTCTCCTCATCCTTTCGTCATTCGCCATTTTGCATTCGTCATTCGCCCAAGACTCCACCGCTTGGCTGGAGAAAAATGCGTCGCTGATCTTCCACGATGCCTTTGAACGTGAAGAAGACGGCAACTTAGCAAAAGCCATCGGCAACGGGTGGAATAGTGCGACAGCAGATCGTGTTCCAAATGTGAAAATGGCGGACCTCGATGGCGGCATCTTGAAAGTCACGAGTGCTTCGGAGGCGGCCAAGCATTCAGCGCACATCCATCACGAGGCGAGGTTCACGGATGGCGGCGCGGTGGTGCGTTTTCGGTTTCCGGGGCTGAGCAAGGGCGAGAGCTTGCAGCTCGGCTTTGTCGATCGCGAGACGAAGGGCGTACATGCCGGCCACCTTTGCTACGGCATTCTCAGCCAGAGCAGCGTGACACTTGTGGATCACAAAACGGGCATCATGAACCTCGAAAACCGTCGCCGACGCGATGAAGCGGTGGCGAAGAAGCAAAAAGTGCCTGCCGACCTCGAAGCACTGCTAAAGACCAAAAGCATCAACGTGCCCTTCAAGGCCGATACAGATTGGCATGAGCTAATGCTGATCACCGTGGGCGATGAGATGCGTCTCACTCTGGATGGCAAACTCATCGCCAACCACCGCTCGGAGGGCTTTGCACATCCCATGAAGCGCTGGTTCAGCTTTTTGATCCCGAACACTGTCTGGATCCATGACGTGAAAATTTGGAAGATTCGCTAGGCTCAAAGCCTGGCTTGTGAATGTTGCGATAGAATCAAACTCCACTCTAAAAATGAAACCATGGCTCGTCTGCTTCTGCCTTCTTTTCACCGTCCAAACCTTTGCCGAAGACGCGGCTGATTTGAAAATCGCCGACAAGACTCGTGTGGCGGCGATGCAATCCGGTGATCGGGTGAAGCTTGATGCAATCTTCTCAGATGATCTGCGTTACGCGCACTCCAACGGCATCGTGGACACCAAGAAGTCATTCATAGAGATCCTCGCCGCCGGAAAGACCAAGTACATGGTTTATGAATATGAGGAGCAGGACTTCACCTTCCCTTCACCCGGCATGGCATTGATGACAGGTCGTGCGCACATCAAGGCAGACGCAGGTGGAACAATCATGGATGGCGTGCTGAGCTTTCTTGCCGTGTGGCGTAAGGAGCAGGGCCAGTGGCGCTTCCTTGCCTGGCAATCGTGTAAGCTGCCGACGGTGGTGAAAGAGTCGGGTCAATGAAAAAGCCCCGCGTTGTGACCAACGTGGGGCTTTTTTGCATATGGCGAATGAATTAAGCCAGCGCCTTCGCCACGGCCTCGGCAGTGATGCCGAGTTCCTTGAAGACGGTATTGCCTGGGGCGCTGATACCAAAGCGATCAATGGCAATGATTTGACCTTGAGTGCCAATGTATTTCCACCAGAGCCCGGAGACGCCGGCTTCGATAGCGACGCGCTTGGAGCAGCTGGCGGGGAGGACGCTTTCACGATACTCGGCGCTCTGACGTTCAAAGCGTTCAAAGCAGGGCAGGCTCACGACGCGGACGCCGGACTTACCTTTGGCACCTTCGACAGCCCACTGCACTTCCGAGCCGGTGGCGATGACAATGGCTTCGAGCGGCGCGGTTTCTTGCACGAGCACGTAGCCGCCTCTTAGCGTGCCTTCGCGACGCTTAGTGGCGCTGGCGTGGCCTTGATGAGGTAGGTCCTGACGGCTCAAAGCGAGCAGCGTGGGGCCATCGCTGCGGCTGAAGGCAGCAGCGAAGGCGGCGGCGGTCTCCTCGGCGTCAGCGGGGCGGATGACGTCGAGATTTGGGATCACGCGTAGACCGCTGACGGTCTCAACCGGCTGATGCGTGGGGCCGTCTTCACCGACGCCCACGCTGTCATGAGTGAAAATATAGGTGACGGGCAGTTTCGCGAGCGCGGCAAGCCGGATGCTCGGACGGCAGTAGTCGGCGAAAACGAGGAAAGTCGCGCCACTGGCCTGGAAGATGCCATCGTAGGCGATGCCGTTGCAAATCGCACCCATGGCATGCTCACGGATGCCGAACCAGATGTTGCGACCCTTTGGATTGGCAGCGGAGTAGTCGCCACCGTCCTTGATGTAGTTCTTCGTGGAGCCAAAGAGGTCAGCACTGCCAGTGATAAGCTTTGGCGCGGCTTTGGCGAGGTGGTTGAGGATTTCTCCTCCGCTGTTACGCGTGGCGGCCTTGCCTTCGGCGGGATACTCGGGGATGACCTTGAGCAGGTCCTCGGCGCTGGCGATGCCAGCTTCGAGTTCCGCCTGAAGGGCGGGATTGGCGGCAGCCCATTGCTTGTAGATCTTGCTCCAACGCTTGTGGATGCGGCTACGCTTCGCTTTCAAATCGGCAAAGTAGCCCTTCACGTCGTCGCTGACGTGGAAAGGCGCACCTTCCGGGATGCCGAGGGCTTTCTTCGCTGCATCGACGAATTTCGCGCCACCTTCGCCATGACCTTTGGCGGTGCCGGCAACTTCAGGGATACCTTTGGCGATGAGGGTCTTCGCGATGATGATCTTCGGCTTGCCGTTGTCGGTCTTTTTCGCCTTCTGGATGGCTTTTGCGATGGCATCGAGGTCATGGCCGTCGATCTGCACCGCATCCCAACCAAGCGCGCGCCAGAGCTTCAGCGCATCCTCGCCCTGCGTGATGTTCGCCATGGCATCGAGCGTGACGTCATTCGAATCGTAAATGAGGATGAGGTTGTCGAGGCCGTTGTGAGCGGCAAAGGCGGCCGCCTCGCGCGCGACACCTTCTTGGAGGCAACCGTCACCGGCGAGCGCGATAACATGATGGTCAATGATCTTGTGCTCAGCGGTATTGTATTTCGCTGCGGCCATTTTGCCGCTCAGCGCGTAACCGACGGCATTGCCGACGCCTTGACCCAGTGGGCCCGTGGTGCACTCGACACCCGGCGTTTCATGGAACTCGGGATGGCCAGGCGTGATGGAATGCAGCACGCGGAATTTGCTGACATCATCGATGCTGACCGCGTACCCGCTGAGATGCAGCCAGGAGTAAATGAACATAGAGCCGTGGCCGGCGGAAAGGATGAAGCGATCACGGTTGAGCCATTTCGGGTCGGCGGGATCGCACTGGAGGGTTTGGCCAAAGAGCACTGCGCCGATTTCTGCCGCGCCAAGCGGCAGACCGAGGTGGCCGGAGGAGCACTTATGCACCGCGTCCATGGCGAGGCCGCGGGCTTCGTTGGCGGCTTTGGAGAGGAGGGCGTTATTCATGAGAAGAGAGAGTATGCCTGAGAGCGTAGGGTTTGAATGCACGCGCCAGAGTCGGCCGGGCGCGAGGACGCGTTCCTTAGCGGCGACAGGGGGCGATTCAAGGTCGAAAACTCAGCAGGGCGGAGTTGGAAGGGGCATGCCAAGTCCACTAAAACGCTGTCATGTACCGAGAGCCTCCACGCCAACTCAAAAAGCCTCGCCTGTCAGCCAGATGCTTGGAGAGATACTGAAGCAGAAAGCGGCGCTGAAAGTGTTTCATCCATAGAGTCGGATGCATCCGACACAGAAAACGAAAAGCACGGCCTGTTGAAACATTAGACCTAATCAACGCCTTGGCTTCACTGTGTAGCTGTGCTCAACCCCCGCGTTTTCGATGTCGGCGCGGGTCACACTTGGCACGACGCTGCGCACATAGTTTACTGTGGCCTGATTCCTTTCCACGGTAACGCGCACGTGGCCGCTGCTGCCGAGGATGACACCGCCGTAGCCGTATTCCTCCGCGCTGCGAGTGCCACCACTCGGATGGCCTGGCTGCGGCACATCTTGGTATATGATGCCATCGAGTTCTTCTTTGACGAATAGATGGTCGTGGCCGTGAAAGACGATATTGACACCATTCTGGACGAAAAGCTGATGCAACGGCATTTCCCAGCCGGGACGGTTTCGTCGGAATCCTTCACTGCCATCACCGTTTTTGCCGCCCCATTCCATGTAAGCCGCTGTTTTGGCTCCGCCTCGCACATCGCGTCCCAACCCGCCAACGAGGTGATGAATGAAGACAAAACGGAGTGATGCTTTGCTGCTCGTGAGCCTTTTCGTAAGCCAGCGATACTGTGTTTCGCCGAGCGTCATATCCCATCCAGAAGCGCCACGCTTTGTGGTAGGCCAGAACGGATCTAGCGCGATGAAAAGTGCATTTCCCCACTCAAACGCGAAGTGGCTATGCTTGTCGTTCCCGTCGGTGGGGTTCGGAAAATAGGTATGACGCTGTTTGAGAGACCAATCCGACATCTCCGGGTCGCTACCTTTCTCACCATCGTGATTGCCCAGCACCATGAAAATGGGCACGCTGTGCGCGATGCGTCCCATATAGTAGCGCTGTGCTCGGTATTGCGACTCGGAGCGCGTGTAGAAACGGCCAAATTTGTCTACCATCGTTGTGTCACCGAGATCCATCATGAAGTCGGGCTGGTCAGCGAGCATGTTGGCCAGCGTTTGCTGATAGACGCGCACATCGGTGTTGTTGTCGAGATGCGAGTCCGCCTGCATCACGAAGGAAAATGTCTCGCCGGTTTTCCGCTGCGTATGAAAACTGCGCATCACGTCTTGGATAGCTTCACCTCCCGGGCGGCGATACGTGAGGCGGTAGCGGTAGCTCGTATCGGGCTTCAAACCTCGAAGCACGATGTTTTGTGGTGCACCGGAGCTCAGTTTCACTGTGGCTGTTTTCAACCCATCGCCATACTCGATAAAGGCGTCCATCTCGTCCCACGCAAGCACACTAACTGTCACCGACTCTGCTTCAGGACGGCAAAGCCACACGTTGAAGAGGTACGGAGGCACCACAGCCGGTTCAACCTGCCCGCCCTGACCTGCACCTTTCGGTTTCTCATCCGGCGCTGCGGCAATCAGCAGCAAGGCGAGCACGCCAAATCCAAAAGACGTGATGAGGGGTTTCATGGCTTTTTACCTCCTTTCTTTCCACCTTTGCCGCCCCCCTTCCTCACAGGCTCTTGATTGGGATCGTAGTTCGGATTCGGTTTCGGCATTTCGGCTCCGACTTCACGCAAGTAGTCTGCGAGCTGTTTGGCGAGTGTTGAAGTAAGTTCTGGCTTGGCTGCGGCGAGGTTTTGGGTCTCGCTAATATCCTCTTCGAGGTCGAAGAGCCTATTTTCACCGGTTTCGTAGAAGTGGATGAGTTTCATGTGGCCGCTGAGGATGGCTGAATGCGGTGAGTCGCCTTGATAATGGGGAAAATGAAACACCAGCGACTCGCGGAATCGCTTCACGGGTTCGGACGATCCACTCAGCAAGTGGGTGATGTCACCACCATCGAGTTGTTTGGGCAGCATCGCCTTCACGCCTGCCCAACGGCAGAAAGTCGGGAAGAAATCGTAGCCAACAACCCGCTGATGGCACCACGAGCCCGACGCGATCCCGGGCCCACGAATGATCAGCGGCACGCGAATGCCTCCCTCCCAAACATCACCCTTGCCGCCATTGAGCGTGCGGCGATTCGAGCCGCCGTTGTCAGACATGTAGATAACGATGGTGGTCTTCGAAAGGCCCATCGCATCCAACTTCGCCATCAGTTCGCCCACACCACGATCGAGGTCTTCCGCGATTGCCGCGCGGCCAACTTCTTTGTCGTTTCCACCGGCAGCAAGCTTTCGGTATTTCTCGAGCAGGGCAGGAGTGGCGTTCTCAGGATAATGCAGGGCATTGTAGCTCATTTGGATGAAGAAGGGCTTCTTAGCTGCCTGGCTCCGCTTGATGAAATCCACAGCTCTTGCCCCCATGCCAAAGATATCAACCGGGTTGGGTGGCAGATGCGGCGCAGCATCCTGATTACTCGTATCACCATCGCTTTCGTCGTAGCCATGGGCTGCGGGTCCACCGCCTGCAAGGTGCCACTTGCCATAGTGAGCCGTCGCGTAACCGGCCGACTTTAGCATCTGCCCGATGGTGACTTCGTCATCACGAATGCTTTTGCGGTTGTCGCCTTCGATCAAGCGATGGCCCTGCTCTGCCGGCGCTGCCTTTGTCCAACCAAGTGCCGCCGGATTTCGTCCGGTTTGCAGACTGATGCGCGTCGGAGAGCACACGGGAGCCGGCGCATAAGCCGCGCTGAATCTCATGCCTTGCTGCGCGAGTCGTGCGATATTCGGCGTCTGCACAAGACTGCTTTTGGAATCTGGCATGTCCGGGTGCATCTGGCAGGAAAGCCCGCTCCAAGCCTGATCGTCCGAGAGCATGAAAAGAATGTTCGGTGGCGTGGCGGCGAACGCTGCCTGAACCAATAGAAGGCAGCAGAGGTGGCGGGAAAGTTTCATGGTCAATGGATGAGCGTGAATCTCAACAGTATGACACCGAAACTGTCGGCGGAGCTTTATTAAACGCAGACAAGATTGTCAGGACCGCTTCAGCAATGAGTCCAAGGAGGTCTCTCGAGTGGAAGATCACGCTGTCAGGCCGCTCAATGCCCGGGTGCTACTCGAGAACTTTTCAGACTCGATGCCGAGACCTTGAAGCATGGTGACGAAAAGATTGGCGAGTGGTGTGTTGTTTTGCGCGTTGAAGCTGAGGTGCTGGCCGTGTTTGAAGCCGCCGCCGGCGAGAATGAGAGGGAGATTTTGGTTGCTGTGGGAGTTGGCGTTGCCGAGGCAGCTTCCGTAGAGCACCTGCGTGTAGTCGAGCAACGTGCCGCCGGTTTCGGTGACGTCGCGGAAGGCTTTGAGGAGGTCGGCGAAGGCCTTCATTTGGGCTTCTTCGATCTTCTTGAGCTCGGCGATCTTGTCTGGCTCGTTGCCGTGATGCGTGAGGCCGTGGGTTTCGCTTTTCACGCCGGGCACATGCGGCACAACGCTGAAGGTGCTGAGCGAGAGCGTGACGACGCGCGTGCTATCGGTCTGCAAGGCGAGGCGGATGAGGTCAAACATGAGCTTGGAGCGTGCGATGACCTCATTCGCATCGGCGATGTCTTGGGGCTGCGGGAAGTCCACTTTGGGCTTCGGACGGTTTTCCCACTCGATGTTGCGCTGGAGGCGGTTTTCGAGCTCGCGCACGCTTTGGAAGTATTGATCGAGTCGTGCGCGGTCTTCATGAGCGCTGCTTTTTTCGAGTCGCTTGGCTTTGTCGAGGATCAAATCGAGCACGCTGCCACCGGCCTCAATGCGGCGCATGGTGGCGGCTTTTTCCTCGGGCGTGCCTGCGACAAAGAGTCGGCGGTAGAGCTTCTCGGCGCTCTTTTCGGCCGGGAGCATGACGCCTGCTCGCGAGATGGCGATGGAGTCGCCATAGTGCTCGCCTTTGCTGACGGACACGGCGATCGAGGGGAAGCGTGTGTCGAGCCCGAGTTTCTCGGCGGCGAGTTGATCGAGCGAGAGGCTGTTGCGGAACGTCGGTTGGCCTGGATGCGGTGCGCCACTGAGGAAGCACTGACCGGCGTGGTGATTGCCATTCACATCGGGGTGCGAGAGGCCGTGGAAGGTGGTGAAATGCGGTCGCTGATCGGCGAGGAGGTCGAGGTAGGGGCTGGAGGTTTCGCCGGCCTTCGGAAAGAAAAACTGCGGCATCATGCCCAGCGGCACATGAATGGCGAAAAGCCGCTTCGGTGGCAGTTTCTCAGCCGCACGGCCGATGGAAGGCAGAGCGAGCCAAGCGCCAGCAGCGCGGAGAAAGTGTCGGCGGTTCATGGTTTGGAATGAGGCTGGTAAAAGGTTTGGGGTAAAAGATTCAGAAGCTGGGTTTCATTTTTTACCCTCAATCTTCTACCAGCTTCTGGGTGTGGAAGATTTCGCTCTCGGCCAGTGCATGAATCAGTGACCTCAGACCATAGCCGCTCTTCTTGGTGCTTTCCACGACGCGGCGGATCTCGGGGCGGTCGGCAAAGATAACTTCCGTGCCGGTGGCGTAGCGGGAGAGGTGGGCGACGAAGGCGCGAGCGAGCTTGTCGGGATCTGAGGTGAGGATGTCACGGAGTCCGCTTGGGGCGGTGAATTGGCGACCATCGGGCAACTCGCCGCTGGGATCGACTTTGGGGCCGAGCTTGTAGGTGACGCGCCAACTTGTTTTACCTTTTTCGGGTGGTTCGTCGCCCTTGCCATTCGAGCGATAGCGATCTCGCAGGCCGCCGATGGGATCGAAGGCTTCGAGGGCGAAGCCTGCGGGGTCGATCTTGGCGTGGCAGGCAGCACAGTTGGTATCGGCGCGATGTTTGTCGAGTTGTTCGCGCACGGTGGTGGTGCCGCGGGTGTCGGGATCGACGGCGCTGATGCCGGGCGGCGGCGGTGGAGCGGGATCGTTGAGGAGGCGGTCCATCACCCACACACCACGCTTCACGGGCGAGGTGGTGGTGCCGTTCGCTGTGAGCTTGTGGATGGCGGATTGGCCTAGGAGGCCGCCGCGCAGGCTATCGGCGGGCAGTGGCACTTTGCGGACCTCCACGCCGGTCACGCCCGCAATTCCATAGTGCTCGGCGAGGCGCTGCGTCAGCATGGCAAAGCCGGGTTTGAGCAGGTGGGTGATGGGGAGATCGTTTTGGATGAGTGCGCGCAAAAAGGCGCGTGTCTCCGCGACCATGCCTTCGTGCAGGAGGAAGCGATACTCGGGATAAAGCTGCGGATCGGGCGTGGTTTCATCGAGCCGGCTGAGTTCGAGCCACTGATTCGCAAAATCCTCGATGAAGCGTTCGCTGCGTTTGTTGGCGAGCAGACGATCCACTTCACGATGCAGCACGTCGGGCTTGTGGAGGTCGGCGGCGAGCAGTTGGGCGTCCGGCGGGCCGTTCCAGAGCCAATACGAGAGACGCGAGGCAAGCGTGGTCGGCTTCGGCTCGATGGAGTGAAACAAAAACTCCGGCGAGGTGAGCACGGCGACATACACACGCCGCATCGCATCCTCAATGCAGTCCTTCGCGGCGATGCGTGATTTGAGCAGCGCCACATACGGCTCGATCTCTTCGGGTGCGACCTCGCGCCGAAACGCCTTCGGCAAAAAGGTCTTGAGCAGCTTCCGTGCATCCGCCTCGGGCTGCGTGGACTGCACGGTCTCCAGCGGCGGCTTTCGCTCCTGCGGCGTGAGATCGAAATACATGCTCGGCACATAGCCGCCGATGCTGCGCACCTCGTCACGCTGCGGCGGGATGACATCGCTCGTGGTCATGGTGGTGATCGGTAGATCGCCAAACAAGCGCTTATGACTTTCCGGCGGCCACGAAGCATGGATCGGGCCTTCAATCTCGAACCAGTCAATCGCCACGCCGGGTCCCACATGCTTTTTCGCCCGTCCGGCAACCTGGCCGATGCGCAGGCCATTCCACGGGATCGAAACGGGATCAAAGACGATGCTCTCATGCGCATCGAGCCACTCGGTGATCTCCGCCTCGTTCGACTTCATCGACGGCGCAGTGAAGGCGCGCAGCAAGCGACCGCCTTCTTGTTGCTTGCCTTCCTCATGCGCACGCAGCACGGCGGCTTGATCAGGTCCTGGCTCCGGTTTGCCCGCGTTCCACTGAAAGCCCCACAGCGACAGCTTCATGCGATACAGGCCCGCGTAGATCGGCGACACATTCATCGCCGCTTCATAGCCCGCGAGGTTTGGATTGAGCAAACCGACCGCGCTTTCGCTTTTCGCGGCCTTCACGGCTTCGAGCTGTTTTTTGCGCTCTTCCATGTCCGGTCCCGCATCGCCCACGTAGCCTTGTTTGTCCTCAAAACCGCCGCGCACCGGCAACGCGGGATCAGGTTGCTTGTCCTTCAACAGCACGAACTGCCCCTGCACGAGGTTTCCGCCGAACTTGAAGAGTCCCGCCGGATAGATGCGCTTCTTGAACACTCGCGGCGGCGTGCTGCGCGTGGCAATCGCCGCATCCAGGGCCTTCTCGACCGCCTCTTCATACGCTACAAGATGCGCGGGCGAGATGTCGAGAGCGCCCGCGATCTTGTCATAGCCCGCCACACGACCATCCGCAGGCAACAGGCCGATCACATCGAGTCTCGGCAATGCGAGCAGATCCTGCAGCGTGTTTTGAAACTCGACTCGCGTCATGCGTCGCAACCGGATGCGACCGCCCGGTGCCGGTGCGGTCATCGCCATCAGCTTCGCGTCCAGTTCCTTCACAAACGTTGCCTTCTCCGCCTCCGTGGGCTGCTTTTTCTTCTTCGGCGGCATCTCACCACGCTCCACCGCATCGTGGACCTTGATGAGCAGGTCCACATGCGGCGCGTCCATCGTCAGCGCCGTCAAATCGAGGTCACCCTTCTTCGTTTCGGCGTCGTGGCAGTCGTAGCAATGCTGCTCCAAAAAGGCCGTCGGAGGAGCGGCGAGCAGAGAGGTGCTAAGAAGACAGGCGAGGAGGTGGCGAAGCATGAATCGATCAGGTTTCTTCACTACGTCGTAAGGGGGCTCAACTCGACATCAACGAACAGCCGTCATCACAGATTCACGACTGTTTGACCTAGAGCTCCCGCTTCTCACTGAATCGTCCGCAGGTAGGCGGCGATGTCGGCGAGTTGTTGGTCGTTGAATCCTTCGGCGAGGGGGAGCATAACGGATTTGCCGGCGACGTAGCCGGCGGTCTTGATTTTGCCGAGGGGAATGACCTGTGGGGCGCCGCCCATGAGGAGCAGGGTGATGTCCTTGGTCGTCTCGGCTTTTTTGAAGCCTTCGAACGTTTCGCCGGTTGTGGTTTCGATGCGGTAGAGGCGGAAGACCTGCTCGATGGCGGCATCGGGGGCGAGGATGGAGGTGAGGAGGCCGTCGAGGTCACGTTTCGATGAGCCATCGAGCGGCGGGCCGAGGCTGGTGCCCTTGCCTCCGATGACGTGGCAGGCGAGGCAGAGGCTCTCGACGATGGGGCGGCCTTGCTCGGCTTTCGCGTTGGTGACGAGTTTTTTCACGGACGTGAGGCGTGCTTCGATTTTGGCGAGGGCTTCGGCGCTCGGTGCTGGGGCCGTGGCGATGACTTTGTCCCACTTCGACTCGGCGATCTGCGCAGCCGGCGATTTCGTTTCCGCGAGTGAGAGCAGGAAATCTTGGAAGGCCCGCTCATAACTGCCGCCCAGCGCGAGGTAGGTTCCGTTCCAGCCTTTGATCTCGTTCTTCGGCGCGGGCTCGCTACTCCAGCGTTTTAACCACGCGATGTGTCGCGGATTCACTGGCCCCGCAGCGCGGCGGAAGAACCGGAGGACCTCGTAGCGCACGGTCCACTGGCGTTCGTCGGACAGCGGTTGGAGCAAATCAAACGCGATGTCCTCCGCGATGTTCAGCGTGCTGAGGGCACGCACGGCTTCACGACGGAGGTCGGTGGAGGCATCGGTGAGCAAGGACTTCCACAGCGCGGCATCGAAGTGGCCGAGTTCCTCGAGCGACCACAGCGCGTGAATGCGTGTGTCGGTGCCCGCTTTGGCATCGGTGAGGATCTGGGTGAGCGCGGGGATGAGTTCCACGGCCTTGCGCTCGCCGATTTGATGCCAGGCGGCACGCATCTCCCAGCTGCGGTCGGCTTGAAGATGAGCGGGCAGATCCGCGGTGGGCACGCGGGTCATGTCCGGCACGGTGGCGAGTGTCTGCGAGCGATGCCGCACGCGCCAGATGCGACCGCGCTCCTTGTCACGAGCGGGATGATCGCGGGCGATTTCGTTGTGCGAGATGATGCGGTTATACCAGTCGGTGATGTAAAGGCAGCCATCCGGGCCGAAGGTGAGCGCTACCGGACGAAACATCGGATCGGTGCAGGAAAGCAGGTCGCCACGCTTTTCAAAGGTCCACACACCGCGCTCATCGAGCTTGGCAGAGATAGCCTGCACCTTGCCAAGGATGGGATTGGCGATGTAGAGCAGGCCATGCCATGGCGCGGGAAAGCTGCCCGATCGGTCATCGCAAATCGCCAGGCCGGAGAAGCCGGTGCCGCCGAGGTTCAGGTCCTGCGCGGTCGGTGGATGCAGCGGCGAATCGGGATGCAGCCGCATCGAAGCAAAGGCCGGATAGCTCGAATCTTCCTCGAACGGCACGACGCTGTAGCCGAGATCATTGGCCTCATGAATGAACACGCGACCCGTGCGGCTCGGTGCCCAGCTCCAGATGTTGTTCAGTCCCGCGCTGAGGATGCGCGTGTCCGTGCCGTCCGGCTTGATGGAGGCCACCAGCGTGCGGTTGAAAACGAAGGCACGTCCTGCGGCATCCGTGATGCGGCCGGAGTTCAGCAATCCCTGCGAAAAGCCGACGCGACCGCCGGGCAACCATGTGAGCTGATGCGGCAGTGTGTGCGTGTCCTGTGTACCAAAGCCCCGCAGCAGCACGCGTCGATCATCCGCGCGGCCGTCTCCATCTTTGTCATCGAGATAAACGATCTCCGGTCCCTGCGCGACGAATGCCCCGCGACCGCGAGGCAGCACGGACATCGGCAACACCATGCCGTCGGCAAACACTCGCGGTGTCTGCGGGCCGCGCTGCGTGGGCGTGTCAAACACCACGATTCGGTCCTTGCCCGGCTGTTGCCAGATCGCCTCATCCTTGTCCGCCGGATACATCGTTGCCGTCACGGACCAAAGACGCCCGGCGTCATCGAAGGTGGCCATCACCGGCTTCGGCAGCCCGGTCTCCTCGCTGGCAACGAGCTCCAGCTCGAAGCCTTCGGCCAGATGAAAGCTCTGCCGCTGAGCTTCGTGCGTCTGCGCGGAAACATGCTCGCTGTTGTAGCTGAGATCACGCTTGGGCTTAGGAGCCGGCTTGGTTTCGGCCGGTAAGAGCGAAGCCCCGACAATCGAAAAGAGGCAAACAAGGCAGCGAGTCATGGCAGGTTGAATTGCGGCAGCGGATCAGGCCGTCAGGTTGAAATCAAACACCACGACGCGCTCCAGGCACGGCACGACAATCGCCTTCACCTCCTCATGCACCGGATGCGGCAGATACTCATCCCGCGCCTGCGGACTGGCGAAGGTCATGATGAAACCATGCGTGTAGCCATCATTGAGGCCCTCCGCCGAATCATACGGCCCACAATGAAAATCCAGCAGCCCCGGAATGCGTCCCACCATGCCCGCCATCGCCTGAAAGCATTCCGCGATCCGGGTTTCGGAGATGTGCGCTTTGAACTGGAAGCAGCCGTAATGTTTGACCTGGGGCATGGGCAGATGGGTGGGTTTTAGCATCTGATACGCCAGCACAACCCACCTTGCACCATGCCTCAACCCACGAAAGCCTGCCTGAAACACACGTCGCAGGCCATGGGTGGCGATTTTCGCCGCCTCCAATCCCACCGGCTTCCCATCGCTCGCCTTGTTCAGCGGATTCTCTGCAGCGCACTCGGAGTTCTTCAAGCCGATGCGGCAATCGCTCCCGGATTCGCTCGGCGTAGTCATGGGCGTTGTGGTTGTCCGGCGGGCATGGCGGTTCATCCCCAAACTTCGTTAAAAATGATCTGCTTCTCGGAGGCGTTCAGCGGCGAGCAGGCGATGGCGTTCCAAGCGGCGTTGATGTCCTGGCGTGCCCAGTTGTGGGCGATGAGTAAGGCGATTTTCCGGCAAGTGTCAGGGCATGCGATGCCTCGCAGCTTACTGATAGCAGGCGCAGGAGCATAAGGCAGCTTAGTGAGGATGCGCTTCGCTCGCCGTTCACGCCCCTCGTCTCGAACGATTGGGCTTTGCACAGTGTCACCTTGCATCCTGTGAGCCTGGGAGATGCCCGTTCTGATAGTCAGCTAGGTCATCTCCAAGCCGTTTCTGCTCATCAGGGCTCGTGGCACTGTTGATGGCGTGCTGCTGCGATTCGATGGACTCTCGGTGCTTCCCCTGGCGGAATAGGACTCTGGCAAGGGTCTCCAGGATCCGGGGCTCCCTCCCGTGAGTGGCTTCGTTGGCCTGCTTGGCACAGGTCTCGGCAAAACTCAGCAATTCAGCGGGAGGATTCTCAGCTTGGCCGATCATCCAGGCGAGTGACATGGCCGAGGCAGTGGCATTCTTTTCAGCCGCGAGGATGGACTCGCCCAGCTTGATGGCTTCCTCTGTTTTACCCTGCGCGACGAGAAACCTGAACCGCTCCTTCTCTATGGAAGCTATCCATTCCACATCCTCGCCAGGCACGATCGACCTCATCTGCTCCAGGGCCGCATGAGCGTCGAGCCAACGCTTGTCCTTGATGGCTGCCGATAACTCCTGCGCCGTGGCAAAGTAGGATTCGCTTAACTTTTTACGCATCGGCCGAAGGCTTCCTTCTTTGGCTACGTCGAACGTTCCAGCCAGCACCTGCTCGATCACTGTCTCGGAAAGCCCCGAGGAATGATCGATCCAGGCAATCTTGCCATCCTTGCCGACAAGAAAAGCCGTCGGAATACCGTCCTCCCCAGCTGCCTTCAGCCAGGTCTTAGCCATCGTTCCTTTGTCGTCGTCCAAGGCGATACGAAAAGTCATTTTGTCGCCCATCTTCTCGACTAGCGGCTTTACTTTGCCCACGTCCTCCTCCCAGACATCCTGGCCGATCACCACCAGCCCCTGGTCTTTGTATCTCTGGTGTAAATGCTCGATTTGAGGGATGGAAGCCAAACAGGGCCCACACCACGTCGCCCAGAAATCGATGAGGTAGGCTTTACCCCTCTCGAATTCACCGATGGGCTTCCCTTGGACCCATGTTCCACAGGCGAGCTGGGGAGCGACATCTCCGATTTTGAGTTGAGCGTCGGCAGCGAAGAGTCCAGCCCATGAAGAAATGAGCAGAGAGGTGAGGAGTGCGTGGGTGGCTTTCATGAGAGCATCTATTTGTTTCCCGACAGAGGTTCGATGCGAATGTCGTCGAACCACGAGGCGAGAGGTTTTTGGCTTTTCCCGCCAGGCTGGAGGCCGATGTCGTTCTTCGGCACATCACCGCAGAGCGTGGTGTAGGTGAGAGCCGGTTTGCCATCCAGCGTGACCCGCAACTCTTTGCCGCGCAGTTCAACGGCGAGGTTGTGCCACACGTCAGGAGCGATCTGGAGGTTCTCAGTCTTTGCGTAGAAGAACTTGCGGTTCCAGATGCCCTTGGCCTTCAGCGCAGCGGCTTCAGGCGAGCCTTTCGGGTGCAAAACGTCGTTGTCCCAAGCGGTGATGCCGTCGGGGCGGATGTGCAGGCCGGCGACATTGAAGTCTCTTTCCACGATGGGATTCGGTCCGCCGATGCTGATGCCGATCTGGCCTTCGGCAGCCATTTTGAAGCGACAGTGCAGCC
>Ga0075471_10001472_pt1 | contig 15424 bp, 18 predicted proteins | sample DEB19_08_DNA_2_FD_74787 | JGI IMG/M metagenome (GOLD analysis project Ga0075471, IMG submission 74787) | Aqueous microbial communities from the Delaware River and Bay under freshwater to marine salinity gradient to study organic matter... | ecosystem: Environmental > Aquatic > Marine > Coastal ... | reverse complement strand
TTATCCCTTATGTCTATAAGTTGTTGGACAGGGTCGGCAGCCATAAATGTATCTCCTGCTCAATAAATGACGAAAAAAAAGGCTGGCCCCCTCAGGAGCCAGCCCACCGTAGAGAAACTATGTAGATACTAGACTTTGGTCACTTCATGCCGATTAGTTGTGCTCAAAACACCTGTAAATTTATTATATAGCTCACAAGCATGCTCAGCACTATCAGCCTGAATTTCCATAGAAGGTAGATACGGAAGACTTACCCTATATTTACCACTCACCGTTGAAAAAGTGTCGGGATTCACCTTTTCAAAAGTTTCCGTATCAAAACCCTCTGCGTCTAAATCAGGATTCTTCTTTTTTGCCATTTTTGCTCCTTACCTTATAGTAGTTTATTTTCTCGCAAAATTACCAAAATACTTTTTAGCAGCTCGTCTGTAAACTAAACATGCGTATATGTAATTTTTGTAATATCCTAATTGTTTTTGTTTTTTTTCAACTGTTATGATGACTTTATACATGATATCACCATTAGCGCATTTATAAATATGAACTCCCTTATGCCCTGATTTATTATCGTTTCTAGTTTTTCTATTTTGAGCACTAGTAATTTCTGTGGATAATCTTAAATTTTGTATTCTATTATCTTTTCTGTCACCATTTATATGGTCTATTTCTAAATCTAATGGGTCTACTCCATGATGCATGTAGTAGGCTAATCTATGAGCACCATATTTCATTATTACTATATAACCTGAATGATGTAAACAACCAGCCGTCATTCCAACCTGCGAATACTGATTTCTATATATTTTCCATTTAAAAATACCAGTATCCGGATTATAATCTAAAATGCTGGTTAAATAATCGTGATTAGGCATGGGCTTGTGTTGCATGACTTCCTCCTTGTAATTATACAGCTACCTTGTTTTTTTGATAATAATCCTTCTGTTTTGCCAACAACTTTTCCCTATGCTTTTCATAATACTTCATATTTTTAATCGTCTTTTTTTGTTTCTTCAATTCATACTTTTGCTGATCATTCAATGCAACATATCCAAACTGATGCTCCATGCTTTTACGCCAACAACATGCTTCAAAAAAGTCTGCAAAACACTTTTGATAACGCTTTTTGTCTTTATCAACAATGTAGCATTGATAAATTTTGCGTTTGCCATCATGGCGAACACCAGTCAAACCATGCTTAGGCTGCCGAATAACATTGCGAAAATTCATAAAACCTCCGTGTTAAATTAAATCCAATTCTTTACCAAATTTCCAAGCTGATAAATAAACATCCATGAGATTTTCATTTTCCCAATCGATTTGATCAATAAATTTTTGAACTTTTTTAAATTTATTTTTATTCATTTTAGGACTTTCTGAAAAAGAATCAAAAAGCCTTTCTAAATTTCTGACTTGTAAATCAAACATTGCTTGCATGAGAACTTCTTCTGGATTTGTAGCCATAAATCCTCCATGTAAAAAGCACAACCCCCCATACTCTATCAGGAGTCCGGGGGGCTGTCAAGAACCTTCGGGAGAAAGGTTAGATTGATATCATTAGCTAACTACGCCTAACGCAACCTTTCTTGGGTCATAAACACCACAAGAAGACATGAGAACTGCTCTACATGTCATCAAAACATCATTAGTGATATTATATGTTGAAGGTTGTGGTAATGTGTCTAGAGTCAATGGGCGCAGCAGCCGGTTAACGAAAGCCCCGGCTATATTGCCAAAAAGCATGAAGTTAGCTGTATCAGAATATGACATGCCGTTGTTTTGGAGGACACGGCTTGTGTATATATCGGAAAGAATCTCATACTCACCAGAATCTAAAGGATTACGGCTAAAAGTATTGAATCTATCGCCTGATGGATTATAATCGCCATAACGAACTTGGTCGGCATTAATAATCGCACGCACTTTATAGAGCGACTGAGGCACTACAAGAATTTGCTTTCTATCAAGCAACTCGATGGGTTGGCCAGAATATGGGTCAACCTGATTGAGAATAATCTGCTCAAGCTGATTAATTGATTGAAGTGAATCAATGCTAAAGCCAGTTACTTTATTCACAAAGGGGGCATTCGGAGTAGATGCTGTGTAATAAGTTTGCAACGAAGTCTGGTTGAAGATGTAATTTTGTGCATACCCGAGCACAGTATTCAAAATGTTGTAGGTCTCATTGAGCTTGACCATTTGGCCAATCATCTGAGCCTGCTTAATGATCTGAGCGGTCTTATCTCCTACAATGGATTCATAAGATAGATTTAGTAGACTACCCCACTTGAAAATTCTGGGCAAGGTCACCGACTGTGTTGCAACCAAGTTAGCAGGAAAAGTTTCATTTTCAATTACTTCCTCGCCAATGTTCTGGGGGGAAGAGATGTAGGCGGTGACTTCTGGCCCAAGGTTTTGGTTGGTCACGCCAATGGTGGTGCATAGGTCATTAGCTACAGTTTTCTGTAGGTTATAAGCATCCTTGATAATGCTTAGTAGAAGCTGACCGGACACACCAACAGCAGCAGCGTTGGATAGCGATACAGCTTCAGGACCTTCTAGGATACGACGTGTCTGGAATTTTTCAGCCCAGTCGTGTCCGTGAAAAGCCTCGAAAAGCCTTCTGACAGACCAGCTATGTGTCGGGTCAAACTTCTTTTCGGTAATAGCGTCGGATAGGGCATTTAGTGTTGCGTCCCTTCCGCTGCTCTCATAAATAGACTTTAGTTTATATTCAAAACTCATTGTTCATTCTCCTTGTAGATTAACGAGCGAAAGGCACTGTAGAAGGTAGCAGGCGGAACATAGCGGTTGTCAAGCTGGTACCAGCCTCAACAACAACACCTATGGCTAGAGCCTGAGAAGCTACTTTCGCAACAACCTGTGAAAGTAGGGCATTAGAAGATGGGTTCTTAGCAAGACCTACAAAGTCACCAACTTTTAGGGTAGTAGCGGACTGTAGGGGTGCTGAATAGGTGCCACTGGTGGACACGCCGATTACGCCAGCAAGGCTATTGCCATAAACTTGGTCGGTGCCAGCAGCTTTATACTGGTAGCAATGGCCCAAGAATGCTGTGGCAAAATCGGTCTGTGTAGTGGCAAGGTCGGTATTCCAAGTAAAGCTAGCGCCGGGGACAGCCTCACCAGAGGCGTTTAGTGCGCAAACATCGCCGATATTATACAGATCTGCGGTGATGCAAGGCACTGTGATCGGGCTATTCTCTTCACGAATATATAAGCAATTTTGAACTGCCATTATTTAGCTCCTTAACTTTTTAACTAGTTCATCAACCGTCAATTCCTTGTGGCCTGAGGCAACCTCAGCACTGAAACTAACAGGGTTTTTACGGGTAAAGGATACACTCTTTCTATCTTCGCAAAGAGCTTTCCATTTTGTTTCGGGCACAGAGGCTAACACATCGATGAATGCCTCGGTGACCAACTTCTTATCAAGTCCTGCATCGGCGCAAAATGCAACGATTTTTTCTTGCAGCTTGACTTGTTTTTCTTTAGTTCTGTATAGATCCAACTCTTCCATGAGTAGTTTCAAACCTACATCTACTGATTTGCGAACAGATTCCTCAGCCTTCTTTTTCTCATCGGCTGGGTCCTTTTCCTCATGTTTCTTATCGTCGTCCTTGTCCTTTTCCTCATGCTTTTTATCATCGTCTTTATCATCTTTAGATTCATCGACGGGAATAGCATCGGATGCGGCTTCTTCCTTCTTTTTTGTTTCCTCATGCTTTTTGAAAAGGCCCATAACATTCTTGCACTTTTCTTCATGGGATAGGCTGCCACCTATGATGGAGCCTACGGCCTCCATCATATCTTTATCATAATCCTCACTAACATGGGGCAGATTCTTGTCATCGGCCATGGCTTCAGGCACATAGACCTTTTTGCCGGGCATGACAAGTTCTGCTTCGGTATTCTTTTTCATTACTGACTCCAAAATACGGGTGTAACTTTCAAAAATGTTTTTATTAGTAGCGGCTGTTGCGACTAGATCAGCGCTTTCCAGTTCTACTATCTCTTGCACTAACTCAGTCCCATCCCTTTCCATTTTGGTCTTGCATATGGCTGCATGACTAATGCCTAGGGCATCGGGCTGATTATCGACAAAATACTTAAATGCGGGGGCATATGGATGTGCTGGGTTGTAAACCATATCGCCATAAATGCCATTTTCTTCCAGTCTAACATTGACTATCTGTCCAAACCTATCCATAACGCTTCTATGTTCGTATGGTTTGTGGTCAAGATTTACTGGACAGCCCTCATACTTTTGCAGGGCTGCTCTCATAGTTTCTAGGGGATATACCCTACCGTTTTTGCTATAAATGCCTAAAACCTTAACGTTTTTAACAACGTTGTCTTGGATTTCAGCGCCTTCAAGCAAGTCTACGGCTTCAGTAATTGTTTTATTTTTTCTCATAACCTATATGTAATATGACATTATTCAAAATTATTTCTAAAATCCTGAATTATACTATCAAAATAATCCCCTGTTATTTTCATTTGTTTTAAAATTTCTGTTTTCTTGTAATTTTGAAACACCAACGTTAATATCTGAGTTTCAATCATGTTATATTTGTTCATAATATGGTCGTATAAAAGTAAAATAAATTCCTCGTTGTTATGTTTGGTATCCTTTATCTTTTCCGAATTATCAATCAACATTATCTTTTTGTTATGTTGTAGATTCTTGGTTCCCAACAAACTTCTATATATTCTGCCAAAAACATAGCGTTGAGCAAAAGCCCCTAATGAAACACCTTTAGACGGGTCATACCTATGGTATGCCATCATCATGCCATGCCAGCCTTCCTGTATGCAATCTTCCAGTTCAACTTGTTGATTCATGCTGTGAAAATAGCTGGCTATATTTTTAACTAAAGGTGCGTATTTTAGAATATCGTCAGGGTGCTTTGTCGGGCTTAGGTTCTTTTGCTGTTTTGCCTTGGGGTTTTCTTGGCTTTTTTGGGCCGATTTCGACATTGGTTTGTTTTGGCGCATCTGCCTCCAAGGTTGGTTCTGTAAATAGTTCATTGATAATCGCATCATCTAATACGGGATGATACTGTTTCATTAGTTTTTTACCAGCCTCTGGTGAAACTCCAACAGCCTTTATAGCAGCTACACTTTTCAAAATGTTTTCTAATCCATCATCATCCATCTTTTGTTTCTTTTGTTGGTCATATTCCATGCCTTGTTCGCTGGCTATGGTATTAGCACTCTTAATTCCTAGATCATAGAAAATCTGGTTGGCTTGTGCTTCTTGTAAAATATCTCTGGTCACAAGGCTTGGTCCCTGTGGGACTATTCTCAATTCAGTCAATGCGTTGCTTGGTAAAAGCCCTCTTTCAACAGCATGGACAAGTTGTTTCCACATAAGACTCTGGTGAGGCTTAGTTCTGCTGCTGGCGAAAAATTCACCCAGACGCTTTTGCCAACGAGCAAAAGTTCTATAAGAAGGACTTTCCTGCACGATATGGGCACTGTAGGAACCACCTTCTAGCTTCTGTGTCAAGTGCGTCTCACTAATACCAAAATGGCTGGCAATAGCCCTAAGGTTGCACATAAGGGTAATCTCAGAATCAACAGCTCCTGTATCGACAGCTGGGAACTCATATTCAATGTTTTGACTGCTTGTCAACACACTGCTGTTGGGAAGCTGTTCGAGATTCAATGTATTCATTCCCGGGCTTGGGTTAGTCACCTGAATGTTAGTAGTTTTTTCCAGTAAAGCCTTAACGCCCTCAGGTGGTGCTTGTTGCACCTTTCTAATTAATGCAACTTTAGATCTTGCTATAGTCAAACTAATCATCGCATTCAATATTTGTTCGGCATTGATAAAGTTTTGCGTTACTTGGAATGTATAAGGAAGGCCACGTTTGTTATTTGAATAGGTCATAACCTTATCATAATTTACTTCCTCAGCTGGTATAAGTTCAGGTATAAGGTTTGCATAAGGCTGAGTGACTATCCAATAACCGACAATATCATGCAAATCCTCATGTTTGCATTGAATGCCGAAAGATATATCAGGGTCGTTGCTATCGCTTGGGGGTAAAATAAGGTCATTTTCAACCCATCTGACCGTTAATAATCCATCTTCATCTGGGAATATACGGCAGCAAGCTTCACCTTCCACTAAAAGCCTGTAAATGTATTCAAGCTCCATAGCTTGTATGTTATTCTTTTCGCAAAACAAGTCGATAACATTTTGTGCTTGATCGATTAATTTTTGCGGTGTCTTATCGTTGTTTCCTGTAATTTTATATTTAAATCCTTCTCCCACAACGAAGTTTTTGAATATATTGACAACGGCTACGCACCACTCGTTGTAGGCATAAAGCCATCTCGAACGTTCACGCACTTGCTTTAGCTGATAGGTAGTAAGATAAACTTGGCGAAAATTGCCAGAGCCATTTGTATACTGTTGCCCTGTTGAATAGGGATTGACCCCAGTTGCCCCCATGTATCCATACGGCCAATATCCGTTATTGAATGCATCGACTGACCATGGATTGAAGTCTAAACCAGTTGCATTATACAACTGGTTGCCGGGAATTACGATGCTTTCATGTGTTTTTTTCTTGGCCATAATTATTACCTACCTAGTGTATAAATGACTGGAAAGCATACTCACACCGTTTTCTAGCTATGTCGGCATACTCGGCTTCTTTTTCAATTCCTATAAAATTAAATCCTTCCAAAATAGCACCTTTACCAGTAGAACCAGACCCACAAAATGGGTCCAGTATTATGCCATCTTTTGGTGTGACAAGTCGGCATAAATACTGCATTAAGCTGGTTGGTTTAACTGTCGGGTGATGGTTGCCATGTTTAGCTAAGCCAGCTATAGGCAAGGCTTGTGAATCATCTTTTCTAGATTGATCACGTCTTTTCTTTTCTACATCAACTAACCCCTCATCCCTGTCTTTTGGACTGGCCTTGGCACAGTAGAAAAATCTGGCTGCACTATTTGGAAACTCAATCATACCATCATGTATTAAGTTGGCTGGATATCGACCTTTGTCAAGATTTACTATTTCATTTGTTTTTTGATAATAATTAGTTGCATTCCGAATTAGTTCTTCATCACTCAATAAAGCTTTGGTTCCACCAGTTTCACCAACCCTACAAGCATCAATATTAATGGCACCTGTTCCATGTTCCATAACATTTTGTGCAACAGTTCCCTCAACAGGTTTTCTGGCAACTATAATAGGTTCCCAAGCTGGCTTAAGATTTGTGTTCCAGCCATCCCATTGTTTGGCAATATCACTGCTTGGCTTGGTTATATTAACATTTTCTTGTGGCATACCAAAAAAAGACATATTCAAACTATTTCCATTAGGTTTATTTCCAGCAGGCTGTGGATGTTTGCAAACTATTTCTGGTTCATTACCAAGCATTTTATCAATGGTTTTTGATATATTATTACCTTTTGGGAATCCACTTCCATACACCCACATAATGGTGTCTCTTATCTCAAAACCAGCATCTTCGATCTCAACCATAAGTCGATGAAACATTCTTGTTCCACCAAAAGCCAATAGATGTCCCCCGGGCTTTAATACCCTGAATACTTCTTGCCAGTAAATTTTATTAGGCACACCATGGTCCCAGTTTTTGCCCATAAAATTTAGGCCATAAGGTGGGTCCGTGACACAAGAATGAAAATGATTATTGTCAAAAGTTTTCATGCCATTAAGGCAATCGTCATTAATGATATTATACATATATATATAAATTAGTCTTTAGGCTTTAAGTATCTTTCAAACAAAGCCAATCCAACACTAATCCAAAAGAGCAAACTGAGACATATAACATTTAGTTTTATGAATTCTAAGATGATTTCCAAGCTGCGATACCCCATGAATAAAGTGTGTCACCGTCAATAGTCGTTCGCCATTTGCGCTTAAACCTAGCAACAGGGTCTAACTGTTCACCCTTAATGGGACAGTTGTATAAAACACGGTAATCTCTTATACCTCTGGCTAAAACATAGTGATCATCAAGCAAGCATATAACAGGTATTTTGTTTTGAGTGAATTGGCTGAGCAACTTGTTATTAAAATTACCTGCCACAACCATCATGCCTTTTTCTCTGAAAAAACTTTCCAGAGTTCTAACTTGAACACCATCGACAGCATTGGCTAATGATTCGAGGCCTCTATGTCTTAGTTTAAAATAATTCAAAACCATCTCGGCACAAGCTTTTCCGCAGTCGGAATTGCCTTGTTGGAATACAGGCTCAATAGCTAATGTTGTCCAAGGTGTTCTACCCACGTGTAAAATTATCCCATGTTGGTTTATCTAGCTGGCAAGCAAGTCCAAAACTATCTGCAAAATCGGGGCTACGACCCAGACGCTTGATAATTTTTTCCTTACTCTCTAACACTATAAGTGAGTTATTCGTTACAGTAAATTCAGGCATTCTAAGTTCTTGTAGCAATGCTTCTTGTTGATTTTTAGGCAACATGGCTATGCTTAGAGCTTCTTTTCTAGCTAAATCCCTAGCTCTTATCCATATTTCGCTTCTTTTGCCCATGACGTAATTTTCCATATCCTCATCGGCTTTTTTGTTGTTGATGACTTCTATAAAATTATAAATTGCTTGACCGGTGCCTTTTAGATCGATTACGCCACAACCGAGGCCGGAACCATCAATATGGCATGGAATACGATAGGGACTTAGGGCGTTGGTGCTGTATTTATTACATAATTCTTTTAATTTTTCGGCTGTTTGGACTATGGAATAGCCTTTATAATTTTGAACTTCTACTATGTTTGGTCCTCTACGAACCACAAACACAGTGCTGCAAGAACCATAGCGAGCAACATCACAACCAATACTAACCATGTATTCTGGGTCATCGGGAATGGGTTTAAGAAGGTTTGCAAGGTCTTGCTCCGAATATAGTGAAAAGTCTGACTGTAAGGGATATTTACCTCTGATCTGGACGTCAAAAAGCGGATTTTCGCTGATGTAATTCGCCCCCTCAAACATGAAAGCCTTGTCAAGTTCATGTTCTTGCGCAAGTCTACAGTCGAGATCAAGTCTTTCCTTGACGGTCTGATATGATATAGCACCCTCAATAACCTCTCGCTTTTCAACGATGTTTGGGTGGTCAAGTGCCGACATGTTGATAACGTTATACTTGCCAGTTAAAGCCTCCAGATACATAGGAGATGACTTGTTATATGGGTTGCCAATAGCTAGAAAATAGTGGTTCTTTTTGCCGCTTTCAAACATGCTATGAGCACGTTCCCAAAATATCTGGTCAACGCTGGCGCATTCATCAAAAATGATAAGTATACCACCTTTAGAGTGTTTACCCTGAAACGCATCACCAGAGCTTGATGCTATGCCATTCACCCAATGTCCAGCATGTTTGTATAAGCTGTTGGCTTTAGGTGCAAAATCCCTACATTCAGGCAAAATGCGCCTCATCTCCCTAAATATAATTTCAGATATCTGTCTATTGACAGGGGCTGTTATTAAACCGATACCATCTGGGTGAGTCTCGTAAAACCAACAAGCCAAAAGTGCCGCCAGCAAGGATTTACCTACACTGTGGGCACTTTCGACTATGGTTGGCCTGTTTGTTAAGACACTATTTAATACTTTTATCTGGTCACTAGTTAATTGAATACCTCTATATTTAGCGTATTCAACTATGTCACTTGGAACTCGTGTAGTCTTCGTAAGGGTTTTTTTCAATATTGAGGCAGCCTGTGTCAATTGACTGACTTGGCGGAGCAGTTGCTTGCAGCTCATCAATAATACCTTTTAGTTGTTTGACCTGTCGTTGCAACACTTGTAGTTCCCATCTATGCACGGCACCGTTCCAATGGGGACACTTGCGTTCCAACCACCACGCATACCATTTTGCGTCCTTGTCGCCGGCTTGTAGAATTTTGTTGACAGCCATGCTCTCAACTTGTGCTTCTACTTCAATAATTTGCTTTTGGAATTCTTTAAATTCCGGTCGTGGATCTTTCAACCACTTGTATAACAAGGGCTGGGAGATATTAGCTTCCTTGCACGCAGTTTGACGAAAGTTACCTTTCCTCAAACTATTTAGGAACACCGTGATGGTATCAGGTGTAAATTTAGAAACATGTTTCGTCGTCTTCATCGTCTATGTAATCTTCTGCTAAGATGTTTAATTCGTCTTCTTTTTGACGGTCATATATATCGAATAAAATGTTGGCTAAACTTATTGCTGCGTTGCCTTTAATAACTGTGTCGTTGGAATTGTTGATGATGTTTATAAGTGTATCAAGACTTATTTTCATTGCTTCATGTAAGTCTTTGTCTTGAAAATGCATATTAGCCACCAAATACGAATATTGAGATATGGCCCCCAACGTTTGCAGCACCAGAAAGATTTAAGATTAAATCTTCGCCGGCCTGTAAGGTTTTGAATAAACCTATGGGACTACCAATTGCTCCCGCCAAAAAATTACTGGTGGTTGCTATACCACCACTTGCTAAAATAGGCATCGGCCCACTTAAATCATTACTACCACTTTTCCATTTAATAGTGACATTGGCATCACTCAAAAGAGTATAACTAACCACCATATAACACATGTTTGGATACACAGACGCAGCCAAAACTACGTTGTCTCCAGCTGAAGTGGCGGATATTGGAATATAGCGCATCATGATTAATTACCTCTCTTTAATAAATGACATCTATTCGGTTTCTACCCTAAGTTCTAAATTTTTATGCGTTAAATTTTCCAGTGTAAATTTTACATCATCAATGAAAATAGGTTGTTTGACATCATGCACAAAACTTTTAGTTCTACATGCTTCATCTTCAGTTATAACCGCCACAACATTACCTAAAAACTCAGGTATACTTAATCCAAGAGTCAATGGATAAGGTGCTGGATCTTCATTTTCATAAAATACAGCAAGAAAACTTTTAGTTTCCTCATTACATAAAAGTTTTAACCCACTGCTAGTTAAACCTATATCTTTTTCATTCAATAACCATTTCCAACCATTATTATTGGCTGGAATAAACATATTTTTTTGCTTTACAGGTAAGTAAAATACATGACCAAACCAAATATACTTGCTCAAAACATCGTTTATAGTGATGCTTATTTTGTCTTCAAAGACACAGTTTTCACCATACTTTATTTTGTGCGTGAGCATAATATTATATAGTTAAATTTTTGTTAAAATAGTCGTAATTAACGGATGTCTGATTTGGGCTGCCTCTGGCAGCCTAACAATACCTATTCCATCAATATCAACTAACCTATCAACGACCGAAAGTAATCCAGAATCTCTTAAATCTGACTGGGTATGATCCCCTGTCACTATTATTTTTGACCTACGACCCAGTCTGGTCAAAATCAATTTAAGTTGTGAAACGGTGCAGTTTTGTGCTTCATCTATGATGCATGTTGCATAATTAAACGTGCGCCCACGCATGAATCCTATAGGCGCAAACTCCATGTTTTCATCTATTCGTTTTCTATCAGGTGATTCCTTGCCAACAACCTCATCAAGACAGTCAAGTATAGGTATTAAATATGGCAAAAGCTTTTCGTCTGTATTCCCGGGTAAATAACCCATGGCTTCCGTTGTGACCATAGGCCTTGTCAATAAGAATTTACGGGCTTTTTTGGTAAGTATGGCTTGTGCCGCATATGCCGTAGCAACTTGTGTCTTGCCAGTTCCAGCCGCACCAAGCAAAAATGTTATATCATTTTTTTCTATCGTGTCCCAAGCATATTTTTGATGCTCGTTGGCAAAACTAAAATTATATTTTTGTGGTTGTGGAGTATACATGCTTGGCGTCGGTATGGGACTTTCAGCCGTTAGTTTTTTTCTCTTTTTTGACATTATTTCCAATCTCTAGGGCGACTCCATAAATCAGGCATAGTTGTGCTGCTTTCTTTCATCGCCTGTAATTGACTTCTCAAAAATGCAACTACAGCTGGGTCTTGTATGTTGAGTGGAGATTCTTTTTTTCTGCACGAACCATCAGAATATGGTTCTTTCCCGGGAACTGGCTCATATCCTTTCCAACACCTATTTTCTTCCATATTACCTCAAGTTTTTTAGCTTATATATGCAGCGGAAACACTCGGTCATGGCCTCCTCAATGAGGTTTACAGACCATCCATATGTTTCCATGTCTTCGCCAAGCTCACCCTTAACCTTCATCAAAATACCAACATAGTCCATAATGCAATCCACACCGTTGGAAACAGGCTCAGCATGAACAAGTGTAAAATCAATCTCACCATCAAAACCTTGCCATGCCTCTAAAAAGCCATCAAGCCAGTCAAGTATAAAATCATAAAGACTACCTAAAGCTTTATGTTGCGAATACGACTTGGTAGACAGGTGCAACATATGTAGTTGGTCCCTGAATGCAAAGCTTTTCGATGCGAATTCTGATATTTCCATGTCTACCTATAAATGACTTTATTTCCAACCATAACTACTGGAGCCTATGTTTTGTGTAAGGTTCCAATCAGTTGCAACACCAACTTGTATAGGGCTGGAGGAATTAGCTGTATTGTTGTTGCCTAATTCGCCATTTGTATTGGAACCCCAAGTCCATAAAGTGCCATCTGATTTGATAGCTTTTACACAGCCAATACTGTTTGAAACATCAACCCAAGTGCCCGTTATTTGAACAGGGCTACTCTGATTTACTGCTGCATTATTACCTATGGCACCTACCAATCCATAACCCCAAGTCCATAAAGTGTTGTCAGTTTTTAAAGCTGCTACCGTTTCATTAGATACAGCCACTTTAGACCAGTTGCCAGCAATTTGTATAGGACTACTTACATCAACTGTGGAATTATTGCCTAGTGTTCCATTGCTTCCACCACCAGCAATCCATAATTGATTAGCATTAGTGTTCCATAAAACCGTTCTAGCACCTATTGCCATAGATCTTACATCAGTCACCGAGCATTGAACAAAACTACTTGTGCTCACTGTGTTGTTTAAGCCAAACATGCCATTTTCATTTCGTCCAGATAGGAATGCTAAACCTGTTGATGAAACCCATCCGCAACTATCTGTATGATTACTTACTTGCACCGCACTCAATGTTCCTATAGACACTTGAACAGGACTACTACGATTAACTGTATCATTTTGTCCTGATTGGCCATATGCATTCTCACCCCAAGTCCATAAAGTGCCATCATTTTTGCACATTATGCTGCATCCAAACCTTATGTCTTTTACATTACTCAATGCTAACTGTGTAGGAGATGAAACATCAATTATGTTATTCAATCCAAGCTGGCCAGAGGCATTTTGGCCCCAACCTATAACCGTTCCATTATATTGAATGAAACCAGTTGTTGATAATGCTTGGCTGTTAATAACACTAAATGGTGTATAACTTCCTATTTGGATTGGACTTGATAAATCTACTACAGAATTATTGCCTAATTGCCCAACAACATTATCACCCCAAGCAAACAAGGCTAAACTTGTGGGACTAGGGGTTGGTGTTGCTGTTGCAGGAGCTGGTGTCGGTTGTGCTGTAGGGCCGGGGTTTGTCCACTTGCACTGTAAGTAATTACTTACTTGTGTCACTTCGGCTGCACTTAATTCCCTGTTATATACGATAACTTCTAGCAACTTAGTATTGGCTGGCTCGTTTGGATTAGCACCAGCTGCACCAAAACATACTTGACCCCAGTTGCCACTATTGCTCTGGCTGCCATTAGTTCGATCGATGCCATCAACATAATATTTAAGGACATTCCCAGCACTCTTGGTGACTATACCGTTGTGCTTGCCAGTGCCTGATTGATAACCAGAAACTATCGTTGATTCCCAGAATACACCGATAGGAGTAGCTCCACCATATTGATTCAAACTTATAAGACCATTTATACTGGCAGATTGGACTGTTCTATGACTTGGGCTTATACTTGCAAAACAGTCTTCCATAACAACTATCGTGCAAGCACCAGAAAGGCTATAAGCACCATTGGTTGTCATGCCATCACCGTTGGCACCACTAGTATTATCGAACAATACATAAGATCCAGCAACAGTTCCGTCAGAGAACCAAGTAGGTTGCTTAACGGACGTTGCTTGCTGCATGCCAGCCCATGTTGCATTCGTTGTGCTATTGGCCCAGCTTGATACTTGAACACCGTTGGTTGGATTACCACCATTAATTGTGGCTGTATTACTTGCATCAAACCAGCCCACCATGCCAGATGTGACGGGCAATGGAACTGGTGTGCATGTCGCTGTTGGAGTCGGTGTCGGTGTTGTTGTTGCACTTGCACTAGGTGTAGGACTATTTGTCACACTAGGACTTGGACTCGGTGTAGGACTTGGGCTTGCAGTCACTGTCGGACTAGCAGTTACTGTCGGACTTAAGGTAGGAGTAGGAACAGGACTTTCACTAGGACTTGGAGTCGGACTTGCAGTCACTGTCGGACTTAATGTAGGTGTTGGAACAGGACTTGTGCTAGGACTTGGAGTCGGACTAGCAGTCACTGTCGGACTTAAGGTAGGTGTAGGGGTTGCTGCAGCAGGAACTGCCCATACAAAACTACCCTGAGCTAAGCTACCCATAGCTGTTGGGAAACTGATGCACTGGTATCCAGACAAACCACTGGACTGAACCATGCTACTTGCAGCAGCTGTGCCTTCTGGCATACCAAGCAATGCACCAGCACTCCACAAGGCACCTACACTATCAATTGCGTATAAGTTAGCATTGCTGATCTTTATGTCGGTCCATGTTCTACCAGCAGGTGCTGAAACCTGAACAGGACTACTTCTGTTTATAATATTATTTTGTGCTAATTGACCGGATGCATTTGCACCCCATGTCCACAAGGTGCCGTCTTTCTTTAAGCCAGCCATAAATGCTGCACCTGTCAATGCCTTGGACCAATCTGTGCCTAAACCTACCTGACATGGGCTATTTTTTTGCGTGACTACATTTAGGCCTAATTGTCCTGATGTATTCAGGCCCCAAGTCCAAAGCGAACCGTCTTTCTTCACGCCAGCACTAAAGCTTGTGCCAGATGCTAATTGTGCAAAATTAGTGCCCAAAGCACCTATTTGGATCGGTGTAGACTTGCTTATGACTGTATTATCACCAAATTGTCCGTTGGTGTTCACACCCCATGCATATACATCACCATTAGCTCTGAGTGCTAATACATGTGTGCTAGATGGCACCACTGCAATCCAATCGTTGACACTAGTATTGACTTGGACAGGACTACTTCGATCTACTGCAACACCATCACCTATTAGACGGTTTGCCCCATCTCCCCAAGCCCATAGTTTGCCAGTTGCTTGCTTAATAGCGAAGTATGTGTTGCTTGATGCGCCAATAGGTATAGTCGTATTCCACTCATTTGTAGTGCCTACGATTACCATGCT
>Ga0075471_10001470_pt1 | contig 15433 bp, 8 predicted proteins | sample DEB19_08_DNA_2_FD_74787 | JGI IMG/M metagenome (GOLD analysis project Ga0075471, IMG submission 74787) | Aqueous microbial communities from the Delaware River and Bay under freshwater to marine salinity gradient to study organic matter... | ecosystem: Environmental > Aquatic > Marine > Coastal ... | reverse complement strand
TGCCGGTTATTTTCGTTGTTTAACCAAACGAATGTTTTGCCCGCCACGGTGTATGACATAATACCCAAATAGTCTCCGCCAGGTATTCCAAACATGCCGATAGAATCGATTTCCGGATTTTTATTCAATGGATCCTTGCCCAATTTTACCAATACAAAATTGCCCGAACTGATCGTAGGTGCCAAGATCCAATGATTTCCTGAAGCATCCATCCCCATGGTGAGCGCCCTAAATTGGCATTTGCGGTAAGGAACTTTGAGAAACGTGAATTCTGGGGTATTCATGACGGAATTTCCAAAATTGATTTGGGTAAATCCGTTGTCACGTCGGTCAACGCCATAGCCAAACAAGGCACCATTCACGCGAGTCATATAAATCTGGCTGGCGAGTTGGGACCCGTTGTAAATCATGATTTCCTTTCCTTTGGGAATGTTATTGAGCGAATTGCCAAATTCCAATCGCACAATTCTGCTTCGATTTTCTGTCCCCGTAATAAATGCAATACCATACCATTTATCACCCTCTTTTAAAATGTGAATATTGCTTATACAGCCTAGCAGTGTGTTGTTCAGCCATCCATAATTGATCAACACAGGCTTCGATTGAAAACCGTGATTGTATTTTAGACAAACCAGGCCGTAGCAATGATTTGGCATAAACAAATAGATCACCCCCGAATCAATCGCTACAGAAATGGATTCATTGTTGTCAATGACCATTTTGATGAATTGAATGTTGGGTACGGGACTGTTGAGAAAATTGGTGTCCTCGGTCCAAGGTTCTACAGGATGCCAATAGTGGGTTTTCGCCGATTCTGTACTCATAAATTCCACACTATCCCGATTGCATTCTAAGGTATCCGGAAATTTCACTTGCAGCAGTTGACCGTCGCAATCATAGGGATATACCATTTGAAATAAGACAAATCCAATCAATCCTAACCAACTGCAACATAATTGCTTCATATAGATTAGACCCACAAAAACACTGATTTGTTGCTTAAAAAATCGTCGACAAAAACATTCGGATATATCTAATCTATGATTTCTCAATTTATCAAAAAGCTTGATTTGGATAAACAATGGCGAATCTGTGAAGGTATCCAAAGCAGGCCGACAGATCATCTTGAATCATATTAATAAGGCGAGTTAATTCCTATCTTCGCCTCCGTGGATGTTTCAACAGGAATATCAGCGGTCATCATCACGCACAACGAAGGAGCCGACATCGCTCGTTGCATCAAATCTGTGATTGATTTGGTTGATGAAGTTCTTGTTGTTGATAGCTTTAGTAGCGACAATACTTGTGAAATCGCCGTAAATGAAGGAGCGCGTGTAATCCAACATGACTTTGAAGGACATATTCAACAAAAAAATTGGGCGAAAGATCAAGCAAAACACCATTGGGTCCTGAGTCTGGATGCCGATGAGTGTCTGTCCGATGAACTCCGCGAAAACTTGCGGAACGCCATAAACAATGGACTCTATTATGGCCAAACCAAAGGATTTTCCTTTTCCAGACTCAACCATTTGGCCGATAGACCCATTCGCGGCTGTGGATGGTACCCCGATACCAAATTGCGCTTGTGGGATCGGAGGTGTGGGACTTGGGCTGGAAGAAATCCGCACGACAAATTTGTGATTCCATCGAAATATCCCATCAACAAAATGAAGGGTGATATTTTGCATTACACCTATGCTGATTTGGCCGCGGTGAAAGCCCAAGCCTTAAAATTTGGTCGAATTGGCGGCCGAGCCATACAGTCAGAACTTGTTGATTCTTCAGGTTTACCGGTGCGAAACCAATTAACCGTCGCCTTTCTGCTCTTCAAACTTTTCACAGCGGGCCCAGCGCGCTTTATTCGGAATTATTTATTCAAACGGGGCTGGATGTACGGATACAGTGGCATAGTGATCTGTTATTGGCAGATGGTTGAAGTCACGTTGAAATACGGCTGGGCCTTGTTTGGCAAACGACAATCCTAAAACCACATTCACAGCCAACTGCGCAATCATCATCCATGGCATTATTATCCCAAATCACTGATTTTCAATTTGAAGCTGGCTGCGATGAAGCTGGCAGGGGGTGTTTGGCGGGTCCGGTGGTTGCTGCCGCGGTAATTCTTCCCCCTGATTTCCACCATCCTTGGCTCAACGATTCAAAACAAGTGGGCAAATCACACCGTGAGGCCTTGAGGAAAATCATTGAATCAGAATCTCTATTTTGGGGTATTGGCAGTTGTTCACCAGCTGAAATCGACAAGATCAATATCCTGAATGCCAGTATTTTGGCGATGCATCGCGCTTTGGACAATTTGGGCACCCTACCCCAGTTCATCGCCGTGGATGGCAATCGCTTCAAGCCATGGCACGATGTTGCCCACAAAACGGAAGTGAAAGGCGATGGTCGATTCTTGCACATTGCTGCCGCCAGTATTTTGGCCAAAACCCACAGAGATACGTTGATGGAAGATCTCCACTTCACCCATCCTCATTATGGCTGGGATCGCAATGCTGGGTATCCCACAGCGTCTCACCGACAGGCCATTCGCGATTTTGGCATCACCGAGCACCACCGCAAAACGTTTCGATTATTGCCCGAGCAACTCTCATTGTTTTAAGAATTTTTCCGGGCGATCGCCAGTTTTAGTCTTATCCTTTGACCGCGCTTCGGCTCCATCGGCGATGTAAAATGTTTCGCTTGACAACCCATTTATTTTGATTAAATTGTTGTCGTAAAGTTGTTAATATTATTACCAAATGCCAGAAACCATCATCACCCACATGGATTTAGACTCGTTTTTTGTGAGTGTAGAGCGATTGAAAAACAGTGCCTTGAATGGCAAGCCTGTCATCATTGGTGGCAATAGCGATCGCGGCGTTGTGGCCAGTTGCAGTTACGAAGCCCGAGCCTTTGGTATCCACAGCGCCATGCCCATGAAACAAGCCAAGCAACTATGTCCGAACGCCATCATCATTCGTGGGGATTCCCAGCTTTACAGCGATTATTCCAAAGACGTCACCAACATCATTGCGGAATCGGTGCCTTTGTATGAAAAAAGCAGCATCGACGAGTTTTACATCGACTTAACGGGGATGGAAAAATTCTTTGGCACTTGGAAGTTGGCCATGGAATTAAAAGCAAAAATCTTGAAGGAAACGGGATTACCCATTAGTTTTGGGGTAGCCAGCAACAAAACGGTGAGCAAAGTGGCTACAGGTACTGCCAAGCCGGCGGGACAGCGAAAGGTAGATTTGGGCGATGAGATTCCCTTTTTGGCACCATTATCGGTCAGGAAAATCCCTGGCGTAGGAACCGAAACCTACAAAACACTGCGGGGATTGGGCATTCAGTACATCAAAACGCTGCAAGAAATGCCCATGGAATTGCTGTTCAAAACGCTACAAAAGCCAGGCATCGATTTGTGGAAGAAGGCCCAAGGCATCGACAATCGCAAAGTAGAGCCTTATCAAGAGCGAAAAAGCATTGGTTCTGAACGCACCTTTGAAAAAGACACCATCGATGTCGTTAAACTGCGAAACATCATCAGCGCAATGGCTGAAAATCTGGCGTATCAACTGCGCAAGGGCGATAAACTCTGTGCTTGTATCACGGTAAAAGTGCGGTACAGTGATTTCAACACCCACACACTACAGGCCAAAATCCCCTACACGAGTGCAGATCATATACTCATTGCCAAATCGTTGGAACTGTTCGACAAACTCTACAACCGGCGCTTATTGATTCGATTGATTGGGGTGAGGTTGAGCGATTTGGTGAGCGGCGGATTTCAGATGAATTTGTTTGAAGACAGTGAAGAGATGGCCAACTTGTACCAGGCGATGGATAGGCTGCGAAATCGCTACGGTAACGATGCCGTTAAACGCGCCAATGGCCTAGAAATTCACAGTTTGGGTCGATCCGACAACCCTTTCGATGGTGGCCCACCCCTTTTGCTTGCAAACCGACGGCAATAAAGAAAAAATCGCTGTTGCGATAGTCATTTTCTTTTTTTACACCGATTACCAACGCCATGTGATATTCTGCTTGGTAATTCTTTTATTTGTACTAGGTCTCATTGAAAACCATGAATATCCGTCACCTCATCCTTTCCCTCACGCTGTGCATCATCGGATTGGCACAAGCACAAACCAAGGCTGTCCTCAAATCCAGAGAATATTTCAACGCCGCCAAGTATGTAGACGCCCAAAAAATGAGCGCCAAAGGCTTGGAGGACGATAAAACCCAAGCCGAACTTTGGTATATCAAAGCCATTGCTGAATATGAAATGTATCAAATCGACAAGTACAGAAAAGGCGATGTAGACTACTTCAAAGAAGCGATGAAAAGCGCAGTAAAAGCCAAGGCTTATGACGATGACGGTCGTTATTTTCAGCAATATGGTGAGCGATTCAATGCATTGGTTGCCGCGAATAACAAAGAAGCCATTAGCAATTACGGACAAGGACGTTATCCCCGTGCCCTTCAAATGTACAAAACCAGCTTTGACCTAACGGGCGACACCATCGCTTTGGGTATGGCAGGACATTGTTATTGGCTGCTCAAACAAAACTTGGATGCCGTGAAAACCATGCGCAAGGTGGCCAACATGAATTACTTGGCCAATGCAGAAGGCAAACACAAGAAAACCTATGTAAGGGAGGCGTTTGAGGTACTAACCGACTACTATTTAAACGAGCGCAAGCTTACGGACAGTGCATTGATATACTGCGAAATGGGCCTTTCGGTGTTTCCATTGAACCAAAAATTACTGGGTTGGGAACGCGCCATGATTGATGTGGATTTGGCCACTACACGCGCCAATACAGGCTATAGCCAGATGTACAACCAACTTCTGACCAAAGCCTTGTTTTTCTTCCCCAGCGATACATTTTACCTGCACGAACAGAATAATTACTATTTGAATCGAATGGGTTATTTGGCCCAAAACAACGATTGGGCAGAAGCAGAATCGGTATTCATCGACTTTTTCAACCGCAAAGTGGATTTGCTAGACCGCAAATCAAAAAACAGCACGGATCCATTCTTGTTGAAAGATTCTTTCGCCTTTATCAATCAATGTTTGGAATACTATTTGGCCAATAACGCCAAAGGTGGCACGGTCTTCTTCTTTTACAAATGGTACCCAATTCAATTCAAAACTTCTCAAATCGACGAGAAAAAATTGGAAGTGTTGTTGAACAATCCACCCGTCGTGGTAAGCCATCGCTTGATCGCCATGTTGATGGATCACGGGGCGAACAAATACCCCAAAAATATGAATTTGAAGAAGTATCGATTGAACACCTTCAACGCTTGGACCAAGCAAAAAATCGCATATTACGATTGGGCGAGAATTTTATCCCTCAGCGATTCTGTCATCAAAGACTTCCCCAAAAACGCCACATTGAAGCCGATGCAGCAGGGTTTGTTGGCTCGTGCCACGGACTCATTGATGAAGCAAGGATTGATGGAACCGGCATGGGGCTGTTTCTATCGCCTTCAAAAGGAAAACCCCAAGTTTGTGGGATTGTCGGCTTTGCAAGTGCGTTTGGCAAAAACAGACTTCGATGTGCGCTACAAAGGGAGTAAAATTGGATACGCCACGGTGAAAGGCAAAAAATTGGCCCAAACAGGATGGAATGGAAATAGCAAAACCTGTACTTCAGGCAGTTTGCCAGACTCAACGCTGCGCAAAATCACAGACCGCATCAACTATTTCCGTCAAAACGCGGGTGTTACCCAAGGCATACAGTTCGACCAAGACAAACACATTGCTTGCATGCAGGCAGCAACCATGTATGCGCCGCTAGGTGTTTTCAGCAGAGAGCCCAAACCCGAAACACACAAGTGCTTTACTGCGGCTGCGGCTGATGCGGCACGCTACGGAACTGCAGTATTGGAAGCAAATCCAGCCCAGAGTACCACCGTTTTAATGAGCGATACAAAAAGCGAAGAACTATACAACCGTCGTTTGTTAACCCATCCTGGCATGATCAATTATGGCTTTGGTTGTGCAGAAAACAATTCGGTGTTTTGGTTGGCCGATAAGAATATCATGGCGATCGATTCGCAATACTACAAAGATCATTTTGTTTGCTGGCCTGCGATGGGCGCATCTCCCAGTATGTTGACATTTGAGCGCTGGAGCTTCTCGATTTTGCAACCATTGGAAGACGCCACGGTGACAATCGTTTCGAAAAAACACGGAGCCATTGAAAGCAATATCACGGTTCAACCCGGCAATGGCTTGGGCCTGCCAACATTGGCAATTACGCCATTGGGAATGACTCAGTGGTCGGCTGGTGACGAAATCAAAATCACTGTGGTTTTGAAAAACAAGAAAACTTACAGCTATACCACAACCCTGTTTTGATTAGATGGTAAATTTCATTACCTTTGCAGTCCTTTTTTAAGGTCCTTTCTGCACGCGTGGCGTAATTGGTAGCCGCACCAGACTTAGGATCTGGCGCCGTAAGGTGTGTGGGTTCGAGTCCCTCCGCGTGCACTACTCCCCTCCTCTGTTTGCTTAACGGCAATGTGGCGGGGATTTTTATTTACACTGAAACGCAACAAATTGTGAATATTCAACTCGAAAAACACGACGATCTCAATCTTACCGTAATCATCTCCTTGGGTAAGGAAGACTACCAAGAAAAGGTAGAAAAAGAAGTAAAGCGCATCCAAAAGAGCGCCAACATCAAAGGATTCCGACCAGGAAAAGCGCCTTTGGGTATGGTTCAAAAGCTCTATGGAAAAGGTATTTTGGCTGAAGAAATTCAAAATATGGCCTCAGACGCCATGAACAAATACATCCAGGATGAGAAATTAGACATTTTGGGTTACCCCATCGCCAGTACAAAGATTGAAAGTGAAATCGATATTGAGTCTAGCGAGAACTTCAAGTTTGCCTTTGACTTAGGGATGGCTCCTCAGTTTGAGCTCAACATCTCCAAGAAAGATACTTTGGAGCAGTTCGACATCCAAGTGAGTGAAAAGGAAGTGACTGAGGACATTAACTATTCGCGTAAACGCCATGGAAAAATGTTTGACGTGGAGTCTGCCGAGGAAGAAGACATCATCTATGCAGGTGTTACCGAATTGACAGATGGTGGTGAAGTTTTAGAGGGTGGTATTGCTGAAAAGAGCATCAGCTTCGTGGCTTCCATGATTGAAGACAAAAAAGCGAAAAAAGCTGTTTTGGGCAAGAAGGTGGGCGACGAATTGACCATTAGCGTGAAGACTTTGTTGAACAACAATGAAACGGTTATCTCAAATACCTTGGGTATTGCCAAAGAGGGTGTTGCCGACTTGAGCGACAACTTCAAAATTGTCATCACGGAAATCAAACGCAGAACGGATGCTGAGTTGAATGAAGAATACTATCGTGAAGTATTCGGCGAACAGGAAATCCCTGGCAGCGAAGAAGAGTATCGCGCCAAAATCCAATCGAATTTGGAAAACTACTACCGCAATGAAGCAGACCTTTGGTTAGACCACCAAATCGGTCATTTGTTGATGGAAAAGCATCCCATTGAATTGCCCGATGAGTTCTTAAAGCGTTGGTTGATTACGACCAAAGAAAGCGAGTATAACTTCGAGAACATCGAAGAGAAATACGCTGAAGAAAAAAGTGCATTACAGCGCAGACTGGTGATCGATAAAATTGCCGCTAGTCACAACTTGCAAAGCACAGAAGAAGATATTCGCGAGGAAGCCCGTATTTACTTCCACGGTTTGTACAGACAGTATGGTTTGAACATTCCAATGAACGACGCTTTCTTGGACGAGAGCATCAACAAGCGATTGGCAGAGCGTGAATTTGTGATGCAAATGGCAGATCGCGTGATTTATCGCAAAGCTTACGATGCGGTTAAAGGTGACATTACCCTGAAATCAAAGAAAATTTCGGTGGAAGATTACTTTAAACACGTAAATGCGCACAAATCTGAGCATGGTGAATAACCATTTATGATTTAGATTTGTTATACAAAGAAAACAACATGGATTACGGTAAAGAATTTCAAAAATACGCAACCAAGCATTTGGGAATCAGCAGCTTGCGGGTTGACGAATACACCAAATTGGTTTCTCAAAGCAGTGGCATCTACGGATTGACCCCCAACATCATCGAAGAGCGTCAAATGAACGCAAGTGTCATTGACATATTTTCCCGTTTGATGATGGATCGAATCATTTTCTTGGGTGTTCCCATTTATGAAGATGTTGCCAATATCATCATGGGCCAGTTGTTGTTTTTGGAAAGTGCCAATCCGAACCGCGACATTCAAATTTATATCAACAGTCCTGGTGGAAGCGTTTACGCAGGTTTGGCGATTTACGACACCATGCAATACATCAGTTCCGATGTCGCCACCATTTGTACAGGAATGGCTGCAAGTATGGGTGCCGTTTTGATGTGTGCTGGCGCACATGGCAAAAGAACTGCCCTGCCCCACTCACGCATCATGATTCACCAACCTTTGGGTGGAGCACAAGGACAAGCCTCTGACATTGAAATCACTTATAAAGAGATTAGTAAGTTGAAGAAGGAACTGTACGACATCATTGCTCACCACTCAGGTCAACCCTATGAGCGCGTTGAAAAAGACAGCGATCGTGATTATTGGATGACTGCAGAAGAGTCGAAGTCGTATGGAATGATCGACGAAGTCTTGGGTCGTCGCAACAAATAATTGGAATGAAAGCCAAAGACCCCATTTGTTCATTTTGCGGACGCAGAAAGAGTGAATCGTTGATGCTGATTTCTGGCCTTGACGGTCACATTTGTGACCAATGTGCGGACCAAGCCCAAAAAATCGTAGAAAAAGAAATGAGCATGGGGGGAACTGCTTCGGAAGAAGCAACCGCCACTGTTGGAACAGGAAATAAAAAGCTTCCCAAACCAGCAGAAATAAAAACTTTTTTGGATCAATACGTTATTGGTCAAGACCAAGCCAAGAAAACCTTGAGCGTTGCTGTATACAATCACTACAAGCGATTGAACAACAAAAAAAGCCATGCGGATTCCGATGTTGAAATTGAAAAATCCAACATCTTAATGATTGGCGAAACGGGTACTGGAAAGACGCTTTTGGCAAAGACTTTGGCAAAAATTTTGGATGTACCCTTTTGCATTGCCGATGCCACTGTACTGACCGAAGCTGGCTATGTTGGCGAAGATGTCGAGAGCATCATCAGCAGGTTATTACAAGTCTCAAACTACAAGCCCGAACAAGCCGAACGGGGAATCATCTACCTAGACGAGATGGATAAAATTGCGCGGAAAGGCGACAATGCATCCATAACACGCGATGTGAGTGGTGAGGGCGTACAGCAAGGATTATTGAAAATTCTGGAGGGCACGATTGCCAATGTTGCACCAGAAGGCGGTCGGAAACACCCCGATCAAAAATACATCAAAGTAGATACTTCGAACATTTTGTTCATTTGCGGCGGTGCATTCGATGGGATCGAGAAAATCATTTCACGTCGTGTTCAAAAGCAAGCCGTGGGTTTTAAAAGTGCGCATAACAAGGAAATTCAGGACAAAAAGTTATTGAGTTTGGTGGCACCATCCGATCTACGCTCATTTGGATTGATTCCCGAATTAATTGGTCGTTTGCCCATTTTAACTGCCTTAGAGCCTTTGGACAAGGAAACCTTGAGATCCATTCTCACCGAGCCCAAAAACGCCTTACTCAAACAGTACATCCATTTGTTTGCGCTGGACAAAATTACCTTGCAATTCGATGAATCGGCCATAGAATATATCGCTGAAATCGCCTTCGAAAACAAGTTGGGTGCCAGGGGGTTGCGCGGAATTTGCGAATCCATTCTCCAAGACTACATGTATGAAGGACCATCGTCCAAGTCCAAATCAACGGTAACCATCACCCGTGAAATCGCGGAAGAAAAATGGACCCGTGCAGACAGTCAGAAATACGCCTAATCGTAGATGTTGACAATCACATTGTTGAACATTGATCGTTCTGTTACCAACCTGTGATATTCTTTCTTTCAACGCCTAACACTTGGTAAAAGGCCTTGCATCCCATTGTTTTTTGGGTAAATTGCAAGTCACTATGGAAAAAAACAACAAAAGTGTGCTCACCGCATGGACCATGTACGATTGGGCCAACAGCGTGTACTCCTTGAGCATTTCCTCTGCCATCTTCCCAACATTTTATGAAAGCTTTACCCCAAAACACATTGAGTTTATGGGGTATGATTTTAAGAACACTGCGTTATACAGCTATTGCCTAAGTTTGGCTTTTTTGATCAATGTGTTGTTGGTGCCTTTGTTGTCAGGAATTAGTGATGCCTCGGGGGCAAAGAAACCCTTTATGCGCTTCTTCGTGATTTTGGGTAGTATTGGTTGTAGCAGCCTTTATTTCTTCAATGGTGACAACTATCTCTTTGGATTGGGTTGCTTTATGGTTGCCACTTTGGGTTGGGCGGGCAGTTTGGTGTTTTACAATGCTTTCTTGCCAGAAATTGCCACACCCGATCGATTTGATCGATTGTCTGCACGGGGTTTCACCATGGGATACATTGGCAGTGTGTTGATGCTAATTTTCAACTTGTTGTTGTTGATTAAGTACGATTGGTTCGGCTTACCCAGTCCAAAAGAAAGTGTGCTACCCTTCCAAATCGGCTTTCTAACCGTGGGTATCTGGTGGTTAGCATGGTCATTTTGGCCATTAATCAAATTGCCCGGCAAATTAGCAGCAAAATCCAAGTCAAGCATTTGGAGTGGATACCATGAAATCCGCAAGGTGTTCGCTGAAGTGAGAACCATGAAAGCGGTGAAAATTTTCCTGGGCGCATTTTTTGTCTATACCATGGGCGTGCAGACGGTTATTTATGTGGCAGCATTGTTTGGAAAAGATGTTCTCCTGCTCAAATCTGAAGAAATGCTCACCACCATTCTTCTGATCCAATTAATCGGAATTGCTGGAGCCTATTTCTTTGCTTTTTTGGCAAACCGCATCGGAAACAAATCTGCCATTTTTGTTAGTTTGATTATTTGGACCATTGCTTGTTCTTTGGCCTTCAAATTGGAACCGAGACACCCAGGGCAGTTTTTTGCCCTCGCTTGCCTGATTGGCACTGTAATGGGTGGCATTCAGAGTTTATCGCGGGCTACCTATGCCAAGTTGATTCCCGGAGACCGCGACAACACCTCCTATTTCAGCTTTTTTGAAGTCACCGAAAAATTGGGTATTGTTCTGGGCACATTTGCTTGGGCCGCCATTGACAATATCACTGGGGACATGAGGAACAGCATCCTTTCCTTGATGGTATTCTTCATTGTGGGCATGGGGATTTTGTTTTTCCTCCCTACCGATAAATTGCAGCCCAACGAAAAACAGTAACTCCTTGGTTATCTCAGCAAGGTGATGGAGCCAGTATACTCGTATGCCTCATCATCCATCGAATACAATCGGATGGAATAGAGATATACACCATCTGCACACTCAGCACCATTGGCGGTTCCATCCCAACCTTTTAAGAGGTCGTCTGTCTCATACAATTTTTCTCCCCAACGGTTGTAAATCTTCATCACCGCATTCTTGTAATTCATGGCTACAGGTGCAAACGTGTTGTTTTTGTTTGGTCCTGCACCATCGGGCGTGAAAGCGTCTGGAATGAAAACAATGATATCAGGGCCAACATACACCGTTCTGTAGGCAGTGTCAGCACATCCTTTGTCGGACTTGGCAATCAAACGAATGGTATACGTTGCCGTATCTTTTCCGTAGGCATAAAGGGTACTCTTCACAGTTGAGGTATCATCCATCAAACTAGCAACGCCGAAATCCCACAAATAGCGCATGGATGCAGAAAATACCGTTCCATCTATTGTGCTGGTATTGGTGAATTTGAACTTCGGCAAAGCCACCGTGGTCTTTGTTGGGTCCGTTGTAAAAGATGCGACGGGTATAGGATATGCCTCTACCGTAGTCGCTGAGGTGTCTTTACAGTTTCCAGCAGTGTTGTTTGCTACCACACTCACATTGTATCTGCCCTGGGTTGGATAAATCACATTGGAGGGGTTCTGCAAGTTCGAGGTGTCGCCGTTGCCAAAATCCCAGCGGTATGCCATCTGGTTTGATGGAATGCCACGATTGTCACTCACGGTCCATGTAGTTGTCAACGGCACACAACCGGTCTGCATGTTGATGGGCGTCAAATCTGGGTATTGGTGCAAGATGATTTCGATGCTGTCGCTCGCTTGTGGACATACATCGTTGGCAATCGCGGTGGTTGTCACCTTCAAGAAGGCGCCTTTTTGTACCTTGTCTTGTGCTCCGTGAACATACAAGATGTTTTCTGAGGTATTTCCACTGCCGAAGGTTCCATCGCTCATGGTTCCACTTGCGTGCTTCTGCAAAGTCCACAATACTTTCGCATCGCTATACTTGCTTGTGCTTTGGATCGCGAATGGACTGCCTTCACATGCACTTGCAGGTTTCGGCGTTGTGATACTGATGGTGGGCTGGTTCCTTACAAACAAACTGTAAACCTCCGTATCCGAACATCCGTTGTTATCGGTGTAGGTAAATCTGAAACTGTGAGGGCCTTCAATGTTTGCTGTGCTTCCCAAACTAAATGGTTTGAAGCTTGAGGCACCCGTTACCGTTACACCCGGACTAGTACCTGTCCACACACCTGTAGCCGCTGCTGGTTTGGTTTGGGTTGTATTGATGCGGGTATTCAAATCCAAGGGTGTTCCACTCACACATATTGTGGTGGGGCCCAACAATACCGCATTGGGCGTATCGTTTACATAGATGTAGAAACTGTCTTGCTTCAAACAGCCAGTGGCTGCGTTGCTGTAGCGAATCATCCAGGTACCGGTTCCAAAGGATGGAAGGAATCGGTGGCCCAAAATCAGTTTTGTGTTTTTCACCTTGGGATCGTTGCGGTCATAGCCGTATTCAACAATCTCAAACAAGGATCCGTCTTTATCTTGGGCTTGTACGCCATTCACTTTGATGAAGTCGTACAATTCCATGGTATCCCAGTTTACACACACCGGATTTGGACTGGTCACTTTCACTGTGGGTTCTGGAATGATTTTGATTTCCACTGAATCACAGGTCAAACAGCCGGTCAACTGATCCTCTACACACAATTGGAACTTATAGTTTCCTTGGTAGTTGTCCTGGGTAGGATCACCAAATTTGAATACCCAACTTGGACTGCCGAAGGGGTTTTCATTGGCCAAAATTGTTGCTGGATCAATACCGCCGGGGGTACTCTTCACGGTCCAATCCACCTTGATACCAATGTTCACTTTTGGACGGAAGGTAATCTGACTCATGTTGATTTGACCCAAATCCTGACAGAAGGTACTGTCGTGGATGTCAACCATTGGGTTACCATTGATACGCTGAATTACACTATCCACATTCACACAACCGTTGGTATCTGTGAATTGGGCGTATACCTTGGCTTGGAAGCTGTTTCCATTCTGCAACTGGGCGTTGTTCAAATATGTGGTCTTGAACAAATGACGACCCACAGTCAATGAATCAATGAAGTTACGGGCAAAGCCTGGACCTGGGGTGGTAGAAGTCGTTGGCTTGGTATTTACGTTGTTCGGGGCTTTGTTTTCAAAGGCCCACATACGGGTATTTACGCTCTTACCTTGGTTGAAGAAGTTGTTCACCTCGATGTCTCCGTATACAAAACACTGTGCCTTCAATGGTTTTGGATCCCACTTCACAAAAGGCAATGTATTGACTTTGATCTCCATGGTGTCTAAATCCTTACACTCTTTACCACTTTGGGTCACCTTGGTCAGCAGCTCGTAATAAAATTTCTGGGCAGACCCTCCCGTGGGGTTGGTGTTGTTGGGCTTCACGGTATATTTGGCATTGCTGCCGAGGGTTTTATTCCCAGTAATATCCTTCCATGTATAGGACCCTGTTTCCAAGAATGGCCTATGACTTGCAGCAATTTCAAAGCTCTTTTGATTACAGATTACCTGGTTGTTACCCGCCAAACTCACCACGGTATCATTGACAAACAACTGCACTGTATCTGTCATGTAACAATTCCACTTCTTCTCGGTTACGCGGGCGATGTATTTCCCTTTTATACTCGTTTTGAGAAACCGTGTTGTATCTCCTGTACTCCAAAAATATTTCACCGTATCGGCATTTTGGGCATCAAAAGTGGCTGTATCGTAAGTACAAATTCGTTGATCGGGACCCAAATTAATCTTTGGTAATGGCTTAACAAAAATGGTCGCAGTGTCATAGAAAATACAACCATCGCCATCGGTGATTCGAATTCTTACCGTAGAATCTCTGTTGATGTTTGGAATACTCAAATCACTCAATGTATCTCCAGAGATATGATACTCTGCTTTCCATGGTGAATTGCCCGTATCCTTCACAACTCGCGTCCAATGATATTTGAAATTGGGCTTGCCAAACAACACATTGGCTTTCAGTTTCATCGTTGTACCGAAACAAGCAAAGGTATCGGCGTCTGCCATTACCACCTGCGGCGGGTCTGGGATGATGACTGTATCTCTGTAAATGGTGGGACAGTTATCGCTGTTGTTTACAGTATGTACAACAATGTACTTACCACCACGGTAGAAAATCATGGTATCTGATTTCTTGGTGCTGTAGAAAATCTCATTCGAACCCAAGCTATCACGAACACTCCACTTGAACTGAGGAGCTCCTTTGAAGGAAGCTTTTACCTCCGCTGCCATCGCGAAGCGACCGCAAGTAAGATTTTTGTAAGTTCTTGTAGAGAAAGCACGAGGGTTCACTTTTACTTTGAAACTACGAATGGAAATTGATGGTTTTGGGCAATGTTCATCATTCACAGTTACAGTGAATGAATATGCGACATCTGATGCCATTCCCACTGCAGGTGTCCATTCAAAATCAGCATACGCCTTCCTTTTTTCAGGCCAATCAACTTTATTCGCCACGGTAAACTTCGCACCGGGAATACCCTTATTCCATTTTAAGTTGGTGGTATCTGGCACCGTCTGATAAGGCGTAAATGTCTCATCATCTGATTGCACCTTGAATTTGATGGTTTCACCCTCACACACCTTATAGGAATAAGGACCATCTATGGTGGGCGCTTTGTTGTAGCCACAATCGTCTTTGACCACAATCTGCATATCCCTTCGCGTTTTACCTACCCATCGCCAGACATTGTTTGTATCACGCCGCCATTCCGTCATTTCCATTACAAGGACTGCAACTTCATCGCATTTTGTGGGCGTAAATATCAAATCCCCGGTACCAGTGTCCATGAAGAAACCGCGAGGGGGCTTGGTTTTGGTGTTGGGAGCACACTTAATTGTTGTGGGAGGCACGCAATAGGGGGTCAATGGGTACTGCGAAGTGAATGGGCTCGAATAAGGCACTGAAGTATTCGGGGCACTCGATAG
>Ga0075471_10001469_pt1 | contig 15435 bp, 12 predicted proteins | sample DEB19_08_DNA_2_FD_74787 | JGI IMG/M metagenome (GOLD analysis project Ga0075471, IMG submission 74787) | Aqueous microbial communities from the Delaware River and Bay under freshwater to marine salinity gradient to study organic matter... | ecosystem: Environmental > Aquatic > Marine > Coastal ... | reverse complement strand
TCCTCCCGGCGGGCGACCCGGTCGAGCGGCTTCGGGCCGGCGACTGGGCGCGGGTCCCGGTCGTCGCGGGCACGAACCGCGACGAGAACAAGCTCTTCCTGTTCGCCGACCCGAAGCGGATCGCGAAGCGGCTCTGGTTCCTGCCGCGCTTCGTCGACGAACCTTCCTACCTCGCGACCGCGGACGCGATGTCCCGGCAATGGAAGGCGACCGGCGCCGACGCGCCGGCGCGCGCGATGCAGGCGTCCGCGGGTACGGGCGGGCCGCCGGTGTTCGTCTACCGCTTCGACTGGGACGAGGAGCCCATCGTGCTCGGCGCCGACCTCTCGAAGATGCTCGGCGCGGCGCACGGCTTCGAGATCCCCTTCGTGTTCGGCCACTTCGACCTCGGTCGCGCGGGCAACGTGATCTTCGACGGGCGCAACGAGCCGGGCCGCGAGGCGCTCTCGCGCGCGATGCGTTCCTACTGGGCGCAGTTCGCGCGCACCGGCGACCCCGGACGCGGCGGGCGGGGCGACCTTCCCGCGTGGACGCCCTGGCAGCCCGACGGTCCGTCGAAGACGCTGGTGCTCGACACCCCCGAGAGCGGCGGGATCCACATGACCCCGATCGAGGAGACGATGCCCGCGATCGTCGCCGCGGTGGAGGACGACCCGCGCGTGCCGACGCCCGAGGCCCGCTGCGCGGTCTTCGCCGAGATGACCCGCTGGGGCCGCGGCTTCGGGCGCGAGGACTACCTGCGGGTGGGCTGCGGGGCCTGGCCGATCACGGATCCCCGCTGAGACTCGGCGCGAGGGCCGGCAGGCAGGCCTCGATCGGGTGGCCGCGAAGGCCGGGCGGACCGAAAAGGCCCCCGCGCCCACCCGCTGGCCCGAGTCGATCCGCCGAGCTTCGCATCGCGTCTGGCATCCCGCGTGCTTGACCTTGCGTCGAACCGGTGCCGGGAGTGCCGAAATCACACCGCGGGGACGAGGGAAGGAACACCGATGGAGCAATCCGCGACGGACAGCAGGACGGCCGAGGAGTGGAAGCACACCGCCTGCATCCTCTGCGAGTGCAACTGCGGGATCGAGGTGCGTCTCGGCGGCCCGGACGGAAGGCGCTTCGAGAAGATCCGCGGCGACGACGCTCACCCGGTGTCCCGCGGCTACGCCTGCGAGAAGCCGCTTCGGCTCGACCACTACCAGAACGGACCGCACCGGCTGACGAAGCCCCTGCGGAGGCGACCCGACGGGTCCTTCGAGGAAGTCGACTGGGAGACCGCGATCCGCGGGGTCGCGGCGGACCTGGCCGCGGTGCGCGACGCCCACGGCGGCAAGTCCATCCTCTACTACGGCGGCGGCGGACAGGGGAACCACCTGCCCGGCGCCTACGGCGCCACGACGCGATCGGTGGTCGGCTCGATCCACCGCTCGAACGCGCTCGCCCAGGAGAAGACCGGCGAGTTCTGGGTCGGAAGCCGGATGTTCGGCGCCTTCACGCGCGCCGACTTCGAGCACGCCGAGGTCGCCTTCTTCCTCGGCAAGAACCCCTGGTTCTCGCACGGGATCCCGCGCGCCCGGACGACGCTGAAGGAGATCGCTCGCGATCCCGATCGCTGCCTCGTCGTCGTGGATCCGCGGCGCAGCGAGACCGCGGATCTCGCCGACGTCCACCTGCGCGTGCGCCCCGGTACCGACGCATGGCTTCTGCTCGCGATGCTGGGCACGATCGTCCAGGAGGATCTGCTCGCGCGCGACTGGCTCGCCGGGCACGCGACCGGGCTCGAGGACGTGCTGCCGCGGTTCCGCGCCGTCGACGTCGCCGCCGCCAGTGCCGCCTGCGGCGTCCCCGAGGCGACCGTGCGCGAGACCGCGCGGCGGATCGCGCGCGCGAAGAGCGTCGCCACCTTCGAGGACCTCGGCGTCCAGATGAACCGCCACTCGACGCTGGTGTCGTATCTCCACAAGCTGCTGTTCGTCCTCACCGGGCACTTCGGGCGCGAGGGGAACGCCTTCATTCCCGTCGGCCTGATGCCGCTCCTCTCGGGAGGCGGCGGCGCCGATCGGCGCACGCCGGTGACCGGCGCTCGGCTCGTCGCGGGACTCGTCCCCTGCAACTCGATCCCCGACGAGATCCTCGCGGACCACCCCGAGCGCTTCCGGGCGCTGATCGTCGAGAGCGGCAACCCGGCGCACTCGCTGGCCGACAGCGCCCGCATGCGCGAGGCGCTTCGTGCGCTCGACCTCGTGGTCGTGATCGACGTCGCGCTCACCGAGACGGCGAGACTCGCTCACTGGGTGCTCCCGGTCGCGAGCCAGTACGAGAAGGCGGAGGCGACGTTCTTCAACTTCGAGTTCCCGGAGAACTGCTTTCACCTCAGGCGGGCGCTGCTCCCGCCGCCGTCCGGCCTGTTCTCCGAGGCCGAGCTCCACGCGCGGCTGGTCGAGGCGCTCGGGGCCATGCCCCACGAAGCGGTCCGCGCGCTGCGCGAGGCGTGGGGAGAGGGGCGAACCGCCTTCCGTGCGAAGTTCTTCGAGCTCGCGGGAGGCGACCCGCGCTTCGTGAAGCTCGCGCCGGTCGTGCTCTTCCGGGCGATCGGCGACCTGCTGCCCGAGGGCTTCGCCGAGGGAGCCGCGGTATGGGCTCTCTGCCAGGTCGCGGCGATGCAGATCGGCCCCTCGATGGCGCGGGCCGGGTTCTCCGGCGAGACCGCGGGCGACGACCTGTTCGACGCGCTGCTCGCAGGTCCGAGCGCGGTCGTCTTCTCGGTCGAGGAGTGGGACGGCGTGTTCGCGCGCGTCGGCACGAAGGACCACAGGATCGGTCTCTCGATCCCGGAGCTGTTCGAGGAACTCGACGGACTCGCGGCGGAGGCCCCGCTCGCACCCTCCCGGGAGTTCCCGCTCGTGCTCTCGGCCGGCGAGCGACGCTCGCACACCGCCAACACGATCCTGCGCGATCCCGCGTGGCGGAAGAAGGACGTCGAGGGAGCGCTGCGCGTGTCGCCGGAGGACGCCGGACGCCTCGGCATCGTCGACGGCGGCCACGCCCGGCTGGTCACGAAGCGCGGTGCGGTCGAGGTCGTCGTCGCGGTGTCCGACCGCATGCAGCCCGGTCACGTCTCGCTGCCCAACGGCCTCGGCCTCGACTTCCCGTCGCCCGGCGGGCCGGTCACCGCGGGCGTCGCGCCGAACGAGCTCACGAGCGGCGAGGACCGCGACTGGTTCGCGGGGACCCCTTGGCACAAGAGCGTGCCCGCGCGGGTCGAGGCGCTCTGACGGCGCTGCGCGGTGCGCCCCGACGAGCGGGGCGACCGCCCCTCCCTTGTCACGACGAGAGTGCGCCTCTAGGGTCCCTCCTCCCATGAGCGACTACGTCGAAAAGGGCCCCGACGCGCTGCCGATCGAGTCGATCGGGCAGCTCGTCGAGCACTTCGAGCGGGGCTGCAAGCCGCGCTCGGACTGGACGGTGGGGACCGAGTACGAGAAGCCCGCGGTGGACCGCCGCACCGGGCTCGCGATCCCGTTCGACGGACCTCGCGGGGTCGAGGCCATCCTCCGCGCGATGGCCGATCGCTACGGCTGGGAGCCGCAGGAGGAGCGCGGTCGCGTCGTCGCGTTGACCCGGGAGGGCCGGGGCAGCGTGACGCTCGAGCCCGGGGGCCAGGTCGAGCTGTCGGGGCACAACTTCGCGACCCTGCACGAGACGCACGCCGAGCTGGTCCGGCACGCGAGCGAGCTCACCTCGATCGGCGACGACCTCGACGTCGCCTTCCTCGGTCTCGGCATCACCCCGTTCTCGCGCCTCGACCAGATCCCCTGGGTCCCGAAGGCCCGCTACGGAATCATGGGTCCCTACATGCTGCGGGTCGGCTCGCTCGGCCAGCGCATGATGAAGCAGACGACCACCGTGCAGGTGAACGTCGACTACGGGAGCGAGTCGGACGCGATGATGAAGATGCGGGTCGCGATGGGAATCGGGGCGATCCTGAACGCGATCTTCGCGAACTCGCCGATCAGCGACGGCGCGCCGAACGGCTTTCTCTCCTACCGCGGCCACGTCTGGACCGACACCGACACGTCGCGCAGCGGGCTCCTGCCCTTCGTGTTCGAGGAACGCGCGGGCTTCGAGGATTACGTCGACTGGGCGCTCGACGTGCCGATGTACTTCGTGCGCCGCGGCGGCTCGTTCCGCGACATGACCGGGATGACCTTCCGCCGTTTCTGGGAGGAGGGCTGCGACGGCCTGCGCGCGACGGTCGGCGACTTCGCGCTCCACCTCTCGACGCTGTTCCCCGACGCTCGCCTCAAGACCTACATCGAGCTCCGCACGGCCGACAGCCAGCCGCCGGAGACCATGCTCGGGCTGCCCGCGATCGCCAAGGGCGTGCTCTACGAGCCCGACTGCCTGTCGGCGGCCTGGGACCTCGTGAAGGACTTCGCCTGGGAGGAGCGCCTCGCGCTCGTGCTCGACGCGCAACGGGCGGGGCTCGCGGCTCCCGTGCGTCGCTGGCGGGTCGCCGATCTCGCCCGGGAACTGGTCGGGATCGCCGAGGAAGGCCTGCGTCGGCAGGGTTGCCGCGACGAACGCGGAGACGACGAGCGGGTCCACCTGGAAAGCACGCGGGAACTCGTTCGCAGCGGGCGTACCCATGCCGAGCGGGTGCTCGACCTCTGGCAGGGGGCATGGGACCGCGAGCCGGCGAAACTCGTCGCCGGAACGGCCTGGCGGGCGGTGCCCGGCTAGGCCCGGGGCCCCGAGAGCCGCGCGCGGAGCGTGCGCGCGGGATCGAGGGTCGGCTAATTGGGCGCGGCTGCGCCCGCGGCCGCGGGAATCTGGGTCGCTCCCGCCTGGGTGAGCACGCCGACGGCGGACGGACCGCCCGGGACCACCGTCTTGTTCTCGAGGTCGACCTGGAACTCGGCGCGCTTGTGCTCGCTGCCCTCCATCCAGTTCAGCTTGACGGTGTAGAGCGGTCCCTGCACCTGGGCTGCGGACCAGGCGAACTGGCCGACGAACGTGCCCTTGGTGCGCGCCTCGTTGCTCATGTCGATCGTCGCGTCCGAGAGGTTGCGCGACATGCCGGGCAACTTGAGCTCTCTCACCTTGGCCTGCGCCTCGTTTTCGCGCCCCTCCCACCCCGCGCCGAGCTGGTGGCTGACGAACCAGATGAAGCCGAGGGTGCCGAGAGCGAGCGCCAGCCAGCCCAGCAGGCCTCCTGCGTTCGAGCCCTTGTTCCCGTCGGTCACGGGTGCGACCACCTTGCCTCCCTCGTTGCGCTCGCGATCCGCCATCTTGAATTCCCCTTCGGAGTTCCGGAGTTCCGCCCCCCGCAAGGGAGGGCTGCGACCACATAACGCAGCCTGCGCGGGCGGCAAAGCCGCCGTCGGGGGCCGGTCCCGGCAGGCGTCGCGTCGACCCGTCGAGGAGGGCTCGCCTGCCGGGGGACCAGCAGGGATGACAATTAGTTTTTCTTATGAGAGCAAGTAGCACAATTCGCTTGGTTCAATCGATCGACCCGCGCTAGCAAAGGGGTCCCTACTGCTTCGGCATTCATGTCCCACCCGGGCCCGCCCCGGTCGGAAAGAGGAGCGGAAATGCAAGGAAGAACCAGAAACTCGGCGATGCAGGATCGATCGGGAGGCCTTTTCGAGCCTGACGTGCTCCTGCCTGGCCAGTTCTTCTCCTTCTTCAGGAAGGAGGCGGGCTTCGATCGCGAGCGACGCCTGATGCTCGCCGTGCTCGAGGACGCCATCGACTGTTTCCAGAAGCACGCCCATGCGACCGACCTGCGAGGCAAACAACTGTTTGCCGAGTCGTGGGAGTGGATCATGTCCCCCGACCGCCGCTGGCTCTTCTCCTTCGAGAACATCTGCCAGATCGTCGACATGAACCCCGACTACATCCGGCAAGGCCTGAAGCGCTGGCGCGTCGACAACGCGCCCAGGATCGCGAGCGACGAGATCGCGGTCGAGACCCTCGCGGAGGCGAGCCCGGCTCACTGAGGAGCATCGCGCGGAAGCGAAGACGGCCCCCTCGCCGGCAAGGCGGGGGGGCCGTCCTGCGTTCGGGCTCCGCTCTCAGTTCCTCGACGTGATCTTCGCTGCGGACGCGGTCGTGCCGTTCTTCGCCTTCGCGGAGGCGGACGTCGGCTTGGAGGAGGCGGTCGACTTCGTCGCGCTCGTGGAGGTCGACGCGCTCGCGGTCTTCGTCGAGCCGGCCTGCGACTTCGCCGACGAAGCCTGCGACTTGGTCGCCGAGGCCGACTTGCTCTTGCTCGTCGAGGTCGACGGGCGTCCCGGGGCGGCCGGCGCGTCGCCGCGGCGGCGGGGATCCGAGCTCAGGTTCGTGCCGAGGGCCGCGCGCGCCGGCAGCCCGGGAGCGGTCGCCGCGCGGGGCGCAGGTGCAGGAGCGGCAGGCGGGCGCACCGCCGCGGGCGCGACGCTCGCGGCGCGAGACGCGGGCGGCCTTGCCGCGGGCGCGGGGGCACTCGCGCGCGGAGCCGGCGCGGAGCCGGTCTCCACCTCGCGCGGCATCGCCGCGGGCGCGGACACCGAGGCGGGCATGAGTCGAACGTCGGAGCCGAAGCGCGCGGGCCCCTCTCCCGCGGTGACGTCCACCGGCACGCCGGTCTCCGCCTGCACCGCCTGCTCGAGCTTCTCGCGGTCGACGTAGTCGAGCAGTCGCCGGTCGCGCAGGGCATCGACCGCGATCCGCATCGCACCGGGCTGCATGCCGTAGAGATCCTTGTGAACCTCGGCGTAGATCCGCCCGTTGCGCAGGCCGATCTTCACGCGCTGGTAGACGAGCTCGCCCTCGGTGCCCACCGGGGTCATCGGGTAGAGCTTGTCGATGTCCTCCGGGTAGAGGCGGACGCAGCCGTGACTCACGAGCATGCCCACGCCCCAGGGGATGTTCGTCCCGTGGATGCCGTACATGTTCAGCGTGAGGCGCATGCGGTACTTGCCGAGCGGGTTGCTCGGGTCGCCGCCGGGAATCATGGTCTCGCTGAAACCCTTGTCCTGGATGCGTTCCTTGCGGATCGACTCGGGGATCACCCACGTCGGGTTGATCTGCTTCTCGCGGATCTTGAACTTGCCGACCGGCGTCTTCCAGTCCTCGCGGCCGAGGCCGACCGGAAACGTGATCACCGTGTTCGGCCCCTTCGCGCCGAAGTAGTACATCCGCATCTCGGGGATGTTCACGATGATGCCGTTGGTGCGACAGCACGGCAGCACGTACTCGGTCGGCACGACGAGAGGCGTGCCCGCGCGCGACGGGATCCACTCGTCGGCCCCGGGGTTCGCCTCCGCGAACTCGTTGAAACCGAGGTCGTAGTAGCGGGCGAGGTCGAGGAACGTGTCGCCGTGCTCGGGCTTGTGCGTCTGGATCTCGCCGATGACCGTGTCGACGCGATCGGACGGCGCGGCCCCCGGCGGCACGAAGGTGTAGACGCGAGGTTCGTTCTGGCCGAAGTCGCCTTCCTGCCAGATCTTGGCGAAGGCCGGCCGGGCCGCGAGGCAGACCGCGATCGCGAGGATCGCGGCTCGTTGGATTCGATTCGTCGAGGTCGGCACGGGACTCCTTCCCTGGCTGCGTGTTCCGGATCCGATCGTCGTTTTAGCGGCAGGAGCCCCGACGAACAACGGAGAAAGACGCATCGGCCCGATTTTCCTTTACGTTTTCGCGCCTCTTCGGCTATGGTCGTCGATGGTGGTGGTCGTGGTGGAGTCGAGGGTGATGCGATGTTCTCCCGCCTGATCGTGGGAGTCGCGGCGACGGCTGCCGTTCTCCGCGTCCTCTCGGCCCCGGTTTCGGCCGCGGCGATGACCGACCCGCCCGAGGTCGCCGCCCGGGCCGCTCTCGTGATGGACGCCCGCTCCGGCCGGGTCCTCTGGGAGCGCAACGGCGAAGTCGCCCTGCCCCCGGCCAGCACGACCAAGATCATGACCTCGATCCTCGCTCTCGAGAGCGGGATGCTCGGCCGGGACATGGAGGTGAGCGCCTACGCCGCCTCCCAGCCGCCCTCGAAGCTCGGCCTGAAGGCGGGACAGGAGGTGCGGCTCCGCGACCTCGTCTATGCGCTCCTGCTCAAGTCGGCGAACGACGCGGCAGTCGTGGTCGCCGAGGGGGTGTCCGGAAGCGTGCGCTCGTTCGCCTCCCGGATGAACCTGAAGGCCCGGCAGATCGGCGCGCGCAACACCTACTTCACGAACCCGAGCGGCCTTCCCGACGACGATCACCGGTCCTCGGCGCACGACCTGGCGCTCATGCTCCGCTACGCCATGAACGTCTCGGGGTTCCGCCAGATCGCGGGAACGAAGTCCGCCTTCGTCCCGGTCGAGGGGCGCACCGTCCGCATGGTGCCGATCTCCTCCCACAACCGGCTGCTCGACAACTACGTGGTCCAGGTGTTCGGCAAGACCGGCTACACGCGGGCTGCGGGCAAGTGCTTCGTCGGCGCCGCGGAGATCGACGGGCGCGCCGTGATGGTCGCCGTCCTCGGCTCGACGAACGTGTGGGGCGACACGCGCAAGCTCATCGAGTACGGACTGAACGTGGTCGCTCCCCAGTCGGTCGCCGGTCTCGACTTCGGCACCGGCTCGGGCGGAACCTGGGGCCGCGACGACCGCGACGACCGCGAGGAGGTCGAAATCCCGCCGCCTCCTTCCGGCATGCGCTGGGCGGCCGCCGCGCCGGCTCCGGACTCCCAGCGGGTCGCCCGCGCGTGGGCCTCGGCCGATCGCCTCCGCGGGATCGATCCCGACGAGGAGCGCCGGAGGGCCGACGAGGAGGCCGAGCGCGCCGCGCTGGCCGCGGAGCGTGCCTCCGCGAGGGAGGCGCGAGCGGAGAGGGAGGCGATCGCGCGCGAGGAGCGTCGCATCCGGGCCACGACCGCGCGCGAGCAGAAGCGACTCGCCTCGCGCGCGCGGCAGGACGTACGCGCGGAGAGCCTCGCGCGCGCGGCAGAAGCCCGCGCCGATCGCGAAGCACGGGCGAAGGTGGAGCGCCTGGCGCGAACCGGGCGGATCGAGGCCGTGCGCCGCGGGCGAGGCGGGGCCTCGGGCGCGACGGCCTCGCGAGCGGAGCGGGAACGGCTGGAGCGACTGGTTCGAGCCGATCGGATCGAGGCCCGGACGCGATCCTCGAAGGGCGGCCGACTCGATGCGCGAGGCGCGTCCGCACGCGAGGGCGCCGCCGCGAAGAAGGGGCTCGGTCGCGAGGATTCCCGCAGGGCCTCCCGGGACGTTCCTGCACCGGCCGCCGGGGGCAGGGCGATCACCGAGTCGCGCAGCGCGAAGCACGACGCCGCGCGCGCATCGTCCTCGCGTTCCGGGTCGGGTCGGCACCAGGTCGCGCAGGGCGACTCCGACGACTCGGATTCCGGCGCGAAGGGCAAGCGTGGCGCGGCGAAGCCGGCCGCGAAGTCGACGACGAAGCAGGCCGCCGCCCCGACGAAGCCGGCCGCCAGGGCCCCGGCGAAGGCGGCACCGGCGAAGGCGGCCTCCGCGAAGGCGGCACCGGCGAAGGCCGGCGCGAAGTCCGCGACGAAGACCGCGCGACGCTGACGGGCGGACCCGCCGATACGGAACCTGCGGACATCGACGCCCCCGCGGCCTGCGGGTGCGTCGGACCCGGAGTTACCGGCGAGCCGTCCGGCCCAGGCCCGCGCAGCAGCTCCGCAGGCGGGCAAGTCCGTCCACGGGGCCGCCGGCGGCCGCGAACACCGAGGTGCCGGCGACCAGCGCGGTCGCCCCGGCCTCGGCCGCGAGCGGCGCGGTCCGCTCGTCGATCCCGCCGTCGACCTCGACCTCGCAGGCGGGGTTCCGCTCGTCGAGCAGCGCGCGCAGGTGCCGGATCTTCGGCAGCATCGAGGCGATGAACTTCTGGCCGCCGAAGCCCGGGTTCACGGTCATCACCAGCACCGAGTCGAGTTCCTCGATCACGTGGTCGAGCGTCCCGACCGGCGTCGCCGGGTTCAGCGCGACGCTCACCTTGCGCTCGAGCTCGCGCACCTGGTGGACCGCCCGGTGGAGGTGGTCGGTCGCCTCCTGGTGGACGATCAGCCGATCGCCCCCGGCCCGCGAGAAATCCTCCAGGTAGCGCTCGGGACGCTCGATCATGAGGTGCACCTCGACGGGCAGGCGGGTGCCCCGGCGCACCGCCTCGACGATCGGCAGCCCCATGCTCAGGTTGGGCACGAACAGCCCGTCCATGACGTCGACGTGGATGCGCTCGGCGCCACCGCGCTCGCACTCGGCGAGGAGCTCGCCGAGCCGCAGGAAGTCGCTGGCAAGGATCGAGGGCGCGAACGAGAGCGTTCGATCCCCGCCGGAGGAAGTCGCCGTCACTTCGAAGCCGGCTTCTCGAGGTGCCCGCCGAACTGGAAGCGCATCGCGGACAGGACCTTGTTCGCGAAGTCCGCCTCGCCGCGCGACTCGAAGCGGTCGAACAGCGCGGCCGACAGCACGTGGACGGGAACGCCTTCGTCGATCGCCGCCTGGATCGTCCAGCGGCCCTCGCCCGAGTCGGACACGCGGCCGCCGAACTCGTCGAGGTTCGGGCTCTTGATGAGCGAGGCCGCGGTCAGGTCGAGCAGCCACGAGGAGATCACGCTGCCGCGCCGCCACACCTCGGTCACGTCCGCGAGGTCGAGGTCGTACTGGTACTCCTCGGGATTGCGCAGCGGGGTGGTCTCCGCGTCGACGTCGCGCTTGCCCTTGCCCACGTTCGCGTGGCGGAGCACGTTCAGGCCCTCGGCGTAGGCGGCCATGATGCCGTACTCGATGCCGTTGTGGACCATCTTCACGAAGTGGCCCGCTCCGGCCGGCCCGCAGTGCAGGTAGCCGTGTTCGGCGGTGCCGGGCTTGTTCGCCTTCTCGCGGCCGGGCGTGCGCGGCGCGGAGTCCTGCGCGGGCGCGAGCGTCGCGAAGATCGGGTCGAGGCGTCCCACCGCCTTCGGGTCGCCGCCGATCATCATGCAATAGCCGCGCTCGAGGCCCCAGACGCCCCCGCTCGTGCCGACGTCGACGAAGTGGATCCCCGAGGCGGCGAGCATCTTCGAGTGGCGGATGTCGTCCTTGTAGTAGGAGTTGCCGCCGTCGATCAGGACGTCGTCCTTCGCGAGCAGCGGCGCGACCTCGCCGATCATGCGGTCGACGATGGCGGCCGGGACCATGAGCCAGACGTGGCGAGGCGCCGCGAGCTTGGAGACGAAGTCCTGCAGCGAGGACGCGCCGGTCGCCCCCTCCGCGACCAGCTCCTCGACCGCCTTCGGCGAGACGTCGTAGACCACGCAGGTGTGGCCGCCCTTCATGAGGCGCTTCACCATGTTCGCGCCCATCCGGCCGAGTCCGATCATTCCGAGCTGCATCGCCTTCGCCTCCCGGGCCCGACCGGGCCCCTGCCTCGATGATTCGAGGGCTCACGGGGCGGGTTCGCCCCCGCGCTCTTCAAGGAAATCCGGAGCGGTTTGCAAGCGTGCCGATCCGGGGCCGGGGCGCGGGGGGCCCGACCGGTCACGAGAGCGCGGCGACCAGGTCGGAGAAGCCGGGCAGGTCGACGTCGCCCGGCACGCGGCCGCCCACCGCGAAGAAGCGGACGCCGGCCGCGAGCGAGGCCTCGCGGTCGCCGGGCGCGTCCCCGACGTAGACCGCCGCGGAGGGTGCCACCGCGAAGTGCCGCAGGCAGTGGAGCAGCATGTCGGGCGCGGGCTTGGGCCGCTCGACCTCGTGGATCCCCACGACGAGGTCGAAATGGTGGAGCAGGTCGAAGCGGGCGAGCAGCCGCGAGATCGAGGCGCCGCGGTTGGTCGCGAGCGCGGTGTCGTGGCGCTCGTGCACCCACTCGAGCGTCTCGACCATGCGGGGCACCGGCGTCATGAGCTCCAGGTAGGGCGCGTAGTCGGTCGCGCGAGCGACCCGGGTCGCCTCCTGCAGTCCGGTGGGGTCGTCGCGGAAGAGGTGCGCGAACAGGAGCGGCGTCGCCATGTGGTGGGCGCGCTCGCGACCGTCGGCGTCGAGCGGAGGACGACCCATCCGGCGCAGGACCTCGTCGTAGAAGGCGCGGTTCGCCTCGAAGGAGTCGAAGAGCGTGCCGTCGCAGTCGATCATGACGAGCGAGGTCGCGCGGACGCCGGTGTTCACGACCCGGCCTCCCGCGCGAGCGCCACCCGGCGCTGCCACGTCGCGAGCGCGCTCTCGCGCTCGTCCGCGGGGCGCACGGGCTCGAAGCGCAGCGCCGGCTTCCAGCGCGCGGCCAGGTCGTCGTCGCGCCACAGGCCGACCGCGCGGCCCGCGAGCAGGGCCGCACCGGCCGCGGCCGAGTCGAGCATCGCGGGCGCCTCGACCGGGACCCCGAGAGCGTCGGCGAGCAGTTCGAGCAGGAGGCGGTTGCGGGCAGCCCCGCCGTCGACGCGCAGGACGGCCGGTCGCGCGGGCAGGTGGGCGCAGAGCGCGTCGAACACTTCCCGGCAGCGCCACGCGACACCCTCGAGCAGGGCGCGGGCGAGATGCGCGCGCGTCGTCCCGCGCGAGACGCCGCCCACGAGTGCGCGCGCCCCGGGGTCGAGCCAGGGCGTCCCGAGCCCCTGGAAGGCCGGCACGACCCATGCGCCGGCGCTGTCCGCCACCGAGCGGGCGAGCGGCTCGATCGCGTCGAGCGAGTCGACGACCGCGAGACCGTCGCGCAGCCATTGCGCGGCGGCTCCCGCGGTGATCGTCGTGCCCTCGAAGCAGAAGCTCCGCACGCCGTCGATCGACCACAGCACGAGCGGATAGGTGCCCGGCCCGGGGGGCGCGAGCGCCCCGCCCACGTTCGCATCCATCATGCCCGACGTCCCGAGCGTGAGCTTCACCGAGCCCGGGAGGAGACACGCGAGGCCGGCCATCGCCGCCTGCTGGTCGCCGGCCAGCGCCGCGATCGGGATGCGGGCGCCGAGGGCGTCGGTCGACGTCTCGCCGACGATCCCGCTCGTCGCGACGATGCCCGGCAGCCACGCCGGATCGAGCCCGAGATGGCCGGCGACTCGCTCGTCCCAGCCTCCGCGCGCCCACTCGTAGAGGCCGGTGCAGGAGGCGTTCGAGGCGTCGGTCGCGTGGACCGCGCCGCCCGAGAGCCGGTGCGCGAGCCAGGAGTCGACCGTGCCGAGACGCAGTCCGCGACGCTCCGCCGCGGACGCGGGTGCATGCTCGCGCACGAGCCACTCCCACTTGGTCGCCGCGACCAGGGTCGGGATCGGCAGGCCGTCGGCCGCGAGCGCGGCGCAGCGCGAGGCGGTGCGCTGGTCCTGCCAGCCGACGACCGGGCCGAGGGCCGCGCCTCGCTCGTCCCAAAGGACCGCGGACCCGCGCTGGTTCGCGACGCCGAGGGCCGCGACGTCGCGCGGAGGAACCCGCGCTTCGTCGAGGGCGCGAAGGACGACCCGGCGGGTCGCCTGCCAGGTCTCCTCGGCGTCGTGCTCGACCCATCCCGCCTGCGGAAAGCGCTGGCCGATTTCCTCGTAGGCGACGCCGGCGACCCGGCCGTCGGGACGCAGCACGACCGCGCGGACGCCGGTCGTCCCCTCGTCGATCCCGATCGCGTGATCCGCCATGACGCCCCCGCGGACGGTGCCCCGCGCGGGACGCCCGCGCAAACCGGCACCTGCGCCCGAGGTTCGACGTCAAACGCCGCCGGGCGGAACGAGCGTCGCGGACGAAACCCGCGTGCCGTCGGCGTGGGCGGACAGGTCGATCTCGCGCGCGCCCTCGCGACGCTCGGCGATCGCGGTCACCCGGCCGCCGGGCGGGGTGAAGGAGCGGACCTTCACGTGGAGCAGCCGGCTCCCGGCCGGCACGTCGTCGACCGACGCCGCCTCGAACGACGGCTCGAGCGCGAGCGCGAGGCGGAGCTGCGCGTCGAGCAGCAGCGTTGCCGGGTACACCGGGCGGCGCTCGAAGTGGTCCGCGTAGAGCGGGCCGGGCGGTGCAGCCTCGAGCTCGGCCTCGATGCGCCCGTCGGCGACCTTGCGGGAGATCACGCGCGGCGCGAACGCCGCACGGCCCGGGAACTCTCGCGGCGGAAGGCCCCCCGCGCGAAGCGCCTCGAAGCGTGCCCGCGCCGTCTCGGGCGACTCGAACTCGCTCATCGGCAGCATCGCGCCCACCGCGCCACGCAGCTCGACGAGCGTCCGTCCGCCGACCAGGCACTCCCCTTCGTAGGCGATCGCGACGCTCCTGCAGCTCTTCACGCGGATCGCGAGCTCGAGCAGGTCGCCCGGGGTGATCGTGCCGAACACCCTCACGTCGTCGGCGCGCGCCGCGACCGGCCGGCGCTCGAACGACGCGCGCTGCATCGCCACCCAGGCCGCGAGCTGCCCGATCGCCTCGACGACGAGGCAGGCGGGAAACGCGTCGATCGAGGCCGGGACCGCGAGCGTCCCGCGCGCGCTCCGCTCGGGCTCGAGCTCGTCGATGCGGTCGACCAGGTGGAAGGAGAGCTCCGGCACGCCGGGCTTCCTACCGGGGCTCGCCCCCTTCCGCCACGGAACCCGACCCGGGCCGGCGTCCCCAGAAGAGGATCCGCTTGAACGGAAAGAAGAACGGTCGCTCGTCGGGCAGGCGGTCGAGCAGGCGCTCGCGGTAGGCGTCGAGGAAGCGTCCGAACAGCTCCGCAGGTAGGCGGGTCTCGTAGGCGGTGAGCATCGTGCCGCGGACCCACTCGACGACGGCCTCGCGGCTCTCGAGGTGGTGCGGGTAGACCTGCAGTCGGACGGTCTGCTCCTCGAAGCCGAGCCGGTCGAGCAGGGTCGCGTAGTCCTCCGGCGGAAGCACCGACAGGAACTCGCGGCGCCCGCCGAGAGCGCTCGCGAAGGGCTCCTCGGCCGCGACCTCGGCCGCGACGACGTGGGTCGGCTGGTCGAAGTTCGCGGGCACCTGCACCGCGATCTGGCCGCCGGGTGCAAGCGACCGGGAGAACCTCTCGAGCAGCACCGAGTGGTCGACCGGCACCCAGTGGAGCGCCGCGTTCGAGAAGACGAGGTCGAGGTCGCGGCCCGCGAAGTCGGCGATGTCGCCGCGCTCGAAGCAGAGCCCCGGCCGCGCGACCGCCGACGCCCTGGCGAGCATCTCGGGGGAGGAGTCGAGGCCGAGGGTCTCGCTCGCACCGAGCGCTTCGTGGAGCTCGGCCGTGAGACTTCCCGGGCCGCAGCCGAGGTCGACCACTCGCATCCCCGGGCGCGGGCGGACGAGGCGGACGAGGTCGTCGAAGGGCTGGCGGCGCTCGGCCTTGAAGCGCTCGTAGCGAGCCGGATTCCATGCATCCGCGGACATCGAGGCGTGTGGTAGCATTCCGGGCACGTGATCAAGTCCGTGCCGAACAACGTGCTCGCCTTCGACGTCGAGTGGGTGCCCGACCCGCTCGCCGGCCGACTCCTCCACGACCTGCCCGCGGACGCGACCGACCGCGAGGTCA
>Ga0075471_10001468_pt1 | contig 15438 bp, 6 predicted proteins | sample DEB19_08_DNA_2_FD_74787 | JGI IMG/M metagenome (GOLD analysis project Ga0075471, IMG submission 74787) | Aqueous microbial communities from the Delaware River and Bay under freshwater to marine salinity gradient to study organic matter... | ecosystem: Environmental > Aquatic > Marine > Coastal ... | reverse complement strand
CGCTCCTGACCGCGTCGCCATGAGCGAGTCGAGTCACCTCGACCCGGTTCCGCCCGCCGCGCTTCGCCGCGTACAGCTGGGCGTCGGCCGCGGCGACGAGTTCGTCCGCCGTGCACTCGGCGTCACGGGTATGGGCCACCCCGAACGAAGCCGTGATCCGCACCGCCGGGTGCACCGACAACTGCGAGGCGCCGGCGCGGAGCCCCTCCAGCAGCGGCTGGACCGCGTCGAAGGGGATGTCCCGGAGCACGAGCAGGAACTCCTCCCCGCCGACCCGGGCCACGGCGTCGTCCTCGCGCGTGTGGTGGCGGAGGAACTCGGCGAACTGCAGGAGGACCCGGTCGCCGACCTCGTGCCCGTGCTCGTCGTTGACCCGCTTGAAGTCGTCCAGGTCGACCATCACCACGGCGAACGGTTCCTGGTGGCTGCGTGCCCGGGTGATCGCCGCACCGAGGGACTCCTCGGCGGCGCGACGGTTGCCGACCCCGGTGAGCGGATCACGGTAGGCCTGCTCCTCGAGCGCCCGGCGCAGGCGGAGGTTCGCGATCGCGTTCGAGAGCTGGCGGGCGACGTCGTCGAGCAGCGCGGAGGACGCCGCCGCGTCGGCGGCATCATCGGTCCCGTCCGACCGCAGCACGATAACGCCGGTCCAGTGCATGCCGTCGCCGAGGGGCGCGCACACCGCGTCGACCTCCGGATCGAGGTGCGGGCATCGGACCCTCGCTCCGACGGCGCTGTGGAACGTGCGTCCGGTGCGGATGGCCCAGCAGTCGTTCGGATGGAGCACGGTGGGGTCGGGGTGCTGGCCGATCCGCTCGGCGGCGTGCACGCGCATCAGACGAGCGGTCCCGGTCCCGAAGGCCTCGGGGAGGAAGTGGTCGATGACGTCGAGGGCCTCGCGGTGCGTATGGCTCGCGACGACGTACTGGGTCGCCTCGGTGAGTGCGGCGAGTTGGCGCTCACGCCGCTGCAGGAGGTCCACCTGGGCGTTGAGGCGAGCTCGCTCGAGCCGGTCGCGTTCGGCGCGGTCCCGTTCCTCGGTCGGCCGTCCGATGAGCATCCAGCCCCGGAGGGAGCCATCGGTCGTGAAGACCGGGCTGGCGGACACGATGAGTTCGAGCGATCGGCCGGACCGGTCGACGAACGTCCACTCCGCCTCGGAGCCGCCGCCCTCGTACTCGACGAGGCTCGCCACGAGGGAGCCGTGTGCGACGCCGGGTGCGAGCAACCGGTCGAGGGGCCAGTGCTCGTCGACCGCAGCGCGCCCGCCGAGGGTGCGGGATGCGGTCACGTTCATGTCCTCGACGCGCCCCTCAGCGTCGGTGACGATCACCGTGAAGTCGGAGTGCTCGAGCATCGTGCCGAGCATCGAGGAGAGGCGGTTCACCTCGGCGGAGATCTCACTCGTGAGCGCTCGGGTGCGGTCGCGCTCGATCACCGTGGCGATGGCGCCGAGCAGCGGGGTCAGCACCTCGATGTCGCTGATGAGGAACGAGCCGGTCGCGCGGGTGAACACGGCGACGCCGGAGGCGTGCTCGCGACCGATGGGTGTGACCAGCAGTTCGCCCGCCGATCGGCTCACGTGCCCGTCGCTGTACGAGGTGATGATCGGCCGACCGAACCGGGCGACGACACTCGCGGCCTCGAGGATCGTCGGGCTGGCACCGGGTGTCCCCTCCGTGCCCTCGATCAGGGCACGACGTTCCGCGGGTTCGCAGAACCCTGCCTCGCCGTGGGACGCGAGCATCTCCACGAAGCGCTGCCCGTCCGGCGCGACGTCGAAGGCCAGCGCAGCGGATCCCGACGCACCGATGATGGTGGCCGCGTCGCTGAGCGCCGCCTCGAGGCCGACCGTGGCGAGTCCGGCGGCGAAGGAACACTGCTGGTAGGTCGCGACGACCTCGAAGATCCTCCGGCGCTGATCGAGCTCACGTTCGCGTTCGACCACCTCGGACACGTCGTGGGCCACTGCGTTGATCGTGCCCTCCTCGTCGGTGCTCGCGAACCACTGCAGCCACACCCAGGAGCCACGGGTGGTGCGGTACCGGTTCCGGAACGCGACCGTGGGGCGGCCCTCGTTGAGTCCGACCATCTCGGCGATGGTCCCCCCGATGTCGTCGGGGTGGACGAACTCGATGAACGGTCGGGTCGTGAGTTCCTCCGAGGTCCATCCGAGGAGGTCCTCCCACGGGCCGCCGACGCGCGTGAGGTACCCGTCGAGGCTCGCCGTCGCGAGGAGGACCGGTGCGTGCTCGAAGAACTCTCTGTCCGCCTGGTCGATGCGGCCACCCGTCATCGCCGGAACTCGTTCCATGCTCGTGCCAACCGATCTTCCGAGGCCCTGCGCGCCCTGCGCGCCCGGCCGACTCCCTGCCGCAGTCAACGTAACGGCGTGGGGAGCCGCGCGACACGGCAAGACGTCACATCGTGGGGACGATCCATGCCCCGATGTCCGATTCGTCCGAAGGATCCCCGGACCTATGCTCCCCACCGTGCGCAACCTCGACGACGTCGCCCTGCCGCCGCTGCTCGCTGCGCTCGCGGTGGTGACCGGTCGGCACGACCTGCTGCGGCCCGAACTGACCCTCGATCCTGCTCGACGACTCGAACCGCAGGGCGGTCTCGACGACGCGCAGCAGGAACTCGCACGCCGCATGTGCGCCGAGGCGCTCGCCGACCTCGATGCGAACGGGCCGGCGCCGACCGTCGATGACGTCACGCTGCGACGGGCGATGGAGTTCTGCTTCGGCGAGGCGGTCGGCGAGCGGACCTTCGCCATGCTGCGCGAGGAGTTGGCGCTCCCGGGCGAGGATCCGCGTGCACCCCGCTGGTCGGTCGCCGACGTCGCGCCCGGACGCACCGTGCGGGCGATCATCGTGGGCGCGGGAATGTCCGGGATCGCCGCGGCCCACCGCCTCGGTCAGGCCGGGGTCGAGGTTCGCCTCCTCGAGCGAGCCGCGGACCTCGGTGGCACCTGGAGGGACAACCGGTACCCGGGGTGCCGGGTGGATGTCCCGAACCACCTGTACTCGTACTCGTTCGCAACGGGCTTCGACTGGGCCCAGCAGTTCTCGACCCAGCCCGTGCTGCTCCAGTACTTCCGTGAGATCGCCGGACGCCTCGGCATCACCGAACGCATCGAGTTCGGCACCGAAGTGCTCGGTGCCCGGTGGGATGACGCGGCACGGGTCTGGCAGGTGGACGTCCGGACTGCGACGGGGGAGCACACCGTCGAGGCGGAACTGCTCGTGAGCGCGGTCGGCCAGTTGCACCGTCCCCTCGTACCGGACTTCGAGGGTCGTGCGTCCTTCGGCGGACCGACCTTCCACACCGCAGCCTGGGACGACGGTGTCGACCTCGCCGGACGGCGGGTCGCGGTGGTCGGCGCGGCGGCGAGCGCGGTGCAGTGCGTCCCCGAGGTCGCGAAGATCGCCGGCCACGTCACGGTGTTCCAGCGGACCCCGAACTGGTTCCTGCCTGCACCGAACTACCACGACGACCTGCCGGATTCGGTGCGCGCCGCGCTGCGGGAGATCCCGCACCTCGAGTCCTGGTACCGGCTCTGGCTGTTCTGGCGGCTGTCCGAGGGGCTCATGGCCGGCACGGTGCCGGGGCCGGCCAACGACATGTTCCGGGCCTTCTTCACCGCCTACCTGCAGTCGGAGTTCGCGACCCGGCCGGACCTGCTCGACGCGGTGCTCCCGGACTACCCGCCGTTCTCGAAGCGTGTCGTGCTCGATGACGGCTCGTGGGCGGGGGCGTTGTGCTCCCCGCACGTCGACCTCGTCACCGCCGGGGTCGATCGCATCGACGCCACCGGCATCGTGGATGGGGCGGGGGTCCACCACGAGGCCGACGTCATCATCTGGGCGACCGGGTTCACGGCGTCGCAGTTCCTCGCGCCGATGCACATCGTCGGCCGTGACGGAGCGGACCTCCGGGCCCGCTGGCGGGACGACGCCCACGCGTACCTCGGCATCACGGTGCCGGACTTCCCGAACCTGTTCTGCCTCTACGGCCCGAACACGAACCTCGTCGCGAACGGCAGCATCATCTTCTTCACGGAGTGCGAGGTGAACCACCTCGTGGACGCGGTGCGCGTGATGCTGGAGGCCGGGGCCACGGCGATCGAACCCCGGCCCGAGGTCCTCGAGGCTTACATCGCCGAGGTCGACGACGGGAACGCGGCCCGGGTGTGGGGTCAGGCCGACGTCCCGTCCTGGTACCGCAACGCCGCCGGACGGGTGACCCAGAACTGGCCGGGCACCCTCGAGGAGTTCTGGGCGATCACGCGGCGCGCGGATCCGGCGGACTACCGACTGGACTGATCGGCGGGACCGGTCGGCGCGCCACGGACAGTCCCCACAGGCCGGACCCCAGTGCGGCGGCCGCGCCCACCGCGACCCCGAGACGAGCGCCCCAGGTCTCGGAGATCCAGCCGAGGATCGGACCGCCGATCGGTGTGGAGCCGAGGAACACCATCGCCTGCAGCGCCAGCACGCGGCCGCGCATCTCCTGGGAGGAGTGGGTCTGGACGATGGCGGTCGACGCGGTGAGGAAGGAGATGCTCCCGAGTCCGACGACGAAGGCGACCGGCAGTGCGAGCACGAGGTTCGGCACGACGGCCATGATCGCCATCGGTGCACCGAAGGCGATGGAGGTGAGTCCGACCGTGCGCAGTGAGATGCGGGTCCGGCGGGCCACCGCGAGCGCCCCGATGAGCGCGCCGACGCTCATGACCGAGAACAGCACGGTGAAGGTCGCCTCGGAGCCCCCGAGGTCGCGGGTCGCGAACAACGGGAACACGACCTGGAAGTTGTAGGAGAGGGTTCCGACGAAGGCCATCATCACGAGCGGGACCCACAGGTCGCGGTTCGCCCGCGCGTACCGGAACCCCTCGCGCACCTGGCCCTTGCCCCGCGGTGCCGGTTCGGCCCGGTGCAACTCGTCGGGCCGTATGAGGCCGAAGGCGGCGAGCACCGCGACGTAGGAGACGCCGTCGGCGACGAAGGCCCACCCGTACCCGACCGTCGTGACCGCGAGGCCGGCCAGGGCCGGTCCGAGGATGCGGGACGCGGTCATGAGCGCACTGTTGAGGCTCACCGCGTTCGGGATGTCGTCGCGGGGGACCATCTCGGTGACGAAGGCCCGCCGGGCCGGGTTGTCGAAGGCGACGGTGAGGCCGCCGGCGAGGGCCACCAGGTAGATGCCCACGATCGGTGGGTCCGGCAGGAACGCGAGCGCCGCCAGCGCGAACGACTGGACCATCGCGAGGATCTGGACGGTGATGAGGAGACGACGCTTGTCGGACCGGTCGGCGATGAGCCCGGCCCAGGGACCGAGGATCAGGATCGGTCCGAACTGCGCGGCGGCGAGCACGCCGAGCGCCACGCCCGAGCCGGTGAGGTGCAGGACGAGCAGGGTCTGGGCGACGAGGGTCATCCAGTTGCCGACCTGGGACACGATCTGCCCGCAGAAGAACAGTCGGAAGTTGCGGGTCCTGAACGACCGGAACGTCGCGTCGCGGAAGTGCCGGACCCGGCTCACCGGCCGAGCGCGTCGTCGGCGAGATCGGCCAGACGCTCGCCGATCGCCGGGCCGAACTTGAACCCGTGGCCGCCGAGCCCGACGCCGAGGACGAAGGATCCCGACCGGTCGAGCACGAAGTCGTCGGTCGGCGTCGACGCGTACAGGCAGGTGGTCGTGCGCACCGCGACCGGTTCGACCCCGGGCAGCCGGCGCGCCGCGTACTCCTCGAGCCGGGCGACGGACCCGGGCGGCGGGTCGAAGCTGCGCTCGTCCGGGTGGGAGGCGACGCCCGTGCCGTGCTCGGCGACCTTCACGAGGCCGTCGGGGCTCGGCAGGCCGTAGACCTCGGGTTCGAGGCGGTGGCACCAGCAGGGCCAGGGCGCGTCGGTGCGGGGGCGGAAGTAGGCGACGACCTCGGTCGTGACCGTCATCGGCGGCACCTCGACGACCGCGCTGAGCATGGGCCCGAGCAGGTCGCCGGTCCATCCGGCGGTCGTCACCACGAGCGCGTCGGCGTCGACCGCGCCGTCGTCGGTCGTCACCCGCCAGCCCGCCCCGACGCTCTCGACCCGGTTCGCCGCTCGGCCGTACCGGAACGTCGCACCGTCGCGCTCGGCGAGCGAGGTGAACGCGGCGAGCGCTCGATCCGCAGCGATCCAGCCGGCCTCAGGCTGGATGAGTACGTCGGACTCGAAGCGCATCCCCGGCCAGGTGACGGCGGCGACTCCCGCGCGCACCCGGTCGATCGGTACGCCCTGATCGCGACAGGTGGCCTCGAGCGCGTCGAGGCGGGCCGGATCGCCGTGGTCGACCATGCCGACCGGGTGCAGCAGGGTCTCGCCGACCGCAGCGCCGAGTTCGCGCCAGCCGACGAGCGCGTCGAGCCCGAGGCGGATGTAGGCCGGATCGTCGTACGAGAGACGGAAGATGCGCTCCTGGCCGTGGGAGGACCCGCGTACGTGACCCGCCTCGAACCGCTCGAGGACGGTCACCCGGTGACCGCGGGCGGCGATGGACCGGGCCGCGGCGGTGCCGGCGAGTCCGGCTCCGAGGACGACGACGTGGGCACTCACCGGTGGAGTCTCCCACGCCGATCAGCCGGACAGCGCCCTGCGCAGTCCGGAGGCCCGGATCGACCCGTGCAGCAGGGTTGCCGTGAGCGCTTCTCGGGATCCGACGATGGTGAGGAACCGCTTCGCCCGCGTGACGGCGGTGTAGACGAGTTCGCGGTTGAGGATCGGCGATGTCGCCGGCGGCAGCACCACGACGACTCGCTCGTACTCAGACCCCTGACTCTTGTGGATGGTCATCGCGTACGCGAGCTCGGTTGCTGGGAGGTGGTACGGGTCGACCCGTGTCTGACCTCCATCGAACACGACCGTCGTGTGGTCACCATCGAGAGCGACGACTCCAGTGGCGCCGTTGACGAGCCCGGTCGCAGGGTCGTTCGACGTGACGAGGAGCGGTGCTCCGGGTGCGAACTCGTCGAACCCGGAGGAAACGGATCGTCGGACGAGTTCGTTCCAACGCCGGACGCCCCACGGACCCTCGCGGTGCGCACAGAGGACTCGCTGTTGTTCGACGACGGCGAGCGCTCCCTCGCCGTCACCGGCCCGAGCCGCTGCGGCGGCCTTGCGAGCGGCGGACACGATCTCGTCGGCCGCGGGCTGGAACGAGGCGAGCGGGTCGTCGGTCTCGATCCACGCGAGCCCGTCGGCCTGCTCGAGGAACGCGATCAGCCGTTCGGTGGCGGACGCGGCTTCCGTGAGGGTCTTCGGCACGGATCGGATCTGCTCGGCGACGGCAGCGATCTCGTCGACGGCGCGGAACCCGTGGTCGAGCTCGCACACGCAGGGCTCGAGCGGTGAACCGGGCGCCCGTGCGGCGGTCACGAGGTCCTGGAGCACCGAGCCGGATTCGACGCTCTCGAGCTGGTCGGGATCGCCGACGAGGATGAGGCGAGCGTCGGGTCGGAGCGCGTCGAGGAGGCGGGCCATCAACTGCAGCGAGACCATCGACACCTCGTCCACGATGACGACGTCGTGCGGCAGGGGGTCGTGGGCGTCCGCGAGGAACCGGGTCGACGACCCGGTCGGGCCGAGCAGCCGGTGGATCGTCGTCGCCTCGACGCCGTCGAGGGCGTCCGCGACCCGCTGGGCAGCCTTGCCCGTTGGCGCTGCGACGGCGATGGTCGGCGGCTTGGCGGATGCGGCCGAGCGCAGCGCGGTCACGAGCCGGGCGACCGTGTACGTCTTCCCGGTACCCGGACCTCCGGTGATGATGGTGAGGCGCCGGGACAATGCCGTCTCGACGGCTAGGCGTTGACGGTCCGCGAGATCGGCTTCGACGGTCCCGGCGAGCGGAGCGACGGCGCCGGCGAACGATCGGATTCGCTCGACCACCGTGCACTCGTCCGCGAACTGGCGTTGCGAGTACACGAACCATCTGTGGACGATGAGCGGGGTGTCGATCGCGAGGGCGTCATCTGCCGATGGTCGCTCGTTGCACCGCCGGACGAACCACGGGTGTGCATCCAGCGCGCGCTTGAGCACATCGCGCTCCGGACGGATGGCGACGCCGTCGAACGTCGGGATCGCGCCAGCCTCGGCGAGGATCTGCGCGATGCGGTCGATGTCCATGCAGACGTGTCCGTGCTGCTGGGCCCACACGACGAGCGCCGCGACGACCTCCAGTGCATCGCGATCGCCGTCAGCGATCGAGGCCCCGTCGGGTTCCACCGTACGGATGAGCCCGCGCGCGATTCGGAGCGGTCCGCTTCCGAGGACCTCGCGGAGATCCACTGTCTCCGTCATCGCGTGCGCTCCAGGTACTCATCGGCTGCGAGGATCACCGTTGGGTCCACCCTCCAGTGGTGGATGCCCTCGCCGCGGGCCATGCCTCGGACGAAGAGGTATGCGGCGCCGAGCAGGTGGTCGGCGATCGAGTACCCGTCGACGCGTCGACGCAGGTAGCGGTGCGTTGCGATCGCATACAGGAGCGCCTGCAACGGGTAGTTGCCATGGTGCATGCCGTCGACCAACGCTTCGTCGTCGTACGTCGCCAGCGTGTTGGTCTTGTAGTCGACGACGAGGAACCGACCGTCGACGCGGAACAGTGCGTCGATCTCGCCGTACAGGAGACCGTCGACCGGCAAACCCCCCTCGCGGTGTGCCAGAGCTGCGGCGAGGCGTGCGAAGTACTCACGGTGGGGGTCGTCGGCCGGACTGCGTTCGGCAACGAGTGCGGCCAGCGCCTCGACGCGACGGGGTGTCAGGTGCATCTGGAACCTCAGTTCGGCGAGGCGGTCCCGGCGCGGGATGTCGCGCAGGCTCAGGTCCGAGCGGATGGGGGCGAGGGGAGCGTCGAGCACCGCGACGAGCCCGTCGGTGAGCGCCTCCGCGTCCACGAGGTGGTCGATGCCGTTGTACTGCAGGCGTTCGGCGGTGAGCTTGAGGAGCGTCGCGCGGAGCTCGGGGTCGACGAAGTCGCATGCCTCGAGCACGCCGTGGACGACGGTGCCGAAGACGTTGGCGACTCGGCCCGGGATCTCCGGGAGTCCGCCCGGGTCGGGGACGACCGGCGCGTGCTCGCGGTCCTCGTCCTCCCCGGGCGTCTCGAGGAACGGAGCGTACCGGCGGTCGCCGCGGGCGGCCTTGAGGATCGAGGAGTACGACCACCGACGCCATGCCGCATCACGCAACGACCGTCCGTCGAGCTCCGCGTGCTGTGGCGTCACGGACGTCGCGGGGGGTGGCTCGTACGGGCCGCCTGGCTCCGGCGGTGTTGATGGGAGATCGACGATCGTGAGCGCGGCGCCCCCGGCGACCTCGAGCTCGCTGCGGCGGGTCGCAACGAGGTCGACGTCGGCGGTCGTGATCGAGTCCTCGAGAATGAGTCCGTCGTCGCCGCGGGCGGAAAGGAGCGTGCGCGCAAGGGCGCCGGTTCCAACGCGGTCCGTCGGCGCGAACCACAGGATCAACTGGTGTCGTGCCCGAGTCATCGCCACGTAGAGGAGACGCAATGCGTCGGCGTCCGCATCCTCCTTCGCCGCTTCGTAGCGGTCTTCGGGCTTGGTGTCCGCCTTCCAGCCGATGGAAGGTGCGGCATCGACGCGGCGTTGCCCGTCGATGGAGTAGACGAATGGGCTGAGATCGCCCCGGTCGGGAGCCTGCTTGTTCAGCATCGGGGCGAGCACGATCGGGAACTCGAGGCCCTTCGCCCGGTGCACGGTCATCACCTGGACCGAGCTGCCGTCGGTCTCGACCCGCCGGAGTCGATCGTCGCTGCTCGTCCCATCGTCGCGATCACTCGTTCCGGACTGCAGCCGCGCCAGCGCCCGCCGGGCGGCCTCGGGAGAGCGCGAACCGGTGTCGAGGTGCGCATCGATGAGTTCTCCGATGTGGGCGAGGTCGGTGAGGCGCCGATCGAGGGTCTCCTCACCCGACGCCAACGCGGCGAGGACCGCCCGATCATCTCGGAGGTACTGCAGGAACGAGATGATGCCGCTGCGGGCGAAGACCGACCGCCACTCACCGAGCCGCGAGTGGACGGCGCGCCGCGCGCCCTCGTCGGCGAGTTCGTGGGGATGGAGGGCGAAGAACCACCCGAGCGCGGCAGCACCAGCGAGGCCCGGTTCGCGTGGTGCGGCGAGGGCCGAGAGGAGCAGTGCCCACTGGTTCGCCGCCTCGGTGGTGAGCACGGAGTCGGTGCCCACCTGCACGACCGGGATGTTCGACCGCCGGAGCGCGTCGGCGAGTTCGGCAGCATCACGGTTCGACCGCGTCAATACTGCGATGTCGCCGGGATGCACGGCGCGCGGCCCCGACCCGTCGTCGAGGCGGCCGCTACGGAGCAACGCCAGTGTCTCGGCGACGAAGTCGCCCATGATGATGGGGCTGGCGGCTGTTGCGGTGAAGCCCGTCTTGCCGACGAGCTCCGCGTGGCGAGGGACCCACCGGATCTCAAGCGGGGTCCGGTCGCCGACGAGCGCGTGGGGCGGCTCCGCCCGAGCGGGATCGACGGGTACGTACGGAACGCGCGGATCGCCGAACGTGAGGCCGGCGAGGATCCCGTTGAGTCCGGCGATGAGCGCGGCGTCGGACCGGTAGTTCGTCGTGAGGGTGTAGCGCTGTACCTCGGGCCGCGACACCGCATCGAGGTAGGCCCGGATGTCGGCGCCCCGGAACTGGTAGATCGCCTGCTTCGGGTCGCCGACGAGGAACACGTCCGATGCAGGTCCAATGTGGTCGGGATCCTCGATGAAGGCACGAGCGAAGGTCGTCCACTGCACTGGATCGGTGTCCTGGAACTCGTCGATCATCACGACGCGGTAGCGCTCGCGCAACGATCGCCGCGTGGCGTCGCCTACCTCGGGGTCGCGGACGAGTCGGTGGAGACCCATGATGAGGTCGTCGAACGACACCACGCCCTGACGGCGTTGACGCTCGGCGATCAGTTTCCGGCTGCGCTGCGCGAGTTTGGCCCAGCGTTCCGCCGTCGCGTCGTCGGCGGTTGCGGCAGGATCGGCGATCGAGCCGAGGTTCGTCCCGAGGGTCCGAACGACCTTTGCGAGCGTGGATTCCACCGTGGGGGCCGGGGTATCGCCGAGCAGATCGATGCTTCTCATCAACGCCGCGAGCGTGACGTCGCGGACGACCTGCTGCTCGATGAGGCCACCGTCGTCCGACAGTTCGGTGCCGGCGAGTCGGCCGGCCCGGAGGCCACTCTGGCGCAACGCGGTCTGGCAGAAGCCGTGGATGGTGCTGATGGAGGCTCCATCGATCTCGCGGAGCGCGTTGTCGACCCGCTCCCGCCGGGCCTCGAGCTCCGAACCCTCGACCTCGGCGAGGGGCGCCAGCCACGGTTGATCCGGGATCTCGGCGCCCCTGAGCAGTGCTGCGGCGTCGGCCAGGCGCAGACGGATCCGTTCGCGGATCTCGGCCGCAGCGGTCCGGGTGAAGGTCACGACCAGGAGTTCCGGCATCGTGATCCGGCCCTCGACGACGAGACGTGTTGCAATCGCTGCGACCGCGTAGGTCTTGCCTGTGCCGGCGCTGGCCTCGAGTAGCACGGTGCCGGACGGCACGGGCCCGGCGAGGTTGAAGGCAGCGTGCACGGTCATGTCCGAGCACCTTCTGTCGCGTGCTTGAACCGCGTCTGCCACGCCGCGAAGTCCGGGAGCGTGGCCAGGTCCGCGACCTCAAGTCGACCATGCAGCTCGAGCGTGTACCGGTCGTACAGATCGCGTCGAAGGGCTTTGGCCAGTGTCGTGGGGGATCCGTCGAGCGCCCACGCAACCCGCGGGAGGAATCCGACGGGGCCGCGCCGCGCCGCGGCCCGGAGGTCCCGGGCGAACCAGAGGAAGCCCTCGGGATCCTCGAGCCGCATGGTCTTGAGGACCGGGGTCTTGTTGCCGGGGGCGGGTCTGGTCACGAGTGTGGTCACCCAGTCTTTGTCCTGCTCGGTGAGCATGACGCACGCGAGTTCGATGAGCGGGTGCACCCGGCGTGCGTCGTCCCATTTCGCGAATTGGACCCGGAGGAGCGTCGTACCGACGACCTCGACCTGGTCGTTGATCGCGAACTCGTCATCGCCATCGCCGATCCGCAGGTCGATCTCGACCGTGCGTGAGTCGCCGCTCACAGTGGGCACCACCTTGCGTAGCGCCTCGACCTGCTCGGCCGTGACGGTGAGCGCGGCTTCCGCGATGGCGCCGGGCGGGAGGCCGCCGAGGCGGGCCCGGGTCCGGAACCACGCGTCGGCGGCTCCGCGGCCCATCGCGTCGAGTAGTTCGCGACCGAGCACGGACTCGAGCAGCGCGTCGGGCCACACCGCGAGATCGTCCTCAGGGCCCGCTTCGTCGCCCCGGAGGGTCACGCCGAGTTCGTCGTGGAGGTAGAGGTACGCGGGCTTCATGAGTGCGTCGGCGAGGTCACGGATCTTGAACGCCTGCTCGGGTTCGGGCTCGAACACCGGGATGATGCCGTTGCGCTCGCGCGAGGTCGCCCGGAGCGCGAGGTTCGCGGACTCCTCGAAGGTCCACGGTCTCTCGCGCACGAGGTCCCGGACGCTCCGCCCGACGAGATCGCCCGAGGGGTCTGCGCCGAGGTTGACCGGGTGGGTCAACTGGCGCGTGTGCTCGATCACGACGGGCCGCGCCTTTGTGGCATCGGGGTCGATCTCGTCCGCGATCGTTTCGAGCAACTCCTCGAGCGCGATCGGCGGTGGGATGCGTCGGTTGTCCCGCGGGCTGTGCGCGTCGTGCGTGATGATCAGGTGATCTCGCGCGGCAAGGATGGCGTCGAGCATCGACTGACGTTGGTCGAGCGCGCGATCGGGCTCACCGGCTTCCCGGTGGAGGGCCAGGATGTCGTCGCCATCAGTCGCCGCGCGTTGCACGGCCCGCTCGTCGAACCCGAGGATGGCGACGACGCGGGCCGGTACGCCGCGACGCGGGAGGGTGCTGCAGACGGTGATGGAGTCGCGCCGCGGGGCGCGGCGCTCACGGGGGCCCACCAGGCCCGCGACGAGCACGTCGACGATCTCCGCGCCGTCGACCTCGGCGAGCGGCGAGCGTTCGCCGGCCCGCTCGAGCGCCGCGCACCCGGCTCGGAACGCCTCGACCGCTCCGGGGACACCTCCGTCGGATCCGAGGAAACGGTCGGCGATCCACGTGGAGGTCCTCGACCATGTCACGAGCGAGTGTCGCCCACGCACGCGGTTCCGCAGTTCGATGAGATCGTCGACGAGGCGGGTGAGCAGCCCGAGTGCTCGGAGGTCCTGATCGGTGAGGTCGTCGTGGGGTACGACGCCGGAGATCTCCCGCGCGGTCGGGGTGCGGACGAACGCGCCCAGGAGGAGTCGGTCGACGGCCTCTCGCCAGGTGCCGAGCTCGAGCGCGGTGGGGTAGTGCTCGGACACCCGGTCGGCGCCGTCGAGCCCCCAGCGGATGCCGAGGCGATCGGTCCAACGAGCGATCCGCTCGAGGTCCTCGTCGGCGATGCTCCGGGCGCGATCGTCGCCGGAGTCGTCGCTCGCGCGGTCGTCCTGCGCGAGCGCGGCGAGGACCGGTTCCAGCGCGAGCAGTCCGAGGACCTCGCTCGCGGTGGCACGGCCGGAGACGACGGCCATGAGCGATCGGACCACCGTCGCCACGTCTGCGTCGCCGGTGAGCGACGCATCCCGGAGGTCGGCGACGAGGCGATCGCTTCCGATGTACTCGTCGGTCTCGAGATCGAGGCGGCCGCCGACCTCGGCGCCGAGCACTGCCCCGACGAGTGGCGCGAAGCGCTCCAGGTCGGGAACGACGACGAGGATGTCGCGGGCCCGGAGGGTGGGGTCGTCGACCATGAGGTGCAGGATCGCGTCCCGAAGCGCCTCGACCTGCCGGACCGCGCCGTGGCACCCGTGCACCTGGATCGTGCCGTCGCCGAACGCGAGCAGCCGCTGCAGCTCCTTGGCCGTCCGGGCGGTGCGATCGGGCGCAATGTCGTCGTGGATCGAGCCCTGCACCCGTCGGAGGTGCGTCATCGGCCCGTCGGTGGGTGCGGGGGTGACGTGGTGCACCTCCGCGGCGCCATCGGCGAGGGACGCGATGGTCTCGAGGGACGGTACCGACCAAGTCGTCACGAGTGGGTGGTTGGCCGCTCCCTCGCTGCGACGTGGGGACGGTGCGAGGAGCATCACGTCGACGCGTGCGCGACGTGCGAGTTCCTTGACGACGCCGGCGTGGGACCCGCCGAGCGTGGTCGCTCCGAACAGTGCGACCCGCGGGGGGAGTGCAACGGCTCGCTCGTCGAGGAGCGCTGCGATCTGCTCGGCCTCCTCAGCTCGTGAGGGCGTACCGATCCGCTCTCGGACCCGACGCCACAGTTCGGGCTGCCACCGGTACGAGTCGGGGAGCGTGGTCCAGTCGTCGCCGACACGGTGGTTCGAATCCCAACCAGCCGCCCACTGCCGCACCATGGCGGGTCGGTAGACGGCGTACCGGTCGAACAGTTCTGCGATGCGGCGAGCGCTTGCGAGCGGCCGCTCGGTCGAGGCGAAACCGGGTGCCGCTGTGGGGTCGGAGCGGAGCGCCTCGAGCACCGCCCACAGGAGGTTGCGCGGTTCCCACTCCTCAGCTCGCGCCTCGGTGCCGAGCATCTCGGCCCGGAACCGCCCGGGGAAGAGCAGTTCGATGTTGGCCGCGATGCCGAACTCGTCCGCGATGCGGTCCTGGACCCACTCCGACATCCCGACGTTCGGGACCACGATGTACTGGGGGGCGAACGGGTCGATCGGGCGGTCGGCGAGATGCTCGAAGAGTGCAGGGAGCAGGTCGTCAGCGCGCGACGCAACGGTGATGTGCAACCCCGCGTCGTCTCCCTGCCCGCTCATGGGGCGAGAGGATAGGGAGGAGGTCGGACATCGTGCCACGGCGATCGCGGCGCGACACCGATCACACGTTGCGGAGGAGGGCCTCGTTGGCGTTCTCGGGCAGACGCTCGAGCGGCGTGGCGACCTCGGCGACGGTCGGGCCGTACTGCGCGGCGAGGGGCGCGAGGGCGTCGAGGTCGAACCCGTAGAGGTCGGCCGCGTTCCCGGCGAGGACCTTGCGCAGGACCGCCGGATCGGTGTCGTGCCAGACCTGCTGGAGGTGCTCCATGGTGAACGGACCGGTGCCCTCGTCGTGCGGGTAGTCCGATCCCCACATCACCCGGTCGAGGCCGAGCGCGTCGATCGCCTCGATGTCCAGGGTCTGCGGCGGGCTGACCGCCACCCAGCAGTTGCGGTTGAAGTATTCGGTCGCCGAACGGGGCAGCACCGACTCGGGCCCGTAGGCCAGTTCGCCGGTGCGCCCGGTGCGGCGGATCTGGTCGAGGAGCGAGTCGTAGCGCTCGAGCATCGGCGGGATCCACGCGCAGCCCA
>Ga0075471_10001466_pt1 | contig 15440 bp, 7 predicted proteins | sample DEB19_08_DNA_2_FD_74787 | JGI IMG/M metagenome (GOLD analysis project Ga0075471, IMG submission 74787) | Aqueous microbial communities from the Delaware River and Bay under freshwater to marine salinity gradient to study organic matter... | ecosystem: Environmental > Aquatic > Marine > Coastal ... | reverse complement strand
ACGAGGCCGACGGCTTCTTCTACGACGTGCTGCGGTATCCCGACGGCCGCTACAAGAAGTTCCGCGTGAGGTCGCTCGTGGGCCTGATCCCGCTCTTCGCCGTGGAGCGGCTGGAGGCCGCGTGGATCGCGCCCTTCAAGGAGTTCAGCGGCAACCTCGCCTGGTTCATGGCGAACCGCCGCGACATGGTGGCCGAGGTGATCCACAGGGTGCCCGCGGCCGACGGCACGACCACGCACCTGCTGACGGTCGTGAACGTCGAGCAGCTCACCCGCATGCTCGGCCGGCTGCACGACACGGCCGAGTTTCTCTCCCCGTGCGGCATCCGCTCGCTCTCGAAACATCACGAACAGCACCCCTTCGAGTTCGACGGACGGGTCGTCGGCTACGAGCCGGCGGAGTCGGCGACGAAGCTGAAGGGGGGCAACTCCAACTGGCGCGGCCCGATCTGGTTTCCGACGAGCTTCTTGCTCGTGGAGTCGCTGCGGCGGCTGGGGACGGCGTTCGGCCCGGGCCTGCGGCTGGACACACCCGCGTCGGCGGGCCGGCCGGTCACGCTCATCGAGATGGCGCGGGACATCGCCCGGCGGCTCACGGGCATCTTCCTCGAAGATGCGAACGGCCGACGGCCGGTATGGGGCGGCATGCCGAAGGTCGCCGACGACCCACTGTGGAAGGACGAGCTGCTCTTCTACGAGTACTTCCACGGCGACTCGGGAGCCGGCCTGGGGGCGAGCCACCAGACCGGCTGGACGGCGCTGGTCGCCAACCTGATCGACGAGTGGCGGTAGAGGTATTCGCCTCGCGTTGAAGCCTTTTTCGCGGGCGCGTAGCATACTGGCTCGCGCCAGCGCCCCCGCGAGCCGACGGCATGATCGTCCAAGAACTCCACCACATCCAGCACCGGCACCGCTACCTGCCGGAGGCGGAGCTGCGGAAGCTCGCCGAGCGGACGGGCACGCCGCTCTACCGGCTGCAGGAGGTGGCGAGCTTCTTCCCGCACTTCAAGCTCGAGCCGCCGCCCGCCGTCGACGTGGCGGTCTGCCACGACATGGCCTGCCACCAGGGCGGCTGCGCGAGGCTCAAAATCGACGTCGAAAGGCTGCTTGCCGCCGACGTCGCCGCCGGCCGCGCGAGCATCCGGTACGTGTCGTGCCTCGGCCGCTGCGACCGGCCCGTGGCGGCTCTGGTCAACGATGAGTTCTATGCCGCCCGGTCGGCTGAGCAGCTCGCGCAGATCGCCCGCGACGCCGCCGCCGGCCGCCAGCCGCCGGCCGACGCCGATAGTGCCTACGAGCCCCACTCGAACCGGCCGTGGCGGATCGACCCTTATGCGACATCGCCGTCCTACGACGCCGTCCGCGGGCTCGTGGCGTCGGGTGACCGGCAGGGCCTGATCGACCAGCTGAAGGCAGCCGACCTCCGCGGCATGGGGGGCGCCGGCGTGCCGGCCCACCAGAAGTGGAACGATGTCTGGAAGGCCACGGGCGACGCCAAGTACATCGTCTGCAATGCCGATGAGAGCGAGCCGGGCACGTTCAAAGACCGCGAGCTGCTCACGCGGCACCCGCACCTTGTGCTCGAGGGCGTGATCCTCGCCGGCGTGCTCACCGGGGCCACCCGCGGCTGGATCTACATCCGCCACGAATACGCCGAGCAGATCGCGATCATGCGGCGGGAGATCGCCCGCGCCGAGTCGCTCGGGGCCTGCGGACCGCGGATCTTCGGCACCGACCGCAGCTTCCCCGTGGAGGTCTTCGCCAGTCCCGGCGGCTACATCTGCGGCGAGCAGAGCGCCCTCATCGAGGCGATGGAAGACCGCCGCGGCCAGCCGCGGAACAAGCCGCCGCAGCTGGAGACCAACGGGCTCTACGACAAGCCCACGCTCGTCAGCAACGTCGAGACCTTCGCCTGGGCGCCGGCGATCGCGATCAAGGGCGGCCAGTGGTATGCCGACGCGGGCGTCAACGGCTGCAAGGGCCGCCGGCTCTTTTCGATTTCCGGCGACCTCGTCCGGCCCGGCGTCTACGAGGTGCCCAGCGGCATCACGCTCCGCGAGCTGGTCGACGACCTCTGCGGCGGCACCGTCGGCACGCTCAAGGCCTTCGCGCCTTCGGGGCCGTCGGGCGGCTTCCTGCCGCGGATGCTGCCGGTGGCGACGCTGCCGCGCGGCTGGGAGAAGCGGGCGCCGGCCGACCTCGTCGCGAAGGTCGCTGCCTCCGGCGGCACGCACCTCGACATCCTCGACCTGCAGCTCGACCTGCAGCGGTTCCGCGACCTGGGCCTCGCGATCGGCGCCGGGCTCGTCGTCTACAACGACACCCGTGACGCCATCGTGGAGGCGGTGAACTGTTCGCAGTTCTTCCGCGACGAATCCTGCGGCAAGTGCGTGCCCTGCCGGATCGGCTCGGAGAAGATCGTGGAGATGGGGGAGCAGATGCTGGCCGGCCGGCTCGACGCCGCGGCGTTTCGCGGCCAGCACGCGCTCGTCGACGAGCTCACCCGCGCCATGGAGATGACGAGCATCTGCGGCCTGGGCATGGTGGCCGCGAAGCCGCTGCAGTCGGCGCTCCAGCTCTTCGAGGACGACGCCCGCAAGCACCTGCGGAAGGGCAACCCATGAGCACCGGAGTCGCCACCGACGCCTTCGACGCCGACGACCGGCTCGTGCTGCCCGAGGAGGACGGCCTCTTCGCCCGCGACATAGACGGCCAGCTCGTCCGCATGGACAAGGTCACGGCGGCCGACTTCGAGAAGCAGATCACGATCAAGGTCGACGGCCGCGAGGTGACGGTGCCCAAGGCGGTGCCGCTCACCGACGCCCAGGGCAAGATCCAGCGCGACGCCGAGGGCCGGCCGATCCCGCGGGCCACCACGATCTACGACGCCGCCACCAAGGCCTACGCCGACGACCCGGCGGGCAACCCGATCCCCGTCCTCTGCCACCAGGAGCACCTCGAGCCGGTCGGCGTCTGCCGCGTCTGCTGCGTGGAGATCGCCAAGGTGAAGCGGGGCAGCATGCAGCGGGAGCGGAAGCTGCTGCCGGCCTGCCACCACCGCGTCGAGGAGACGATGGAGGTGCAGACGATCCGGTCCCCCGACCTCGCCGCCCGCAAGCGGGTCGACGCCAACGTGCGGACGCTCGTGAACCTCCTGGCCACCGACCATCTGCCGTCCGACTGGAAGGCCCGGCTGCCCGCCAACGAGCTGGGCCGGATGACGGAACGGTTCGACGATCTCGCCCGCGAGGCCCGGGCGCTCGAGCAGGCGGCCGACGCCGCGGCCGACACATCGGCCATCGCCGCCAAGTGGCCGCTCGTCGGCGGGCAGCGGTTCGCGCCGCGGGCCCTGGAACGGGGCCAGGACCATTCGTCGCCGCGGATCGACGTCGACCACGACCAGTGCATCCTCTGCGACCGCTGCGTTCGGGCCTGCACCGACGTGAAGGAAAACTTCGTCATCGGCCGCAGCGGCAAGGGCTACGCCACGCACATCGGCTTCGACCTTGACGACCCGATGGGGAAATCGAGCTGCGTCTCCTGCGGCGAGTGCATGATCACCTGCCCCACCGGGGCGCTCATGTTCAAGGAGAGGGTCGAGGAGACGGCCGGGACCGACGCTTCCGGCGGGGCGATCTCGGCGGCGGAGCTCAAGCGGCACCCGATCTTCGCGGGCGTGCCCAGCAAGTTTCTCGAGTGGAACGCCCAGTCGGTCGAGCGCCGGCTGTTTCGGGCGGGCGACGTGGTCTGCCGCGAGGGTGAGTATGCCTCGACGGCGTTCCTGATCATCCGCGGCCGCGTGGGCGTCTCCATCGGCGGCGGCCGCGGCGGGCCGGGCGGCGCCGAGGGGGCATGGAAGGCGTTCGTCCGATCGGCCACCGGCTGGCTGCAGGGCACGCGGTCGGCCCCGCGCCGCCGGGCCGAGAAACGGGAGGCGGTGCACGTGGGCGGCGGCCGGCCGCTCACGCTCGCCGACGGCAAGTGGGTCGACGAGATGACGGCCGCCGACGTGATCTTCGGCGAGATGTCGTGCCTGAACCACTATCCGCGGTCGGCCACGATTGTTGCGCTCGAGGAGACGGAGCTGCTCGAGATCAACAAGAACGTGCTCCACATCCTGCAGCGGACCGAGGCCTCCCGCCGGATCCTCGACACCGCCTACCGCGGCCGCACGCTGCAGCGGGAGCTGCGGCAGCTCTCGATGTTTCGCGGCTTGTCGGAGGACGACCGCCGCGCCTGCGCCGAGCTGCTCAAGGACCGGGCCGAGCTGGTGCGGGTGGAGAAGGGGCAGGTCGTCTTCGCCCAGGGTGACGTGGCGGCCGACTTCTACAAGGTGCGGCTCGGATTCGTGAAGGTGAGCCAGCGGCTCGGGTCGCAGGAGCGCGTCATCGATTACCTGGGCCCGGGCCGGTCGTTCGGCGAGGTCGGCCTGATCTCGGGGCTCGTCGACCTGGGGGACGAGATGACGGCGGCGGGGGCGACCCGCGCCCGCCGCACCGCCACCTGCACGGCGCTCGACGACGTGGAGCTCGTGCGGATTCGTGGCGAGGACTTCCGCGAGCTCATGCGGCGATTTCCGGCCGCCCGCACGGAGCTCGTCGCGGAGGCCCGCCGGCTGCTCAAACGCGACGCCGACCGCGACGTCGAGACCGGGCAGGAGCTGGGGGGCTTCCTGGAGAACGGCCTCTACAGCGCGCAGAAGCTGCTCGTGCTCGACCTGGAGAGCTGCACGCGGTGTGACGAGTGCACGCGGGCCTGCTCCGACACCCACGAGGGTGTCACGCGGCTGATTCGCGAGGGCCTGCGGTTCGAGAACTTCCTCGTGGCGAGCTCCTGCCGCTCCTGCCTCGATCCCTACTGCCTCGTCGGCTGCCCCGTCGACGCCATCCATCGCAAGCCGCGGGAAAATCACCCCGGCGCCGTCGAGATCGTGATCGAGGACCACTGCATCGGCTGCGGCCTCTGCTCCACGAACTGCCCCTACGGCAACATCTCGATGCACCGCGAAGAAGACCGGCGCGTCGCCACCACCTGCGATCTCTGCCGCGACCTGGTCGGGCCAGACGAGGATCCCAGCTGCGTCTACGCCTGCCCCCACAACGCCGCCTTCCGGATGAGCGGCCAGGATCTTCTGAAGATCGTGGCCGCCCGTCGTGACGCCGCGGTCTGAACGCTCGCGTGTTGGTAGACCGCTTGGCCGGGAGCCGAGCTCAGCACCAGCGGACCACGCCCGCCAAGAAACAATCGCACGATGCGATGTTTTTCGTGAAGACGGGATCTTTGCACCGATCCCCGGCTCGGTCAGCGGGGGTGTCAGCGGGGGCGCGCCGCGTCACGGCACCGCGCGGAGCGCGGCCGCGGCGGCCTGCAGCGCTGCGGCGACGCGGCCTGCGTCGTAGTCACGCGGGCTGTCATAGCGTTCGGTCAGCCCGTCCCGCGATGACTGCGGAAACTCGAGCAGCCCACGGAGGGTCGTGAGCCGTTCCCGCGCCGGGGCGAGCGTGGCGGCCGGCACGCCGCGCGCGGCGGCACGGTCGACGAGGGCCGTGAGCGCGGCCAGTGCCGCCGCGGCTTCGTCCCACCGGGCGGGATCGACGGCGGCCACGGCCCGGTCGGCCACCGCGGCCGTCGGCAGGTCCGCGTAGGACGGGTGAAAGTGGCCGCGGCCCGCGTCGAGTGCCGCCAGGCACTCCTCGATCGCCGCGATGTCCGGTGGCTGCCACCAGCGCCGTTCCACATCCGTGCGGAACCGGCCGAGCGTCGTGGCCGCATCGGCGGGGAGCGCGAGGTGGAGAAGCGTCCAATGGAGTGGCTCCAGCCGCGGCACGCCCAGCGGCCCGCCGCGGGCCGCCACCGCGGCGTCACGAGCCGACGGCGGCGTCGCCGGCCGATGGCAGCCGTAGCAGTCGAACGCCGTGAACTCGGGCCACACGCCGGCCTCCTGCGACCCGGCTCCGGCAGGCCGCTCCGAGACGGCCGCCTGCTCGGCCACCTGCTCGAGAAACGCCCGCAGCGCTCCGGCACGGCCGAGCGCCCACTCGTCGAGTGGGTCGAGCCGCGGCCCTGCCACCGCGTCGGGGGCAGAGCCGCCGCCGGCGAAGCGGTCCCGCCAGTGCGGCGGCTCCGCCTGCTTGAACGACCGCAGCTCGAAGGCCAGCCGCGGATGGCCGGCCGCGATCAGATCATGGCTCACCTCGCGGATGGCGCCGTCGGTCGCGGGCTGGCCGCCCACGTGACAGCCGGCGCACTGCCGCGCCGCCGTGAACGGATCGGCCAGGTCGACCATGCCCTGGGAGTTGCCCGGCGTCTTCCAGCCGGGCAGTGCGTGGGGCACGAGCCAGTCGCCGGCGGCGCCGTGGCAGGACTCACAGCTCACCCCCTCCGAGGCGAGCGGACCGCGGCCCGTGGCGTGGCAGCCGATGCAGGCGGTGTGCCGATGAGCCGGCACCGGCGGTGCCGTCGGGTCGCGGGCCGCGAGCGCCGCGACGATCCGCTCGGCCAACGGCTCGTAGAGCACGCGGTGGGCGCGGGTGTGGCGATCGTGCGTCGACCAGACGGTGAAGGCGCTCTGCCAGGCCGCATGTCCCTCGATCGCCGCGGCATGACAGCCCGACGACGTGCAGCTGCCCGCCCCCAGCACCGGCCGCGGCAGCGGCACGGGCCGCACGGCGGAGGCGACATCGCCGCCAGCCACCGCGGCCGGCGTCGCAGGCGGGGCGGTGCCGCGCGGGGCAGGCTCACCGCCGAGGGCGGTCCACAGCCCCGCCGCGACGACTGCCGCGGTCACCGTCGCCAGCGACGCCGTGGGCACGGATCGGATCGCCATGCGTCCCCTCCTCATCGCCCGCGGAGGGCCGGCCCGACCGACGCAGTGATGCCGGCGGCCCCGGCAACCGCCGGGTGCGGGCCCAGGCCGTGGTAGCCATGGCACTCGACGCAGTCGAACCGGGCTCCGCCGATCGGCTTGCCGCTGTGCGGGTCGGTGCCCGCCGGGGAGTGGCAGGCGGTGCATGAGTCGCGTCCTGCGATCATCACGAGCGGATTGTCGAGCGGCGAGCCGACGGGGGGCGAGCCCGAGTCGTCGGGATAAGCGGCCGCATGGCACTCCCGGCAGGCATAGGCCTGATGCGGGCGATGGTTGAAGCGGGCCTTCGTGAGCCAGACGTCGGGCACGCCGGTCGGCACCACTTCGAACCAACGCGGAGGAGTGGTCGCGGAACTCGTGAGCAATCCGGCCGCATCCGTCAGATCGGCATCACGGACGTCGTGGCACTTGCCGCAGGTGCCCCGCGTGAAGTGGGCCGCAGCGTCGACCTTCTCGAGCAACAGCGACCGCACCCGCGCGCGGCCTGCGGCATCGTCCCGGGGGGCGGGCAGCGGCCGGAGCGGCGACTGGTCGGGCAGCAGCCTCTCGGCGACGACCGCATCCTTGAGGACGGCCGACTCGATGGCCTGGGCCAGCGCCGTCGCGGCCAGTCCGTGCGACACGACAGCCTCGGGCCGCGCCGCTGCGGCTCCGCCGCCAATGGCCCCGTCGGCCACACCCTCGATGGGCAGCGTGTGGCAGGCGGCGCAGTGCCGCTCGAAGTGGATGGGCAGCGGATACGCCCCGGGCGGAGCCGCCGCGAGCCGGCCGCCGACCGTGCGGGAGTCGCCCGTGCCCAGAGTCCCCGCGAACTCGTGGCAGGAACTGCACTCCAGCTGCACGAGGTCCTGCTCGTGGCCGCCAGCGGGCTGATACCGCGCGCGGTCGGCGGCGGGCAGCATCGCGTAGGTCCAGGGGCCGGCACGGCCGCGCGGCTCGCCGGCGCCGGCGCTGCCGAACGAGAGCCCGGCCCGCATGTGCCGGCCGTGCGAGAACTTGAGCTTGCCGGGATCGGCGGCCAGCGACGCGAACTGGGGATGGTGCTCGGCGTCGAAAGCCGTGATCGGCGTCGACACCGCGGAGGCCGGGATGCCCGCGTCGGCGAGCCGATGGGCTGCGATGTCGGCGTGGCAGGCCGTGCAGGTGCTGTCGGCGACCCGCGAGATGTCGGCGGTCCGGCCCCGGTGGTCGGCGTGGCAGGACGCGCACGAGCCCGCTTCTGCGGACATCTGCAGCGGATGGTGGGCGGGCCCGCGATGGCACGACTCGCACTTGGCGTCCATCGCGTGCCGCGTCGCGGCGGTCGAGAGCCAGGTGTCGTCCTTGATCGGCGCGAAGGGCACGTGGCAGGCGGAGCAATCCTTCTCCCACTTGGCATGGGTGGCGTGCACCGGCCCCGGCGCCACGTGCAACGAGGCGTCGAGGGCGGCCCAGCCGCACCAGGCGACCGCCGCGGCCAGGCCGGCGACGATCAGCCAACGGCGGGTGAGCTGAAACCGGCTGGGGCGTTGGAAGTAGGAGCGATCGATCCGCGAGACGTGCTCGCGGGACGTGCTGCGGCCGGACGGTCGTGGCGCGGATTCGGCCATCGGGTCACCAATACCACAGGGCGACGGGCACGTGGATCGCAAGCAGCACGCCGAGCGCGACCGACAGCGGCACGTGCACGAGCAGCCAGCCGTGCAGCCAGTCGTGAAGCCGTGCCTGGAGGTCGAACTGCCGCCGCTGATCGCACGCCTGCTCCAGCCGGGCGACGAGGTCGCCGGCCGCCGCGGGAGCCTCGGCGCGGAGCCCACCAAAGAAGCTGGCAGCGGCGTGCGGAGCGGCCAGCGGCGACCGTGACCGACGGCCCTCCCGCAGGTAGGGACGGACCTCCGCGAAGAAGCGGCGGCGGATCGGGAGCGTGCCGGGAATGGCGGCATAGACTGCGAGCGTCTCGACCACCTTGCCCTGGATGCCGGTCATCGACCGGAAGCCCGTGACCACGGCGTGCTCGTCGTCGTCGACGTCGTCCGGAACACCGTGATCCGCAGAGTCGTCGGCGGGATCCCGCTCGCAGAGGGCGTCGACGAGCTTCTCGAGCTCGTCGCACTGCTGGGCGGCGACGCGATCGATCTGGTCGTAGATCGTCTCCGCCGGCACCTGCTCGAGGAGCGTCCGCGGAATGTATTGCTGCAGCACGAGGCCCCAGACTCCGCTGGCGATCACGAGCAGGAAAAGCGTCATGAGGGCCCAGTTGAGCAGCCCGCCGATGAAGAGCAGTCGGGCGTGCATGAGCACCAGCGGCACCGCCAGCAGGCCGAGCCAGATGTGGGCCCGCAGCCACGACTGCGCCGAGCCGATCCGCCACGACCGCACCCGCTTGCGGGGCCAGAGCAAAAGCTCGAAGACGATGATGAGGCCGGCCGCGATCCCGGCCACGAGCCCCGTCCGGCTGCTGCCGCCCGGGAGCCGGCCGGCGGCCGACCATTCGGCGACGTAGGCCGCCGCCGTCGCCGCGGCCACCAGGCAGATGCCGATGATCCAGCGGAGGTCCTTGGGCCAGGTCTTGCCGCCGATGATCACAGGTGGGGTCTCCCTGCCCGAGCGCCGCAGCGGTCCGAACGCGGCCCGCGTGGCCGACCACGCCGGACAGCCGGCACAGGCCCCATGAATGTAGTAACCCCGTCATTCGTCATCAAAACGCAGGTCGCATGCAGCCGGCAGGGTGGCTGCCGTCCGGCGTCGAGTGCCGCTGGAAAACCCCACGGAATGTCGGGGTGGAGGCACTCGCAGCCGTGCGGCTCCATCCCTCTCGGGGGTTCCGTCGACGACAAGTACGGGGGAGCGTGCGTCGTGCGGGGGGCCATGATGACGGTGCGGGACATCCTGCGCGAGGCGGTGCCCGCGGTCGTGGCGGCGGCACTGGCGATCGCGCTCGTCCAGGGTGGCATCCAGGATGGCATCGAGGGCGGCCTCGTGGCGGCGGCGGAGCCCCTGCCCGATCCGTCCCCTGCCGAGACGCTGCCCCCCTCCGCCGTGGTGCGGGCCTCGCCCGACGAGTCCCTGCCCCCGCCGGCCTGCCTCGTCGATCCCTATCGCGCCGAGTCGTACGAGGGGATGGTGCCCGGCCGGGACGTGATGGCGATCGGCTCGGCGTCGTGCGCGACTGGCAGCTGCCACGGCGGTCCGCTGGCCGGCAACCACGACGTGCAGTCGTTCGCCGCCACGATCTGGTCGGATGACGACAAACACTCGCGGGCCTACGAGGTGCTCCACTCGGCCCGCTCCCAGCGGATGGCCCGACTGCTCGGGATCGGCGAGCCGCATCGGGCGCAGCAATGCCTCGCCTGCCACTCGATGCAGGACGTGTCGCGGCAGCCGCTGCCGCAGGCTGTGCTGGCCGACGGCGTGGGCTGCGCCTCTTGCCACGGAGAGTCTTCCCGCTGGCAGCAGCTGCACACGCTCGCCGCCTGGAAGACGCTCTCGCCCGAGGCCCGCGGGGCGCTCGGCTACCGCGATCTCTCCACGCCGGCCGCCCGCGTGCAGACCTGCCTGCGGTGCCACGTGGGGGACGAGCGGCACGACGTCAATCACGACCTGATCGCCGCGGGACACCCGCGGCTATTCTTCGAATTCGCCGCCTACCAGCGGCTCGAGCCGCGGCACTGGAGCCCGCGGGAAAAGGCCGAGTCGGCTGCCGACTTTTCCGAGCGGTCGTGGGCGGTGGGCCAGGCGGCAACGCTCGAGGCCGTCGGCGCCCTCCTCGCCGCGCGGGTGGAGCGGGCCATCGCCGCCGGCGAGGCCGGAGAGCGGCAGCGCTGGCCCGAGTTCGCCGAGTTCGACTGCTACTCCTGCCACCGCACGCTCGGGCCCGAGAGCGGCACGGCGCTGCGGGAGCCGCCGCTGCAGAACCCGCAGCCGGGGCAGCCCTCCTGGCAGCCGTGGTACGCGACGGCCGCCCGGCTCCTGCGGGCGGAACTCGAGGGGCCCGCCGTGACGCCCGGCACTCCCGCGGCGGAAGTCGAGCGGCATGCGGTCGACCTCCGCCGACTCTTGGCCACCGATTGGGCCAGGGCCGATCGCGAACGCCTCGGCCGTGCGCTGCTGGAGGCCCGTGGGCTCTCTGAATCGGCCCGTCGCGTCGCCGCCGAGATCGAGGCCATGCCGCTCGTCACACTCGATCGGTCGCCTGCGACACTCGACGCCCTCCTGGCCGCCGATCCTGGCGAGTGGCGGACGTGGGACGCGGCGGTGCAGTCGTACCTCGCCCTCGAGGCGTCGCGGTCCGGCGGGCCGGCCGAGGTCGGCGCGTGGCGGTACTGCTCGCAGCGGCATGCTGCACCGGCGTCCGAACCCCGCGCGTCGCTCGATCGGCTTCGCGCGAGCCTGCGTTTTCCTCCCGATCACGACAGCCCGGGGGCCTTCGATCCGCGAAACTTCCACCGGTCGCGGCGCGAGGTACCATGATGCCCGCTGGCGTCGTGCGGACGCGGGCATCGGGACATTCAGTCATGCACAAGCGCACTCGAGAGAGCATTCGCGTCGCCACGTGTGCCGTCGTGATCGCCGGCTGCGGCTGGCTCGTCGGCGGCGGGCGTGGCGCGTCCGCGGAGGATGCCCGCACGAAGGTCGAACAGCTGCCCGAGCTGGCGCTGCCGGCGGCAGGGGCGGCGGCAGGGGCGGCGCCGTCAGCCGCACTGCCCGGGCCCGCATTCGCGGCCAAGGGCACGGAACTGTGCGTCCGCTGCCATCGCAGCGAGCAGAGCGAGTGGGTCGACGTGGCCACGACGAAGGCCTGGCGGCACGACGCCCACAGCAGGGCGCACTTGGCGCTCTCGTCCGACAACCCGCGGACGCGGGCGATGGAGCAGTCCCTGGGCATCACGGCGGCGCGGACGGCCGCCTGCGTCGCCTGCCACACCCACCCGGCCGGCGAGCCGGCGATCGAGGAGGAGACCGACGCGGTCCACGCCGGCATCAGCTGCGAGACCTGTCACGGCGCCGGCTCGGGCTACTTCGAGCCGCACATGGAGAAGCGGTGGCGGTTTCTGCCCACGGCCGAGAAGGAGGCCTTGGGCATGCACGACCTGCGGAATCCCGTCCGCAAGGCGGAAAACTGCCTCGGCTGCCACCTGGGCGACGTGCCCTCGGGGAAGATCGTGACCCATGCCATGTATGCCGCGGGCCATCCGCCGCTGCCCGCCTTCGAGATGGAGTCGTTCGCCGCGGCGATGGGGCCGCATTGGAAGCGGGTGTGGGAGAAGTCGCCCAAGGTCCAGGCGGCTGCAGCGGCTGCGGGCTACCACACCGAGGCCGCCGGCGAGCTGCATCGGTCGCTGATCGGCGGGCTCGTGGCCGTGCGCCGGACGGCGGCGATCGTCCACGATCATGCCGCGGTCGCCGAGGCGAACCCGCGGGCCGCGGCCTGGCCGGAGCTCTCGATCTACGACTGCCAGGCCTGCCACCACGACCTGCGGGTGCCGAGCTGGCGGCAGGAGGCGGGCTACGGTGGGCTGGTGCCCGGCAGGCCGTCGCTGGTTCGCTGGCCACGAAGCCTGGCGTCGGTGGCTTTCGCGCAGGCCGGCATGCCGACCGACGTCGATTCGCTCCTGGGACCGTTCCGCGACGCGCTCAACGTGCGGCCCTTCGGCACGCCGGCCCAGGTGCGAGGGGCGACGGTCGGGCCGCTGGAGCGGCTCGACGAGGCGATCAAGCTGCTGGCGGCCGTCCGCCGCGACGACACGCTCGGGGCCAAGGAGCATGCGATCCTGCTCGCGCTCGCCGCAGCCGGTGAGAACACGGGCGACTTCGAGTCGGCCCGGCAGCTGGCCTGGCCGCTCGTCGCGGCGATCGGCCGCGACGGCGCGTGGCCGGTCGAGACCCGCGAGGCGCTTGCCCGGCGGCTGTCGACGGAGCTTTCGCTCGGGTTTCCGCAGCCCGCGTATCCCGAGCCCGCCGCGACCGCGAAGCCCTTCTGGCAGACGTCGCTCTCCGCCGCCGGCACCGCCGACATGGACCTCGTGCATGACGCCTTCCGGCTGCCGCCGGCCCGCGGCCGGTAGCAGGCATCGGAAGTCGCTCGACCAAGGGTCGTCAGACCACGATCAGCGGCAGGCTGCTCGGCAGGGTGTAGGACAGGCCCGCGTTGTTCCCCGCGATGTCCCTGAGCGTGCGGCCGCCGAGGTTGATCAGGCTGCCGAATCCGATCCCCGATGGGGCGGCGTCGCCGGCCACGATCCGGTAGGCGAACACGAGCGTGTCGCTGCCGTCGCCCGACAGGTAGGTCGCCTGCCGGACGACCGATCCGAATGTCAGGTTGATGAATGGCGTGCCCGTCCCTCCGAGGCGGACGACCTCGCTGAACTTCACGCTGATGCGGAGCGTGTCGCCCACCTTGTAGGTGCCCGCGGTCGGGAGCGTGACCGTCTGGATAGCCGGCCCGATCCGATCGAGCGTGAATGTCAGGGCGGCGCTCGCGGCCGACTCGTTGCCGGCGAGATCGACCTGCTTCACGTAGACCGTGTTGGCTCCCTCTGCCGGCGAGTAGGTCTTCGTCCAGCCTCCCGTTGCGATCAGGCCCGTTCCGGTGGACGAGTACCAGATCGTCGCTCCCGATTCCTGGCCCGTGATCGTGAGCCGGCCGTCGCTGGTGATCCTGTCGGTCGTGCTGACGCCCGTGTCGGCCGTGAGCACGGCCCGCGGTGCGGCCACGGTCGTGTCGAGCGTGAACGTCAGCACCGCGGCTGTCGAAACATTGCCGGCGAGATCGGTCTGCCGGACCCGCACGGTGTTGGAGCCGCTTACGGTCGCGGGCATGGTCGTCGACCAGTTCAAGCCATCGCGGGAGTACTCCACGAGTGCACCGGTCTCCGTGTTGGTCACGGACACAGTCCCCACGTTCGTGATCCTGTCGGTGCTGCTCGCGCCCGTGTCGCTTGCCAGCTGCACCGTCGGCGCGACGGCCACGTTGTCGAGCACGAAGTCGAGGTTCGGGAGAACAGTGACCGGCGAGAAGTTGCCGGCAACGTCGATCTGCCGGACCCAGACCTGGTTGCGGCCGTTGACAGCGGTGAAGGAGCTGGCCCAGCTGCCACCTCCGTTCACGGAGTATTCGATCCACCCACCGCTCTCGGTGCCGGCGACGCGAATCGTGCCCGTCTTGGTGAAGCCGTCGGTGGCGCTTGCGCCCGTGTCGCTCACCAGGGAGAGCGTCGGCGTCGCGGCCGACGTGTCGTAGGTGAAGACGAAGAGCGTCGACGCCGAGGCGTTGCCGGCCACGTCGCTCTGCCGGACTCGGAGGCTGTTGATGCCGAGGACCGCGTTGAACGTCGGGCTCCACGTGATACCGGCGTCGGTGGAGTATTCGACGAAGGCACCGGGCTCGCTGCCGATCGTGAGCCGGCCGTCACTCGTCACCTTGTCGGAGGAGCTCGATCCCGTGTCGTTGGTGAGGTTCACGGTCGGCATGGAGACGAGCGTGTCGTAGACGTAGACGAACTCGGTCTCCTCCGACGGCGCCAAGACTCCGAGCGGGTCGACCTGTCTGACGCGGAGCGTGTTGACGCCCTGCAGCGGCGAGAAGCTCGTGCTCCAGCCGCTGCCGTTGACGGAGTATTCGATCCGGTCGTCGACGGTGGCGTTCGTGGCGGCTGGGTTCGGGCTGATGCCGATCGTCTCGTTGCCGGTGCTCGTGAGCGTCACGGTGCCGACGTTCGTGACCTTGTCGCCGGCACGGGTGACCGCGACGTCGGGTCGAACGCTGTCGGTGACGAGCGCCACGTTGAGCTTCTCGAGCACGTTGAGCACGTTGATCGTCAGGGCCTGTTCGCGCGTGGCGTAGGCAGGCGTGTGGTTGCCGTTGGGGTCGTCGACCGTGGACCGCACGCGGATGCGATAGGTGTTGCTGCCGTCTGCGCTCACCGGCACCTCGAAGTCGAACTTCTCCTTGGCCCGCAGCTCACCGCCGACGATCTCGAAGAACTCGTTGTCGTCGTCGCCTGCACCCGCTACCAGCTCGTAGGTGAACGTGTCGGCCACGTCGGCGTCCGTCGTCTGCAGATTGCCGACGACATCGCCCACGGCGTTGTTCTCCGCGATCGACGAGTCGTCGAGCGAGACCGCGTCCTGCGGATCGTCGACACCGGTGACGGTGATCTTGAAGCTGGCGATCGACTCGCCGCCCTGGTCGTCGGTGACCTTGTAGGAGACGGTGATCTCGAGCGTCTCGCCGACGGCGAGGTACTGGTACGCGTCGTCCGTCGGATCGAACGAGAACGTTCCGTCGGAATTGATCGTCAGGCCCGGGATCGGATCGCCGTTGAGGGCATACGTCGGCGGGGCGACGTTGTCGACGTCGGTAGACGTGAGCTGGCCCGTAATCGTCGAGCCGTCCTCGGTCGCGAACTGATCCGTGCTGAATGTCGGCACGGGCAGATCGTTGACCGGATCGACGGTCGTCGAGAGCACGACCGTGGCCGCGGAGACGGCGGTGGTGCCGCCGTTGGTCGACACGTTGACCGTGGCGGCCGTCGTGACGGAGGTGCTCGAATCGATCAGCCGGCAGGTGAGCGACGGCGGCGTGCCGAAGTAGTCCT
>Ga0075471_10001465_pt1 | contig 15441 bp, 15 predicted proteins | sample DEB19_08_DNA_2_FD_74787 | JGI IMG/M metagenome (GOLD analysis project Ga0075471, IMG submission 74787) | Aqueous microbial communities from the Delaware River and Bay under freshwater to marine salinity gradient to study organic matter... | ecosystem: Environmental > Aquatic > Marine > Coastal ... | reverse complement strand
TCGCCGTTTGCGCCACCGTGCCAATATGGCCATACGAATTGCGTGACGGCTTCACGGCGTTTAACGGTGCCACATCCGCCGCAGGATGCAGGGGCTTTCGGATAGTGCCCGTGCGGTCTGTTCAGCAGTTGCTCAGTCGCCGTAAAAAACGACGGCTCCCGTCGCAACAAACAGCCGTCGCAGACTTCAGCGGGCACGCTGCCCGTGTGCCTGATTCGCGGATGCGAACAGCCAAACGCGTCAGGCTTTCCGATGTTTGAACGATAGCAGCAACGATCCATCAGGTGCCCCACGGTCTGATCGTAATGGATGTCGGAAATGTCCCGCGGTGTCGCTCCCAACTGTTGTTGTTGCCGGGTGCATAACCGCCACGCTCAAGGTTCATCGGATCGTCCGGGTCTTGCCTGATTTGATTTCCGCCCGCGGTCTCCCACGGTAGCGTAATTTCGTTCAAGCACTTAAACCGGAATTCCTGAAAGCGTAAGGCGTAACGGACATACAAAACGTTTTGAAGCGCTTGCGGTTCTTCGTTGTTCGGTGAACACAGGCTTTGGAATTGAAATTGAACAACCATTGACCATTTTACCGGACTGCTTGGCGTTGCCGCGTGCTGAATAAAAGCCATGTGAACCAACGGCTCCGGTGCACAATACAAACTGCCGTCGTCGTTGCGGCCAATACAGCCCAGAAATCCAGATGTTGTTGGATACCGTGGCGAGTTTGAAAACTGACAGGTGTATTCGTAAATAGTCGGCACAAACCAGATATGCGGATTCACTCGGTACGGTGTCGCATACAGCATACTCATGCAGTCAGACGACGGATTGTAAATCCCTCCGCTGTGCTCGGTCATCGGTCCCAGATCCACGCCGTATGAATCCGCCATCACGTCGCCCAAACACGACGGACACGGCGAACCGTAGGCGCCTGAATAGTCCGTGCTATTGGGGAAGGTGCTCGTGCTGGGAAACGACTCTGACCACGTTGACGGCTGAACGAATCCAGACGCCACCGACGGTACACTTTCTTCGCCCCCGCAGTGACAGCATCCCAGCAACATCAGAAACTCTCCGCAGGCGGTAACGAGCCACCACTACCACCCGGACCGCTGGCCATACTGCCGGACATTGCAGGGCAGTCGGCCTTGTAAATCGTCCACTCGCCCGCCATCCATTCGACGCCGACCAAACGCCCGGCGTCCACGGATATTTCTTCAAACCGATTCACCAGCGTGACCGACTCAGCCAGAATCTCTAAGTCTCCGTTTGCCTTGCGTGCAACGAAGTTTGCCTGTGCTGTTGATGGATCGGTCAGGCTATCGACGGCGGCCAATAAGTCTTCGCCCAGAACGGCCCAGCGTCGTTCCTGACCCTGCTGGCGTGGTCGTGCTGAATCGCCGCCACCGTACAGGCTCACGTAGTGCCTGACCGCTGACTGGATTTGTGCCAGCAACTTCGGCCCGATCAGATATCCCGGCACTTCAGCCATCGCATCAGCTTTCGTAATGAATCGCCCGGACTCTACACGCTGCTGTGTTTGCCTTCAGGTACAACGTCGCTCCCGGCTCCAATCGAAACGGCCCGGCAGTTTCTCCGGCTCGAAGTCTGCCACCGTACACACCAGCGGCAAAACCCCACTGAACGTAATTCGTCGTGTCCAGATTCTGAAGCAGCAGAAAACCGTTTGTGCTGATGTCGGTGAACGTGATGCTCTCTTCTGTCGTTCCGATGGTGTGCTTCCGGTCGTCCTGACCTGTGCCGCTTTGGTCGTACTGTTTCCGCAACGCCGGGAATACGTGCGTGTCCGCCGTGTTCGTCGCGTGCCGTCGTTCCATTGAGATCGTGATTGTGATTTCGTTTGCCATCGTATCGCCTCAGATCAGCGGGAGTAAATTGAAATCATAAGCCGGGTACAAATTGAATGAACCGAAAACCGCATTCGCCGGTGACGGATTTGCGAGAACTGCCCCGGCTCCGTTCAGACATACTGGCGAAGTCGGCAGCGTTCCGTCTGTGTTTGTGATGATCTTCCGATCGGTCCCGCTTTTGTAACGGAATCCAGCGTCCAGCGGTTGCGCCGCCCAGCCGTCTTTGTTTAGCTTCATGACCATCGTCATTTCGCGATATCGCGTGTTGTTGCGGACCTGCCACGGTCCCAACCGCGGTGCCGATAACTTGGCCTTGCCGACCGGAATGCTGAATCCATCAAGCAAAAACACAGCAGAGTTTACCGCGTCTTCGCTGGTGATAATCCAGTCAGGAACAGCGGACACATTCTTCACCACGTTGACAACACGGCGCGAACGTTCTCGGAATAGGTTTTCGAACGGATCTCCAGCACTATTCAGAACCGCTTTTCCATCTCGGTCAAAGATCGCGACTTCCTCAAAGTTTTCGCCGTCCCAACTGATTTGTGCGGGCTGTGAAAGCGGGTTTTCTGTCAGCTCGAAACTGCTGTCATAGTTCGCCGTCACAACCCAGTTGTGCTTGTCTTTTGGTGCCATCCTTGCCACGGACAACGATCGACACCATGCCCCCGAATCTTCGTAGTGCAAAGATCCAATCCTTGGCAGTGATGGGTGACTGCCGACGGCAAACGGTCCCTCCGTTGTGCTGGTGGTTGTCAGGTGAAACTGGCGAGTGTATCGCCGAACCCCGAGGTCATTCGTTCCTGTTTCGCTGTCTGGTAGTGGTCCGACATAGGTCACAGTCATCGCTACGCCTCCGCCACTTGAAACTCAGGTTTATTTTTTGCCATCGCTGCAACCAGATCCTTTGTTTGCTTTTCGGTCGCTGCCACGTTTGGATCTTTGCGGCCCATGCTACGGAGGATAGTCGAAAACGCCTCACCGCTGCCACGCATTGCAGCGCCTGCAAAACGCGGCTCGGCATTGATTGCTGTCGGTGCGTTCTGTTGTTTCAGTGCGTCCCGCTCTTTCTGGATTTGTGATTGTGCCAACGCCACTTCCATGACGTTTAGTTGCCCACTCTTTCCGAGTTCGTTGATTCGCTTCAATCGCTCATCCAGCTTCTGTTCAGGTGTCTTCAGTGATTCTTTGATTGCATCGACTTCGGCTTCGAGTGCCGCTTTGCTTTGTTCGGCGGCTGCCGTGATATCGGCCTGCCGTTTCGCTTCCTCTTCCTGTTGGGCGAGTAGTTTATCCCGTTCGGCCTGCATCTGTCGAAGGGCTTCGATTTGTGCGTTGCTGGCACCTGCTGACAACATTCGCTGAAACTCGATTTCTTGTGCGGTTGTCTCGCCTCGCAGAATGCTCAGTTCCTGTTGCAGTTCTTTGGTCTTCTCTCCTACGCCAGTGAATGCGTCGATCGCGGCTTGCTTGTATTCCGCGAACTGCTCCGGCGTCAGGTTCGTTCGGCTGTTTTTGCTCAGAACAAAAAAGTCATCAGACAGTTGTGCGATTTTTTGCCGCAGGGCTTCGGCCTGGCCTTCGGCTGATTGTGTGTTGATCGCGTCGAGTGATTTCTGGAATTCGGTCAGTCGTTCGGCGCGTGCGTCCAGATCAGATTTGCCCTGCTGCGGTTTCGGCAGATTCTTTGCCGCGTTCGCCTGCTGTGCCAGGTTCTGCTGTAGCCGCTCTGATTCGGCGTTCTGCGCTTCAAATTCAGAAGTCAGTGCGGCTGTCGCGAATGCAGCAGCGGCCAACCCAGCGGCCAGAATGATCCAGCCTTTTGGACTGCTCAGGGCCAATGCGACGGCCTGTGCTTTCGCGTAAGCCTGTGTCGCCAGTGTCACGGCCTTCATCGCCAAAACAACACCACCAACAGCCGCCGCGGTAACTGCAATCGCTGCGAAGAAATCGCTATATTCGGCAACCAGTTTCGCCACCGTGTTTAACAACGGAACGAGGGCTTTCGACAACACGTAACCGACCTGCACAGCCAGCCCCGTGAATGCGGTTGTCAGGTTGTCGATTCCGTCCCCGAGTTGTGCGGCAGACTGTGCCACCTCCGTGCTCATGTACGCGCCAAACTCGCGGCCCTGTTCTTGGAGTGCCTCGATTCCCTGCCCGCCCTGCTGAAGCAATGGCAGCAACTCACCGGCCCCCTTGCCGAATATTTCCATCGCAGCCGCGGCCCGCTCTGACGGGTCTTCGATTCCCGCGATTGCATCCGCAAAAATCTTAAACTGCTGTTCTGGATTCGCTGCCAGAATCTGAGTGGCTGAAATGCCCAACGCCTGCAACTTCTTCGCGGCTTCATCAGATCCGCCGCGCAGGTCGCCCATGAACTTGGCCATCTTCATGAGGCCACCTTGCACGGCCTCAATACTGGTATCGCTCAGCTTCGCGGCGTAACTCAACGTGCTCAGTGCCTCGACAGCAACGCCTGTTCGCTGTGCCATGTCGTCGAAGGCGGAACCAACCTGGACGAACCTCGCAACACTTGCAGCGGCGAAGGCGGTAGCAGCAGACGCAAAGGCGGTCAGGTATCCCTCAGCCTGTTTCAGGCCGGTCGCCATGCCCTGCGAATTGGCCACCAGATTCACAACCAGATCACCGAGGCTCTCCATCGTTTGCCCTTATCGCTGCTAAGGCTCTGTAATCCGGCCCGTCGTCACCTGTCGGCAGATAATCCGTCAACGCCTGTACCGTGTCGCTGAACCATTCAGACGTGGCATTCTCTGCCGTCATCTGGCAGGCCATCAGATTAGCCGTGCTGATTGCCTGCCTGAGATCGGCACGACGTTCACCCCATGGCGCTGCTACGTACATGGCTAATTGAACCTGCCACTGAAACGGCGTATGTTCTTCCCTCAGATTCCACCAATCAAACCTACCGAGACTTCGCGCGAACTCCGCCGCAAACTTCGCTTCGAAGTCTCGCCTCAGTTTTTTGTCAGGGCTTCCCCATCCACCGGCTTGCTGAGTTTTTCCATCGCTCGCATGATCGCATTCAGCAGCCCCGGCGTAACCTGATCTTCGGCGTCCGCCTTCACGCGTGCGGCCAACTGTTCTGGCGTTTCGTCTGACGTTTCTTTGTACGCTCTGATCCCGTGTTCATCAACCAGACAATACGCCAGACTCAACCACGTTTTTGCGTTCGCGTCAGTCAGTGCGGCAACCGTGTTGATTTGTCTGAACGTCAATTCCTGAACGTGTAAACCTGTGTCACCAACTGGCAACGACTGCCGCCGCTTCAACCTGTCAAAGATGCTCATATTTCTTCGCCTTCAATTTTCGCTTTCGCCGCGTGGTATTCGTCCCACTTCGGCCCCGGCTTGTACGTGAGGTCCGCATTGTACCCAAGAATCACGCCAGCACGATACAAATCGCGGTCGCCTTTGTTGTTGATCCCGAGATTGTTCATCTCGTATTCGACTCGCAACACATCAATCTGTTGCTGAGTCATGTTCAACGCTTTGGCGCATTCGTCGTCTGCTGGTGCCGCCTGTCCGGTCCTGCATAGCTGCAACGCTATCGGCCCCTCGAACACAGTTCCCGCCGCGTACACGGCAACGCTCACGGGCTTCCCGGCAACATCTTTGCCGGGAACCCATGACACCAACGATTGCAGTTCTGGCGTAACTTGTGACACGTCGCAGAACTGCTGAAGATGCAGTCTGGCCTTCATCAGGTGACAGCCCCGGTCGTTTCAATCGTGAATGAACCTCGCAGCACGTCCGCAGGCGACACGCTGCGGTCAAACCCGAGACCGAGACCAGCATAGACCTCGCTCGTCGGTGTCGCGTCAGCATAGGTCACTTTGAAATTGTTCGTCCCGGCTGCTCGAACCTTCGTGATGAACGCGGTATGGACCGTATCATCCGGATCATACAGGCACTCACCGCTGATCGTGGCGTTGTCAACGTAGCCGGTATTGGCTTTGGTCTTCGACGCTCCGCCGTCCAGCGTTGTGGTATCAACCGTTTCAGCCTTTTCGCCTGAGATGCTCAGGCTGGTAATCTGTGGGAATGCTGTGTAAACGCTCGTGATTTCCATCAGGAGCGCGGTGCCTTTGCTTGGTACTTTGTTGGCCATCTCTCAACCCTTTCCGGTTGCTATCAGTAAACGTCGTTCAGCAGCGGCTGCACGTGTTCTTGCCATCTGCTTTTCGATTTTCTTCGCCCGTGCTTCCAGATATCGACCGCCTGCCCGTTGCATGACAGACCGAACCTCACTCAGTGATTTCCTTGCAGCGGCTGCCGCCAGTCCCGGCTGTTGTGCTGGCATGACACCCGTTCGCATTGCGCCCTGTTGTTGTCTGCGAATGCTCGATGCTCGCCGTTGTCTCAGACTCAGCGGTTTACCAGATGCTGACCTGCCCTGATCTCCGTATCGCCATCGCTCGCCTGTGCCAGTGATATACCAGTGAACATTTCGCGGCCCGATTCCGATGCCGCCTTTCGATGTTCGCTTGCGAGTGAACGGAACCTTGCTGGCGTTCTTTCCAACATTGAAACCGACCTTCGCACGCGTGACGTTCTGCCGGTAAATGGTAACGCGATTGCCAACCGCTTTTCCAGCCTCTTTCACTTTTGGATCGAGGTCGCGCTGCATCTGTTTGCCAATCACGTTCAGACCGGCTTTCAAAACAATCTGTGCCAACCGCCGCCCGCCCTTCGTGGCCAGCCCGTTCAATTCCGAAACCAGAATCTCCACGCCGTCGATAGTGATTGCCGCTTTCATGGCTTCACCTCGACACGACAGGAAACGCTGGCAACGAATGAACGGTCCTGATGCAGCATGTCACGTTCCAGGATTGGGGCCTGTGTGCTGCTCACTTCCCAAACTCTCACGCGCCAGTCTGCTGTCACGTAATTCAACAGCCGCAATTCAATCTGCCTCTTCAGCAGCTTTAGTTGCTCGATTTCGTCCTGTGTTGTCGTGTCCAGTTTCTTTCGAATCCAGACGCGGATAATGTGGCTCGTGTTGTCTTGCAGGTCAATCGTTTCTGCCAGTTGCTCTTCCGACTCCTGGCAAATATCAACCCTCATTTGCCTGAGTTCCTGCAGGTCTTCCGTGATTTCTTCCCGCACTTCTGCCCGTACTTCAAGAGCGTAATCCTCACCGCTGTTGATTCGGTTTCGGATCGCTTCACAGGCTTCAGTTGACTGGCTAACTGTCGGCATGAATCAAACCTGTTTTGTGTGAATCCGGGTCATCGTCGGCGTGATTTGTCGATACACCTTATCACCTGTTGTCGGTGTGACCTCGTACCGATTGCCACCGCAAAAGATCCTGTCGCCTGTTTGCGGAACCGCATAGGGTAGGCTCGAAGTCAGACCGATGAAATCCACCGGCCTGACCTCGACAACTTGCCCAACGCCTGTGTCCATGTACTGCGGGGCCAGACTGCTACGGCGTAGCGTGACGACGGCTGAAGATGCCCCTCTCAGGTACGTGCAAGACTCACCAGCGAATGCCAAGAGTGATTCGGTAGCTTGCGTGACAGCATCTTCAAAGCCGGTCGCCATTTGTTAGCCTTATCGTGCGTCAGGAACCAGTGCGGCCTGTGCTGCGCCCAACTTTGTCAGGCCAGTCACAATCCAGAAACCGGACTTCGTGTAGACACAGGTGTAGAGGGCTTCAGCCGTCAACGCCAGTTCGTTCGTGGCTCCGACAGTCACTTCGTTCACCTTGTCAGCGGCCACTGCTGAAATCAACTCGCAGCCTGTGGTGCCCACAAGAATCCGCAACACCTGACCAACGTAACCGGCTGGCAGACTAATCTGCTTGTCGGCACTGTCGCTGGTTACAGTGACGTAGGACGCGCCCGCCGGAATCAGTCCCGTGGTCGCTCCGCCCGTGGTTGCTGTCACGCTGACAGCCCGATTCGGATACGGGGCATTCAGCAGCACCTGCCCGAGGTTGTCACCGCTTGCAGCGGTCTTCGTGCAGACGCCCATGTAGATTCCCGGCCCGGTCTGATTCGCCGCACCGGTCCCAGCGTCTCCGCTGTCAGGGTTTCCGGTTGCGTCCCAATACACAGGCTGACCGAGAACCCAGGCCCCGGTCGTCTTCGGGACATCGTACAGCCCCTCAATGCTGACCGATCCCTTTTCGCTCGCTGCCAGATCGGTCGCTGTAATGCCGACGATACCAGCCTGAACAATGACATCTCCACCGGTGACAGCAGAACCTGGCGTGTAATCCAGTGCATCGTCACCACTCACCAAAAACGCCGGAACCTGTGCCATTTGTATCATCTCCAAATTGGATGTTTTCAGAAAAGGCCCGGCGACGATTGTCGCCGGGTGAATGAACCGTCAGGCGACTATGCAGCGCCCTTCGACTTGACGCCTGCCAGGTATTCGGACTGCGAACAGCCGAAGTCGTGGTAGCCGCGGAACTGGATGCCCAACGTGTTGAAATCGGCGTCAGCAGATTCAACGGTTGGCGAACGCTGGCCATTCAGGAACGAAGTCACAACCGGCTTCAGCGTGTCGCCAAACAGGTACCAGGCTGTCGGACTGTAGCCGCCACCATAGGCCGAGTCAGACAGTTCAGACGCAACAACAACGCGATACTTGCCAGCGTGAATGTTCGCGTCAGCGGCCTTCACAGCGTTCAGGTTGCGTGCGACGTACAGGGCTTCGGCAACGGCTTCCAGTTCCGGCGGAACCAGCAGCTTTGTTGCACGGCCACCCAGCGTCATCTGGCTGGATGCTTCAGCACCGTTGACCAGTGGCGACTTCCGCTGACGGAATGCCTTCACACCAGCACTCAGGCCAACGCCATCGGTCCCGAGGTTGGTCGTGCTGCCCTCAATGTAGTTCGTCCGGGCAGTCGTCCAGAACGTGGTGTGATTCGCCAGAAAGGTCGTCCACACCAAACGATTCAGGCGACGTGCTGCACCGCGTCCGAGACGTACACGCAGATCATCGAATGCCCCGAGGTCATCGTTGATGATGTCGCGACGGGTCAGGCTGAACATCTTCGCGTAGGTGTCAGCAGACCGCGTGTAAGACTCTTCACCGATTTTGCCGTGCTTGATGAGTCCGCCCGGCCCGAGTTCCTCGTATTCCATGTCATCGAGCAAACGATAACTGGTGTGGGTCTTGAAGTCGGCAACGCTCTTCACGTCGCTGATTTCTTCCCAGTTGTTGTCCTCTTCTTCGAACCCGGCCAACAGTTCTTTGTTGGCCAGATTGCTGAAGATGCCCGGAAGGCTGACCGTGCTGAATGCAGCCTGGAGATTCTGACCGCTCGCATATTGCAGGGCCTCTCTCAGATTGCCGTCATGCAATCGGCTGCCGACATGGATCGGCATTCCGTTCGCAGCAGCGGCCTGAATGATAACCTGCTGAAGACCAACACGGCCACGATACTGACTGTGTGCGGCCTGCAATTCGGAGTCGGTGAAATGCTTCTCGACGTTGTGCCCACGTGCGATAGACAAGGCGGCTTGCAGGATTCGGGTCTGATCCCCGTTGCCCTGTGCAGCACTGAACGAAGTCGGTCGCGTCCGTTCGGTCGCAACACGTCGCTTCAGTGCTTCCAGTTCAGTCTTCTCAGCACTCCAGCCCTGCTCAATGGCAGTCGCTGCAATGTCGTGATGTCCACCGGCAGCGGCGTTGATCGCAGCAACCCGGCGATGCTCCACGGCCATCTGCTGACGCATACTTGCCACGAGGTCAACGTGTGCAGCGGCTGCGGCTGTGGTTGGTGCAACAGCGGCCACAGGCTCCGGCTTTTTGTCCGGCATGTTGTCCGCAGCCGCAACTTTCATCTTTGCAGCGTAGGCGTCCTGCAACGCAGCCTGCTGTTCTGGATTCAGCGTAGCCGCATCCATTCCAATACTCTTTACCCAATCTTCAAACGACATAACCAGCCCTTTCGATGCTGCGGCTGCGGATGCAGCCAAATTAACTGACGTGCTCGAATCCGCACCAAGCGGCAGTATCGAGGTCTCTTTCAACACACTTTTCACAGCCAACACAAACGGCCCGGAAATGTCCTGACCGTTGACGTTCACTGTTTGCCCTTCGGGGATTTCCACAGACTCCAGCACGCGTGCCCCGATTGACGCCTGCCATGTTTGCCCGGCTGCATCCTGTGCGAGAACCGTCTGAACCAATGGCGACACTCCCGTGACCAATCCGGCCAGCGTCAGCGTCTCGCCTGTGTTCGCGATTGCATCAGTGATCCCTAGTGTTGCTTCGACTTCTTTGCGGTGGTCAATCAGAATCGGAATCTGATTCGGCGTCTCCAGTCCTCGCAGATCCACGACAACCGGATACTCAAATCCATCGACCGGCAGCAGTCCGCCGTTGTACGCCTCAATCCTGAACCGTCGCGGCCTGTTGCCATCAGCGGCTTGCAGGTGCAGCTTGTTTGTTAGGCTGATGATTTTCACTTCGCCACCTCACGAGCGTTTTTCAGTTGCTCAAACTTCGACTGCGCCCACGACTTGCCAGCGTCACCGCCCCACAAGGCCCAGGCGATTCGCCCGTTAGATGGGAACCCGTCTTCGCCAGGCGAAAACCCCTTGCCCTTTTTGTCCACTTCATGACGACTGAAAAACGAAACCATTCGGCTAACTGTCTCAGGCGACAGATTTTTCCCGTTGGCTATGTCTCGTGCTCGCGCAACACCAACAGCGGTCCCGCCGCGGTTGTGTTCGTCACGCCATGCCAGCCCTCGCTTCGCCTCTTCGATCATCCCGGCAGACGGCTTCAGGTCCACGTCAGACAATGCAGCGGCAACGTCGAAGTCGGCTTCAGCGTCAACCTGTTCAATCTCATCATCAGACACACCGTTGCCCAGTGCGTCGTCAATCAAAGCCTTCGACCTCTCAGGACTCAGGCCGATACTTTGCAGAGTTTGATCGGCCATCACTTCGGACATTTCGCCGACCGTCAACGCGTCCAGGGTTTTCCGGATTCGCTTTTGATTGTTCGTGAATGCCCGCTGTCCGAGTGTGGTGTATTCGCCAGCCGCCGCGGTTGGTGGTTGCTGGCCTGTTGCTGGTGCTGATGGTGATGCAGGTCCACCACCGGGAATAGCGGGGGCCATCGGGATTCCGAATGTCTTGCTGAAAACCGCCCGGCGATATTCCTCAATCGACACACCAAAATCAGCAGCGGCCCGGACGGATTCCAGATCCCAGTCCTTCCCGCGTCGTGCGTGTTCTTCAGTCGGTGTCGATAGCCCAGCGGCCAGTCGAATCTCAGCGGCCTGAGCACTTTCGACCTGATCCAGTTCCGGCAATGGCGGCCAGTGCCAGCGGTGTTCAATGTCTGCAATCGCCGGAAGGCCGTTCAACAGCCCCGGAACGAAAACAGCAGATTCCAGAAACCACTGCCACAACCGCTCTACAATGTCCATCTGAATGCGGTTCTGTTCGACCTGAACCTCAGGCTCCCAGACGTTTTTCATGTCGCCTTTGAATGACGAAAAATTCGCGTCTTTGCCAGTCCCAGCCGCCAGCGTGTAGGGCATGTTCGTGCAACGACAAAACGACATCAACGCCTGTCGTTGAAACATCTCGTACAATGGCCCCGGCTGCTTTGGCTCCACCTGCCCGATTTCCCAGCCTGCCGGCAGCGTGGTCAGCATATTCCGCGTCAGTTCAATCTCAGCAAAGTCTGCCGGACTGTCTGCCGGATCAATCGCTGGTGAATTGCTCTTCAGGTACATGGCAAAGTTTGCCGCCGTTTCAGCAGAAAACAGTGTAGCCAGTTCTTGCCGTCGCATGATTGGCAGCGTTTGCAGTGCCGGTGTCGCTCGCGGAATACCTCGCGTTTGTCCCGGTCGCTCTGCTCGGTACAGGTGGCACACCTCACGCGCCGCATACCACTGGCCTTGCAGTGTGCTGACAGGCGTATTCAGTCCAGGGTGATGGTCGTAAACGTAGAACTCCAGTTCGTTCGTTGCACGGTCAAACCTGATGCCATCGTCAACGAACGGATCGACCAGTTGAGACTGTTGCCACGGCGTTGCAATTTGATCGGATTCGAGAACTAACAGATCCAATCCCAGCGGAAACCGCAACGAGGTTCCCCGCATGACGAAGACTTCGCCATCACGCCAATACGCCTCAACGCACGTTCGCAGGACGTCGGCCAGCTTCACCCGGTTCGCCCACTGTCGCCATGCGGACTCTAATCGGCGGTTTGCGTCGGTGTCTCCGGTCAGCACTTGCAGGCGTGGCCCGGTTGCCCCGACGATGTGATTGGAGGCTGTTCTCAGGATACCGGCATACCATGAGTTATTGTCTGCCTCATAACGGCTGCGAATGCGGACAACACGACGCACCGCGGGACTGATCGCGGCTCGTGCTGCCAGTCCGTCAGCGTTCGTCCAGTGCCTGCGGTTTTCGCTGGTCGTTTGTGCCAGATCGAACTTTGCCCGGACCATCGGCTGACGGGTCTGAGGTTGCGTGCGTTTGCTGCGGCGGCCCATCAGTGACCCCCCGGCGGAACGATCTTCAGGATCGCACCCTTCAGCCATGTTCGGGGAGAGGCGGCAGCGGTTTTGCTTGCCTGATGCTTTTCGTATTCCATCAACTCAGACAAACTGCGATTGCTGACGCTCACGCCATCGTTTGAGATGCTGGCGGGCTTCAGTGCGTCGGCTGCGAGTTGTTCGGCGGGTGTCGTCATGCGTGCATGATTGCACGCTGTGCCAATCACGGAAACAGTTCACTGGCATTCCTGCCAACTACTACTGCGAATCATTGAACTTTCCCCGGCGCTCACGGATCGCGACAATCCTTTCCGAGGTCGTGTTGATTCGCCCACAGGCGGGGCAGTGCCGCTCCCTCAGAATGAATCCCGGTGTGGTCCGGGTGTGGTTCACTCGCGTCAGGATCTCGCCACAATTCTGACATGGCAAACCGCCCGGCAGTTGAAAGACTCGATCAGCCACGGACACCCCCAGGCAATGCAAAGGTCCGCCGCTGTTTACTCGCTGTCCGCTCATTCGCCACCCCCACACCGCAGATACTTGCGGCCACGTTGCAACCTACAAAACAGTCCCACCAGTCGTTATCCCGTCCAGGCAGTAACTCCCACGCTACGCCCGTCGCTCCGTCGTAACTGACGGCCTTCGGTGTTTCCGCCGTCATATGCTCAACCAGCAATCGGTTGGCCCGCTCATCGCTTCCCGGAAGCAATACTGCCGATGGTGCCCCCACGGTCGTCAGCAGTCTTCGTGCCGCATGGCTCTTCCAGATGTTTGTGTCGTACTGCACATGATGGATTCCCTCTGTCCGTTTTTCCAGCCAATACGCCCCGTTTTGTCGGTCCCTGTGCTGATCGCCCCACATATGCACAGGCTTTCGCCCCGGACGCGGGGCAAAACCCTTCGACGGCCTGATGCGGCTTCTGTTTGCGGATGCAGACACTTGCGATTCAATGCGGGGCTTCTGCCCACCGTCTGACCAGTCCTTCAGAATCAAATCGAGTTCGGGGAAGCGTTCAATCAGATCGCGTTCCAGTTCGTTGTGCGCGTGTGCGAATGCCTCTTCCCATGATGCCCCCGGCTTCTCCTGGGAGATCCTGCGGACCAGATCCGACTTATAGAAAATCGGCCTGCCCTGATCCGGCCACGTCCCATAATCCACAATGACGCCCGAGAAGTCTCGCTCCCAAGCACAGACCATCCACCACAACACCTGATCGCTGCTGTCGATGAAGGCTGTCACGTGGCTGGCTGTTTGCGGAATCCTGCCGCGTTCGTGTTGTGACAACCTGCTGAGAATGCTGGTTGTCTCCAGCCGCATCCCGCTGCTGTTGACCGGTGCCGTGCCTTCCTGTTGAATCTCGCGGCGGAAGAATTCCGGGTCCAATGCCCTCACGGTCATCATCGACTGAAGTGCGGTCAACTCGTCTGGCAGCTTATCGAGTTCCCACGCTACCTCGCCTCCGGCGTCCATGTCGGCTTTGTTCTGCCGATAGAATTCCTGTGCCTGTTGTTTGCCCTCTTCCGGTGTCGCTCCCTGCCCCAGCTTTGCGGCGTAGGTGTCCCACAGGTCAGCACGCTCCGGGAACTTCAAAACGCTTTTATATCTTTGCCCGTACCAGTCTGGATGTCGCTTCCTGTCCAGGAATCTCTCGGTCAGATCCTGATGCTGGCGGACTGTGCAGACCATGATCGCCGCTATCTTCTGTCCCAGTCCTGCCAACCCCAGAAAGGTCTTCGTGATTTGTTCTTCCCGCTCTTCGGTCATTAGCGGAGACTGTGCAGACTGTGGCGTTTGCACGTCGTCAAATATCAGCAGATCCGGACGCACGGAAACGCCGTGCCGATCGACAAACGACAACCCAGAAACGTCGGTCGCCATCAGGCTGTATGGTGCAACGTGAACCTGACACGATGGCGCGTCATGAATGTCAGGAAAGACAATTCGCCCGCGTTCGTCCTTCGGGTGGACAGTCAGCAATCGCCCGCCCAGGCGAAACTGTTTCTTTGGCTGCTTCCACTTTAACAGCAGCGGAGTCAGTTCTGGGAAGTCATCCTGTAGATGCGGACTGCTGGCCATCAGGGCAAAGAAGTTTTCGCGGTGTTCGTTGCTCTTGTCGTCTGTCGCACCCGTCAACACAATCAGCCGTCTGTGCCCGTAAATCGCCGCCCAGATCGCTGCGGCTCTCGCACAGGTAGACTTCAGCCCCCCGCGTCTGACCGCGTGACAATCGCGGCCTGAATGCAGTGTGACGTGCTGAAACCTTTCGAGCATCGAAACCTGATACGGTGCAAGCGGCAGGTAAAACGTCGGCGCGAAATACTCACGGCAAAACGCCACCAGATCCAATCGGCAGCGTTCGCGTCTGTCAGGATTCGCCACGGGTGGCAGCGGCCCGACTTCCTGTGAGGCGGCTGTTTTCGCGTTGATCGCTTCGGCGGTTCGTCGGCTTCGTTCGCTGGCGTAATTTCCCGACAGATCCTTTTGTTGTAGCTGCTGAATCACGCCATCGAGTGCGTCAGTCGGCAGCGTTTCAAGAAATTCGGCCAGCTCGGATTCGCTCAGCGATTGCAAGTGTTCGAGTTCGTCGGTCGTCAGTGCCACCATTCACCGCCACTCCCACGTTAACGGTCATCCCCTGCTTTGGCTTTGACGCTTGTTCGTCGCGTTGGTTTTGTGACACCATCGCCGTCAATACCCTGGACGCCGCCACGGCGTTTGAGTCTGCCTTGTCCTGATCCGGCCCGATTCCACCGTCAGCAGTCGGTGCCATTACTTGCGTTGTTTGAATAATGCCCATCAGCCGATCGACAACCATTGCCGCTTTGTCTGGTGTGATCGGCCATCGCTGTTGAACAGCCTGTGTCACCAGCCTGCAATCCTGCCGAACCTCTGTCGGCTCAACGAGAATTGTGGACGTTCCGCCCGACGCCTTCCGGCGTTCAGCGGCTGCGGTCAGCACGTTGCCCCGTTCCCGCTTGTACTCGGCTACCCGCTCCTGCTTGCGGCGTTTTTTGACGGCCTTCGACGCCATATTTCACCCCAGCTTGCAAACAAAACTAACTCTAACGAAGGG
>Ga0075471_10001464_pt1 | contig 15445 bp, 12 predicted proteins | sample DEB19_08_DNA_2_FD_74787 | JGI IMG/M metagenome (GOLD analysis project Ga0075471, IMG submission 74787) | Aqueous microbial communities from the Delaware River and Bay under freshwater to marine salinity gradient to study organic matter... | ecosystem: Environmental > Aquatic > Marine > Coastal ... | reverse complement strand
GTCGCTAGAGCCGAGATGATGGCTTTCGGGTGGCTCATCAGCGTGACAAGCCGGGCCTCGTGGTTGCCGAGCAGATAGTGCTGGGGGCGCAGTGCGGAGATGAAAGCCAGACCGTCGTTCAAGTCAGCCTCGGGATCGACCGCTGAGTCAGCGTTGTCGTTTGTCAGCGCCCCGGTGCGGAGGCATGTCATGTCGATGGCATCACCGAGATGCAGCACCGTGTCCGGCTTCCATCGATCACGAAAGCGAAGGACTTCCTTGAGTACAGCCTGATCGGCCATGAAGCCGTGGCTGCAAGAAACCGCAAGGAAGCGTTTCCACTTCCGTGTGATGTTAGCCATGGGCTACTTGCGCTTACGAGAAGCCTGAGCTTTTGCGGCTTGTTTTTGCACGCTGTAAGCAATAGCAAGAGCCTGCTTCTTTGGCTTACCTGCGCCAAGTTCAGCCTTAAGGTTCTGTGTGAATGCTTTGTCGGATGCGGAGTGTTTGAGTGGCATATGGTTATTTGGCAATGTCTTTGGCTACTTTTCTAGACGCAACAGATTGAACTTCATTAAATGTTCCGACTGCAACTGGTTTGTTTTCATTTGGAGCATAAAGCCTATACCTTTTCCCGTCTTTTGAAATCGCAGTGTACCCATAGTTTAAGTCTCGGATAACATCACCTTCACCAAGCTGTTCTGAGTTGGTATTGCCAAGAGCAAACGGCATCAATGCTCGCCTGAATACACCCGGAACCGTGGCCGAAGTGTATAGATTCAAGAAGCTCTTAACACGAGAAATATTGTTTGAGTTGATTGGGCGCAGCGCCTCGGCGGCAATCTGTGGATCAAGCAGAGCATCATCCAAAAGCTCCAGCGCCCTTTTCTTGACGTCGCCGCGCCAGAGTCTATCGATTGAGTCAGCAACTCCAGACACAAGTCCAGGCGCACCGCTTAAGCGAAGATCTGACGGCGTAATTCCACGCGCCAACCTTTGGATAACACCAAGTGTATTGTTGGCTAATCCAATGTCGTAAGCGGCCTCCTGCGCTTGATTAAGGCTTGTTGGTGATACTCCTCCAGCGCCTCGCATACGTCGAGCGGTAACCTCAAGCTGCCTTCTGGATGTGTCGAGAACAGCAATCTCTTCTGGCGAAAAGATCATCTCCATAGCAGCTCTGCTGTCAGACTTGTTTGCCATCAGCTTGTTCATCTTTGTCAGAGATGCCTCAAGGTCAGAATACTCAATTTTCTTACGAGTATTTTTAGAGGTAACAACTTTACCAAAGTTTCTGATCTTTGGATTTAGGTAGTCTTTAACGGCGTTCTTAATGCCTTCGATTACAGCGGCGTTTCCCTTTGCTCCCGCAAGCAACTCCGCCATCTTGTCTTTATTCTGAAGGACTGCGCCAATCGTTTCAATTGGTCTACCGCCTAGAAACGTGCTTGCGGCATTGTCAGCAATTTCTTTTTGCTTGGCTGCAAGGTTTCTTTTTGCACGCTCGTAAATTGGTTCGGCAATTTGCTTGCCAGCTTGTTTTGCTGCCGCCAACAGAGACTCTTGACTGCCGGTAGCCTTAAGCTTTTTAATGTCAAGCAAGGTTGAATCCAGCGTCTGCGCAGCAGTGTTGATGTTATCTACAAGCTTTTGAACTTGGACTTTTGCTTCTGGAAAGACGCTGAACCATTCCTTATGCATGTCCTTGTTCATCCATGCATTTAAAGCTTCAGGGGTAGCCTGTTTGGTTAAAAAGTCTTGATCTAGCTTGTTTACAATCCAAGCATTGACGGCGTTTAATCCGGCTTCATTGCCCATCAGCGCACGCTTTAAACGCTCGGATTCTGCAACTCCCTTGTTTAAGTATTCACCGATAATCTTTGGCTCATCAACAGCACCGGCTTGCTTTAATACCTTTCCAGAAACGCCGTGTGTAAACTTGTCTGAGTAGTCAGACCAAGCTGCGTTTGCCTTTGCAACAGCAGGGTAAACTTCCAGTTCTTTTAAATCTTGAGCTATTCCATCTCTAATTAATCCAAGAGCCTTTTGCACTTTTGGATCTTTCCCAACTGCTTTTAATGTGCGAATCGCGTCAGATAAATCTGAATCAAAGTTTCTTACCTCAAGTACACTTTGAGGTATTGGATTTCCATCAGCATCAAAATATTTTTTTATAGCACTCTTAATTAAGCCTGGAGTTTTTCCGGCTTTTGAAAACATTGTCTTAGCCTCATCAAGCTTTGCTGATAAGTTCTCTAATCCAGATTCAATGCTTGGATCAATGGTGTACAGTTTTTGAGCTGCCGCTTTAACTTCAACTTCATTTGCATCTAAAATGTCTGAAACAATTTTAGATTGCTCTGCTCTCGATGAGCCAGCTTCTGCTATTTTGCTTTGTGCTTCTGCAAGAATTCTGCTTGCCCTAGCGGAAGCCTCTTCAGCTCCAATAAGATTATTTCTTTGCGCGTTTTCATTTGCTGCCATTTTAGCAATGGCTTCATTCATCATTGAAGCCTCTGCATCTCTGCCTTCTTTAAGAAGCAGCTCGTAGGCTAGGTCAGCAGCATCTGTAAGCTCTTGGTTTTTTGCAGCAAAAAAAGCCTGCGCTTCCAAAGGGGAAGCTTTAGTTGGCTCAAGCGCCTGACCAATGTCCTCTGCTATTCTCGCGGCATTTTCAACGTCTCTTGGACGAAGCAGCTTGGACGCATTCCGGCGAGCCTGCTGCAAGCCAAGCAGCCCCTCGTCTGCTGAGATGTCAGCAGATGTTGGCCTAACGCCTGGCGTTTGAAGATCTGCTGTTTCTGATGCAATCTTTTGCCTAGCCGCTTCTGGATCTGTCGCTAGTCCTCTTATCGTTGCGTCTCTTGCCACCTTAGCGGCCTCTTCGAGCCGTGCCTTCCTGTTGAATACTTGAGGTATATGCGGCAACAATGACGCACCCAATGACGCGCCAATCCCACCAGTAATTGCCGCGCCTGTCTGCGCGACTTCTCCGCCACCAAGTTGTTCTGCAACATATCTTCCAGCTTCTGATGCTCCTCCTGCTGCAATATCACCAACTAATTGTTGAGTTGGAGCGGCCAACAATTGATCCGCAACAGCCTTTTGAGTTGGGCCACCAAACATTTTTAATGCATTTGCAATTCCAAATGTTCCAAATGTCTCCATTCCGCTTTCTGTTGCGGACTGAATAATCTTTCCAAACTCTGACTCATTCTTTGGAAGGCCTGCATAATCAAAAAACTTTTCCCAAGCTTCTGATGGCGTTGTTAAGTTTGCGCCAAGAAGCCTATTCACTCCAATAACAGCAGGATCTCCAACAAACTTAGTTAATGCCATCAACCCCATGCCTCCAGCAAAAGCGGTTCCCGCCGCTGCGGCTTCTGGGGCTAAAGCTAAGGTGGTAAGTCCGCCAAGAATGTATGGCGCAGCACCTCGAATGGTAGGCGCAGCGGCCTGAAGTGCGCTTTCAGCCATTCCTTGTGATGACTCTTGCGGCTGCATCTCCATTTGACGAATGGCATCAGCAAGAGTTTTGGCGTCGTCTACATTTCCAGCCGCGTCAGCTTTTACAAGGGCATTACTAAGCTCTTCAATCGTAGCCATTATTTGTATTTTTCTAACAACGATTTTACGTTTGGACTGACGGTTGATTTTTGCGTTGGTGAAATTGGCGTAGACCCATATCTTGACATGTCAAATGTCTGCATAAGATCTACTCCTGGAATTCGCTTTGCAAATTCTGGGCTTGTCTTGTTTATAACGTCACTTTGAATTGCCTCGTTGTACGTTTTAGCGTAATCGTTGACTGCCGATTTTGCAAACTGTGCCCATCTTTCTGGGTTTGCAGCAATTAACTCAGCGTCTCCTTTTTGAAGTCGATCCAAAAGTATTCCAATAGAATCCTTTGTCCAAGAGTTGCTGTTTGTCTGCCTTAAAATTTCTGGAACACTTAGCAAAGCCGCATTTCTTCTTAAAAATTCAGACATCTGTTCAGCATCTTGTCCGGTCAATGACTGAAGTGTTTTTGTAATAGACGAAACAGCATACTGTCTTGCGCCTTCACTATCTCCCTCTGCCATGTACCTATCAAACGTCTTAAGCTGATTGCTTAAAAGTTTTGCTGATTTTGACGCTGCGGTGTTCAGCTCTTTAGCACGTTCAAAAACAGCCTTTCCTTCAGGAAGTTCAGAAAATGGCTTAAGAACTTCTTTGTCAATATTTGCATCAATGCTTTTTTCTAAAGAAAATTTAATTGCATCTGCTACACCTGGGACGCCGCGATTTTGTTGCATCATTGCCATAGCCGCTTGCGTAGCTTTTGAAATTTTAGCACGCGCAATTTGCGCTTTACGGCGATGTTCTTCCTCTGGATATAACGGAGCCTGTTCCGGCTGTGCCATCTCTTGTGGCGCGGCGGGCTGCGCTTCAGCAGCGGGTTGGGCTGTAGGCGGAATAACCGCTTGATCTGGCCCAAAGTCTCCACCTGATCCGCTGTAGCTAGTGTCCACTGGAGCATTTGCTAAATTGTACTTAGCCATCTCCTGTGGAGTTAACTGCTGCGCTTGCTGTGGCGCGGCAACGGGGGCATTTGGTATATTATACTGAGCAAGTTCTTCTGGAGTTAGTTGCACTACTCGCTTAGGAGAAGCATATGCATACATAGCTTCCTGCTGAGGAGTCAGCGGATAACCCATATTTGGGTCGGCAAGCTCTTCTGGCGTAAGCGCAGGCGCTGATGTTGGTGCGGACTGTCTGCTTGCCATGTAATAATCAGCCACAGCCGCCAATGGCCGCGCTACTCCACGAGTGGCAATGTTGTCTGGTATGTAGTCGGAGAATGGCATTTTGTTCAGGTAAAACTATTATTTAAGAATCGAATCAAGAATAGATCCATAATCTACGCCACCTTGTCCTCCTCCACCCATACGTTGCATTGCAGGAGCATTTCTTAGCCGCTGCAACTGTAGCTGCCTGTCAAAGTCTACATTTCCAGCGCCAACTCGCGATAGCATTGGTAGTGTTTGCTGTAAGAATTGTGCGCCTTCAATCTTCCCAAAGGCAGCATCTTTATACTTCAGCAAAGCATCTACCTGCTCTTGTTTAACGCCAGGATACAATGCCTCACGAACAACAGGATCTTTAAGTGTTCCTTCTAAAATACGAGTGCTTTTGTTGGCAGCTTGACTTTCTTGCAGATAAGAACCAATTGCGCCAATTGCAGCCTTCCCGGCGCTTTCGCCTGCACTGCCTCCTCCGCCCATTGCTTCGTTCATAAGCATACTAGTGCCCATACGACCAAGCATGTCGCCTGTAGTTCCAAGTGCGCCTGCCGCTCCACCAGTTCCAGCCGCTGAACTCCCGCCAGTTAGTCCAGACAATGCACCTTGTCCAAACGTAGAAAGCCCGGACATAAATCCTCCACCTGCCCCCGCGCCAGAGGCACCAGCAGCAGTTGTTGCCCCTATCCTTGCAATTTCTTGCATTGTTGCGGCATTGCTTGTTCCAGTTGCCGTAGATAGTCCAGCAGTGTTTAGCCCGCCAGCAAGTGCAGTCGCTCCTTTTGACTTTAAAATTGCAGCGGCCCCATGCCCTCCCGCAGCTCCGGCAAGTATAAGCCCTGTAATTAACCTGCGCTTTTTAGCTTCCTTCTCTCTTCGCGTTTCTTCTTCTTGCCTATTTTCAATTTGAGCCTGCGCCATTCCTATACGCGAATAGGCGTTGGCAATCTGGTTGGCGCTTTCTTGCGGGAAATAATCTCCAGCGTTAACTTGTGAAAATCCTTGCATATAAATAACAGGTTAAACAATTTCACCGTTTTCGCGGATGAACGGCACATCCTCGCCAAGCAAATCAAAGACATTCATCCAAAATCCTTCAACTGGCTTAAACACCCAGCCGTGTTTGTTCTGGCCGTAGTACCACTTGGCAAATGACACTAGCGGATCTGCAAACAGTTTAGACACCGCAAACTTAAACAATTTAGACTTGCGCATCAAGGGCACAAACACTTCTGCCAGCTTGTAGTAGCCACGACGATTGCGCGGCGTCACATGCTCGTCTCTGTAGCGGCGTACAACCTCGTCCATCACGCCATTCCCGTAACGGGCCTCGAGCATGATAAAGCAGCACAGACCTCCGCCTCCTCCTCCTGAAGGCTGACTTGCCTTTCCTTGCAAGTAAGATGCCGCAAAGTTGGCCTGATTGGAATACTGGCTCATTACGTTCTGGTACGGCAACATGTTGAGCCCGGTAATTACAGGATTAGTCGGGTTGGCAATATTCAGCCCAGCTTGAGCGTACTGATTTTGTGCTTGGTTAGCAGACGTGCCATAAGCGCCCTGTGTTGGCGGCACATTAAAGTATGCGCCCATTGCCGGGGACACTGCTTGTTGTTGTGTGCCAAGAGCACTTGCGGCAATTTGAGCTTGGTTTGCCTGTAGTGTGTTTGCAGCCTGCAAGCGACCAGATTCAGCCTCTCCTCTGGCAAGGGCTTGTCCGAATTGCTGGCCCTGAATAGCAGCTTGTTGTTGCTCTCTAGTAGTAGCCTGACCAAACTGTTGGCCTTGAAGCGTAAGTCCAAGCTGCTCTCTTCCCATTGCTTGTTGATATTGCTGCGCTTGCGCTCCAAGGCCGAGTTCCTGCAATCCAAACCGCTGTTGGTAGTTTTGAGCTTGAGCTACTCGTGATAAATCTTCTTGCGACATGGCCTGACCAAAAGCCTGTGCTTGTGCTCCAAGGCCATACTGTTCCGCCCCTGCCTGTCTAGCGTATGTCTGAGCCAAAGCTGGTTGATACAAGTTGGAGATTGTCCCCATTGCCTGTTGGGCGGCAGCCTGACGCTCACGATATCGTTGATTTGCCAACTCTTCACGCCCTAATATTTCTGCTCCAATTGCCTGCGGGCCAAGGGACATTCCTCGTGCAGCATAGGCTTCACGGGCGGCTTGCGTAGCCATTCTTTCCTGCTCTTGCGTGAGTTGTCTTCCAAGGGATAAATCCAAGTTAATCTGCTCACCAAGCCGCTGAGATGCCTCCGCAACACCGGGCATTGCGCCCATGTATTGATTGATTAAATTTTGGTCAATCGTGCCAAGATTAGACTGCAATTCTGGCCCAGTAATACTTGAGGTGTACTCTCCGGGTCTATATGCCTGCATCCCACCAAGCGACATGTCTACAGCAGGGCCCTGCACTTCAGATAAATATTGACCAGCCGATGGGCCTTCTACTTGACTTAACTCTTGACCATAAGTTGGCCCTCCAACCTGTTGCTCAAACGCTGTAAGCTGCGGAGCTTGTGTGGCCCGTTGCGCCATCTGTGTGCCAAGTTGCCCAAGAGACTGCAAGGTCTGCTCCGCACCGGGCATCTGCTCCAGATATTGCTTCTGGTATTGAGGCATCAACCTTTGGTACTGCTCTAGCTTACCTTGCTGAATGGCTTGGTTAAACAGCGTGTCTGTTCTTGCAGCCAGCTCGGCAGTTGGAATGTTGGCAAACTGAGCGTCGTATTGAGCAAGTTTTTGTTGCTCGGCTGGAGTAAGTGTGCCTTTGCTGCGCAGTGCGCTGATTTCAGGCGTGTCAGTTGCAGCCTGAATGTTCTTGATCATCTGCTCGCGTTGAGCCTGACCTGTGACCTGAGCTAGCCGTGGAGCATACTGAAGCTCAAGATTAGCCGCCTCTCCCAAGACGGACTTCATTGCTTCTACGTTCTCTTGTAGAATAGCCTTTGTGTCGGGAGGCTGCTGAGACCTAGCGTAGATAGCCAACTGCCCAATAGTTGGCGTGTCTTTATCGCTTGGCCTTTTACCTAACGCAGCATAAGCAGTTGTGCTGCCTGTTCTATAAGTAGACTCAAGTGCAGCAAGCTGTTTGCGAGCAGCAGCTTTAGCGGAAGTAGAATAGGTTCCAACACTTGAAATAATTCCATTAAGCTGATTTTTGGCGTCTAAATATGAATTATTCCAATTTGTAAGAAACTCGCCATTTCTGGCATCGGCAGAATTAAGTTTAGGAACTGTAAATTTTTTAATTCGATCAAGCAATCCACTTTCTTGTTCAGACAATTTAATCGCAGCCTGCTGGGCTTGATATGTCTTGGTTGGAACCCAAGCGGTTCCATTGTATGTGTAGCCTCCAGATGTTTGCCCTTCTTCAGGACTTTTAATTGTGTTTGTATTTACGGCCATACATTAGTTAAATGATCCCCAGTGTGTAACTTGGGTTGGGTTATCTTGAAGAGCAACAAAAACAAACTCTTGAGTACCGCTCGCGGCTGTAGCTGTTACTATGTTTGTGGCAACTGCGCTTGGCTGAAAATTGATCGTGGCGCTGCCAGAGAAGGCCACCTTAAAGTTAAACGTCGCCCCATTCTTGCAGGTTCCCGGCAGCTTAACGGTTTGTACAGCCGAAGCGGCTAAGGTGTACTTATAAAACTGTGAGAACGTGGCGGACGTCGTTAGTGTCTGTGTTGCCGTGCCAGACAGTGAAGCTGTCGCAAACGAGGCTAGCGGCGAAACGGAAAGCGCAATTGCACCGGGAGCGGTGGTTACAGTAAGATTAGACCCAGTAGTCAGTGTTCCTTTTGTGAACTGGCTGGTCGTTGTGTTGCCGATTAAAAGCTGTCCGTTCGTGGCGGGCGACAGTGTGCCGTTGACCACTTGACTAAGTGTTGCGCTTCTTAAGGCTCCACCAACTACAACAGCAATTTGCGCAGATGAAAGTGAATTGACTTGCGCAGTGGTAATAGCAGCTTGTTCCGTGATAGATCCCGGCAACAAAGTAGCATTATCGACGTGAGCGTTTAAGTTGTCAATTGTAACTGTTGAGTCACCTGCTGCGTATGTGGTGCCTTTTTGGATTTGCAATGGCATAAATTACTCCTGACTAATCATTGGTCTGCTTGCAGTAATAGCATGTACTGTAATGCCTTTCAAGGCTGGTCTTCCGTAAGCAAATATTACATAAAAGTCTATTGAAGATCCACGCATTGCTACTCTTGGTCTTAATGTGCCGTCTGAGTTTCCAGTAAAATTGTAAGTTAAAATAAACTGTTCATTATCTGGATCGTGAGTTGTTGCGTATATACCAACGTAATCAGATAAAACATTGTTAAACTGAAACTCTGCTCGGCTATACCTTTTTTCTGCCAAAGAATCAAAAGTAAATTCTCTAGTTCTTACATAGGACTCAATAGGATTAAGAACGCCATTTGAAAGCAATTCCTCAGGCAACACAAACGGCAGCAACGCACCATTTCCAGCTTGATATGCATCACCACTTTCACGTTCTCCTTCAAGAAAAACGCCTCCATTCTGAAGAGGATCTGTGCCGTTAAAATCAGTAAGTATAAATAACCTTTTTTGAGTCAAATACTTACAAACAATTAAATTGTCTGCGTTTAATCCAATTGGATAACGATCTATGCTTTCCCAGTTTTTGTTTAGCAGGTTATAAATTAAAATCCTGTTGTTTCTAACTGGAGGATATTCAATATCAGGGTCAGGCTGTTCGTAAACAGGAATGGCAATATAAAACCTATTGTCGTAATAATTTGCTACCGCATCCTGCGCTTTACTGTAATCAAGGTAATCAAAAACGTCTGCAATTGGTTCAGACAACGGCATTGTATTGCCGATAACCTTAAGGTCCAACTGCGGAGTAAGCAGGTAAACGCCTTTTGCCGAAAGGAACAAAACATACTGACCAGCGTTTACAATGGTGCGTCTAGCCAGACATCCAAGCTCATTAGTGATAATTGTAACCTGACTATTGCTTGGCTTTGTGATGTCAAACCTTGGATCAATGTACGCCAAGTACACTGAGTTTTGCATGAACACCAAAAATTGGTTTTCGATCCAAGGTAAAAATCCAACAATTGAATCATTGCCGCCTTGGTTGATAAGAAAGTCGTTTAACTGAAGATCAAACTGTTCAGACAAAATGTCGCTGACAAATATCTGTTGATTTGCGCCTTTTACAACCAGTCTATTCTGAAAATACACGCCAAAGTCTGCTGGAGGCACAGACACGGTCAAAAACGTCAAAGCCGTACCAGTGCTTGGGTTTGTGTACTTTTGGTTTGCAACCGTGAATGTAGACGTGTTTGAGTCCCAGATTAGCGGCGGCTTGCCGCGAACCGTCGTAAACCCAGTAAGTGCCGTGTTGGCCGCAAACGAGACACCAGTTGTGTTTTGGAACTGGTAGGTGAACGTACTTGCCCCGGTGACAGTGATGACGTAATTGCCGTCCAGCGCCGATTGCGTTCTGTATGTAGTAGACCTTACGGTAACTTCGTCGTTAGTCGAATATCCGTGTGGTGCTGTCGTCGTGACAGTGACCGTGCCAGTAGCGCCAATCCCAATAATTGGATTAGTCACGCTTGCCGTAAAGACAGTGGAATCCGCCTGCCCGCGAAAGATGTACAGTTTGTTAAGTGCCTGAACAGCGTTGGCAACACCATCAATTGCAATGGTTCTTCCAGTAGGAAACATGTACGGCCCAAGATATTCTTGAGCATAACCGCTTTGCTCTGGACGAAATAAATACATCTGATCCGTAAAAATCAGCGCAATGTTGTCTCGTCCAAGACTGTCTACCCACGGGTCTGACCCTACCATGACAAGAGGATCAAGATCGTTGTTAGTCAATCTTTGGCACCCTCTTCTGGGCTGTGCAATTCCACGCTGAAGTCTGACATTGACGGCTTCCTGCAAGATGCCTTGCGGCAAGTTGGCAGGATCAAGTCTGCTGGCAAAGCCAGTGTAGCTGTTGTCTGATTCAGCTTGTGGTTGTGCTGGCATTAAGAAATGAGTTTGCTCAACTTGTCTACAATCCGCTGAAGATCGTCACGCAACTCGATCATGCGCTCGTTGTGCATGTCTTCACCCTCTTCTTGGCCACCCTCTTCCTCGTACTCTCCCTCTTCTTCGCCGTACCCACACTCAGAGCAGCAGCCGTCGGACTCAAGTGGAGATTCGCACTCAGGGCAGGACTTTCCCTTCTTGCTGCCCATTGGGCTTCCAAGAATCATCAATAGTGTTTTAGCGTCAGTCTTAGGCATATAGTTAGGCGATTAAAGATTGTCCCTTTTCCCTGCGAACACACAGATCAGCAAGAGCGTAAGGAGTATTGTACTCAAAATGAGGCGCATCGTAAAGTTTTTTGAAGTTGCCGCCCCATCTAAGGTTGTGCTTTGCGCACAGCGTGGAGACGTGTTTATGCATAAGATCCGCTGTCCTTTTGTCAGCGGGTGTCCCGTCATCCATGTACACGTTACCTTTGAAAACTCCGCAGTCGATGGCGAGTCCGAAGTTGTGCATGGATGAGCCGGGCTTGGCGTTAGTGACGATTGGCCCAGGTGATGTGCGCCCCTTGGCGTATAGCACTGCTTGATCTTCCCAAGAACGAAGGCCAGAAATTGCTTTGTAATCCAAGCCTTCCTTCGCCACCAACTCTTTAGCTTCCAGCAAAAACTCCGTAAATGCATCCTGAACTTCAGGAAGCAGGCTCTTAATGTGTTTTGCTGACCGCTCGTCAATCACCGTTTCTCGTTGCGGATAACGTCGATCGTTCCAAGGATGGTTAGCGCGGCGGCACCAACAGCATCGACGTGGCCAGTCTTTACGCCGAATCCAGCTAGAACCCATTTAAGAAGCCCGAGCCAAGTAGATGGTTGCTTGAGATACTCTTTCATATTAGTCGTTGAGTTGAGCGATTCGTTCCCAAAGTTTGAGCCTGTCTTGCTCGCACTCGGAGATCTTCACTTCTAGTTTGTTTAGTTTACTGTGCAAATAATACAGCGCCAGCGCCAGCAAAGATACCGTCAGGCCTTGTTCAAATATGTGGTTCAAAACCTTTGTAATGAACTCGTCCATACTTACTTCTTTTTAGCTGTCTTGGCTGATTGTCTAAATGCCTTTGCAGTTGGCGCACCCTTGCTGCCGGGTTTACGCATCTTCTCCTTGCTGCCAGCAGCGATCCGCTCGCGTTTGGCGTGGATGTTTGAGTAGAGTCCCTTCTTCATAAAGTTAGCACTTCCAGCGTCTCATGCTTGCCTTGGCCCGTTCAGCCGGGCCTTTGGCCTTGGCAACAACTCCAGCCATTCTAGCACAGAATGACTTCTTGCGGCCAGCATCAGCCTTTGTCTTTGGGTTGGGGGCAGGAGCCTTGAGGTTGCTGCCAGTAGCTCGGTTGTACTTGGCGCGTCCTTTTGCTGTCAGCCCTGCACCTTTAGACACAGGCAGCTTTTCGCCGCGACCAACGGATAGTGATACTGATTTGCGAGGCATATTAGAAGTAAGCTGTAATGACTGCACAACCTGCGCCTCCTGCGCCTCCTGCGCCTGAAGCAACGCAAGCGTTTGAAGCGGCACCACCTCCTCCTCCGCCTCCTGCGGGGAATCCGCCATTGCCGCCACTGCCGCCAGAAACGCCAACCCCACTGGCTGACCCTCCTCCCCCTCCTCCGCCTGCGCCAATAGGAGTTCCATTCGATGGTATTGACGCCATAGACGCGCCTGCACCTCCGTTGCCTCCCGATGTTGGGGTAGCCCCCGTAGCGCCTGCGAGTCCAAGCGATCCGCCAGCAAGTGCCAAGAAATTAAATCTTCCTCCTGTATTGCCTGCTGCTGTTGTATTCCCTGTAGTTACCCCTCCTCCAGAAGCACCAGATCCAGATGCTAATGTTGAAGTGGCTCCAGAGGTTCCGGGGATGCCCTGCACTCCGCCTGCCCCTGTGCCTGATGCGCCTGAGCCAGTATTTCCGCTTATAGATCCGCCTCCACCAAACCCGGCTGTTGCGGTTCCGCCACTTCCTCCGTTACCTCCCGGCAGTGTAACCAATGTGCCAAAGCTACTTGCGCTCCCTCCCGATCCGTTGGTTCCGTTTTGGTCTGATACTGTTTGAGCAAGTGCCCCGTTTCCTCCTCCGCCAACAACAACATTTACCGGAGAGCTAACTACACTTGCATCAAAGATGCTATCGTAGTAACCGCCAGACCCTCCGCCTCCTCCTGCACATCGAATAGTTCCGTCAGCACCCTTACGCCCAGAAGCCCCGCCACCGCCGCCAGACCAAAGTTGAACTCGAATAAGTCTTGCGCCTTCTGGTTTTGAGTATGGAAAGGTTCCTACAGCATCAAACACTTGAGCCTCTGGCGCACGGAAAGACAGTAGCGACACCGCCGTAACCTGTCCTAGGTTGTTAACCGTCAACGATGGGATCTGTGAAGTGCTGCCGTAAGTTCCAGTCGGGTCGGGCGAGAGAGCGGCAATAGACAATGTCCTATTTGCCGTCAGGTCGCCTCCGCCAGTCAGCCCAGTGCCTGCCGATATCGTCCGTGCCGTAGATACGCCCCCTAAGTTTGTCAGCGACGTAGCCGTGTTGGCAACGTCAGACAGGTTGTTGGCTGAAAGAAGCGCCCCGGCTGCGGTGGTCAATCCGCCGACGTTAATTGTCCACTGGCTGTACGAGCCTGCACCAGTGTGCTGCGTGACGTCTACAACCAGCGTTGTGCCAGAGTAGGTAATAACAACCCCGTGCATGTGGTTGCTGGCATCGTAGACAATCGTGCAGTCCTGTGTTGGCGTGTAAGACAATCCAGCTTCTACCGTAAATGTCTTTGTGCCGTTACCGATGGTTTGCGGACTTGTGGATGTCGTAAGGTAGCTGTCACCCTTGTTGCTAATCACAAACTCCGTTGTGGCAAGCTGAGTCGTATTAGTGTTGGCAGCCGCTGTGGGTGCTGTAGGCGTGCCTGTAAACGCTGGAGAAGCCAGTCCAGCCGCCCCGAGGGCAGACAACGCAGACACAGCGTCGGTCGAACCTGTTCCGCCCTTGCTGATAGCAATGATATCACTGGTCGCTACAGCGCCAATGGTTGCTGGTGTGATCGCTGCGATCTGTGCAGAAGTGAGCGATTGAACTTGGGCGCTGTTCGTAAATGCTGACAACTGCGAGGTGAATGCTATACCCTGAATATCAGTAGTAGTAGCAAAGCCGGAAAGTTGTGAAGTGGTTGCAAAACCAGAAGCAGCATCCGTCGAAAGAGCGCCAATGCTGGCAGGAGTAATTGCAGCAATCTGTGCCGACGTGATTGCTTCAACCTGTGCCGTATTTGTAAACCCGCTAATCTGATCCGTTGTGGCAAAGCCAGCCAACTGCGAGGTTACTGCAATCCCGACAATCTGTGCTGTCGTAGCAAAGCCAGAAGCAGCGTCCGTAGACAGGGCTCCAATGCTAGCGGGTGTAATCGCAGCGATCTGCGCGGAAGCAATTGCACTAACTTGGGCAGTGTTTGTAAGTCCGCTAATTTGGCTAGTAGTTGCAAATCCAGACAGTTGTGCAGTCGAAGCAAGGCCGGAGATCTGGCTGGTAGTTGCCAGTCCAGCTACAACAAGCGACTTGGTTGCAGTTTTGGTCGTGCCGCCTTGGTTGAGGACAACGATGTCAGCCGGGTTAACAACGGCTGCTGATGGAAGTGCAGAGATTTTGATGTCGGCCATACAATTAACTAATTAAAACCCAAGAGAGAGAAGATTCATCCCAGCTATACTTATTGCCGTCAGATGGATATGCCACAGGCGGCTGCCAAGTGCAAGTCTGTTCATCTAGCAACCAAGATGGATACGGCTGTGGCGTATAAAAAGCATCACGCACTTCATCGTACACATAACCAATGCCAGCGTAATTCTTGCGAAGTGGACGACCCTCGGGATGTTGGCCTGCGCGAGTGTTGTAACTTGTCTGAATCCAAGTTCCCGGCAACACGCCAAGATCAATAAAGTCTTGTTCAGCAACAATGACTTGTTTGACTATGCCATCTTCAACTTGAGCAAAGTGAGCCATAATTAAGGGCTGTTTATAATAAAAACTCCAGAGGTGTTAAATGTGTGGCGCACTGTGCCACTGCCAACTCCTGAAATTACACCTCCACGAGCAAGGGCAGTTGCACTTGCGTATTGAATAACCACAACGCCAGAGCCGCCATTTTTGCCCTCTAAATTTACAAGATCAATCCCATTCCCTCCACCACCGCCAGTATTTGCAGTTCCGGGCAATGCTGTTGTAAAGGGGTTGTTGCCCGCTCCGCGCCCGCCTCCACCTGTTCCTCCAGCAGCGGAAGTAAATCCAGATGCATCATTAAACACACAACCACCTCCACCTCCACCAACAACACGGGAATCTCCAGCAGTCCAAGTCAGCCCAGCGCCTCCCGTGCCTCCAGATAAATTTGTTGCAGGAACACCAGCTCCACCAGCTCCACCCCCACCGCCAGAAGAAGCATTAAAAGCAGAAGGTGATCCAGTTGCCCCATTGTTTCCTTGGCCCGGAGTTCCTAATCCCGCAGGTAAAACATTACCCCAGCCGCCCCCACCAGATCCACCATTTTGCCTAGATCCTCCGCCTCCAAGACATTCAACAAAAAGTCCATACCCATTATAAATTATCGTATTTGATCCATTT
>Ga0075471_10001463_pt1 | contig 15455 bp, 13 predicted proteins | sample DEB19_08_DNA_2_FD_74787 | JGI IMG/M metagenome (GOLD analysis project Ga0075471, IMG submission 74787) | Aqueous microbial communities from the Delaware River and Bay under freshwater to marine salinity gradient to study organic matter... | ecosystem: Environmental > Aquatic > Marine > Coastal ... | reverse complement strand
TGACCTCACGCCAACCCTCGTTCTGACGTCCCCAGAAGGTCCGGTTCCCGGACAGTTCGTACGAACCGTCCTGCAGCCACGGCAGCATCGCCCCCGCCACCACCATCACCGCCCCCGCAATGATGAGCAGCGACGCACTCAGCACCGTGGGGCGCGGCAGTGTCACTGCGGGGACGACGGCATCGTCGGGCGGCGGCAGCACCGTCGGCAGTTCACCGGGCTCGGGCGGAGGGAACGGACTGTCACTCATGCGTGGGGCTCAACCGAGATTGGACGACCGCGGGTAGACGTCGGCTGGATCGGTCAACACGTTCACGAGGTACGGCACGCCCGACGCAAAGGCGCGATCCAGTGCCGGACCTATCTCGGCGGGATCCGACACAGTCTCACCCGCACCACCCAATGCCTCCACCACACGGTCGTAGCCACACCCGGCCTGCAGATCGCACGCCATGTCCCAGCCGTACACGGCCTGCATCGGATGCTTCTCGAGACCCCAGATGCCGTTGTTGCCCACCACCATCACCACGGGGAGTCCGTGACGTACGAGCGAATCGGCGTCCATCAGGCTGAAGCCAGCGGCACCGTCACCGAGGAGACACACGACCTGACTCGACGGCCGCGCCAGACGCGCAGCCATCGAATAGCCGGGACCGTTGCCGAGGCAACCGTACGGACCGGTGTCCAACCAGCATCCCGGTTCGAAGACCTCCACGAACTTCCCGGCGTAACTCGCGAAGTCTCCACCGTCGCAGATCACCACTGCATCACGTGCGAGCCGCTTGGACAGTTCGCCATAGATGCGCGCCGGACGGATCGGCGAGTCGTCGGTGGCGAGCCACGCCCGATCACGATCAGTGGCCTCGCGTTCGGCTGCCGTGAGCGAGGAGATCCACGGTTCGTGATCGGCGCGTGCACCGCGGTATTCGGCGAGTGCACGCAGGATCGTTCCGATATCGCCCGACGCGGTGGGCACGCTCACGTGTGCGGCACGCTGTGCATCGGAGTCGACGATGTGGGCAACGGCTGCGGATCCGAAACGCCCGAAACCGAGTCGGAAATCGAGCGGCGTACCCAGCACCACCACGAGATCGGCGCCGGTCTTGAGCATGCCGCGAGTGCGCAGGAACGCAAGCGGGTGATCGGCCGGCAGCGTGCCGCGTCCGAGTCCGTTGAAGAAGCACGGGACACGAAGGTGCTCCACTGCTGCGCGCAGCGCCTCCCACGCACCGTCCCAGTACACATCGCTGCCCACGATGAATGCCGGACTCGATGCACCGGCGATGAGCGCTGCGATCGCTGCGACGTCGTCGGGGTCCGGGTCGGCACCGCGCGGTGCGACCGGTGCGGGCACTGCGGCACTGCTGGGGCCGAACACATCGAGCGGGAAGTCCACGAACACTGGGCCGCGGTGTGGACTGAGGGCCGTCGAAACTGCCCGGTGAACAGTCTCGGCGGTGCGGGCCGGATCGAGCACGGTCTCTGCCGACTTGGTGATGGAGGCCACGATCGGCACGTGATCGAGCTCCTGCAACGAGCCGGATCCCCAACGACGGGCGGGTGCGCGCCCACCCATCACCACGAGCGGTGAACCGTTGAAGTGCGCCGTCGTGATGGCCGAGATGCCGTTGGTGACACCCGGACCCGCAGTGAGGGCCGCAAAGCCGGGACGGCGAGTGAGTTTCGACCAGGCCTCGGCGGCGAAGGTGGCGGTCTGCTCGTGGCGGGTGTCCACCACCTGCATGCCCTGGTTCCGGGCGGCGTCGTACAGCGGCCAGATGTGGCCACCGTTGAGCGTGAACATCACGTCGGTCCCGAAGGACCGCATCACCGAGACCGCCTGCTCGCCGGCGTGACCTGCCTGATCGGCCATCCCCAACCCCCCCTGTCTCCCCCACCGTAGTGCGGGCAACCACTCCGGACGCAGGACACGCAATAGGGTGTCTGGGGTGTCGGCCGAGGTACAGCAGACCAGCCCTGCCAAGGCAGCCCCGCGGCTGTACTGGTGGAAGGAGGTACTCCTCATCGGGGTCTTCTATGGGCTGTACACCTTCAGCCGGAACCGCTTCGGTTCGGCCCGCCTGAGCGACCTCGGCAAGCCCTCACAGGCCTTCGACAACGCCCGCCAACTCATCCGGATCGAGGACGCCATCGGGTTGTTCCACGAGCAGGCGATCCAGCAGTTCTTCCTCGGCGCGCGCTGGTTCATCCGGTTCTGGAACGTGTTCTACGGAACAGCGCACTTCGTGGTGACCATCGGTGTGTTCGTCTGGATGTACCGCAAGAAGCGCCACATCTTCACCAAGTGGCGCAACTGCATCCTCGCCACCACAGCGCTCGCGCTCATCGGCTTCTCGCTCTACCCGGTGATGCCACCGCGGCTGCTCGACAGCACGTCGCACTACGGCGGTGCGCAGATCATGCAAGAGCGCGGCATCGAGCCCTACGAATTCGTGGACACCCTCGAGGAAGTGGGCGGGCTCTGGTCGTTCGATTCGGGAACCATGAGCAAGCTCTCGAACCAGTACGCCGCAATGCCCAGCCTGCACTGCGCGTGGTCCACGTGGTGTGCGCTCGTCGGCTGGCGCCTCACCCGTCGGCGCTGGGCGCGCGCGCTATTGGTGGCCTACCCGTTCGCCACCCTGTTCTGCATCGTGGTAACCGGCAATCACTACTGGATCGATGGGCTCGGCGGTCTGCTCACACTCGGGGTGGGCTACCTCATCGGTCACTACTTCGACGTCTGGAACGATGCCCGTATCGCCCGTCGAGCGGCTCAGTAGATCGAGTAACCACCGTCGATGGTGATGATGTCGCCGGTGTGCCACGAGCTGGCATCGCTGGTGAGATACACCGCAATGCCGCCGAGGTCGGCCGGCTTGCCCCAACGTCGCATTGGGATGCGGGGCATCACGTTGTCGGCGAACTTCTTGTAGGCGAACGACGGAGCAGTCATCTCGCTCTCGGTCCAGCCGATCACCAGCGAGGTCGCCCGGATTCGATGCCGTGCGTGCTCCACCGCAATCGCTCGCATCATGGCATTCAGGCCCGCCTTCGACGCGCCGTAGTGCTCACCTTTCTGCTGGCCCTGGAACGCTGAGCCCGACGACGAGAACACGATCGAGCCACCCACGCCCTCGCGCTCGAACTGCGCCTTCATCACCCGGCAGGCGGCCTGCGCCGTGGAGAACGCTCCATCGAGGTTGATGCGCATCACGCGGTGCCACTCCTCCATCGTGAAGTCCACGAAGGGGATGCCGCCACCGGGCACCCCGGCGTTCACGAAACAGGCATCGAGACGCCCGAAGGCCTCCACGGTCTGGTCCATGGCTGCACCCACGGCGGCGTGGTCGCCCACGTCGCACTGCAGTGCCAGCACCCTGCGGCCCGTGGCCTCGAGTTGCGCGGCTGCCGCTGCGTTCTTGGTGGCGTTGGTACCCCAGATCACGATGTCGGCGCCGTGCTCGGCGAGCGCCTGGGCGAACCCCAGTCCGACACCCCCGTTACCCCCGGTGACCAGCGCAACCTTGCCGCGGAGATCGAACAGATTTGCCATGGTGACCGACGCTACTCCCTCGTCGTTCGCCACCTTCCGACCGCTAGCGTCCACCCCGCTGTGCAGCTGTCGTCGATCCGCTCCCCCGAAGACCTCAAGACCCTCTCGTACCCCGAACTCGCCGAGCTCGCGGGCGAGATCCGTGACTTCGTGGTGCAGGCAGTGAGCGAGACCGGCGGGCACCTCGGATCGAATCTCGGCGCCGTGGAACTCACCCTCGCACTGCACCGGGTCTTCGAGTCGCCCAAGGACGCCATCTTGTGGGACACGGGCCACCAGGCCTACGTGCACAAGATCGTCACCGGCCGACAGGACGACTTCGTCACCCTGCGCCAGGGCGGCGGGCTCTCGGGCTACCCGAACCGCGAGGAGAGCCAGCACGACTGGATCGAGAACAGCCACGCATCGACCGTGCTGAGCTACGCGTACGGACTCGCCATCGCGCGTGACACCGGTGTGGACCCGCGTCGGCACATCGTTGCAGTGATCGGCGACGGATCGATGACCGGCGGCATGGCGTACGAGGCACTCAACAACCTCGGCCACTCCAAGCGGCGCGTCATCGTGATCCTGAACGACAACGGCCGCTCGTATGCGCCCACGATCTCGAATCTCACCGAGTCTCGCGCCGATCTTGCGGATCGTTCCGAGCGCAACGAAGTCACGTTGCCCGAGCGACTCACCGAGAAACTTGCTCACGCCTACACCTCCATCCGGCTCAACCCGGTGTACGTGCGCCGGCAGCGACGCATCGAGCAGTTCCTCCGCGAGATCCCCGTGGTCGGCGAACAGGCCGAGCGAGGCGTCGAGGCGTTCAAGGCCGCGGTGCGCGAGTTCCTGCAACCCCCGTCGTTCTTCGAGGCACTCGGATGCCGCTATGTGGGCCCCATCGACGGCCACAACCTCGCCGAACTCGAGCCCGCGCTGCGCAACGCCGTAGCGCTGTCTGCCGAGGGTCCCATCGTGGTGCACGTGCTCACCGAGAAGGGTCGTGGTTACCCGCCGGCCGAGGACGACGACGAAAAGCACCTGCACGACGCACCGGTGTTCGACCCGTCGGTGGGTCCGCCCAAGGCCGTCCCCACCGGGTACACCCAAGCGTTCGCCGACGCCGTGCTCAAAGAGGCCGAGGCCGATGCGCGAGTGGTGGCCATCACCGCGGCGATGCCCGGACCCACGGGCCTGCTGCCGTTCCAGAACCGTTTCCCCGACCGCTTCTTCGATGTCGGTATCGCCGAACAGCACGCCGTCACGGCTGCAGCTGGCATGGCGATGGGAGGCCTGCGTCCGGTGGTCGCCCTGTATTCCACGTTCCTCTCGCGGGCCTGGGACCAAGTGCTGTACGACGTCGCGCTGCACCGCCTCCCGGTGGTGTTCTGCCTGGACCGTGCCGGCATCACCGGTGACGACGGCCCCAGCCATCACGGCATCTACGACATGGCGCTGCTCTCGAAGGTTCCCGGCATGCGGGTGCTCGCACCGTCATCGGCACAAGAGGTGCAGCAGATGCTGCACGACGCGCTTGCACTCGCCGATGACGGACCGGTGATGATCCGGTACCCCAAGGGCGCCGCACGGCAGGTGACCGAGCACGAAGTGGGAACCGGCCTGCGTGCGCGCCGCTCGCGCAGCGGCGACGACTCGGTGTGCATCCTTGCGGTGGGCAAGATGCTCGCTGCCGCCGAACGGGCCGCCGACACCCTCGCCGCCGAGGGCGCTCCGGTCACCGTGTGGGATGTCCGCTCGTGCGCCCCACTGGACCAGTCGATGCTCGACGATGCCGCACGTCATCGCATCGTCGTCACCGTGGAGGACGGCATCCGCGAAGGCGGCATCGGCATGATCATCGCCGACCTGCTCGTGTCGCACCGCTCGCCCGAACTGGCCCGCCCGTACGTCGAGGTGCTCGGGGTGCCCAACGTGTTCATCCCCCAGGCCAAGCCCGACACGATCCTGCGTCGCCTCGGCCTCGATGCCGACGGAATTGCTGCCACGGTTCGCCGTCTGCTTGATGCATGATGGCCGGGTGCACACACCCCCGGTGAGCGACCTCGCAGACGAGTTGGCGCTCGCACTCGAACTCGCCGACCTCGCCGACTCGATCACCCTGCCCCGCTACCGGGCCAAAGCGTTCTCGGTGGACTGGAAGGCCAACCGCACCGAGGTCACCGAAGCAGACCGCGAGACCGAAGCTCGCATCGCTGCAGTGCTGGCCGAACGTCGGCCACAGCACAGCCTGCTCGGCGAGGAGCACGGAGCGCGCGGTAATCCCGACGCCGACTGGCGTTGGGTGGTGGACCCCATCGACGGCACCTCGAACTTCGTGCGCGGCATCCCGGTGTGGGCATCGCTCATCGCCCTCGTGCACCGCGAACACGGACCGGTGGTGGGCGTGGTGTCAGCGCCTGCGCTCGGTCGACGCTGGAAGGCTGCAGTGGGTGTCGGTGCCTTCGTGGGCGACCACCCACTCGCGGTGTCGCCCACGGCGTCGCTCGGCGATGCCCAGGTGTCGGTCACGTTCAACGCAGGGTGGGACGAACTCGGACTCACACCGCGACTCGTCGAACTGCAACAGCGCGCCTACCGAGCACGAGGCTTCGGTGACTTCTGGCAGCACATGCTGGTTGCCGAGGGCGCCCTCGATGCCGCAGTCGATGCCATCGGCCTGTCGCCCTACGACCTCGCAGCCGTGCAGGTCGTGGTGGAGCAGGCGGGCGGCACGTTCACCGATCGACTCGGCGAGCGCACCTATCTGCACGACAGTGCGGTGTCGAGCAACACCCATCTGCACGATGCGGTGCTCGGGGTGCTCAACGCTCCTGGAAAATAGCGATGCTGCCGCGGTAGTTCGCCACCCACACACGACGGGTGACCGGGTCGTAGGTGATGCCGATGGGGTGCACACCCTTGGTGTTCAGTCGCTGCAGCACCTTGAAGTCCGACGTGCGGATCTTGGACACGGTGTCGCTGTAGAAGTTCACCACGTACAGACTCGTGCCGTCGGCAGACAGCGCCATGCTGCGCGGACGCTTGCCGCTCACCACGGTTCGCACCCTGCCGGTGGCGAGGGTGATCTTGCGCACGGCATTGGCCAGATTGTTCGACACGTACAGCGTCTTGTTGTCGGGCGACAGGATCAGGTGCCGCGGCGAGGTTCCCGCACCCTTGACGTTGGACGTGGCGTAGGTGCGCAGGTTCAACTTGGTGATGCGGTTCGCTCCCATCACCGCGATGTAGGCGTACGTCGAGTCCGACGTGATAGCGATGCCACGGGGGAAGCGCCCCACCGGCAGCTCTTTCAGGGTTGCCCCCGTGTAGATGTTGATGATCGACACGCTGTACGAGCACCAGTTCGACACGACGAGCTTGGACCCGTCGGGAGTCACGGCCACGTACTTCGGCACCGCTCCCACCGGGATCACCTGATCGATCGTGAGTGTGGGGATGTCGATGCGATAGACGAAACTCTTGTCCCAGCGACCCTTGGCGCACTTGTCGTTACCCGGTCGGCTGTATCCCTTGCCGTACATCTGGTAGTTCGACACATAGGCCTTGCGCCCGTTCGGCGAGAACGCGACCTCGACGGGTGACCCCTTGTAGAGGCCGGACTTACCGGGGATACCGAACTTCTTGAGGTCCACGGTGTCGGGGATGACCTTCACCAGCTTGCCGGTGCGGTCGAACACCGTCACGTTGTGGCGGTACATCATGTTCTGCGAGAACACGAGGCCCGTCGGCGAGATGCCGAGGCTCTTGGAGAACAGGCTGCGTCCGGTGATGCGCTTTTCGAACACCAACTTGCGCGACGCCGAGTCCGCGGCCTGAGCCTCGACCCGTGTTGCTGCGGGCAGTGCGCCCGACACCAGTGTTCCGAGCGCAACCGCCGAAGCCAGCAGCACCCTGCGCCGGATCGTCACCCGAGTTCGGTCCCGACGACGCTCACGAAACTCACGCATGCGCCGGGCGAACCGCCCAGGTTGTGGGTGAGTGCCTTGTTCTTGCCTGCTGCCACCGAGGAGATCTGGCGCGCACCTGCCTCACCGCGCAACTGGGTCCAGCACTCGAAGAGCATCCGCAGTCCGCTCGCTCCGATCGGGTGGCCGAACGACTTGAGGCCGCCGTCGGGGTTCACGGGCAATTCGCCGTCGAGGTCGAACGATCCGTCGAGCACGTCTTTCCAGCCGTAGCCGCGCTCGGAGAAACCGAGGTCTTCCATGAGCACGAGTTCGGTGGGCGTGAAGCAGTCGTGTACCTCGGCCATCGCCAGCTCCGCACGCGGGTTGGTGATGCCGGCCTGCTTGTAGGCGTCCACGGCGCTGTGCACCACCTCGTCGAACGAGGTGTAGTCGTACGACGGATCGATGGGGCCGTCGGCGGGGCCGGCGACGAACGACAGCGCCTTCACGTAGAGCGGCTTGTCGGTGTACTTGTGGGCATCCTCGGCGCGCACGATGATGGCTGCGGCCGAACCGTCGGACACACCCGAGCAGTCGAAGATGCCGAGCGGGCCCGCCACGATGGGGCTGCACGAGATGGTCTCCTTGGAGACCTCCTTGCGGAACTGTGCACGCGGGTTGAGCGCACCGTTGCGATGGTTCTTCCACGCAATGCGCGTGAGCACCTCTTTGAGTTCCACCGGATCGACGCCGTACTTTTTCGCATACGCCGGGGCGAGGAACGAGAAACTTGCGGGCGCAGTGACGGTGAGCGGTGTGCCGTCGTGTGCCGGTGCTCCCACCACGAGACCCGAATACCCCGAGTCCTTCAGCTTCTCCACACCGATCGCCATGACCACGTCGTAGGCGCCGGACGCAACCGCGTAGCACGCATTGCGGAACGCCTCGCTGCCGGTGGCGCAGTAGTTCTCCACGTGCGTCACGGGCTTGTGCTGGATCTTGAGCGGCCTCGACAGCGTGAGGCCCGACAGGCCCGAGCCCATCGTGCCCAACCAGAACGCATCGATGTCGTCGAGTCGCACACCCGCATTGGTAAGCGCAGCCGACGACGACTCCACGAGCATGTCGTCGGTGGACTTGTCCCAGTGCTCGCCGAAGTTGGTGCAACCCATGCCGATGATGGCCACCTTGTCGCGGATTCCGTGTGACGCCATGTCAGTCCTCCTTGGGCCCGGCGAACGCTGTCGCCGTGCGGGTGCTCGTGGTCATTCTGCCCGACCGCGGATCGGTCGGGCCTTCCAGAAGTAGTTGTGTACGCCGTCTTGTGTGTAGAGACGGCGGAAGGTCATCTCCACCCGGTCGCCGATCTTCACCCGATCGGGATCCACGTCGGTGAGTTCGCACTGGAACCGGCCCCCGCCGTCGAAGTCGATCACTGCAGCCACCACGGGCGGGCTGAGGCTGTAGGCCAGTCGGTCCACGGTGTAGGTGGCGATGGTGGCCTGCACATCGGCCATACGGACCGGCTCCATGTGATCGATCTCGCCGGTGCCGAAACTCACCCTGGACGGCGGCAGGTGCACGAATCCGGTCTCGTCCCGGGATCCGAAGAACCCGAACTTCCACTGATTGCGCCGCAGGCTCGGCGGGGCGGCCGGTCGATCCGGCTCGGGCCGGCGCGGCGGCTCGCGGTGCAGCAGGCCACGCCACGTGAGGTACGAGGCGTAGGTGAGATCGTCACGGGTCGAGGCGATCTGCGCAGCCACCGTTGCGCCCTGTCGGGCCCGGAAGGCGGCGAGCTCGGGCGTGGCCCGGAGGAACCACACACTGGCACCGTCAGCGAGGATCACCACCGCGATCGTCTGGCCGGGTTCGGCCCGATCGAGCACGTCGCACAGGTTCACCATCGCCTGCGCGGTACCCGAGTTGCCGATCGTGGCCGACAGGTCGTCGGCGACGGACTCGGGGCGCACCCCGATCGCCTTGGCCGTGGCCTTGGCAGCACGGCCGTGCAGACCGCTGATGATGACGTGGTCGAACGAAGCAGCAGACACACCGGTGCTGTCGAGTGCGCGCTGGAACGCCTGCTGCACCAACGGCAGGTAGGCGTACTCACCGAAGCGTTCCTCCCACTGTTTCGACGCCACATCACCCGGTTCGCGCCAGCGATCCACGAACTCTGCAGTGGCGAAGGCCCCACCGAACTGCTCGCAGATCACGTTCTGGTCTCCGAAGCAGATTGCTGCGGCGGCGTCGCCGCCATTGGACTCGTCGCCACCACCGGGCAGACCGACACGGATGTCCGACACGAGCGCAATCTGCGGACCACCGCTCGCGGCGCCCATCATCGCGGCCACCTGCGAACGCACGGACCCGATCGTGTCGAAGGCCCCGGCCCAGTCGGGCAACGCCAGTGCTGCGTGGATCCCCGTGGCGTTCGTCTTGTCGAGATAGGCCGGTGTGGCCGTGGCGAACCACAGCGTGTGCGGAACGAACCCGGACGGAGCAGCCGCAAGTGCGATGCGACCTGCCTCCACCGCCATCGAGGTGGTGTCCTCGTCGTAGCTCGCCACCGACCGCGTGCCGCGCCCGCCGCCGCTGCCGAGTGCCGCGCCGATGGCGCTGCGCTGCAGACGCCAGTAGGGGATGTAGGCGCCGTAACTCACGATTCCGGACATGGGACCTCTTCGACGATCGAAACCCGATGCGGGCCGATGACCCGCCTCGCTGCATCGTAGTCAGGCACCCCCGGGCTCCGGGGCAGCCGACCGCCTCAGCGGTGGCACGAACGAATCAGGAGTAGTACGGGTTCTCGCCCGTGGCGTGATCGGTCACGTCCACCACTTTGACCACGGTGGGGATGCGCTCGACGAGCATCGTCTGCACACCGTCCATCATCGTCATGCGACTCATCGAGCACCCGTGGCAACCGCCACCCATGCGCAGGTACGCCGCGCCCTCGCCGTCGTGGCCGACGAAGGTGACAAAACCGCCGTGGGCGGCCAGCGCCGGGTTGATCTCGGCCGTCAGCAGCGCATCGATCTCGGCCGAGAGCGCATCGTCGTGCGTGAGTCCCTCGATGCGGGCGCCGACGGGCTTGTTCGGGTTGCGGATGACCAAGCCGCTCGAACCGGCGTAGTCCAGCACCGCGCCCTGGAGCTTGTCGATGTCACGGGCGGGGATGATGACCTTGAGACCGTTGTGCGTGCGCACCTCGTCGGTGAAGGCAGCCTTGGTGTACTCGTCGAAGGACAGGTCGTACTGGAAGGTGTCGCCGTTGTCGCCGGCAACCTCGAGGCGCAGACCCAGTCGCTCGGCGTCGGCTTCCTCGGCCCGCAACTCGATCAGCGTCGCGAGTGCTGCATCGGTGATCTCGATGATCGGGGCCGATGCGGGGGTAGCGGGCGCAAGCGGCGACTGCACGCCTGCGGCCAGCGGGGATGCAGATCCGGGGGTGGTCACATCGCTGAGGCTATCGGCGCTCAGACGATGGGCGTGACCGGTCCGCCGCCGTCGCACTCGATGCGTTGGCCCGTCACGTACCCAGCACCGTCGCTGCACAGCCACAGCACCACATTGGCCACGTCTCGCGGTTGGCACACACGCCCGAACGGCATGGATGCATCGACCGAGCGCAGGTCCTGGATGTCTCGCCGTCCGGTCATCGCGCGAGCAAGGCGCACACCCATGTCGGTCTCCACGAGACCGGGAGCCACCACATTCACGTGGATGCCATGTGGGCGTTCCTCCTTGGCGAGGGTGTACGCAAGGGCTTCCATCGCCGCTTTGCCCATGTTGTACGGGGCACCGTTGGGGCCCATCGTTCGACCCGCCACCGACGACACCATCACGATGTCGCCCCGGCCACGGGTACGCATCGACGGCAGCACCAGTCGGCACAGATGATGTGGGCCCACGGCGTGCGTACCGAGCAGACGCGCAACCTCGGTGGGATCGGTGTCGGCCACCGACAGGCCTCGAGACGCAATGCCGGCGTTGCACACGAGGATGTCGATATGACCGAAGTCGGCCAGCATGGCTTCCACCATCGCTGCATCGGCGTCCGGGTCGTCGATCGAGGCCCCGTACATGCGAGCCACCCCACCGGCCGCCGTGATGGCTGCCACGGTGGATTCGGCCGCCTCGACGTCCTTGCGGTAGTTCACCCCGACGGCTGCTCCCTCGGAGGCCAGCAGTTCGGAGATTCCCCGCCCGATGCCCCGGCCACCGCCGGTGACAAGCGCCACACGACCCGACAATTGCCCCACTACCACTCCCCCTTGTCGCCGTGTGCCAACCTACTCATTCGTGCAGGAAGGTTCGAAGAAAGCGATTCTGGCGGCCTTCTGCGCGAACCTCGGGATCGCCATCGCCAAGTTCGTCGGCTTCGCCTTCACCCGATCGGCCGGCATGCTCGCCGAAGCCGGCCACTCGCTCGCCGATACCGGCAACCAAGCACTGCTCCTGCTCGGATCACGGCGCGCACGGCGCGCACCGGACCGGCGCAATCCGTTCGGCTACGGCCGGGAGCGGTATTTCTGGTCGTTCATCGTGGCGCTCGTGCTCTTCAGCATGGGCGGACTCTTTGCGCTCTACGAAGGCATCAAGAAACTCGCTCACCCGCACGAGACGAAGAACCTGCCGGTCGCCATCGTGATCCTCGCAGTGGCCATCGCGCTCGAGACGGCGTCGCTCGCCACTGCCGTGCGAGAGGCCAACCATGTGCGACCTGCCGGGATGTCGTGGTGGACCTTCATCCGCACGTCTCGCTCACCCGAACTTCCGGTGGTCCTGCTCGAGGACACCGGAGCCGAAGTGGGCCTGATCTTTGCCTTTGTCGGGGTGCTGCTCTCGCACTTCACCCACGACCCGGTGTGGGACTCGATCGCGTCGATCGCCATCGGCGTGCTCCTCACCGTCATCGCCATCATCCTTGCGGTGGAGATGAAGGCCTCGCTGCTCGGCGAGACGGCGAGTACGGAGAGTGAGGCCCGCATCCGCGCTGCCGCCAACGAGCATCCCGCAGTGCGCAGCGTCATCCACCTCAAGACCCAGCACATCGGCCCCGAACAGTTGCTCGTGGGTATCAAGGTCGAGTTCGACCATTCGTTGAGCGTTGCGGATCTCGCCACGGCGATCGACGGTGTGGAGGCAGCGATCCGCGAGCGCGAACCGATGGCGCAGACGGTCTATGTCGAACCCGACATTGCGCGCACCGGGGCGAACTGAGCCATGTCTCGCACCATGACTGCGGTTCGCTCCAACGCGAGCCGCCTCGACGCAGGTTGGCCCGCACTCATCACCTCGGTGTGCGTGCTCTCGCTCGGCTCCACCGTGGCCAAGAAGGCCGGCACGCCGGGCATCACCCTCGCCTGTGTGCGCTCGCTCATGGCGTGCGTGGCATGGCAGATCATCCTTGCGTTCCGCGGCAAGCACATCACGTGGAACGGACTCAAGACCGCTGCGCTGCCCGGCGCCATGTTCGGCATGAACATCGCCTGCTTCTTCACCGCCGTGCAACACACGAGGGTGGCGAATGTGGAGTTCCTCGGCGCCCTCGGACCGCTCGTCATCGTGCCGGCCAGCGCGTTGTTCTACCGCGAGCGGATTCCGTGGCGAGCCTTGGTGTGGGGTGCACCTGCCATCGGCGGCGTGGCACTCGTTGCGCTGATGAGCGAGAAGAACCAGGGCGAGTCGAACGTGTTCGGCGTGGCGATGGCGATCGGGTCCATCTTCACGTGGGCCACCTACCTGCTGCTCTCCAAGAAGTTCCGCCCGCGCATCGACATCGGTGAGTTCATGGCGTGCACGTCGCTCTCGGCGGGCATCGTGGTGCTGCCGTGGTCCATCTCGCAGGGATTCGTCACCGCGATTCCCGCCCATGGCTGGCCGTGGCTGCTGCTGCTCACCCTGAGCAACGGCGTGATCGCCCACACGCTCATCCTCGTTGCACAGAAACATCTGGCACTCGGCACGATCTCCACGATGCAGGTGTCGCAGCCCGCGCTGGCCGCCGGTGCGGCGTGGTTGCTCCTCGGCGAGTCGGTGCGCCCGGTGCAGTTCGTGGGCATGGGTGTGGTGATCGCGTCGCTCGTGCTGTATTCGCTCACCGTGCAACGAGCCGCATTCCCCTGGCAGGCCAACCGCCGCTAGCATCGTCGGCACAACGAACGGGGAGCTCGGGGAACCGCCGGGCTGAGAGGGTGCACCGCCGTCACCGACCCGAGAACCTGATCTGGGTAATGCCAGCGGAGGGATGCCATGAGCACAGCACTGGTGGTCGTCGGGGGTGACGCACTCGATCCACGGGCCGTGACGCAGTGGCTCGAACACCACACCGACTCCACGATCGTCATCGCCGCCGACTCGGGATACGACCATGCCGTGGCGGCCGGCCTGCAGGTGCACATCGTGGTGGGCGACCTCGATTCGATCTCGCCGGACGGACGGGCCCGACTCCACGCCGACACCATCGAGGTGGAGACCCACCCCACCGACAAGGACTTCACCGACGCCGAACTCGCCCTGCGCGCCGCCGCGTCGCGCGGTGTCGAACGGATCACCGTGCTCGGCGGGGGCGGTGATCGTCTGGACCATTCGTTGGGGGCGCTGTTCGCTCTGGCGGATCCTTCACTCGCCCACATCGCGGTGGAGGCGTGGTGGGGCGAGGCGCACATCGTGGTGCTGCAGGGGCCAGCCACGCGCACCGTCGCCGGACGAGCCGGCGAGGTGATCTCGCTGCTGCCCGTGGGCGGACCCGCACACGGGCTGACCACCCGCGGTGTGCAGTACGCGCTCGACGACGACACCTTGCACCCCACCGCCAGTCGCGGCGTGAGCAATGTGCTCACCGACGACCGGGCACACATCACGGTGCGCTCGGGTGCATTGCTGGTGGTTCGACCGCACGCGCTGCGACCCCTCGACAAGGAGATGACGTCATGAACACACATGCTCACCCCACTCGCGGCGGCGCGGTGCGGCGTCGGTTCCATCGGGTGGTCTGCACTGCAGCACTGGCCGCGCTGGCCACAACCGCAGCAGCGTGCTCCGACAGCAACGACTCCGCCGAGCAGATCACGCTCACCGTGCTGGCCTACGACTCGTTCGTGGAACCCGCTTCGCTGGCCACGTTCACCGCGCAAACCGGCATCCGCGTGGTGGTGGCCAAGGCCGGCGACACCGGGACGCTCGTGAACAAGGCGATCCTCACCAAGGGGCGTCCCGAGGGCGACGTGCTCTGGGGACTGGACTCGAACCTGTTGTCGCGCGCGGTGAACACCGACGGCCTCTTCGTCGCCTACGAGTCCGAGGTCCTCGATGCGCTCGACCCCGCCGCAACAGCACTGGTGCCGGGCCATGAGGTGACACCGGTGGATATCGGCGATGTTTGCCTGAACTACGACCGGGCATGGTTCGAACAGCGCGCCGTTGCGCCGCCCACGTCACTCGAGGACCTCGCCAAACCTGCGTATGCCGATCTGCTCGTGGTACAGAATCCCGCCACCTCCGCGCCGGGCCTCGCGTTCCTCCTTGCCAGCGTCGCCCACTTCGGCGACACGGGTTTCGCCGAGTGGTGGCAGCAATTGCGAGCGAACGGCGTTCGCGTGGTGGAGTCCTGGGACACCGCGTACTACGACGAGTTCAGCGCAGGCGGCGGGAGCGGCACACGCCCCATCGTGGTGAGTTACGCATCGAGTCCGCCCGCCACGATCATCTACGCGTCGGACCCGAAACCCACCGAGCCGCTCACCGCATCGGTCGAGGCATCGTGTTTCCGGACCGTGGAGTTCGCCGGGATCCTCGAGGGCACCCGACACACCGAGGCCGCACAACTCCTCATCGATTTCCTCGTGAGCGAGACCTTCCAGGCCGAACTCCCGCTCTCGAACTTCGTGTACCCGGTACGCGTAGGTGTCGCACTGCCCGAACTCTTCGAGCGCTTCGCCCGCCCCACCGCAACACCGTTGTCCCTGCCTCCTGACGAGATCGAGGCGAACCGC
>Ga0075471_10001462_pt1 | contig 15468 bp, 16 predicted proteins | sample DEB19_08_DNA_2_FD_74787 | JGI IMG/M metagenome (GOLD analysis project Ga0075471, IMG submission 74787) | Aqueous microbial communities from the Delaware River and Bay under freshwater to marine salinity gradient to study organic matter... | ecosystem: Environmental > Aquatic > Marine > Coastal ... | reverse complement strand
TCGGCACGAACCTGTCGGGTGACCAGCTGCTGATCGTCGCCGCGGTGACCCAGCTTGCCGGCGGCTTCCGGCTGCTGTTCTCGGTGCTGGGGCTGGGCGTCAATTCCCTGCGGCTGGTATTCGACGTGCTGGGGCTCATCGCACCTCTGGGTAAGGTCATCAGCGGCATCTGGCCGGTGCTGGCAACCGGTGTCCGGGCGCTGCTGACGGTGCTGCCGCAGCTTGCAGTGTTCTTCAGCCCTGCTGGCCTCATTGCCGTCGGCGTCGTGGCGCTGGGGGCGGTTCTCTACACCTTCTGGGACGAGATCGTTGCCGGCGCCAAGGTAGCCTTTGCCTTTCTCCAGACGGCCTTCTCCGCTGCCTGGGACGGCATCAAGGCGGTGACGGCCTCGGCCTTCGAGGGCGTGAAGCAGGTGTTTGCCGATAGCTGGACGGGCATCACCACGGCGGCGACCGCCGCCTTCGAGGGGCTGAAGACCGCCTATGCGGACCTCTGGATGGGTCTTACCACCATCGCGTCCGATGCGCGTCTCGGCCTCATCACGGTGATGACCGACACCTGGGCCGGCATCACCAGCACGGTCGCCATGGCGCGGGACGGGTTGTTCATCGCCGCCAGCGAGACCTGGAACGCCATTGCCGAGGCGGCCTCGGGCGTCGCCATGGCGCTGGCGCCCGTCTGGCAGGGGATTGTCGATACGGCGTCCATGGCCTTCTCCAGCGTTGCAAACCTCGTGGTTTCCGCCTGGTCGGGGGCCAGTCAGTCCGTCGCCCAGAGTGCTGCGGCCATCCGCGAGGCACTAGCCACCGCGACGGATATCGCGGGCGACGTGGCGGGGGCCGAAGCCCTTGCGGCAGCGCTCGTCCAGCCCTTCATCAACGCGCAAGGCAGGATCCGCGAGATCACCGGGAGCTTCCAGGGGCTCGTTCAGACTGGCTTCAACGCGGTTGGCGCTGCCGTTGCAGCGGCCGGTGCTGCCATCCAGCGGCAGATCGCGGCCATCATTTCCGCGCTGCAGCGCGCGGTCGCGGAAGCAGCCCGGCTTCGCGCACAGGCCAGTTCCAGCAGCAGTTCCAAATATGCCGGCGGCGGCTATGTGCGCGGAGCGGGAAGCGCCACCAGCGACTCCATTCCGGCTTGGCTCTCAAACGGGGAGTTCATCATACGGGCCGCCGCTGTGAAGAGGTACGGCGTCGACTTCCTGCGCGCCATCAACGGACTGAGCGCCGGGCCCGTGCTGAAGGGCGGATTCCCCGGTTTTGCGTTGGGCGGCCCTGTCAGCGTGGCGCCGCCAACGTTCAATTCCCCCGGTGCAGCGTCCGGCCGCCCGATCGTTCTGACGCTCGGCGAGCAGTCCTTCCAGATGGTGGCCGACAATGATGTGGCCGAGAAGCTGATCCGCTATTCGGCTCGCAGGCGCGTCAACAGCGCCGGCCGCAAGCCGTCCTGGTACGGAGCCTGACGTTATGTCCGATGTGCTCACTCTCTCCGGCATCGAGGTGCCGCCCTATTCCGCCCGTGGTGCCTCCCAGACGCTCGAACCCATCCAGGCCTCCCAGCAGTTGCGCCGTACCGTCAATGGCGAACTCATCGACATCTCGCGGCCGGAGTTCCGCAAGTACCGCTCCAGGATCTCCTGCGCCGACCAGCAGCCGCCGGCGGTCGACGGCGTGTGGCCGGGGCAGGTGGTGACGGTGGGGTGCATTTCCGAGCTGTCATATCTGACTGCAGGCGGCAGCCCGGCGCGGACGCCTATCACCGGGTCATCGCGCACCGAGGGTGCCTACACCGTCTATCGCCCCAGCCTCACTATGCGGGTGATCTCCTTTTCCCAGGACACCGACGAATATGGGGCGCAAGTCTCCTGGTCGCTCGAGCTCGAGGAGGTCTGAGCTATGAGCTTTCATTTTGCATGGGTCGACCCGAACCAGACGAGCTTCTCCTCTGCCTTCGCGCGCGAGGACGAGCAGGTCCTCTCCTTCGAAGTCACGCAGGAGGAAGGGGACTTCGCCTCGCTGCGGCTTGAGGTCAGGAACCCGCGCGTCGGTCTGCTTGCCATCGGGCGCAAGCGCTGGGCGTGGCTTTCATATTCCGATGGAGCAGGGACGGTACCGTTGTTCTTTGGGCGGCTCATCGGCCTGCCGGAAGAGATGAGCGACGAGGTGGTGACGCTGTCCTTCATCGCCAAGCCCCTGAACTTCCAGGCGGTCAAGGCGGCGGTCGCCGGCACCATGCGGCAGTCGCAATACTTCGATCCGCTGTTCATCGAGCAGGAGCGCCGCGGCGAGCCTGACACCGTGCTCGAGGCTCGTCCCATGGTCTGGAACATCGACCGGGTGACCCATGCCGTTACGGCGAGCCATGTGCTGAACGGCGAGGATGGAACGCTTGCCTTCGGGGATGACGTCTTTGCCGACAGTGTCCGCTGCGCCTATTCGGGCGCTCCGCAGCGCAAGGTGATCATCGAGGCGCAGGTGCGCTGGACGCAATATGGCTACGGCACCATTCCCCTGAGCTTTGCCGGCATTCGCACCTATACGGGCGACGGCCTGCTGACCGCCTGGCCCAAGAAGGGTCAGAGGATCGGCGGTGGCTGGACGGTCGCCGATGCCTTTGCCAGGGATGCCTGGTCGAAACTCAACACCGAGACCATCAACGACCGGGATGGCGTCACGAAGTATATCCTCTACAAGTGGACGATCAGCGGCAATCTCGACGCAACCTACGAGGCCGAGCGCAGCTACACGGAAGTCGCGACCTTCACGCTGCAGTCGGCGCTGCAGGAGATCGTCACCGAAGCTGGTGACGAGGAGGTGATTGCCCTCTCGGTGTCAGGCGACGCCGACGAACCGGTCGGTGCCGGCGACACGACGCCGATCGGCGACCTGCGGCGGCGGGCCTACTTCACCACCGAACGCGGGCATGCCAGCGTCGCCTACCTCGCCAATATTGCTGCTGCCCGGCTGCTGGCTTCCGCACGTTGCGTCGAGATCTCCTTCGAGCTGCCTTTCTCGCATGCGGGCAGTCTGAGCCTGCGGAAGAGCGGGTCGATTCTTGATCCACGCCTTCCCGGCGGTAGTGCCACGGGGAAGATCAAGTCCTATACCATCTTCGCCGATGGATCCTCGGGCGAGGCAGGGTGCCGCGTGACGCTGGGCTGCACGCCAGGCTATGGCGGCTCACTCGTTCTCGACCCCGGGACACCTGTCTATGCCGCTACGGACTATGTCGATGGCTACCAGGTCTTCGCGGGCGCCACGCAGGTTCTGGTCACCGACAGTTCAGGGGACGCCGCGCTCACGGTGAGCACTTTCGACGGCATCGTCCCCAATGACGATGGCCTCGACCTGTTCAACATGACGCCGGCGACGACGATCCTGTCCACCACTATCACCAATCCGGCCTCCGTCCAGAAAGACTACGTCTACAAGAACTCGCAGGACACCAATGCGGCGCTCACGAAGTACCCGACCAAGATTGCGGTGAGCTACCGCCCGGTGAAGGGTGGGCCGTTCCGGACCGACTACCAGATAAACTGCTCGACCCTTGTCGTACCGAAGACCATAGACCTCGAGGCGCCTTCCCTATGAGCATCGAAATCGTCATCAGGCCGGCAAGTGCCGTCCCCGTCCTCAAGAACCAGTCGGTGAAGCCCGCGACCGCGTCTGAAGACAACGAGGCCATCATCGAATGGGGTAACGGTCCCCTGGGGGTCGCCGAGCGCACCAGCGTCTATGACAGCTATGACGGTGGCGGTGGAGGCGGGGGCAGTGGCCCCTCCAACATGCACATCCTGGACGAGACCACACGGCGGACCCATGTCGTGCGGGTCTACAACCCGAACAACCAGAACATCTGGGTCGATGTCGAGGTGATCGACAGCCTCGAGATGGTTGGCATGAGCGGCATCTACATGTGGAACTTCTCGAACCCGGCCTGACATGACAGCACCTTGTATCGGACCCTTCCAGCGCATCGTGGCCGTGAACTGGGCCTGGGGAAAGATCCGCATGCGCTACATTTGGACGGCGGGTGCTGGCCGTGACCTCGACACCAAGACGTTCGTCACCTTCGGCGGTGCGGCGCTCGGCGATAGCGTCGGATGGAGCTTCGGCGACTCCGCCAGCGTCTACCGCCCTGGTTCGGTGCAACTGCTCGATCTCCTTCAGTGGGTCTCGGGCGACGACACCAGTCAGGGCGGCGAGGAATACGTCGACGCCAATCTCGACAACATGCTGGCCTATGCCGCGGCATCCTCCGACCCCTCGCGGCAGATGGTCATCAACTGTTCCGCCCACTGGTACGGGACGCCCGGAAGCGGCCAGGTGTCGTTCCAGGTCGACTACTTCGAGGGTGCGTCAGGCCCAAGCCTCTCCAGAACGGTGACGGTTTCAACGCGCTACAACAACCCGCAGATGATCGCCCGGATCTGGGTCAACGGGCACCAGCTGCAATTCCTGTGAGGACAAGATGACGATCACTTACCGAACGCCGGGTGCCTGGGGCCCGGGCAAGGGCGCCAACCTGACCGCGGCCGAAGTCGACGGAAACTTCCATGGTCTCGCGACGAGGCTTGTCGCCGTCGAGACCAACCCTGCACAACCTGCCCAGATCGAGGCCATCACGAGTTCGGGGAGTGCCCTTACCATCACCATGGACAATGGCGATGTCTATGGGCCCTTGCCCGTTCCTGCAGCGGCGCTCCGGTTCATGGGGACCTGGGTGTCCGGCACCGCCTACATGAAGAATGACGTCGTGCGCTATGGCAACGATGTTTATTACATCTCTGCTGATCACACGAGCGGTGCCAACTTCCAGCCCATCCAGACCATCGGCGGCATCGCCGTCTACCAGTTGATGTTCGATGGCGATGCGGCAGCGCGAAGTTCGGTGGGTCCCGTGTTCGACAACGAAACGCACGCGGGCATCTCCTACACCTATGACTCGGTCAGCGGTGATATCACCTCGACGGTCGATTTCCAGGTTGGGCGCGCGGACTACTTCGAGGCGATGAGTGACTTCCTCTACCTTGGCTCACATACCGGCATTACCTTCTCATCTAATGTCACGAACCAGGCAATCAACGCTACGGTCGACATCACGCAATATACCGACGAACTCGCCCAAGATGCTGTCGCCGCCGCTCTCGCCGCTGGAACGCATTCGGGCATCACCTTCACTTACGACGATGTTGCAAATTCCCTCTCCGCGGCGGTCTCGCAGATCTCGTTTACGGACCTTTCCGACGTGCCCGCGAGCTACTCGGGGCAGGGTGGGAAGCTGGTGACCGTCAGGGGTGATGGCACTGGCCTGGAGTTCACCAGCGCCAACAGCCTCGTCGCTGTGGCCGCCGTTCCCCGCTTCATGGGAGCCCAGGTCAACCTCGTTGCTTCGACCGCCGCCCAGAACTATGCGGCCGGCATCGCTATTCCCTTCGGAGCGGAGCAATACGATACGGACGGTTTCCACGACACCGTCACCAATCCCGCCCGCATGACGATCCCGGCAGGGCTCGGAATTCGGAAGGTGAAGGTCTCAGCAACCGTGCGCGTGTCCGCCATCACCGCTGGTTCTGACAACTTTCTCGCCATCCGCAAGAACGGGGTCGAGACCTATCTGGGAAGCCCAGCCCTCAATCATGAGAACTCGGCCGCGACCTCGACGACGATTTCGGTATCTTCTGGCGCCATTCCGGTGGTGGCGGGAGATTACTTCGAGTGCTGGTTTTCGACGTCTGATACGTCCACGGGGCTCGAAGCCGACCGGACGTCCTTCGGCATCGAGGTCGTCGAGGTCGAGGGTGGCATCAACATCGCCAACGTGCAGAACGAAGCGGCAGCAGCTCGGACGCTAGGGCTTTCCGACATCAATGCGCATCTGGTGTTCTCTTCCACCTCAGCTGTGACCGTCACAGTGCCGCTTAACGCCAGCGTCGCCTTTCCCATCGGGTCCACCATCGACCTCGAGCAGACGGGGACGGGGCAGGTGTTGATGACGGGCGAGGCAGGGGTCACTCTCAACAAACCTGCTGGCAGGACTGCTGCCACCTTGGGTCAGTATGCGGTCATCCGGCTCCGAAAGGTAGCGCTCAATACCTGGACGCTGTTCGGAGACCTCGCATGATGACCGCGTTCCAGCGCGAATTGCTTCTCGAGATCGCCACAGACTGCGAAGTGCGCGCTGAAAAGGCCGCCGCCGAGATGCTCGCCCACAAGCGTCGCATGCTGCAACTGCGCCAGCGCGCCGCCGTGCTGCGCGAACTGGCAGGCCCTCCGGAGTCTGACCCGGCGCGCTGAGCGGCTTCTTCCCATTCTCCGAAATTGCAAGGTGACCCATGGACCCAGTGCAGGCATTGCTCGGGATCAAGGCGACGCATCTGGTCGCCGGCGTGGCGGGCGGAATCGTCAGGGCGCTCCTATCAGGCGGCGGGTGGCTTGCGGCAATATCCTCCGTTGTCATCGGCAGCCTGACTGCGGGCTATCTCACGACCCCTGTCTATGCGGCAGCGAAAGCTTACTTTCCGGCGCTCACCGGTGACGCCTCATCAGAGCACGCCATAGGCTTCCTCGTGGGCCTCACAGCGATGCTGATCTGCGAGGGCGTGCTGCGGTTCATCCGGGCCTGGTCGCGCAACCCCACAATTCCACTTGATGAAAGGCAACCATGACGGATCTTCCGAAGCAATACGCCTGGCTCGCGGCCGAGCCGGGCCCTCGCATCCTTGTCGAGGCGCTCAATACCTACGGGACGATAGAGAAGCCAGGCGAAGGGTCGAACCCTTCGATTCTGGCTTGGGCAAAGGTTACGGGGCTCGACCGCATTTACCGGAATGACGCGACCGCCTGGTGCGGTCTGTGGATGGCTTATGTGGCGCTTCAGGCTGGCTGGGACGTGCCCATGAACCCGCTGGGCGCCCGCAACTGGCTGGCATTCGGCGTCCCACAGCAGAAGCCCGCCCTCGGAGAAGTCCTCGTCTTCTGGCGGGGCGCCTCCTCCGGCTTCAACGGCCATGTGGGGCTCTATGTCGGCGAGGACGCCCAGGCCTTCCACGTCCTCGGCGGCAATCAGTCCGACCGCGTGATGATCAAGCGCATCGCGAAGAACCGCCTCCTCGGGTCCCGGCGCTGCCCGTGGAGGATCAACCAACCGGCGGCCGTGCGACCCATCGCGCTGGCAGCCAACGGCGCCCTTTCCTCCAACGAAGCGTAGGAGACTTGCATGTTCACCTCAATCGACAAGGCGCTTGTCGCCGCCATCATGGGCACCCTGTTCATTGTCCAGACCTACACCGGGTTGTTGCTACCCTGGGCGACCCCTGACACCGTCGCCACCATCATCGGCCTCGTCACGCCGGTGCTGGTGTGGGCCATCCCCAACAAGAAGGTGGCCGACAGATGACTTGGCAGGAGGGCGTTGCTGTCACGGTCGTGCTCCTCGGCCTTGGGGCCGGGGCGTTCCTCGTGACGCAGCGGCCCACCTTCTGGATTGGGTTCGGTGCACGGCTGGGTAAAGCGCTGCTGCCGTTGGGGTGGCGCTACGTATCGAAGAGGATGCCCCCCGAGGTGGAGGCTGCGTGGCGGCAGGCCGAGAAGCGGGGGCAGGGTGATGAGTGGCTGATGGAGCGGCAACAAAGGAAGCGGTGAGCTTGTAGCAGTCTCTAGTACAATCGAGCCGTGATCAGGTGCTCGCATCCAAGTGCATTCTTAGATCCTGAAAAGAGTGCCGCTACAGTGAACTCCGCAGTCCCCATTTTTCGTTTTCGCTCTTCTTCTGTCTCATCCGCAGCATATTGATCTTCTTGAAGGCAGGCTCTCCGGTAACCTCCCTCCCAACCCAATCTGGCAGCTGCACTGTTGTTGAAATGTCAGCGAGCTCTACTTCTGCAACTATTATGCTATCCATGATGCCGGTGTACTCATCGACTATCCAGTTGAAGCCTTCGTGCCGTATGTGATGTCGCTTCTTCTGCAGCACATCACTGCCACAGAGGGTGTGAATCATTTCGAACGCATCTGATCTATCGATTTCGTACTCATACTCATTGCGAACACCCCCAGTGCCCGATGACTTGATCGTCACTGCCGGAGAAACACTCTGGGCACGCACCCGCACATGCGCAAGTTCAGTTTCCGCTATGATGCCTTCCAGTAGCTCATCGGAGCGGAGGACATGCTCTCGCCAGTCATCATGCAGAACAAGAAACTTTCGCTCGATCTCAATAGCCACTTTCCCCAAGGCTCCTCTGTTCCGCGTCACCTACCGCAAATGCAGCTCAGTCAGAATTAGCTGCATCTTTAAGTGGCTCCTCCCCCGCACGGGGGAGTTCAGGGGAGGAGCAGGGCTAATCCGCGAGGGGGCAGTCGCTGTGTGGTCAATTGAATTGAATCACTTTATCCATCGAAACGCAATTCACATATCTGCTCTGATGTTCAAAATCGCGACTACGTATCATCGGCACCCACATACGGGTAAGCGCCGCCTGAGTGCAAAACCCTTTTCAGCGGCGGAGCAGTCATTCACCATTCCGAAGCAAGAGTACGACGTCGACTCATTTCAATTCTCTGTTTATCCAGTCTTTGTTCCTCACGGATGTATCACCTGCCACCAACACGACCCCGGTCGCCACGACCGCCTTCGTGCCAGGATGCTCCCGCCGGAGCCGGTGCTGGCGACATGATGAAGTCGGTCTACGATACCACCAACATGGGCCAAACTCGGTGAGATCGCCATCCGGAAGGTAAACCCCATTGGGAACCGCCGCCGTATTCCCAGGCCATCATCATTCCCATCGCATGTCTTGCGGGCATTTTCTTGATCACACTATTGTGTTCCGGTGCCGGTTGCAGTGCCCGCACCCTGAATCCCAGACGCGCTGCCGCTGGTTCATGATGCATTACGAAACACCGCATCATGACGATCGGACCTTAAGCCCCGTGGGCCGTGCTGAAGTCCAAGTGCCTTCTTCATGGCGTATTGATTGTTTCATTTGCGTGCCGTGAAACTACTGTGAACTAACTCACCACATGCTCGTACATAGAACAAAGGTCTTGAATCTCTAGTTACTGAAGCTTGTAAAGGCAACTAAGTGTTTCCGGTAAAGACGTTTCCGGGATCGTGAGGATGAATATTTTTGGAGAGAGACAGCCATGCCGATTGGTCGCATCACGAGGAGGGGATTGATCCTCGCTGTTTCCGCAGCGGCTTTACCGCGTCTGGCGGAGCTGGCGATTGCAGATTCGGCCGACGACCCCTATCCGCAGCCGCCATTTGACTATGGCAAGTTGCCGGTGCAGTTTCGGCCGGCTGTTGTCGACTACAAGACGCGGCAGTGGCCAGGAACCGTAATCGTCGATACTGGCGCGCGTCAGCTTTACCTTGTCCTCGAGGGCCAAAAGGCAATGCGATTTGGCTGTGCGGTCGGGAAGGACGGTTTTCGCTGGGCAGGACTCGCGGATGTTGGAAGAAAGGTGATGTGGCCCAAATGGACGCCGCCGAAGGAAATGATCGAGCGAGATCCTTCAAAGGCAAAGTGGGCGAACGGTATGCCCGGCGGACCAGAGAATCCGCTCGGTGCGAGGGCGCTCTACTTGTACCAGAACGGAAATGACACGCTCTTTCGAATTCACGGCACGACCGAACCCCTGTCCATTGGTAAGCGGGCATCCTCCGGCTGTATCAGAATGGTCAATCAGGATGTGATAGAACTTTATCGCCGCGTTCCGATGGGATCTCGGGTGCTTGTGTTGGCGGAAGGTGTGTAGCGCAGATCTTGAAAGAATTTCAGCTGCTCGAATTACCGCCTCCGCATGCCAACCTGTTGCTCAACCCGCCCAACCGGGCATACAACAGGCCAAAGCTCTAAAAGCTGCTGGATGAAAGTTCAGTGGCAGGTCATACCGACTTCATCCACGGACAGCCATAAACGAAGACTTGAAGGCAACTGTCTCGCACACTAGAAATCTTGGAGGTGGTGAGGTATTATAGCTCCACCGCTGGCAAAGCGCCTAGTCCCACGCTGCTGGAACAATAGGAACGGGACCTGCACGAGCGTCCACCATGAAGAATCTGTTGGCTCCGCAAAACTTGCCCTGGTTCGTTACGGCACCCGGGGCCACTGACGTTCTTTATGTGATTACCGTACTGGTAGTGATCGTGTGTGTTGTGTCGTTAGGCGTTTTCTTCTTCTGGCTCCATTCATTGCCGGAGAGGATGGGTCACAAGAAGCTTCAGTTCGAAGTCGTCGCCGTTCTCGGCTTGATATCGCTCTTCACAGGTGAGCATATCTTCTGGATTATGGGCCTACTGTTGGCGGTGATCGATTTGCCGGATTTCGTGTCGCCCCTCAAGAGAATTGCTGCGGCGTCGGAGAAATTGGCTCGAGTGCAGCCGCCCTCCATCGAGAAGTCCGTGTCACCTTCAGATGCCGACAATTGACTCAAGGCGCTAAACGACTCCTGATCGAGGGCCAGCTATTTCTTCGCCTTGCGGCAGTATGACGGACTATCTGTTCCGGAACCAGGTTGAAGCGAATAGCATCGGGCCCGTTTGATGGCGGTTTACTTGAAAGGGCGAGCTGTTGACGGGAAGCGGAGTTCGCGGACGGCCTTTATCGTGACAGGTCGAGCCCTCGGACATACGACTGGTGCGGGCTGTGCTCTTTCCTGGAACAAATTAGCAAGTCATCGGTCGCACCGTTCCTCTTACTCACACAGGGCTGTTAACTTCGCAGGTCAATTCTTGTCATCAAGGCTGGTGCTGCAAAGAGCGCAGCCAGGATGACGAACATCCAGTCGCCGAATCGCGCGTAGAGAGTTTTCGGGAGTGCTGGCGGAAGCTCTGAGTCTATAGTGCCCGTAACGCCAATATCGAGCTGCTGTAAAATGCGTCCGTTCGCATCGATTACAGCAGAGACACCTGTATTGGCAGCGCGAACAACTGGAAGGCCTTCCTCGACTGCCCGCATCTGGGCCGAAGCCAGATGCTGTCTTGGACCAATGGATATCCCAAACCAGGCGTCGTTGGTTGGGTTGAAAATCCAGGAGGACCGCAGTTGTCCTTCGACGACATGCCCTGGAAAGATGATTTCGTAACAGATAGCCGGTGCGACAGGTGGAATCTTGGGTAAGACTAGCGTCCTTGGCCCGGGCCCCGGACTGAAGTCGCCAACGCTATCCACAATCCGATCAAGTGGCACCCAGTCCGGCAGGGGCGTATACTCGCCAAACGGCACGAGGTGGTGTTTGGCATAGCTGTTCAGGATACTGCCCCGATCATCGTATACCTGCAGCGCGTTGTAATAGTAAGTTAAATCACCAACTTTTCGACGAGCCAGAGCCCCCGTCATTAGGAGCGAGTCTCGCGGCAGCGAGGCAGATATTCGCGCGCGTGCATCGGCATTTTCGTCAAGATACCCGGGAAATGCAGTCTCTGGCCAAAGCACGATATCGACCTCGCGGCCTGCGGAAGACAGCGACGCGTATCGGCTTAGCGCCCTTTGATCTGCGCCTGTGTCCCATTTCTCTGTCTGGGGGAAATTCCCCTGAACCACGCGAAGAAATACCCCGGTGGGTTCCGGTTCTTTGCGGAGCAACCGGAGATTTCCGGAAGACCAGAGAACTAAAGGCATTAAAAGTGCAGCCGCGATCGTTGTGCGTCGATGTCTTCCCGTCGAAACCCAGGTCGCTCCCGGTAGCGCCCCTATGAGAACAACAAGGAAGCTCATGCCGTAGCTGCCAACCCATGCTGCTGGCTGACGCAGTCCATCAAAATCGGTGAGTGCATAGCCGGCAAGGTTCCATGGAAACCCCGTAAGCAGATGACCCCGTAGCCATTCTGCGCCGGTCCAGGTGCACGCCAGAATAACTGCAGTTGGCAATCCTGGATGTATATACCTGGAGAGGAGCGCGAAGACGGTGGCAGCAAGAGCAGGAAATACTGCAAGAAACACAGAGAGTGCTGCTACGGATGGAACTCCCAAAGCACCGAAGCGGGCCGCATCGACGTAGAAGCTTTCGGCAATCCACGACAAACCGAAACAGAATTGGAAGGATCCGAAAAAAAATCCCAATACAGCAGCCATGCGAGCAGAGGTGCCCGTAAGGCAAATCAGCAAGACTGACCAGACCACCGGTGTAAGGGGCAGCATTGAAAAAGGTGGCAACAGTAGGACCGATGCTGCACCAGTTCCACAAACAAGCACAATCCGTATCGCAATGCAGGCTAAAGGCATGTCAATCTTACAGATAACTTTCGGAATTGATGATGTGGCTGCAAAGGACCTGCAGCTACCAGAGTATCTACGAGCTTGCTGGCTGATGTCCCGTCTTCACCCCCTTGGGGTTTTCAAGTATCGCAGTAATTCTGATGCGATTTAATGGAGATGATTGCTCGTTCTTTATCCTGCTCATCCGGTCAAGGTCGCAATGCACCAGTTAGGGTCATCTGTCGTTCGTTCTTTAGGTGCTTTTTTATCGCCTGAATCTTTAACTGCGGCAAGTCAATCGTTGTTCTTGCGACTGGCGCGGGCTCTACTCGACCCCACATAAAAGTCTTCATTCATCGTGCCGCAGTGCTCCTTTGAGTGAGGCATGCAATCAGGAGCATGGCAACCCCGGAAGTTATGAGAACATCCGCCATGTTGAATGTAGGCCAATGCCATTCACCCCAATAGAGGTCCAGATAATCCGTCACTGCCCCTTGTCGCAACCTGTCAATCACATTGCCGGCACTCCCGCCGGCCACAAGTGCTAGCCCACTGGCTTCCAGTATGCGGGGTGACCGGAACGCAAGAACGGCGACCACCAGGGTAATCGCTCCGGTGATCGTTGCCATGACCAGCGGCCGCCCGGCCATGACGTCTCCCAGCATTCCGAAGCTGGCCCCTTCGTTGAATCCAAGTGTGAGATTCAGGCCCTGCAGGAGCGGAACGGGCTGGCCTGGAAGCAGCATCCACAAGGCAATAGCCTTGGTGGCCTGATCGATCATCAGTGCCCCGATGCCGAGCGCGAACATCTTGGCGTGTTTCGTCAAGCGGGTGTATCGAGGGAGAAATGAGAGTTCTCCTGAGATCTGCGAAATGGGGGTCGATTGGGGCCACGTTCGGAGTTCATGTTCATTCCTGTTTCCGATCTGCTCCGGCCATTTGTCAGCCTCGGACCAACGGGGCTTGGCCCAGAGTGTTTTCCGACCCTGCGGATGGTTTTTGTGCCTCTTTGCGGTTGTTTTCTAGGTGACCATGTCACTCCGCAGTGTCTCCGCGATCCTTGACGGCATCAGCGCTGCCGCCTCTGCGTTCCGAGTCCTGAACACCCTCACTTGAGCTGATCACCAATTTGTCGATCGCTGGCCGTACATGAACGATCGTGCCGATGCCGACCGTCTCGAAAAGCTCAGCCACGTCCTGATTCAGCATTCGGATGCAGCCGGACGAGACGGCCTTGCCAATTGTCTTGGGCTCGTTGGTGCCATGAATACGATACAGCGTGTCCTTTCCTTCGGCGAATAGATAGAGCGCGCGTGCGCCGAGCGGATTGTCCGGTCCGCCGGGCTGACCGTTCATCCACCTTTTCGCTCTGGGGTCCCGGTCTACCATGGCGCGTGGGGGGACCCAACGCGGCCAGCGGCGCTTCATCCCTACAACAGCAATTCCCGACCAGCCAAAGCCCGCCCGGCCAACACCCACCCCGTAACGGATGGCCTGACCGTAGGCAAGGACGTGATAGAGAAAGCGTTCTTGGGGGTCGATGACGATACTGCCCGGTGGCTCGCCGCCCTCGAACTCCACGATTTGCGGCCTATTGCGTGGCTCGATCGCCGATTCGTCTATTCTCTCGATCGGAAAGTCGGTTTCGGATTCGGCGGGCGGCAACAGCGCGGGATTGAAGTACTGTTCATCTTCCGCTTTGAGAGTCTGCTGGTCCAGACGCCTCAGGAGGCGTTCGATGTCGGAGATCAGCCGCTGGTTATTTGCCGAGGCTTCAACAGCCGAAACGCACAGACCCGCACATGCTCCCACGAATATGCGGCGTGAAATCTGATGCGTCATTCGCTCTCCCCAAAATAGAGTGGGGGGCATAAATCTGCAAAAACATGACGACAGCAAGGCAAGTATAGGAACGACCGCGAGCGCGGTGGTCACGATGGAGTGAACAAGGCTCGTTTTCAGGGGGCCTCCTTTGTTCTGTTCAGGCGTCTGCCCTCTTTATGAAGGAGCGACGCTGACGCGTAAGCCGCGCAGAACGGGGAGGTGGTCCAGAAATCCTGGTTGACCTTCGGGATCGGTCTGCAATGGCTTACGGCATTTAACCCCCGTGTTAATGGCTGAAATTGCAGGCTCCTTGCATTTCCGCTGAACACGGCCGGGCACGATGTCCGTGGCAGCCTTCGGTTATCTGCCGAAACTCGGTCCTTCCGACGTGGCGCAGCGCGCCTGGGAGACAATGTGGCGCGGACCCCTTGGGCCGGGGTGGAAGTGCGGGGTAAAGGACTTCTTTACAATTCTCCGGAGTTGGTACGACTGATCGGGTTTGTCTTTAACCTTGCGTGGGATATTCGAAGGCGGAGGAATCGGGTGTCGGTGGGCGGAATGTCGGAAAGGTCTCGGCCATGACGAGCACACTGAAGCTTGCCATCGGGAGTATCATCGTTGGCTTTCTGGTTCTGGGGCTGAAGACCCTGGCGTGGTGGATGACGGGCTCGATTGCTCTGCTTTCGGATGCGCTCGAGAGCACTGTGAACGTCGCGACCGCCCTTGCGGCACTGGTGGCCATCAGGATTGCGGAGCGCCCTGCTGACAGCAATCATCCCTATGGCCACCACAAGGCCGAGTTCTTCAGCGCCGTGCTCGAGGGCGTAATGATCATCGTGGCGGCGCTCCTGATCATGAACGAGGCCTACAAGGGTCTTCTGGCACCCCGCACGCTGGATGCTCCATTGCAAGGCCTACTCGTCAACGGGGTCGCGGCAGCGCTTAACGGCATCTGGTGCTGGGTGCTCTTCACTCAGGGACGACGGCACCGCTCACCTGCACTTGTCGCAGACGCCCATCACCTGCTGTCAGATGTCGTTTCGTCAGTTGGTGTTACCTTTGGCGTGCTGGCGGCGATAGAGACAGGATGGGCGATCCTCGATCCTGCGCTCGCAGCTCTCGTTGCCCTGAACATTCTCTGGTCAGGCTGGAGGGTCATGAAGAGCTCGCTTAGTGGCCTGATGGACGAGGCTGTCCCTGACGACGTGCTGCAGGCCATCCGGGAGGTGATTTCGGTGGAAGCCGTCGGTGCGCTGGAAGCCCACGATCTCCGCACCCGCCATGCCGGAAAGATGACCTTCATCGATTTTCATCTGGTCATGGCGGGCGAGACGACGGTCTCGGATGCCCATGACATCTGCGATCGGATTGAAAGAGCCCTAAAGACAAGAATACCGAACGCCATGACGACCATTCACGTAGAGCCTGAGGAGAAAGCCAA
>Ga0075471_10001460_pt1 | contig 15475 bp, 15 predicted proteins | sample DEB19_08_DNA_2_FD_74787 | JGI IMG/M metagenome (GOLD analysis project Ga0075471, IMG submission 74787) | Aqueous microbial communities from the Delaware River and Bay under freshwater to marine salinity gradient to study organic matter... | ecosystem: Environmental > Aquatic > Marine > Coastal ... | reverse complement strand
TAGCCTGAGGTGCGTCCTCGGGCATCACAATTACTGCAGGCATGTCCAAAAGTTTGGCCGACAGCGCGATGGCCTGTGCGTGGTTGCCGGAGGAAAAAGTAATCACGCCTGCCTTGCGCTGCGTGGCATCAAAGCGCGACAAGGCGTTGTAGGCACCCCGGAATTTGAAGGCCCCCATGCGCTGAAGGTTCTCGCACTTGAAAACAACTTTGGCACCCAGACGATGATCCAGGGTCTGAGAACGCATTACGGGGGTGATATGAGCCACACCCCGAAGACGCTCAGCTGCTGCCTCAACGTCAGAAAAAGTGGGCAAGTCAACCATCACGAAAGACCTCGAGCAAAGTTAGGGCGTTTCAGGCCAATGTCAGTGCAAAGGCCCTTTGAGGGCATCGGGCAACACGAGCGGCATGACTTTGATGCCTTCTTCACGCAAGGCATCTGTCTCTTCACGAGAGGCCTGCCCACGGATTCCTCGTTCCTCTGTTTCCCCATAGTGCATCCGACGCGCCTCATCTGCAAAACGGGCTCCGACATCTTCGGTCTGCGCCAGAATTTGGCGGGTCACCTGCAACCAGGCTGCCTGCAGGGCTTGCTCGGTTTCCTTATTCACCACGGTCGAGGGTTCCGTTGTTTGCTTTGCATCAGGGGGGGGCGTGCTGACGGCTCCCAGGTTGAGGCGTGGTGCACTGGGTAATTTGTGCACCTTGTGCGCCCCGCACATCGGGCACTCAAGCAAGCCCTGCTGCAATTGCTCTTCGTAATCCAGCTCAGAGGCAAACCAGCCCTCAAACTGGTGGGCATCCGGGCATTGCAAATTGAGCACTTTCATGGCTCGATTATCTGCCAGTCAAGTAACCACTTGCCAGCCAGGACATTTTGCAGCCACAAGGCCCCGGTCAGTGTCTTGGCATCGGTAATGGTTCCATCAAAGCACCAAGCCATGATTTCATCAGGGGTCGCGCTGAAGACTTCCAGAAATTCGCCGGCATCAAGTTTCTGCTGCCCACCAACCAGTCCTCTGGCAAACCAGACTTCAATGTATTCGGTGGAATAGGAAATCACCGGGTGCAACACACCCGCCCGGGCCCACTCCTTGGCCTGATAGCCTGTCTCCTCCAGGAGCTCACGCCGAGCACACTTCAGAACGTCTTCACCCGCATCCAGCTTGCCGGCCGGGAATTCAATCATCACCTGGCCAACCGGATAACGGAATTGCTTTTCGAGAACCACCCTCAATTGCCCTTTCTCATCCGCCATCAGAGGGATGATCATGGCGGCGCCTGGATGACGAATGAATTCGCGGATGGCGTGGGTCCCGTCAGGCAGGCGCACGGCGTCGCGAAAGGCATGCAGAAAATGGCCATGCAGCAATTCCGTGCTGCTCAATCGGGTTTCAACCAGATGGTGATTGGCTTCAGCCATGGCGCCGGTACAGATAGCGCCAGACAAACCCAGGGAAGGCAAGGGTTATGAACAAGGCTGCAGTGATGGCATAAAACTCCCAGCCCTGCGGTGCAATTTGGCCAGCCTGCTTTTCCAGCAACAAGGCAATGGCTCCCACCAGAAAGTAGGCGACAACCAGTTCACCGAGTCGCATGGCCAGATTTTTTTCAAACCTGAGAGGCCATACGGCAAATAATCGGGTCGTCAGAAAAGGCAGGTTGGCAGCAATCAATGCCAGCAGGATGACCAGCCAGGCGGAGGCGCCCATGGAGCCATTCATCAGATCCCCAGCATGCGCACAATCGCATTGGCACAAAGCGTCATCAAGCCACCCGGCAAGAGGCCCAGTACCAGCACCAGCAAGCCGTTAACTGACAACACAACCCGCACCTCGGTCGGTGCGACGATGTCACTGGCAGTGATGGGCGGGTCAAAATACATGACCTTGATCACCCGCAGGTAATAGAAGGCGCCGATCAGGGACATGATCACGGCATAGACAGCCAGGCCAATATGCAAGGCGTGGCCAGTTGTCACCAGAGCCTGCAGAACCGACAGCTTGGCATAGAAGCCGACCATGGGTGGAATGCCAGCCAGAGAAAATAGACAGATCGCCATGATGGCTGCATATAGCGGACTGCGCTGGTTCAGCCCGGCAAAGTCGGCAATTTCCTCACTCTCAAAGCCTTCTCTTGCCAGGAGCAAGATAACGCCGAAGGTGGCCAGAGTTGTCAGCACATAGGTCACAACATAGAACATGGCCGAGCTGTAGGCATTGGCGGCTGACAAGATGTTGCCGCCCACCACACCCGACATCAGGCCGAGCAGGACAAAGCCCATCTGCGCGATGGTGGAAAAGGCCAGCATCCTTTTCAGGTTGACCTGCATGATGGCCGCGAGATTGCCCACCAGCAGGGAACCAATCGCGAGCAGCATCAGCATCTGCTGCCAGTCAAATGCCAGCGGCAGCAAGGCCTCAACCAGCAGCCGTATGGAGATGGCAAAGGCCGCCAACTTAGGTGCCCCTCCCAGCATCAGGGTGACGGCAGTGGGCGCCCCCTGGTAAACATCGGGGACCCACATGTGAAAAGGCACCACTCCCAACTTGAAGGCCAGTCCAGCCACCACAAACACCAGGCCGAAGGTCAGGACCTGTGAATTGACCTGCCCGCTCATGCAGACACGCAGCACGGTGGAGATGTCCAGGGAGCCAGTGGCACCATAGACCATGGACAGTCCATACAAAAGGAAACCAGAGGCCATGGCGCCCAGTACGAAGTACTTCATGGCCGCTTCAGTTGCTAGCACATGGTCGCGTCGCAAGGCCACCAACACATAACTGGACAGGGTCAACAACTCCAGCCCCAGATAGATCATCAGGAAATTGTTGCCCGAGATCATGATGAACATGCCAAGCAGCGAGAACATGCTGAGGAAGTAAAGTTCGCCCCCACGCAACATGTCGCGCTCAGCGGCGTAAGGCCGTGCATAGACCAGCGTCACCATGACCGCCAGGGTGGCAAACATCTTGAGCCAGTTGCCCATGGGGTCACTCACCACCATATTGTCCAGGGCATAGAGCGTTCCCTCACTGCTGGCGTACAGGTATTGAAGTACGGCCACCGCAGCCAGGGTCAGCAAAGTGGCAATGTGAGTGGCTGAACGCAGCCGGCTCTTGACGCCCAGGTCAAGCAGGATGATGGCACAGGCCATCACGAGCAGGATGATCTCGGGCAAAACCGCAATCCAGCTGAGTGAGTCGCTCATCTTTGGTCTTTCAATTCAGTCTGGTCAGTTGAGTTTGGATTGGGCAACGTGCTTGAGCAATTCAGCCACCGACACATCCATCACATCCGTCATTGGTTTTGGATGAACACCCATCCAAAGCACCGCCACAGCCAACAGGGCGAGCATGAGAAACTCCCGTTGCCCGATGTCCTGCAAGGCCTTGACCTCCTCATTGGCCACGGGTCCGAGGTAAACCCGCTTGAACATCCAGAGCGTGTAGGCAGCGCCGAAGATCAGGGCGCTGGCGGCAGCCAGCCCGAGCCAGAAGTTTGCCTTCACAGCCCCCAGGATAACCATCCACTCCCCAACGAAACCCGCCGTGCCTGGCAGACCGCAATTGGCCATGGCAAAAAGCAGGGCAAACGCAGTGAACTTTGGCATGGTGTTGATGACGCCACCATAGGAGGCAATTTCACGGGAATGGACCCGGTCGTAGAGCACGCCAATGCACAAGAACATGGCAGCCGAGACAAAGCCATGGGCAATCATCTGGACCAATCCACCAGAAACACCCAGCTCGTTGAAGATAAAGAAGCCCAAGGTTACAAACCCCATATGGGCAACCGACGAGTAGGCAACCAGCTTTTTCATGTCCTGCTGCACCATGGCCACCAGACCAACATAGACGACAGCCACCAAGGACAAGCCAATCATGATCCAGGCGAGGTCTCTGGCAGCATCGGGAGCGATTGGCATGGAAAACCTCAGAAAACCGTAAGCGCCAAGCTTGAGCATGATGGCCGCCAGCACGGCTGACCCTCCCGTGGGCGCTTCCACGTGCACATCTGGCAACCAGGTATGGACTGGCCACATCGGCACCTTGACCGCAAATGCAGTGAAAAAGGCGATGAAGAGCAGTGTCTGGGCGGTGGAACTCAGGGGGAGCTGGTGCCAGTTGGTGATTTCAAAACTACCCCCGGAGGCCAGGTAGAGATAAATCAGGGCAATCAGCGTCAAGAGCGAGCCCAGCAGGGTGTAGAGAAAGAACTTGAAAGCGGCGTAAATCTTGTTAGGCCCGCCCCAGATTCCGATGATGAGGTACATGGGAATCAAAGTGGCCTCAAAAAATACGTAGAACAGGATGCCATCAAGCGCAGAAAAGACACCAATCATCAGGCCGCTCAGAATCAGGAAGGCGCCCATGTACTGGTTGACCCGACTGGTGATGGCCTCCCAGCCGGCAATCACCACAATGACGTTGATAAAAGCCGTAAGCAGGACAAACCAGAAAGAGATGCCATCAATCCCCAAGTGGTAGTGCACATTGAAGCGCTCTATCCATGGCATTTTTTCAACAAACTGCATCGCAGCAGTTCCCGGGTCAAAGCCCGCATACAAAGGCAATGTGACCACAAAGCTGGCAATTGCGCCAACCAGGGCGAGCCAGCGGACTGTTTGGACCTGATCATCCCGCCCCAGGGCGAGCAACAGAACACCAAACACGATTGGTAACCAGATTGCCAGGCTCAACAAACCCATCTTATTTTTCTCCTTATTTGCTGAGCCATTCGAACAAGGCAGGTCGAGTGACGAACCAGGTCATCAGAATCAAAACGCCGACAATCATGGCCAGCGCGTAGTGGTAGAGGTAACCCGTCTGCAGTCGACGCGCCAACTCGGCCAAACGGCCGACCAGCCGCCAGGAGCCATTGACCACGGCACCATCTATCACTGCCTGGTCACCACCTTTCCAAAGTCCCAGGCCCAGCGCCCGGGCACCCCGGGCGAGCACCTGCTCGTTGATCCAGTCCATGTAGTACTTGTTTTCCAGAATTTTGTTGACCAGTTGCAAGCGCGCCTTGATGGCTGTTGGCAGCGCCGGATTGACCCGGTACATGTAGAAGGCGCAGAGAACACCTGACAGTGCCAACCAGAAAGGCAGGGTACTCAATGCATGGACCGCCATGGCCAGCGGCCCGTGAAAGACTTCTTTTAGCTCTGCCATGGCGCCATGGCGGACGGTATCCACCACAATCGCCCCATTGAAAAACTCACCAAAAAGCATGGGCTGAATCGTCAGGTAGCCAATCAGCACCGAGGGGATTGCCAGCAAGACCAAAGGCACCGTGACCACCCAGGGGGACTCATGAGGCCCATGATCATGACTGTGGTCGTCGTGATGGTCATGGTGGGCATCAGGATTCTGGTCATAGCGTTCCTTGCCGTGAAAAACCAGAAAGTACATGCGGAAGGAATAGAAGGCCGTGACAAAAACACCCGCCAGAACGGCCAGATGTGCAAACCCAGCTCCCGGCAGGCTACTGAAATGAACCGCCTCGATGATGCTGTCCTTTGAATAGAACCCTGCGAACAAAGGGGTTCCGATCAAGGCCAGGGAACCCAGCAAGGAGGTGATCCAGGTGATCGGCATGTACTTGCGCACCCCACCCATCCATCGGATGTCCTGGTTGTGGTGCATGCCGATAATCACCGACCCTGCGGCCAGAAACAGGAGGGCTTTGAAAAACGCATGGGTCATCAGGTGAAACACCGCCACCGAGTAAGCCGATGCTCCCAGGGCCACCGTCATATACCCCAGCTGGGACAAGGTGGAGTAAGCCACCACCCTTTTGATGTCGTTCTGGATGATGCCCAGGAAACCCATGAAGAGGGCCGTAATCGCCCCCACCACCATGATAAAACTCAGGGCTGTGTCACTCAACTCAAACAGCGGTGACATGCGCGCAACCATGAAGATTCCGGCAGTCACCATAGTCGCTGCGTGAATCAGCGCTGAAATCGGGGTAGGGCCCTCCATAGAATCGGGAAGCCAGACATGCAATGGAAACTGCGCGCTTTTACCCATCGCACCGATGAAGAGACAGATACAAATGACGGTAATTAACAGCCAGTCGGTACCAGGAAAGATCAGTTGGCCCAACTCGCCAGACTTGGCAAAAACTTCCTGGTAATTCAGCGAACCAGCGTAAGCCGCCAGCAGGCCGATGCCAAGAATGAAGCCGAAATCACCGACCCGGTTCACCAGAAATGCCTTCATGTTGGCAAAGATGGCGCTGGGCTTGTTGAACCAGAAGCCGATCAGCAGGTAGGACACCAGCCCCACCGCCTCCCAACCAAAGAAAAGCTGCAGCAGGTTGTTGCTCATCACAAGCATCAGCATCGAGAAGGTAAACAGGGAGATATAGGCAAAAAACCGGTTGTAGCCGTCATCCTCCTCCATGTAGCCGATGGTGTAGATATGAACCATCAAGGACACGAAGGTGACCACACACATCATCATGGCGGTGAGGCCATCAACCAGGAAGCCAATTTCCATCTTCAGCCCACCAATCACCATCCACTGGTAGATGGTTTCATTGAAATGGGCACCGTCCATTGCAACACTCTTGAGCGTGACGGCAGAGAGAATGAAAGAAACCAAGACACCGAGAATGGTCAGGCTGTGGGAGAGGCGGCGCCCGATCCAGTTGCCACCGAACTTGGTGCCAAAAATACCGGCCAGGACTGAACCAAGCAAAGGCGCCAAGGGCACCACAAGCAAGGTTGATGCGTTCAAGGTTTGGCTCATAGTGGGGTAAGCTGTTTAGCCCTTCAGCGTGTCGAGCTGATCGACATTGATGTTGGAACGGTTGCGAAACAGAATGACCAGGATCGCAAGGCCAATAGCCGACTCGGCGGCAGCCACCGTGAGTATGAAAAACACGAAAACCTGTCCATGCATGTCGCCCAGGAAATACGAGAAGGCGACAAAGTTGAGGTTGACTGCCAGCAGCATCAGTTCGATGGCCATCAACAGCACAATCAGATTCTTGCGGTTGAGAAAAATGCCCATGACTGCGATGGCAAACAACATTGCACCCAGTGTCAGGTAATGTCCAAGGGTCAGGGTCATGTGGGGTTCTCCTGCGATGCGGGTCTTTCGGCAACTTGCGTTGCAGCCACCTGAACCACCTGCAGACGCTCCGAAGCTTTCACCCGCACTTGCAAGCCAGGATCAATGGCCTTGCTGTCCTTGCGCTGACGTAGGGTCAAGGCAATCGCTGCCACCATGGCAACCAGCAAGATGACAGCGGCCACCTGAATGGGATAAACATACTGGGTGTAGAGCAAGAGGCCCAGGGACTGGGTATTCGATACTTCAACCTCGACCCCGATTTGCTGCGCCACCAGGGGAGCCTCACTGACGCGGAAACCCGCCAGCAACACTGCCGCCATTTCAAGCACAACCACCGCTCCCAACATGGCGGCCAGCGGGAAATGCCGCCAGAAACTTTGACGCAACTGGTCGATCTTGATGTCCAGCATCATGACCACAAAAAGAAACAGCACCATCACCGCGCCCAGGTAGACCAGCACCAAGGTAATAGCCAGAAATTCAGCCTCCAATAGCAGCCAGATCGCTGCTGCCTGCGAAAACGCGAGCATCAGGTGCAGCACCGCATGCACCGGGTTGCGCGCGGTCACCACGCGCAACGCCGCGTAAACGAGGACCAGAGAAAACAGGTAGAAGAAAGCAGTCTTAACATCCATGGCGAGGAGCTTTCAGCGACAAATCAGCGGTATGGCGCGTCAGCCGACTTGGCCGCCGCGATTTGCTTCTCGTAGCGGTCGCCCACTGCCAGCAGCATGTCTTTGGTGAAGTACAGGTCTCCACGTTTTTCGCCGTGGTATTCCAGAATATGGGTTTCGACGATGGCATCGACCGGACAGGCCTCTTCGCAAAAACCACAAAAAATACATTTCGTCAAATCGATGTCATAACGGGTGGTTCGACGGCTGCCGTCATCACGCTGCTCGGATTCGATGGTGATGGCCATGGCCGGGCAGACCGCCTCACAGAGTTTGCAGGCAATGCAGCGCTCTTCACCGTTTTCATAGCGTCGCTGGGCATGCAGGCCCCGAAAACGTGGCGACAGAGGCGTTTTTTCCTCCGGGTACTGCAAGGTCACCTTGCGCCGCAAGGCATAGCGACCGGTCAAAGCCATGCCCTTGAAGAGTTCCACCAGCATGAAACTCTTGAGGAAATCCTTGATGGAAAAGTTTGATTCGGCAACGGCGTTCATGATCGGGCCCTGCTCAGTTCCAGATGTTCCAGGGCGTCTGCATCCAGACACCCACAATGATCAGCCACACCAGGGTGACCGGGATGAAGATCTTCCAGCCCAGACGCATGATCTGGTCATACCGAAAGCGCGGGAAAGTTGCGCGAATCCAGATGAACATGGAAACCACCACAAAGGTTTTGAGCCCCAACCAGATCCAGCCCGGGATCCAGTTGAACAGTTGACTGTCAATGGGAGGGATCCAGCCGCCCATGAACATCACGACGGCCAGTATTGAGACAAGCCACATACTGGCATATTCAGCCAGGAAGAAGATGGCAAAGCCCATGCCGGAGTACTCGACCATATGGCCAGCAACAATTTCTGCCTCCCCTTCGACCACATCAAAGGGATGACGGTTGGTTTCTGCGACGCCAGAGATCAGATAGACCATGAAGATTGGCAGCAAGGGCAACCAGTTCCAGGACAGAAAATTCAGGCCCTTGTCGGCAAAATAACCCTCCCCTTGCCCCATCACAATCTCGGTCAGGTTCAAACTGCCTGAGACCATAACCACCACCAGGAAGCAAAATCCCATGGCGATTTCATAGCTCACCATCTGAGCCGAGGCCCTGAGCGCACCCAGGAAAGCGTATTTGGAATTGGAGGCCCAGCCGGCAATGATCACGCCGTACACCTCGATCGAAGTGATCGCCATGATGAGCAACAGGCCCGCATTTACATTGGCCAAGGCCACATCGGGCGCAAACGGAATGGCCACCCAGGCAGCCAGGGCTGGCATGATGGCCATGATGGGGCCCAGTCGGAACAAACCTTTATTGGCGGCCGTCGGGTTGATGATTTCCTTGGTCAGCAACTTCAGGGCATCAGCGATTGGCTGCAACAGCCCGAACGGACCCACACGGTTGGGCCCCAGCCGCACCTGCATGAATCCGAGCAGGCGGCGCTCCCACAAGGTCAGATAGGCCACCGCCCCAAGCAGGGGCGCCAGCACACAAACGATCTTTACCAGGTTCCAGATGACCGGCCAGGCCAGGGCGGCCCACCAGGACGCGGCAATCAGGTTCTGACCTGAGAAATACAGGGCATCGATCATGAGATCACCTCATCTGCCCGCGCATCTGCGGTCAACTGCAGGGACGGCGCGCGCCGGACCAGACCATCGAGCTGGTAAATTGATGCCACCACCGGCTCCTGGATGCTGGTGCTGATAGTTCCGTCAAAGGCACAGGCATTAGACAGATTGGGTGCAGTGGCGCTGGCTTCAGCCAAAACTTCCTGCGATGACTCAAACTCGAATCCTGACAGGCCCAGCAGGTTGCCAAGCACGCGCAGTACTTTCCAGGCAGGTCGAGCTTGCGCCAAGGGTTTGACGACGGCATGGAAGCTTTGCAAGCGTCCTTCCGCATTGACAAAGCTGCCCGAGGTTTCGGAAAACGGGGCAATCGGCAACAGGACATCGCTGAATTCGAGATTGGTGCGAAACGGACTCAGCGTCACCACCATATCGGCCTGTTTCAGGGCTGCAACCGCGACCTTGGGGTCTGCCATGTCCTGGGGCTCGACATTGACCAACAGGGCTGCCCGCAGGCCTGCTTGCAGCATCTTCTGGGCATCAAGCCCCTCCCCTCTGGGTTGAGCTCCTGCCCACTGGGCGCCAACGGTGTTGGCTGCCTCGGTGAGGTAACCCACGCTGGCCCCCGTCTGCTCGCCAATCCAGTTGGCCAGCCCCAACAATTCGCTAGCGTTGCCCGCATGGGCTGCTGCATTGCCAAGCAGGATCGCCTTGCGTTCACCACTCAAGAGGGATTGGGCAAGGGCTTGAGCTGTTTGGCTGGGTTCACCCCGGGCAGGTGATGTGACACCTTTTTGCGCGGCAATGGTAGCTGCCAGGTCTGCCAGCAATTGGGCCCATTGCGCGGCCGGGGCAATCTGGGTACTGGCCAGGGGCATGGCCCAGGCATCGGGATTTCGCAGCAACTGACTCGAAGTCATTGCATGCACCTGTGCACCCTGGCGTACTGCCTGACGAATGCGCAGGGCAAACAGTGGGTGGTCCTTGCGCAGGTTGGTGCCCACCACAAGCACTTGTTGCATTTGGCTGAGTGAGGCAATACTGGTGCCCAGCCAGCGCACGCCAGAAGCAGGCCTGGGATCAGCCTGCCGGAGTCGATGGTCAATGTTGTCGCTGCCAAGTCCACGAATCAGCTTGGCTGCGAGGTGAATTTCCTCCAGCGTGCTGTGGGGGCTGACCAGTGCGCCCAGGCTGGCTGGTCCATGTTGCGCGGAAATATCCTTCAGCCCACGGGCCACATACTCAAGTGCAGTCTGCCAGTCCACTTCCTGCCACTGTCCGCCCTGCTTGAGCATCGGTTGGGACAAGCGCTCAGCCGAGTTCAAAGCTTCGTAGGAATAGCGGTCACGGTCAGCAATCCAGCATTCGTTGACGGCGTCATTTTCAAGCGGCACAACGCGCATGACCTGATTGTTCTTGACCTGCACCACCAGGTTTGCGCCAGCAGAGTCATGCGGGCTGATGGATTTGCGCCGGCTCAGTTCCCAGGTACGCGCGCTGTACCTGAACGGCTTGCTGGTCAAGGCACCCACCGGGCAAAGGTCAATCATATTGCCGGAGAGTTCGGAGTCCACCGACTGCCCCAGAAAGGTCTCGATCTCGGAATGTTCGCCACGGTGGCTCATGCCCAGTTCCATCACACCGGCAATCTCCTGGCCAAAGCGGACACAGCGTGTGCAATGAATGCAGCGGCTCATTTCTTCCATCGAAATCAGCGGCCCCACATCCTTGTGGAAGACAACCCTTTTTTCTTCCTGGTAGCGGGAACTGCTGCCACCATAGCCCACCGCCAGATCCTGCAGCTGGCACTCCCCCCCCTGATCACAGATTGGGCAATCCAAGGGGTGGTTGATGAGCAGGAACTCCATGACCGATTTCTGGGCCTGCACCGCCTTGTCCGATTGGGTACGCACCACCATACCCTGCGTCACCGGGGTTGCACAGGCTGGCATGGGTTTGGGAGCCTTCTCAACATCGACCAGGCACATCCGGCAATTGGCAGCGATGCTGAGTTTCTTGTGGTAGCAAAAGTGCGGAATGAAGATGCCGGCTTTTTCGGCCGCATGCATCACCATGCTGCCTTCCTGAGCCTGCACCTTCTTGCCGTCGAGTTCGATTTCAACCATGGTTTTTTCGGTGTTCAGCTCAGACGTAGGACGTGACCACGCAGGTCTTGTTTGCGATGTGGTGCTCGAATTCCGGTCGGAAGTGCTTGATCATGGCCCGCACCGGCATGGCCGCCGCATCACCCAGGGCACAGATGGTGCGACCCTGAATGTTTTCCGCCACGTTGTCCAGCAGGTCCATGTCCTCAGGGCGCCCGGTACCGTTCTCAATTCGGTCGACCACGCGTGACAGCCAGCCGGTGCCTTCCCGGCAAGGGGTGCACTGACCACAGGATTCATGGGCATAGAAGTAGGACAACCGTTGCAGAGACTTGACCATGCAGCGTGAGTCATCCAACACAATGACCGCGCCCGAACCTAGCATGGAGCCCGCCTTGGCGATCGAGTCATAGTCCATGGTGCAGTCCATGATGATGTGGGCAGGCAGCACCGGGGCAGAGGAGCCGCCGGGAATCACCGCCTTGAGTTGCCGACCGGCACGCACCCCACCCGCCAGTTCGAGCAATTTGGCAAAGGGTGTGCCCATGGGAATTTCATAATTTCCAGGCCGCTCGACATCGCCGCTGACAGAAAAGATCTTGGTGCCGCCGTTGTTGGGTTTGCCGCAGGCCAGGTAGGCCTGACCCCCATGGCGGATGATCCAGGGAACGGCCGCAAAGGTTTCGGTGTTGTTGATGGTGGTGGGCTTGCCGTACAGGCCAAAACTGGCCGGGAACGGGGGCTTGAAGCGTGGCTGGCCTTTCTTGCCCTCCAGTGACTCGAGCAGGGCGGTTTCTTCGCCACAGATATAGGCACCAAATCCGTGGTGACCATACAGCTGAAAACTGAAATGACTGCCCAGTATGTTGTCGCCCAGCAAACCGGCCGCCCTGGCCTCTTCCAGCGCTTCCTCGAAGCGTTCGTACACCTGGAAGATTTCCCCGTGAATGTAGTTGTAGCCGACCGTGATGCCCATAGCATAGGCAGCAATGGCCATGCCCTCGATCACGATATGGGGGTTGAACATGAGAATGTCGCGGTCCTTGCAAGTACCGGGCTCGCCCTCATCAGAGTTGCAAACCAGGTATTTCTGTCCCGTGAACTGACGAGGCATGAAGCTCCACTTCAGCCCAGTTGGGAAACCAGCGCCCCCGCGGCCGCGCAAGGCTGATTCCTTGACCGCGGCAATGACCTGATCCTGAGTCATGCCCTCGCTGCCATCACGGCCCAATATCTTTCGCAAGGCCTGGTATCCGCCACGGGCCTGGTAGTCTTGCAGTCGCCAGTTCTTGCCAGTCAGACCGGCATAAATCTGCGGCTCAATATGCCTGTCATGAAAACAGGTTTCAGAGCCGCTGGCGGCAAACTGAGCAAGCATCTGATCAAGACTCATGCCTGCTCCTTGCTTGCCTGAAGGCTTTGGACCAACAGGTCAAGTTTGTCATTGCTCATGAAGCTGCACATGGTTCTGTCATTGACCAGCATCACCGGAGAATCGGCACACGCCCCCAGGCACTCAGACTGCTGCAAGGTGAACAGTCCATCAGCGGTGGTCTGCCCGACGCTGACGCCAAGCTTTTTCTCGAGATATTGGAGCGCTTTGGCGCCATCGCGCAGTTGGCACGGCAGGTTGGTACAGACATTGAGCTTGTACTTGCCCACCGGTTGCTGGTTGTACATGTTGTAGAAGGTGGTGACTTCATGGACCGCCATTGCCGGCATGCCCAGATAGTCTGCCACTTCACGCTCGCTGTCCGGGCTGACATGGCCCAACTCCTGCTGGACGATCGACAGGCAAGCCATGACAGCTGACTGGCGTTGATCAGCGGGGTATTTGGCCACTTCGGTTGCGAAGCGTGCTCGCATTTGTTCGCTCAAACTCATATCGCTTCAGCGGCCTGCGCCGCAGACAATGAATCATCAATAAAACCTGAAGCCAGCCAATCCGGCTCAACGTACCTGGCCGAGCACCCAGCACAAAGATTGTCAAAGGGATTTGGTGAGACGACCCGGCAGCTCATCGGTCAATCTCTCCAAACACGATGTCCAGGGTGCCGATGATGGCCACAGCATCGGCCAACATGTGGCCACGGGTCAACTCGTCCAGAGTGGCCAGGTGGGCAAAGCCAGGGGCCCGAATTTTCAGGCGGTAGGGCTTGTTGGCGCCGTCGCTGATCAGGTAGATTCCGAACTCTCCCTTGGGATGTTCGACCGCCGCATAGGCCTCTCCCTTTGGCACCCGGAAGCCTTCGGTAAAGAGCTTGAAGTGGTGGATCAGCTCTTCCATGTTGGACTTCATGGCCTCCCGCGTTGGCGGCGCTACCTTGTGGTTTTCCGTGATAACCGGTCCGGGATTGGCACGCAGCCAGTCAACACATTGCTTGATGATTCGGTTGGACTGACGCATCTCTTCCATGCGAACCAGGTAACGGTCGTAGCTGTCACCCGTCTTTCCGACAGGGATGTCGAAATCAACCAGCCCATAGGCGTCGTAGGGCTGCTGTTTACGCAGATCCCAGGCGACGCCAGAACCGCGCAACATGGGGCCGGTCATGCCAAGATTCATGGCACGCTCGGCACTGACCACCCCAATCCCAACAGTACGCTGCTTCCAGATGCGATTGTCGGTCAGCAGGGTGTGATACTCGTCCAAGTAGGTCGGAAAGCGCCGGGTAAAGTCATCAATGAAGTCCAACAGGGACCCTTGGCGGTTGCTATTGAGTTCAGCCACCGCCCTGGCATTGCGCACCTTGCTGGCCTGGTGCTGCGGCATCGAGCTCGGCAAATCCCGATACACGCCGCCAGGCCGGAAATAGGCAGCATGCATACGCGCACCGGAGACGGCCTCATACATGTCAAACAGATCTTCACGTTCACGGAACGCGTAGATCAAGATTGTCGAGCTGCCGCAGTCATTGCCGTGCGATCCAAGCCACATCAGATGGTTCAGCAAGCGGGTGATCTCGCCAAACATGGTTCGGATGTATTGGGCACGAAGAGGAACTTCGATACCCAGCAGCTTTTCTATGGCCAGGCAGTAAGCCTGTTCATTGCACATCATGGAGACATAGTCCAGTCGGTCCATATAGGGCAAGGACTGGATATAGGTCTTGCTTTCAGCGAGCTTTTCGGTGGCACGATGCAGCAACCCAATATGCGGGTCAGCACGCTGCACCACCTCGCCGTCAAGCTCCAGCACCAGACGCAGCACGCCGTGCGCCGCTGGATGCTGGGGGCCAAAGTTGAGGGTGTAGTTTTTGATTTCAGCCATGGCTCAGACCCCCGTAGTTATCCTCGCGGATGATGCGGGGGGTGATTTCTCGCGGCTCAATGCTTACCGGCTGGTAAATGACCCGCCGCTGCTCGGCGTCGTAACGCATCTCGACATGGCCAGACAAGGGAAAGTCCTTGCGGAAAGGGTGACCAATAAAACCGTAATCCGTGAGGATTCGACGCAGGTCGGAATGCCCCTCAAACACGATGCCAAACAGGTCAAAGGCTTCACGCTCATACCAGTTGGCCGAGGCCCACACACCTGTGACCGAGTCAAGCTGGGGAAAATCATCGTCAGGAGCGGCGACTTTCAGCCTGAGTCGCTGATTCAAGCTCACGGAAAGCAGGTGCAGGACCACGCCATAGCGGGGACCCTCCCAAGCGCCATCCCCGTAGGCAGAATAGTCGACCCCACAGAGATCGACCAGCAATTCAAAACAGCAAGCAGGTGAATCGCGGAGCAACTTGGCAGCTGCGAGATAGTCCCCGGCAGCGACCTGAACCGTCAATTCACCCAGCTGTATTTCTGCATGCTTGACTCGCTCGCCCAAAATAGCCAGCACGGCGTCCTTGATGTCTTGCGGGGATCGAGCAAAAGAAGTCATGGCTGCTCCTCAGACTCGCGCAATGGTTTGAGTGCGCCGGATCTTTTGCTGCAACTGCATGATGCCGTAGATCAGGGCCTCGGCCGTCGGCGGGCATCCCGGCACATAGACATCCACCGGAACAATGCGGTCGCAGCCGCGAACCACCGAATAGCTGTA
>Ga0075471_10001459_pt1 | contig 15486 bp, 6 predicted proteins | sample DEB19_08_DNA_2_FD_74787 | JGI IMG/M metagenome (GOLD analysis project Ga0075471, IMG submission 74787) | Aqueous microbial communities from the Delaware River and Bay under freshwater to marine salinity gradient to study organic matter... | ecosystem: Environmental > Aquatic > Marine > Coastal ... | reverse complement strand
GCCGAGGAGCTGGATGAGTTGTTTGGGCGTCTGCTCGCGGCTGACGGGCCAGAAGCGTTCGCCTTTCCCGCCGGCCATGATGATGACGAAGCGGTCTTTGATGTCGGTCTGGGCTTTCATGCGGGAGGATTTTAAGCACGGCGGTCGGCGGATGAACACGGAAATTTTCGGTTTGTTAGTTTCGATTGCTTTGCGGGCCGGTTCCGGGAGGTTTGGTAATGGCAAAATTAACCCTGAAAAACATAACAAATTATTGCGCAGTTCGCCGCTTTCGGTAAAACATATCTGAATTTGTTACGGCCACGCGAAGTTGAATTTGAGATGAGCAACATTGAAGTGAAGACGCAGCATACAACGCAAACCCAACCGGGCGGCCTGCCGCCCAAGCAGGGGCTTTACGACCCGCAGTTTGAGCACGACGCCTGCGGGCTGGGCTTTGTGGTCAACATCAAGGGCCAGAAATCCCACCAGCTCGTCACCGACGCGCTCCAGATCCTCATCAACCTCGACCATCGCGGCGCGTGTGGCTGCGAGACGAACACCGGTGACGGGGCGGGCATTTTGCTTCAGGTGCCGCATGAATTTCTTTCCGCCAAGACCGCCAAGCTCGGGTTCAAACTCCCGGCGCCCGGTCAATACGGCGTGGGCATGGTCTTCCTGCCCAAGAACAACATCGAGCGCGACCTCGTCAAACGCGAGGTCGAGCGCATCATCATCGGCGAAGGCCAGACGCTCCTCGGCTGGCGGGATGTGCCGACGGATAATTCCACGCTCGGCCAATCCGCCGTGGCCGCCGAGCCGCACATGGCGCAGGTGTTCGTCGGGCGCAACGCCGATCTGAAGGACGAAGCGGCGTTCGAGCGCAAACTTTACATTATCCGCAAGGTCGCGGAGCAGACCATCCGTTACGGCAACCGCATCGACGGCGGCAAATGGTTCTACGTTTCCAGCCTGTCGGCCCGCACGATCGTCTACAAGGGCATGTTGATGACGACGCAGATGGCGGATTATTATCCCGACCTGCGCGACGAGACGATGGTGACGGCGCTGGCGCTCGTACACTCCCGGTTCTCTACGAACACGTTCCCCAGCTGGGATCGCGCCCATCCGAACCGCTACATCGCCCACAACGGCGAGATCAACACCCTGCGCGGCAACGTCAATTGGATGAAGGCGGCGCAACCGAACCTCAAGTCGGAAACTTTCGGCAAGGACATCAAAAAACTCATCCCCGTCGTCAACGAGGACAGCAGCGACTCGGCGCAGTTCGACAACGTCGTGGAGTTGCTCACGCTCTCGGGCCGCGAATTGCCGCACACAATGATGATGATGATCCCCGAGCCGTGGGAGAATCACGAGAGCATGGATGCCGCACGGCGCGCGTTCTACGAATATCATTCCTGCCTCACCGAGCCGTGGGACGGGCCGGCTTCGATGATCTTCACCGACGGCATCCGCATCGGCGCGTGCCTCGACCGCAACGGTCTGCGGCCCTCGCGCTACTACGTCACGAAGGACGACCTCGTTATCATGGGCTCGGAAGCGGGCGTGTTGCCCATCGCCCCGGAGCGCGTGGCGGTCAAAGGCCGGTTGCAGCCGGGAAGAATGTTCCTCGTGGACACGGTCGAAGGCCGCATCGTCGCCGACGAGGAGCTGAAGAAAAAATATTCCAGCGCCCAGCCGTATCAGCAGTGGTTGGATGAGCATCACGTCCTGCTGAAAGACCTGCCCCAGCCGCCAGAAGGCACCACGCCGGAGCATCGCAAGATCCTTCAGCGGCAGCAGTGCTTCGGCTACACGTTCGAGGATTTGCGGTTCATCGTCGGCCCGATGGCGAATGACGGTGTGCAGCCGCTCGGCTCGATGGGAACGGACACGCCGCTGGCAGTGCTCTCGCAGAAGCCGCAGTTGCTCTATAATTATTTCAAGCAACTGTTCGCGCAGGTCACCAATCCGCCCATCGACCCCATCCGTGAGGAGATTGTCACCTCCACCGAGACGATGGTCGGCGCGCGGGGCGGGTTGCTGAACCCCACCCCGGAAAGCTGCGCGCTCATCAAGCTGGAGCAGCCGTTGCTCACCGACGAGGAACTGGAGAAGCTCCGGCACGTCGGCCAGTTGGGCCGCAAAGGTTTCAAGGCCGAGACGCTGCCCATTCTCTTCAAGGCCAAGGACGGCGTGAAGGGGCTGGAAAACGCGCTCGAAGATTTGTTCGCCGCCGCCGAGAAGGCCATCAAGGACGGCGCGACGATCCTGATTTTGTCCGACCGCGGCATTTCGTCCGAATTGGCCCCGATTCCGGCGCTGCTCGCAACGGCGGGGCTGCATCACCATCTCATCCGCGCCGGACTGCGCGGGCGTTGCGGGCTGGTGCTCGAATCCGGCGAGCCGCGCGAGGTGCATCATTTTGCCTTGCTCATCAGCTACGGCTGCAGCGCCATCAACCCGTATCTCGCGTTCGACACCATCGACGATTTGATCGGCGAGAAGTTGTTGCTCAACACCGACCACAAGACGGCGATCAAGAAATACATCAAGGCCGCCATCAAGGGCGTTGTCAAGACGATGGCCAAGATGGGCATCTCGACGGTCCAGTCGTATCGCGGCGCGCAGATCTTTGAAGCCGTGGGCATCAACAAGCAGGTCGTCGACAAATATTTCACCTGGACGGCCACGCGCATCGAGGGCATCGGGCTGGATGTCATCGCGCAGGAGGCGTTGAAGCGCCACGCGCATGCGTTCCCCAACCTGGATGTGAATCCGGAGCTTGATGCGGGTGGCCAATACCAATGGCGCGCGGACGGCGAACAGCACTTGTTCAACCCGCAGACCATCCACAAGCTGCAGATCGCCTGCCGCCTCAACAGCGAAAAGGTTTATCGCGAATACGCCGAGCTGCTCAACGACCGCAGCAAGACGCTGTGCACGTTGCGCGGGCTGCTGGATTTCAAGTTTGCCGAAACCGCAATTCCGCTCGAAGAAGTCGAGCCGGTGGAGGAAATCGTCAAGCGCTTCAAGACCGGCGCGATGAGCTACGGCTCGATCTCGAAGGAGGCGCACGAGGCGCTGGCTATCGCGATGAACCGGCTTGGCGGTCGCAGCAACACCGGCGAAGGCGGCGAGGACCCGGAGCGCTTCGTCTGGACGAACGAGAAGGGCGACTCCAAGAATTCTGCGATCAAGCAGGTCGCGAGCGGTCGCTTCGGTGTGACGAGCCATTACCTCGTCAATGCAAAGGAACTCCAGATCAAGATGGCGCAGGGCGCGAAGCCCGGCGAAGGCGGCGAGTTGCCCGGCAAAAAAGTTTATCCGTGGGTCGCCAAGACGCGCGGCACGACGGCGGGCGTCGGCCTCATTTCACCGCCGCCGCACCATGACATCTACTCCATCGAGGACTTGGCGGAGCTGATTCACGACCTCAAGAACTCGAACCGCCATGCGCGCGTCAGCGTGAAGCTGGTGAGCGAAGTCGGCGTGGGCACCATCGCGGCGGGCGTCAGCAAGGCGCACGCGGATGTCGTCCTGATCTCCGGTCACGATGGCGGCACGGGCGCCTCGCCCCTCTCGTCCATCAAACACGCCGGCGGTCCGTGGGAACTCGGCCTTGCCGAGACGCACCAGACCCTCGTGTTGAACAATCTGCGCAGCCGCATCTACGTCGAGACCGACGGTCAGTTGAAGACCGGTCGCGATGTGGCCATCGCCGCTTTGCTCGGCGCGGAGGAATTTGGTTTCGCCACCGCGCCGCTGGTGGTGCTCGGTTGCATCGTGATGCGCGTCTGCCATCTGAACACCTGTCCTGTCGGCGTCGCCACGCAGGACCCGAAACTGCGCGCGCGGTTCTCCGGCGACCCCGCGCACGTCGTGAACTTCATGCGCTTCATCGCCCAGGAACTCCGCGAAATCATGGCCAAACTCGGCTTCCGCAAGCTCGAGGACATGGTCGGGCGCACCGACAAATTGATTCCGTGGAAGGCCATCGAACATTGGAAGGCGAAGGGCCTCGACCTCACGCCCATTCTGCATCAGCCGGAAGTCGACGCCGCTGTCGGTCGGTTCCGGCAGCAGGAGCAGGACCACGGCCTCGACAAGTCGCTCGACCTCACGAAGATTTTGGACCTCTGCCAGCCTGCCATTCAGCGTGGCGAGAAGGTGAAGGCCGAACTGCCGATCATCAACGTCAACCGCGTCGTCGGCACCATCACCGGCAGCGAGATCACCAAGAAGCACGGGCCGAACGGCCTGCCGGAAGACACCGTGCAACTCAAGTTCAACGGCAGCGCCGGTCAGAGTTTTGGCGCGTTCTGCCCGCGTGGCATGACGCTCGAACTCGAAGGCGATGCGAACGATTATTTCGGCAAGGGCTTGAGCGGCGCGAAGCTCATCGTTTATCCGTCCAAGGCCGCGACGTTCAAGGCTGAGGACAACATGATCATCGGCAACGTGGCGTTCTACGGCGCGACCAAAGGCGAGGCTTACATCCGGGGTGTGGCGGGCGAACGTTTCTGCGTGCGCAACTCCGGCGTCAACGTCGTCGTGGAAGCCATCGGCGATCACGGCTGCGAATACATGACCGGCGGCAGCGTCGTCATCCTCGGCCCGACGGGCCGCAACTTCGCCGCCGGCATGAGCGGTGGCATCGCCTACATCCTCGACGAGGCGGGCGACTTCGCCAGCCGCTGCAACATGGAGATGGTGGGCCTGGAGAAATTGACCGACGCCGACGAGATCGAACAGGTCTGGAAGCAGATTCAACGCCACCAGACCTACACCCAGAGCGGGAAGGCCGCCAAGGTGCTGGCCGATTGGAAGAACTTCGTGCCGAAGTTCGTGAAGGTGCTGCCGCAGGACTACGCGCGCGTCCTCAAGTCGCTCAAGAAAGTGCAGTCGCAAGGCTTGAGCGGCGATGACGCCATCATGGCCGCGTTCGAGGAGAACGTGAAGGGCGGACATTGATCGCCAGAAAATCCAGAATCTAAACCGAACATACGATGGGTAAACCAACCGGATTTCTAGAGTTCACGCGGGAGTTGCCGCAGGACCGTTCACCGCTGGCGCGTGTGGCCGATTACAAGGAATTTCACGAGCACATGCCCGAGGCCGACCTGAAGAAGCAGGGCGCGCGCTGCATGGATTGCGGCATTCCGTTCTGCCACACCGGCCAGCTCATCAGCGGCATGGCCAGCGGCTGCCCGATCAACAACCTCATCCCCGAGTGGAACGACCTTGTCTATCGCGGGCTGTGGAAGGAAGCGCTCGAACGGCTGCACAAGACGAATAATTTTCCCGAGTTCACCGGGCGCGTCTGTCCCGCGCCGTGCGAAGGCTCGTGCGTGCTGGGCATGAACAACCCGCCCGTCACGATCAAGAACATCGAGGTCAGCATCATCGACCGCGGTTGGGAGAACGGCTGGGTCGTTCCCGAAGCGCCGAAGAAGCGCACGGGCAAGAAGGTTGCCGTCGTCGGCTCCGGCCCGGCGGGACTTTCCGCCGCCGCGCAACTGAACAAGGCTGGCCATCTCGTCACCGTGTTCGAGCGCGCCGACCGCCCCGGCGGTTTGCTCATGTATGGCATTCCCAACATGAAGCTCGACAAGAAGGAAGTCGTGCTGCGCCGGCTGGAGTTGCTGGAGAAGGAAGGCGTGAAGTTCGTCTGCAACACCGACGTTGGCGGAAATTATCCGGCGGAGAAACTGCTCGCCGAGTTTGATGCCGTGATTCTCGCGACCGGCGCGACCAAGCCGCGCGATCTGCCGATCGAAGGTCGCGCGCACAAGGGAATCCATTTTGCAATGGAGTTCCTCACCGCGAACACAAAAGCGCTTTTGGACAGTAAGAAGAACGGCAGCTTCATCGATGCGGCGGGCAAGGATGTCGTCGTCATCGGCGGCGGCGATACCGGCACGGACTGCGTGGGCACTTCGATCCGCCACGGCTGCAAGTCGCTCGTGCAGGTGGAAATTTTGCCCAAGCCGCCGCTGGAACGCGCCAAGGACAATCCATGGCCCGAATGGCCGAAGACCTACAAGATGGACTACGGTCAGGAGGAAGCCGCCACGAAGTTTGGCGCGGACCCGCGCCTGTATCTCACGACCGCGACGAAGTTCGAAGCCGACGCGAGCGGCCACGTCAAAGCCGTTCACACGGTGCAGGTGGAGTGGACAAAGAACGACAAGGGGCAGTTCATTCCGAAGCATATTCCTGGCACTGAAAAAGTCTTGCCCGCGCAACTCGTGTTGCTGGCGATGGGCTTCCTCGGACCGGAACAGCCCTTGCTCGATGCGCTCAAAGTCGAACGCGACCCGCGCACGAACGTGAAGGCCGACCACGGCAAATACACCACGAACCATCCGAAAGTGTTTGCGTGCGGCGACTGCCGGCGCGGGCAGAGCTTGGTGGTGTGGGCGTTCAACGAAGGTCGCGGCGCCGCGCGGGAGTGCGATCGCTTTTTGATGGGCGCGACGGATCTCCCGTAAGCCTGGCCTGTATTTTCAGACGCCCGCCCCCCGGCGGGCGTTTTTATTTTTAGAACCAGACTTGAAAGCAGCCTGGCTTCATTCGCTGCACGGAGGGGCTGGTTCAGGGGCGGCGGGAGTCCACGATGAGATGAAGGTCCACGAGTTCGCCGGGGCGGAGGTGCAGATTCGGCGGCGGGGGCAGGGCGATGGGCAGGCCGCGTTCCTGTGCGGCTTCCATGGTGCGCAGGCGCATGGGGGCGTTGAAGAGTTGGATGCGGGGGCCGACGTAGTCGATGCGGGAGCGGCCGACGACGCGGTTGTGGCCGCGGCTGCGGATTTCGACTTCCATGCCGACCTGTGGTTCGAGGCGCAGGGGCAGGCCGATGAAGCCGATGATGCGATCCACTTGAGGACTGGCGATGGTGACGATGGGCGCGGCGGCGCCGACGGTGCTGCCGGTGAGGGCGGAGATTTTGATGACGCGTCCGCTGATCGGCGCGGTGAGAACGATGGGTTGAATCTCGGCGGCGGCGAGTTGGAAGCTCGCTTCCGCCACGGCGAGGGCGGCTTTGATCGAGGGGGAGTCCGGCCGGTCGGGGTCGAGTTGGGCGAGGGATTTTTCGGTGGCGGCGAGGGCGCGGGTGTAGCCTTGCACCAATTCTTCCGCTTCCCGGTAGTCGCGCTGCGCCCAGTCGTAGGCGGTCTGGGAAATGATGGTGTTGGTGGCTGTGGTGAAGAGGTTGCTGACGCGCTGGAATTCGCTGGTGGCATAGACCAATTGCGCGCGGGCAGCGAGGAGGTCGGCCTGCTGGCGCAGCCAGGTGTTCTGGAATTGGGCGTAGCGGAGCCTGTCGCCGGCGTCGTAGCCGGCGTCGACGCGGAGCTGTTCGAGTTCGGCCCGGGCGAGCGCGAGGGTGTTGCTGAGTACGGCGGGGCTGGCGGGGTCGATGATGGCGATGATCTCGCCGGCTTTGACTTCCTGAAATTCGGTGACGTGGAGGCGGGTGAGTTGGCCGGTGGTGGGGCTGGCGACATCGGCTTCGAGGCCTTCGGCGGTGCCTTGGAGGAGCGGGTTGGCCAGGTTCTGACCCCAGAGCCAGAGGGTCAAGATCGTGACGCCGATGAAGGCGAGGTAGGGAATGACTTTGACCCGGAATCGCCGCCAGTGGTGTTCGGGCGGGCTCGGAATGGGGGGAAGCGGCTCGAGGTTCTTCATAATTCGGATTCGTCGGCGGCTTGAAGGGTGGTGACGCGGGAAACGCCGGCGAGCGCGCGGACCTCATCAAGGAGTTCGCTCTGGCGGGCGGCGTTGCGCAGCAGGAGGCGGTAGGAGAGGTCGGTGCCGGTCTGACCTTCGCCGGAGCGGCGGCTGGCGCAATGGACGTTGCGGCTGTGGCGGTCGAGGACACGCGTGAGCAGCGGCAGTTCCTCGGGCGCGCCGGCAAAGTGGAGGTTCAGGATGAGATCGTAGCGGTGGCGGCTGCCGTAGGCGGTGTACCAGAGGAAGAGCATGGTGGCCATGAGGGTGAGGGTGGCGACGACGGCGAGGGAGAAGCGCTGGGTGCCGCAGGCCATGCCGACGGCGAGGACGCACAGGACGTAGCTGGTGTCGAGGGTGTCGCGGAGGACATTGCGGAAGCGGACGACGGCGAAGACGGCCATGAGGCCGAACGCGGTGACGAGGTTGTTGTTGAGGACCATCATGACGACGGTGACGATCATGGGCATGACGACGAGGGAGCTGACGAAGGCGCGGGAGTAGGAAAGCCCGGCGTGGGTGGTCATGTAGGTCCAGGAGATGAGTTCGCCGGCGAGGAACGCGAGGCACAATCCCAGCAGGAGGGCGGGGACGTTCAGGGGCTGCGCGGAGTAATCGGCGCTAAAAAAGGCGTTGAGGAAATCGTTCACGGCTGATGCGGGTTATACGTCTTTTGCCCTGCGGTTCAAGAATTTTTCCACAGAATCGGGGCGCTCGGCGGGGAATTGTTGGGGGTTGAGGCGTTCTTCACCGAGCAGAAACACGCTGTCAGCGTATTTGGCGGAGCCGCGCTGGGTTACCTGGAAGATCTCCACCAAGCTGCGGAACCAGTCGGGAAAGCGGCCGGTGAATTTCAGTTCGAGAATCACCAGCGGCTCGAAGGGGGTGACGCATTCGTCCAATCCGTTGCCCGTATGGGTCGGCAGGGTGGGGGTGAAATGCGGGCGGCCGGTGACTTCGCGGTCCAGGGTCACGCGCGCGGAATTATCGGTGCGGCTGACCCAGGCTTCGCGCAGGTAGCTGACGCGCACCTTGGGCACGGCGCGGATGTCATGCATGAGACGGGAGAATTGCTGCACGGCGACGAGGTGCTGGGGCTTGTCGGAAAGCAGATGTGCCGGCTCGGGCAACTGGCCGGCAAGCAGGAGGGGCACGGCTTCCTGCCGGACAGGGCCGCGTTGTTTTAGGATGGCGTCGTTCATCCGGCGTTTGACCTCGAAAAAAACCGGTGATCCGGGCCGGTCGTCGTAGTAGCGGAAGCGGAGCTTGTAGCGGTTTTTGTTGCTGTTGACGACATCCCAGTAGGTCACCAAATCGTCGGAATCGAGATAGACGCTGTGGTTGTAGTAGGCGTTCCCCGGCTTGCCGGCGCTGTATTCGTCCAGTTCGAGGTAGGAGCTCAGGAAATCGCGGATCCGCTGCGCCGTTTCCGTGCTGACATGGTATTTCAGCTCGAAGCGGGTGGCTTGGAGGCGGTCTTCACTCATGGGCGAGTGCGGGCCCTGGCACGGGCTGGCTTGTTGTATGGGGCGGCACACATAAGTGGCGTTGGGAAGGAACTTAAGGCATGGCGGGCAGGCGTGCCAGTCTGGAGTGGAAGGGCGGTTTCCCGAGTCGCCCGGCGGCGCAACCGGAAAATCCCCGGTTTGTCTCTCGCAAGTCCTGTGCTAGGCTTCCGGGCCAAACGAGAGACCGCGGTTGGATTAAACAACAATCCCACGTTGCAACTGAAGCGGCTCATTTTGATTTCCATCCTGTGGGCGACTGGTGTTCCATCTGCGTTTGCGCAGAACGTGCCGCCGGGCAGTGTGTTGGTGCTTTATAATTCCACTGATCCGGCAAATCCCTCCACTTGGACTGGGGGATTATATGCGCAGATGCTCGCCGACCTGCTGCGTTCCAAGAGCGTGCCGTTCGCGCTGGCGACCATCCCGGTTTGGACCGACCCGCTGGGATATTTCAGTTCCGGCACGCCGGTGACGCATCGGCTGGCGGATGGCGCAAACCCCATCGCGGTGAATTTCCGCGACGCCCTCCGCGACGCCGCCACCAACGGCGGGCAGATTATCGTCCACGGCTACACGTACCAATACAATCAGACGAACAACCCCGGCTCCGGTGTCAGTGGCGATGATTATGAATTTTGGCGGCGGAACAACTCGCCCGCGATTTCCGAACCCGTACCGGAAGATTCCGTGACTTGGGTATCCCACCGTTTGGCGATGGCGAAACACGAATTTGACCGGTCAGGGCTGCCTTGGGTGGCGTGGGAAACACCGCATCATCTGGAGTCCGAATTGGATTATCGGGTCATGGCTGCTAATTTTCCGTTGCTCGTGCAGCGCGTCTTTTATTTTGCCACAGACTATGAACCGGCGACCAACAGCAGTCACTACGCCCAGCAATTTTTCCCTTACGTCACCAACCGGGATTTCCACGGCAGCAAGCTCATCCCCGAAAACCTCGGCTACTACAATCCGCCCGCCCGCCCGCCTGCCGACATCATCCGGGTGGCCCGGAAAAATCTGGTCGTGCGCGACGGCTGGGCTAACGCCAATTTTCATGGCTTTCTGCCCCTTACCAATCTCCAAGCCATCGTGAGCGGCATCAAAGCGCTGGGTTGCACCTATGTGCCGGTGGCTGCCGCCAGCCCCACACTCCAACTGGTTGCTCAGGCTGGCGCTACAAACCATCTCTCATTCACGACCGAAGTTGGATTCGATTACGTGGTCGAATACAAGAACACCCTGTCTGATTCCATGTGGCTTCCGCTGACGAACGCCGCAGGCACTGGTGGGGTGATCGGTGTTGCCGCCGTGGTTTCTGGCTCACAGCGTTACTATCGGCTGCGCGTTGAGTGGCCGCCCGTGGCGCATAACCGCCACCGGTCCGGCATGCAAATCGTTTTCCCGCTCAAGGCAAGGCCGGGGTCACCAACCGGTAAAAGCGACTGCTGGTCGGGGCCTGCGGGTCGTTCACATTCACGGTTTGGTTCGTGACTGGCGCGGGGATGTCCGTCAGCTTGAGCCACGTCGGGCTGGGCAGAGAAGTTTTGTAGAGCACCGAGTAAGTGCGGCCCGCCACGGCTTGGAACGAGAGCGTGACGCTTCCAGAAATGACAATCCCGTCGATCTTCAGATAGCTGTTCGCGTTCAGGCGATCCGTGCCGGCCAGATATTCCTGCAGGTTTGTCGCGCCATCGCCGTCCGGATCGAGCGCCGCATCCAGCGGATCGTTGGGATTCAACCCCAGCGCCAGTTCCGCCGCGTCCGGAATGCCATCGCCGTCGGTGTCGAGCACGAGGTTAGCGCCGGGAGTGGGCGTGGCGGCAATCCAATGCAACGGTTCGTTGCCGTAGAGATCCACCGCGAGCCGTTGCAATGAAAGCCCGCCGCCGTCCACCGCGCCACTGGGCCACGGCGCGGCGTCCGTGTAGCTCACGCGATCCGCAATCACATACGGCACAAAGCCCGCGTCGGGATGCGGCGGCAGTTGCACCGCGTCGGGGCGATACAACTCCACCGCCTCCACATCATTGCCAAGCGTGCCGGAGAACGGCCCATAGACGGGCACGCTGTTGCTGACGTTGTAGCGGGCGCGGAATGCGGCGAGCGCGGGCGCATCCGCAGGATTGAAATCCACGACAATCAGATGCGCGCTAGCCGCCAGAATCACATTTGTGGGGAAGGCGAAATTGATTCCCCCGCCGACTTTCCAGCGATTGGTCGGGTTTGAGGGGTCGTAGAGCGCCACCGCGTTGGTAGTGGTATTGCGCAGTTCGATGAACTCCTCGGTGGCAGCCAGACCGCCGGGCGGATGATACATGATTTCGTTGATGACGACCGGGCCAATAATGGGTACGGCATTGCTCAATCCGGTGCCGGCGCGGAATTGCGCGAGACTGGCCGGACTGTCCGCGCCGAACCGGCGCGCGGTCAGCGGCCAGAAATCCACGCCCTGACTCGTCGTGATGCGGCCGAAGGAAACGCCGTTGAACGACGCGCCGAACGCCATCGTGTCGCGGTCGCCGGTGGCGCCGCCGTTGGTGACGGCGGTGAGCCAGATTTCGTTGTCGTAGGCGGAATTGAGGGTGAAGGCGTTGGTCAAGTTGTGGGTGAGTTGATACTCGTAGATCACCGCGTAGCCGCCGGCGGGAATCGGTGCGGTGTTTGTGATTTGATATTTGCGTAGGTTGTCCTTCGAGTCGCTCAGATACCAGCCGGTGATGCTCACGGGCGATGCCGTGGGGTTGTATAGTTCGATTGCGTCTTCGAGCGGCGGATCAGTGTGCGCGAGCGCTTCGTTGATGCGGATGGACGTGAGCAGACGGTAATTGCTGAAGCCCGGCGAGGCGGTGCCGGGGAAGGCGTGCAGGTTCGTCGCGCCGTCGAGCAGCCGCCCGCTGGAGACGCCGTTGGATTGCGCGCCATATCCGAGCGCGTCCGCCAGCGTGAAGTTCGTGCCGCTCGTGACTCCGTAGATGAGCAGTGATTCGCCGGCGCCGTCGAGGGTGAAGTTGACGTGGTTGCGCCCGTTGCCCGCGTTGCTGTCCGCGAGCCATTGCACGAAACCATTGCCGCCGATAAAACTTAGTGCCGCCGGGCGGAACTTGTCGCGTCCCGCAAGCGCCGGGTCGTCCGACAACGAAATGGTGGCCAGATCCACCGGGCGATTCGTGCGGTTGAACAATTCAAACCAATCGTCTCCGCTCACGGGATTGGGCATCCACTCGTTTAGCCGCAGCGCGGTGAAGTCGCCGAGGACGGCGGCGGCGGCGTTCGTTGCCCCGGGCGTAGCGGCGCTCAGGAGTCGCCACTGACCACCACTCAAGCCGATGGGCAAATCATCCACCTGCGGGCCGTATTCGACGAAGCTCACGACCTGGCGGTTGGTGTTGAAGAGATAGACGCCTCCGCTATCGCCGTTGAGCGATTCGCCGGTGTCGAACGCGCCCGAGTTTGTCGCGGCGAGCGCAGCGCCGGCGCACTTGATGAGTAGATAACCATTCGCGGCAATCGTCGTGCCCGCCGGGAAAGGGAATTCGCCCGCCTGCGCTGAATTAACGCTGAGGCTCAAGCCGTCGAGGTTGTAGTTGCTGCCGTTCGGATTGAACAGCTCGACGTAGTCCACGACCTGCGTGCCGACAGTGATGGATTTGTTGCGCGCGAGGATTTCGTTGATGACCGGGCCGCTCCACGTGGCGAGATAATTTGCGGTGGCGGGGCTGACGCTGCCGACGAAATTCGTGAGCGTGGCCGAGCCATTGGGGAAGCGGCCGCCGGAAACTCCTTCCGCCTGTGTGCCGAATGCGACGGTTTGAATCGTGACGCCGGCGTTGTCTGCCAGCGTGAGCGTTTCGCCGGCGGCGGAGAGCTTGAAATCGAGCCGGTCCGGCCCGACGCCTTCATCGGCGAACAGTTGCACGTAACCGAGCGGGGCCAGAAATGAGAGCGAGGTGATTTGGTGCGTGCCGTTACTCGTGGCGAGGTAAAGGCCCTGTAAAGCCACGGGCGCGCCGGCAGATTTGTTAAATAACTCGATCCAATCTGGCAGGCCGGGCGTGGGATTGGCGAGCCATTCGTTGAGGGCGAGGTTGGTGCTGGAGGCGAGCGCGGCGGCAACGTTCGCGGCGTTGGTGGTGGGCGTGGTGAGCGTCCAGTTGCCACTGATGCGACCGACGGAGTAGTTCGTGAGTTGCAGGCCGTAGGTCAGGGCGTCCACGCGGTTGGTGGCGGCATCGTAGAGCGAAACGGTTTCGCCGTTCTTGCCGAGACTGAAGCCGGTATGCAGGCCGGGGGTCGTGTTCGTGGTCGCATCGCACCAGACGATGAGATGACCACCGGCAGAAATGGTGGTGGCAGGGAAAACAAATTTCCGCGCGTTGCCGTCATCGGTGAGACTCCAGCCGGTGAGCGTGACGTTGCTGCTGCCGGGGTTCCGGAGTTCGATCCAGTCCGGGAACGTGCCGCCGTGGTTCACAGCGCTGATATTTTCTGCCATGAGCTCGTTGAGATAAACCAGCGGGGCCGCAGCGGCTGCGTTGGCGATGCCGGGCGTGCCGTTGGTGCTGGCGCTGGCCTGCCAGTTGGCGGGATCGTCGGGGTCGCCGAGCGGGTTGATGATTTCCAGCGAGCGTCCGCCGGCATCGGCAGCAGTCGGCCAGCCGGCGTTATTTTTATAATCGAGGGAGGTGATCAGATTGCCCAGCGGGTCGAAGAGCGCAAGGCGTTCGCCGCTGTTATTGAGGCTGCCCCCGAACCAGCCGGCGGCAGTCACGCCGGGGTAGCGGAGCATCCACGCATTCGTATCGGTATTGGAGCCAAGCACCAGCCGCGCTCCCCCGGCAAGGCTGATCCCTTGCGGAAAAATGTAGTTGATGCCGCTGAAATAATAGCCGCTGAGATCCGCCGTCGCGCCGGAGATGTTTTGCAGCTCGATGAATTCGTAGAGCGAGCCGCCCGGCGGGTTATACATGATTTCCGCGAAGCGCAGGGGAACGCCCAGCCGGCCGACGGCGAAGGTGGCCTCGGTCACGGCGCTCCAGTTGCCGCCGGTTACGGCGCGGGCGCGGACGGTGACGGTGGTGTTCAACGACACCGGGCCGGTGTAAATCTGCGCCGCCGGGGACACCGCGCCGGTGAAGGCGGTGCGGGGGTCGCTGCCGTTCGTCGTGTAGTAAATCGTGCCGCCGGTGTTGGTGATGACGAGCGCAAAGCCCGGGGCGACGGGGCCGCCGAATTGGTTGAAGCCCGGCGCGTTGGTGTGAGCCGTGAGCCCGAACGGCTGCATCTGGCCGAAGTAAATGGCTTGGCGGTCCTGCGCCCAGGTCAAAATCGTGGTGTCCATGGTGACGTACCAGGCCGTCATGAGGGCCAGCAACTGGTCGCGCAGTTCGTTGAAGCGGTTGGTGAGGTTCGCGCCGGAGAGCGCGCCGCCATTGAAGAAATGTTTCTGGATGCGGTCGGCCCAGAGCAGGCGGAATTCCGGGCTGCCGCGCAGGCTCTGGTAGAGCTTGGGGACATCGTAGCTCGTGCTGGCCAGGCCACCGTTCAAGTATTCGGTGCCGCTGTTGGTGAAGGAGTTGAACGTGATGGGGCGGCCCGCGTTGCCCATGCCGTTCTCGGCGTCCCAGACGACGAAGCGCCACGGGCTGGTGGTGTTGGTGTTGCGGTCCTTGCCGGCGTTCCAGTTGTTGCCGGGCCAGTCGCCCATGGCGGCGAAGCTGTTGAGGATGCAGTAGTCGGCGAAGTTGATCAGGTCCATCCGGCGGGCGATGTTGGTGTAGACCGCCGGGTTCGTGACCGCCTCGGTCGTGACGTAGCTGACGAGGTTGTCGAAATCCACCCGATCGCCTTCGACGACGCCGGAGTTGTTCCAGTTCGGCCCGACGACATCCCAATCGGCGCTGCCGCCGAGGTGGGACTGGAAGAAGCGCCGGTCCACGCGCTCGCATGGGTTATACCACGGCGCGGCCGAGTTGGGGACGCCGTTGACGAACACCGTCGCAAGCGTACCCGCGATTGCAATCTGCCCCATGTCTTGCGAGAGCCGCCGGTGGATTTCGTCCCGGATAAAGGGATTATAATTGTCGCCGGTGCCGGCGCGCAGGATGACATTGTCGAATTCCCGCACGGTGGTCCGGTCAAACAACGGATAATCCAGCCGGCCGGGCCCGTAATCGCCGCGGAAGAACAGGCCGAAGGAAAACTTGCTGGTCGGGGTCAGCCCCGATCGCGTGGAATCGCTCCCGTGCAGGCGCAGGCCGCAATC
>Ga0075471_10001456_pt1 | contig 15499 bp, 15 predicted proteins | sample DEB19_08_DNA_2_FD_74787 | JGI IMG/M metagenome (GOLD analysis project Ga0075471, IMG submission 74787) | Aqueous microbial communities from the Delaware River and Bay under freshwater to marine salinity gradient to study organic matter... | ecosystem: Environmental > Aquatic > Marine > Coastal ... | reverse complement strand
GATCAGCGAACTCGATGGCTCGAAGCTTCCGGACGTGGTGCTCGATCAGTCGGCAGAGGTCATGGTCGACATGCTGAAGACGACGACGCCCGCCAAACCCGCGAAGCCCCGTCCGGTCACGGCACGACGCGAAGCCGCGTAAAGCCGTGCCCGCGCTCGAGGCAGTACTCGAGCCACTTGTTGAGCATGATGTTGCGCGCCCAGCGCTGATCGAGATCGAGACCCGCGTGCTGGCGCCAACTGCGCAGCAAGGGATGCTCGTGGCGATTCGCCCATGAATGTGCCTCGGCAAGGCGCGCGTCGTGATAAATGCGCACTTCCATGTCGGGCGCCGTAGGCACGACAGAGCCCTCGCCGAACACGTAGGTGAGCTGCAGCATGGTGGTGTATGGCGAGCGTTCCGTGACGCAGAGCTCGAGCTCCACATCGCCCTGCACGCTCGAGCGGTGCAGGCCATCGAGCGATCGCAGCTCGCCCGCAAGCTGCCCGAGTCGTCGATAGTTGCTCTCGTAAAGACTCATCAGCGCCACGAAACTGCCGGGCCGTGCGCGCCAGCTCGTCGGCAGCAAAGATTCGGTCGGCAGGTGCTGCGAGAGCCACTGCCGCAAATCGCCTTTGCCACGCGTGCGCGAGTCCATGAGCGACACTATAGCCAAAATCCTTGAGGAATCGAGAGCGGCGAAGCAGGCGCTGCCGCAGCCACTGCCGCAGCCACTGGCGTCACGGGCGGATGCGGCGCTCGACCCCCGTCGCCTCGAGAATGCGCGCCGAGATCTCCTCGATCGAGCACTCCGTGGTGTCGAGCACCGGGATGCCATTGCGCTGAAAGATCGCATCGGCAGCTCGCGTCTCGAACTGCACCTGTTGCGCCGAAGAATAGCGGCTGTTCGGGCGTCGCTCTTGACGGATCTGCTGCAATCGCGGTGGGGCGATGCGCAGACCAAACAGCTTGCCTTTGTACGCCTGCAGCGCCGCCGGCAATCGGCTCGACTCGAGATCGTCGTCCGTCAGCGGATAGTTGGCGGCGAAGACACCGTATTGCATCGCAAGATAAAGACACGTGGGCGTCTTGCCCGAGCGCGACACGCCGACGAGGATGAGATCGGCTCGACCGTATTCACGGTTAGAGCCGTCGTCGTTGGCGAGCGCGAAGTTGGTGGCATCGATGCGAATCGCGTAACCGACCGAATCGGAAATGCCATGAGCCTTGCCCGAACTGTGACTCGAGCGCGTGCCGAGCTCGCGCTCCATCGGCCCGACGAAGGCCTCGAAAAAGTCCAGAAAAAGCGCGTTCGCAGACTTCAGCACCAGGCGCAGATCATCCTGGACGAGCGTACTGAAAACGATAGGTCTTGCGCCGTCCTCGGCGCCGGCGGCGTGGATGCGTCGAACGGCGTCTTCCGCCTTGTCAATGCTGGACACAAATGGCAGAGTCACGGCCCGAAAACCTTGGCCGTCGAACTGCGTCAAGAGGCTGTGTCCCATGGTCTCCGCCGTCACGCCGGTCTGGTCAGAAACGAAAAACACCGTTCTGGTCGTCACCGTCGTCCCTCCCCATCGTCCGTTGTTCCGACCTTCAGTCTTTCACCGCCGTTGCCCGAGGACAAGCCATTGCGCGTAGACCCCACGACCGCACTCGTACTGCCGTTCGAAGGCCTGAGCATGCACGACGTCGAAATCGTCGGCGGCAAAAATGCCTCGATCGGCGAAATGATCGGCTCGCTCGCGCGACTCGGAGTGAAAGTACCCGGCGGCTTCGCCACCACCGCCGCGGCCTATCGACAAATGCTTGCGCAAGATGGTCTCGATCAGCGCATCCGCAAAGCCCTGGCCGACCTCGACGTCGACGACGTCGTGCGTCTTGCAAAGGTGGGCGCCGACATCCGCCGCTGGATTCTCGAGGTACCCTTGCCCGCGGAACTCGAGCGCGCGGTGCGCGACGGGTATCGACGCTTCGGCGCCGATGCGGCGGTCGCAGTACGCTCCTCGGCCACCGCCGAAGATTTGCCAGAGGCTTCTTTTGCGGGTCAACAAGAAACCTTTCTCAACGTGCAGGGCGAGGATGCGGTCATCGAGGCCATGCGCCACGTGTTCGCCTCGCTCTTCAACGACCGGGCGATTGCGTATCGCGTGCATCAGGGTTTCGATCACTCGCAGGTCGCGCTCTCGGCAGGCATTCAGCAGATGGTGCGCTCCGATCTCGGCGCGAGTGGCGTGATGTTCACGCTCGACACCGACTCCGGATTCCGCGACGTGGTGTTCATCACGTCCTCTTATGGCCTCGGCGAAACCGTCGTGCAAGGCGCCGTGAATCCAGACGAGTTCTACCTCTACAAGCCAGCGCTCCGCGCGCATCGCCATGCGGTACTGCGGCGCAACCTCGGCGCCAAGGCGATCAAGATGGTCTATGGCGAGGCGGGTTCGGGCGAACGCGTGCGCACGGTCGACGTGCCGCCCGTCGATCGCAATCGCTTTTCTTTGACTGACGACGACCTGGTCGCGCTCGCGCAGCAGGGGCTGATCATCGAGCAGCACTACGGTCGGCCGATGGACATCGAGTGGGGCAAGGATGGCGCGAGCGGTGAACTCTTTATCCTGCAGGCGCGCCCTGAGACCGTGCAAAGCCGCAGCGGCCGCACCATACAGCGCTACACGCTCGCCGAACGCTCGCGGGTGCTCACCGAAGGTCGCAGCATCGGTCAGCGCATCGGTGCGGGTCCTGCGCGCGTGATCGCCGATGTGTCGCACATGGCACGCGTTCAGGAAGGCGACGTACTCGTCGCCGACATGACCGACCCTGACTGGGAGCCCGTCATGAAGCGCGCTTCGGCGATCGTCACCAACCGCGGCGGGCGCACCTGCCATGCCGCGATCATCGCGCGTGAGCTCGGTATCCCGGCGGTCGTCGGCTGCGGAAACGCCACCGACGTCATCCGCGAGGGACAGGCGATCACCGTCTCCTGCGCCGAGGGTGACACCGGTTACGTGTACGAAGGAGCGCTCGACTTCGAGCGTCGGCAGATCGAGCTCGACTCCCTGCCGCCGGTGCCGGTCAAAATAATGATGAACGTTGGCAATCCCGACCGCGCCTTCGACTTCGCCGGCATCCCGCACCGGGGCGTCGGTCTCGCGCGACTCGAGTTCATCATCAATCGCATGATCGGCGTACACCCGCGTGCACTGCTCGAGTTCGACAAACTCGATCCCGCGTTGCGTGACGAAATCCGTACGCAGATGGCAGGCTACTCCGATCCGGTCGGCTTTTACGTCGACAAACTCGCCGAGGGCGTGGCGCAGATCGCGGCAGCCTTCGCGCCCGAGCCCGTCATCGTTCGGCTCTCCGACTTCAAGTCGAACGAATACGCGAATCTCATCGGCGGGCGTCTCTACGAGCCGACCGAAGAAAACCCGATGATCGGTTTTCGAGGTGCTGCACGCTACGTAGACCCGCAGTTCCGCGCCTGTTTCGAACTCGAGTGCCGCGCGTTGCGCAAGGTCCGCGGCGACATGGGTCTCGACAACGTGCAAGTGATGGTGCCCTTCGTTCGCACCTTGACTGAAGCAGCCGAGGTCACGCGCCTGCTCGCCGAAAATGGGCTCAAGCGCGGCGAACGCGGGCTCAAGGTCATCATGATGTGCGAACTGCCCTCCAACGCGGTGCTCGCCGATCAATTCCTCGAATTCTTCGATGGCATGTCGATCGGCTCGAACGACATGACGCAGCTTACTTTGGGGGTCGATCGCGACTCCGGCATCGTCGCGCGCCATTTCGACGAGCGCGACCCTGCCGTCAAAGCAATGCTCGCCATGGCGATCACCGCCTGTCGCAAAGCGGGCAAATACATCGGCATTTGCGGCCAAGGCCCATCGGACCATCCCGACCTCGCCCGCTGGCTCGTCGATCAAGGCATCGACAGCCTCTCGCTCAACCCCGACACCGTGATCGAAACGTGGATGATCTTGGCGGGCGACTCAGCCGGTCTTGCCCGCGAGGAACGGGCAAACCGATAGATCGACGTTGCCGCCCGAGACGATCACGCCGACGCGATCACCGGGTTTGCCGATTCGCCCCTCGATGAGCGCGGCGAGCGGCACCGCCGATGAGGGCTCGATCAAAATTTTCAGATCTTCGAGCGCGACCCGCATCGCATTGACGATGGACGCTTCGGATACCGTCACGACGTCATCCACCCACTGCCGAAAGAGCGCATAGGGACGAACACCGATCGAGCCGCGCAAGCCATCGGCGATCGTAGCCGGCGACCCCTGCATCCCGACCCGCGTGCCGCCGTGAAACGAACGCGCCGCATCGTCGGCCATCGCCGGCTCGGTACCCACCACCTTGCAGTGCGGCGCCATGCGTTTGGCGGCGATTGCCGTGCCCGAGAGCAGCCCGCCACCGCCCACAGGCGTCGTCAACACATCGAGCGCCGGCTGCTCTGCCAACAACTCGAGGGTTGCCGTTCCCTGCCCGGCGATCACCCGTGCGTCGTCGAAAGGATGAACCACCGCGGCGCCCGTGCGTCCGATCACACCTGCCAGCGCCGCCTCGCGCGCTGCAAGACCCGGCTCGCAGCGCACGAGTTCGGCACCCGCCGCCTCGATCGCCGCGAGTTTGACTGCCGAAGCATCGTGCGGCACGACGACCACGCAACGCCAACCGAGATCGCTCGCCGACCGAGCCAGCGCCGCACCGTGATTACCCGAGGAATGCGTCGCCACGACTCGAGCAAGCGTCTCGCCGCCGGCGCTCCGCTGCCTCGCCTGCTGCTCGAGCAACAGCAAGGCGTTCATCGCGCCGCGAAATTTGAACGCACCGACCTTCTGCAGATTTTCGCACTTGAAGAACACCTGACGATCGACACGCGCATCGAAGTCGCGCGACGTCATGACCGGCGTTCGACGCACCCGCTCTTGTAGACGGCCGTGTGCCGCGACGAGATCGTCAAAGCTCGGCAGGTCGATCGCCGCCGACTCGCCCATCAACAGGCGCCTCGAGGCCCAAGGACAAAGAAATGTTCGCGGTAATACTGCAGCTCGCGCACCGACTCGCGGATGTCGTCGAGCGCAAGATGAGTACCCTCTTTGCTGAAGGCGCCTGCAATGTCGGGCGCCCAACGTTTGGCGAGTTCCTTGACCGTGCTGACGTCGAGATTGCGATAGTGGAAAAAAGCCTCGAGCGTCGGCATCAGGCGCGCCATGAAGCGTCGATCCTGGCAAATGCTGTTGCCGCACATGGGCGATGCGCCACGCTCCACGTGCTGCGCCAGAAACTCGAGCGTCGCCTGCTCGGCCTGCGAAAGCGTCACGGTGCTCGCACGCACACGGGCGAGCAGACCCGAGCCCCCGTGCTGACGCTGATTCCACTCATCCATGCGCAATAGCGCCGTTTCCTCCGTCTGGATGGCGAACACCGGACCCTCGGCAATCAAGCGGAGGGACGAGTCGGTCACCAGAGTCGCAATCTCGATGATGGTGTCCGACTCGGGCTTGAGCCCGGTCATCTCGAGGTCGATCCAGATCAGTGCGTCACGACTTGGCATGGTTGAGCGGCAGTCTAGCAGAGGCTAGAGTGCCTACTTCCAGCCGGAATCGGGACTCCCTTGGAATTCGATGCTCAAGTCATCGCCGCTTACGGGCGACATCTGCGCCTGCGCGATGCCAGCGGTCGCGTGCTGCAGGGCCGCCCTTTCGGTCGCAAGCTGCAGGTGGTCTGCGGTGATCAGGTGCGTTGCACCGAAGATTCGACCCACGCCGAAATCCACGTCAACGAGATCCTGCCTCGTCGCAGCCTGCTCGCGCGCTCCACTCTTCGCGGCGACTCCGAGCCGGTCGTCGCCAACCTGAGCCTGCTCGTCACCGTCATTGCGCCGCTGCCGCGCCCCGACCCCTTCATCATCGATCGCTATCTTTGTGCCGCATCGTCCGCCGGACTGCGCGCCATTGTCGTGCTCAACAAAGCCGAGCTCGAAGTGCCGGATGAGCTTGTGGTAATGCTCAAAAGTTTTGAGTCGGCGGGATATCCTGTCTTGCGCTGCAGCGCCGAGACGGGCGACCGTCTCGACGCTCTTGCCGCCGAACTCAAAGATGCGACTAGCGTATTCGTCGGTCAGTCGGGCGTAGGCAAATCCTCGCTTATCACCCGCCTCGTGCCCGCGACGGCCATTTCGACCGGCGATCTCGATCGCGACGCCGAGGGCCGGCACACCACGACGAGTTCGGCACTCTACGATTTACCGAGCGGTGGCGCCGTCATCGACTCACCCGGAGTTAGGGATTTCGCGCCGGCGATCAGCTCGCTCGAATCTCGCAGTCTCGGTTTTCCGGAAGTCGACCGTCTTGCGCCCGGCTGTCGCTTCATCGATTGCCTGCACCTGCAGGAGCCGGGTTGCGCAGTGCGCCAGGCGAGCGAATCGAACGACATGGATGCGCGGCGCTACGAGAGTTATCGGCGACTGCGTCGCCTGCACAACGACCTGAAGGCCGCGCGGGGCCCGGGCAAGCGTCGAGGTCAGGAGAGAGCCTGACGTCCCGCAAGCGCATGCGCGAGCGTGCCACCGTCGATGTATTCGAGCTCGCCACCGATCGGCACGCCGTGCGCGATGCGCGTGGCGCTTATCCCTCGCGAGCGCGCGACCTCCGACAAAAAATGCGCCGTGGCCTCGCCCTCGACCGTGGGATTGGTCGCCAGGATCATTTCTTTGACAACACCCGCCTCGAGCAATCCCTCGAGTTCGCGGACGCCAAGTTGCTCGGGGCCTATGCCATCGAGCGGCGACAAGTGACCCATCAGCACGAAATAACGGCCGCGATAGCCCCCAGACTGCTCGATCGCAACCACGTCGGCGGGCGACTCGACGATGCAGAGCAGGCTCGCATCACGCTGCGTCGAACTGCAGATGAAGCAGCTTTCGCTCTCGGTAAGCATGCGGCATTGCCGACAACGCCCCACGCGCGCGAGCGCCGCCGTCAAGGATTCGGACAAGGCGCGGGCACCATCGCGCCCCTCCTGCAGAAGATGAAATGCCATGCGCTGCGCGGTTTTCGGCCCTACGCCGGGCAAGGTACGCAGCGCATCGATCAATCGCGTCAACGAGGGAGTGTGCTTCATCCCCGAGGGTCAGAACGGCATCTTGAAGCCGGGCGGCAGTCGCAAGCCCGACATCATGCCGGCCATGCGTTGCTGGGTCTCGGACTCGACCCGGCGCACGGCATCGTTGATCGCCGCAGCCACCAGATCTTCGAGCATCTCGCGATCTTCACCGATCACCGCCGGCTCGATCTGCACGCGCTTGACGTCGTGCTTGCCCGTCATGGTGACCTTGACCATGCCACCACCCGACTCCCCGGTGACTTCCATGCGCGCGATTTCTTCCTGCGCCTTTTGCATGTTGCGCTGCAGCGCTTCTGCCTGCTTCATCATGTTGCCGAAATTGGCCATGGCACGTTCCTTCGAGGTTTACTTTCAGTGAGGCTTGACGGTCTCGCCCTTGAGCGTCGCGCCGAATTTTTCTTTGAAGCCGCGGACTGTCGGGTCTTCTTCGAGCGAGCGCCGCGCAGCATCGAATTGCTGATCGACGACACGCTGCTCGGCGCGCGCCGGGGTCTCGACCGGCGCCGCCGCAAGTTCCACTTCGACCCGTAGCGTTTCACCCGAGTGGCGGCTGAGCGCCTGCGCCAGCTTCTCGATCAGCGCACTGGTTTTCAGCAAGGCCTGCGCAGGATCCAGCGTGAGGCGCACGAGACTGCCTTCGCGAGCCACAAATGCGCAGTTAGCTGCGAGTTGTCGCGCCGCGCCGCCGAGCTCGAGCGACCCCACGAGCTGCTGCCAGCCCGCCAGGTCGAGCGCAGCCCCTGCGGAGCCCGCACTCGCACTCGCGCTCGCGGGCCGCGCCGACGCCGTCACCGCCGCCGTCAGCGACGCGCCCGGGGAGCCGCTCACGCCACCGCCCATCGGCCGCGGACTCGTCCGCTCGCCACCCGCAAGGCGGAACGAGGCCATCCGCAGCAAGGTCATCTCGAAGCCGGTGCGCGGATCGGGTGCCCAGGCGAGATCGCGACGCCCGAGAATTGCCGTCTGATAGCAAAATTGCAGGTCTTCGGCGCTGATGGCGGCCGCGAGCTCCGCGAGTTGCTCGGGCGGATGCAGCTCATCGCCCTCATAGCTCGGCAGGGCCTGCTTCAAAGCCACTCGCACGAGCAGTGTCGAGAGCGCATCGAGCACATCGCCGTAATCGGGCGCCCACTCGTCGAGCGATTGCGCAAAACGCATCAGCTCACCCGGGTCGGCCGCCCCGAGCAGACGCGCGAGCTGCATCACTTGCTTGCGATCGACCGTCGCCAGCATCGCGCGTGCCTCGGCTTCTGCCACCTTGCCGCCCCCAAAAGCCAGCAGCTGATCGAGCAGCGACAAACCATCACGCATGCTGCCATCGGCGGCCTCGGCCACGAGACGCACGGCTGCCGGCTCGAAGCTGATGCCCTCTGCGTTCAGCACGGTTTTCATGCGCTCGGCGATCATCGATACCGAAAGCCGCTTCAAGTTGAACTGCAGGCAACGCGACAGGACCGTGACCGGTAGTTTCTGCGGATCGGTAGTCGCCAACAAAAATTTGACGTGCGGCGGTGGTTCTTCGAGCGTCTTCAACAACGCGTTGAAGGAATGCGTCGAGAGCATGTGCACTTCGTCGATCAAATAAACCTTGTATCGACCACGCGTCGGCGCGTATTGCACGTTGTCCAGCAGTTCGCGCGTGTCGTCGACTTTGGTGCGCGAGGCCGCGTCGACTTCGATCAGATCGACGAATCGCCCCTCATCGACCTCGCGGCAGGTTGCACAGGTGCCGCAGGGCGCGGGACCCATGCCCGTCTCGCAGTTGAGGCATTTGGCGAGGATGCGTGCGATGGTCGTCTTGCCGACCCCGCGAGTGCCAGTGAAAAGGAAGGCGTGGTGCACGCGATTGGTGGCGAGCGCATTCGAGAGCGCCTGCAGGACGTGTTCCTGACCGGTCAGCTCCTCGAATCGTCGGGGGCGCCACTTTCGGGCCAGTGCGGTGTAGCTCATCGCCGAGTGAATCCGGTTACCTTCGCCATGCCTTGGTCAACGTTGGGAGGCGGCCCGCACCAGCTGGACTCCGGCACCCGACATCACCGCGACCGTTGCTCCCTTCCGGGCCTGGCGGAGTTGACGGCTGGTCGTCGCGGAGGAACCGATGCGGGACGCCATGGAATCGGTGGACGGAGTTTACACCACGCCGGGGTGCGAAATCGGACCCCTCAGGGCGCGAGCAGGCGGCGGTCGATCTCATCGATGCGGGTCACGCCGCCCAGCGCCATGGCCACACGGATCTCGGCTTCCATGATCTCGAATAGTCGGCGGACGCCTAGCCCGCCGCCGGCCGCGAGTGCGTAAGCCCAAGCGCGACCGAGCAGCACGCCACTCGCGCCGAGCGCCAACATGCGCACCACGTCGAGCCCACTGCGGATACCGCCATCGACGAGCACCGGCAGCTTGCCGCCGAGGGCGTCGACGACGGCCGGCAGCGCACTCGCGGTCGAGGGCACCCCATCGAGCTGGCGACCGCCGTGATTGGAGACGACGATCGCGTCGACGCCGTGATTGAGCGCTTCGCGCGCGTCTTCGGGATCGAGAATGCCCTTCAACACAAGGCGCCCTGACCACTCGCGTCGCAACTCATCGACCTCTGCCCAAGTCACCCGAGGATCAAAGTTTCGCGAGATCCAGCCCATGTAATCGCGCACGCTGCTCTCGGGGCCGAGCAAAGGCTCGAGATTACCGAGCCGGTGCGGACGCCCCCAGAGGCCTACGTCCCAGGCCCAGGACGGATGGGCGAACGCCTGCGCAAGCCGCTGCCAACTCGAGTACGGCCCGCTCATTCCCGAGTGCGCATCGCGGTAACGCGCACCGGGCACGGGCATGTCGACGGTCAGCACCAGCGTGCCGCAACCCACGGCTCTCGCACGCGCCACCAAATCTTTGAGAAAGCGGCGATCGCGCATGATGTAGAGCTGAAACCAGAGCGGACGCGCCGCCGCTGCCGCGACCTCCTCCAGCGAGCACAGCGACAAGGTCGACAGACACATGGGGATGCCGTTCGCCGCCGCCTCGCGATTGGCCTGCACCTCGCCGCGTCTTGCGTACATGCCGGACAAGCCGACTGGCCCCAAAGCCAGCGGCAGCGCCCAATCTTCGCCGAGCAGATGCGTGCGGGTCGAAACATCTTCGACGTTGCGCAGCACGCGTTGACGCAGTCGCACCGCTGCAAGATCGCTCACGTTGCGCTTGCAGGTGGTCTCGTCGTACGCCGCACCGTCGATGTAGTCGAAGAGGAACTGCGGCAGTTTCTGCGCGGCAAGCGCCCGAAACTCGGCAGCAGAGGCAATCACCATGGCCCGTCTGCCGATCCGTCACTTCACCGTGGGCATCACGAAACTTGCGCCTTCGCGACGCTCGCCCGGCCAGCGTGTGGTGACCGTCTTGAGGCGCGTGTAGAACCGTACGCCCTCGGGACCGTGCACATGATGATCGCCGAACAAAGAGGCCTTCCAGCCGCCGAAGCTGTGGAACGCCATGGGCACCGGAATCGGCACGTTGACACCGACCATGCCGACCTGGATGCGCTGCGCAAAGTCTCGCGCGACGCCACCGTCGGCGGTGAAGATCGAAGTGCCGTTGCCGTACTGGTTCTGGTTGATGAGGTCGACCGCGTCAGCGAAATCTTTGACGCGAACCATCCCCAGAACCGGCCCAAAGATTTCGTCGCGATAGATCGACATCGCGGGTTTTACATGGTCGAAAAGCGAAGCGCCGATGAAAAACCCACCTTCGAACCCCGCGCGGGTCATGCGAAAACCGCGGCCATCGACCACAAGCTCGGCACCCGCCGCCACGCCTTGATCGATATAGCCCCGCACACGCTCGAGATGGGCGCGCGTGACGAGCGGCCCCATCTCGGCGTCGGCATCGCTGCCGGGACCGATCTTGAGCGTCGCCAGGCGCGCCACCAAACGCGAGCGCAAACCCTCTGCGACGCTCTCGCCCACCGCGACGGCAATCGAGATCGCCATGCAGCGCTCACCCGCCGAGCCGTAGGCCGCGCCGACGAGCGCGTCGACCACCTGATCGAGATCAGCATCGGGCATGACGACCATGTGATTCTTGGCACCGCCGAGCGCCTGCACGCGTTTGCCGTGCGCTGCGCCGGTGGCATAGATATGGCGCGCAATCGGCGTCGAACCGACGAAGCTCAAGGCATCGACACCGGGGTGTTGCAACAAAGCGTCGACCGCTTCCTTGTCACCTTGAACGACGTTGAACACGCCCGACGGAAAGCCGGCGCGCCTGATGAGATCGGCACAAAACAGCGCCGCCGACGGATCTCGCTCCGAGGGCTTGAGAATGAACGTATTGCCGCAGGCCAGCGCCATCGGAAACATCCACATGGGGACCATCGCCGGAAAATTGAACGGCGTGATGCCGGCGACGACCCCGAGCGGTTGCCGTACCGAGTGACTGTCGATGCCCGCACCGATGTTCTCGGTAACCTCGCCTTTCAGCAGCTGCGGCGCCCCGCAGGCAAACTCCACGACCTCGAGCCCGCGGGTGACTTCGCCGCGCGCATCGGAGAGCACCTTGCCGTGCTCGGCGCTGATGATCGCCGCCAGCTCGTCGGCGTGCGTCTCGATCAGATCGCGCAACTTGTTCATGAGGCGTGCCCGACGCAGTGGACTCGTTGCCGCCCAAGCGGGGAACGCGGCTCGGGCCGCGGTAACGGCAGCGTCGACCTCCGCGGCACTCGCGAGCGCCACCGTCGCAGATTGGGCACCGGTCGCCGGATTGAACACGGGCGCGGAACGCCCACTCTTGGATTCGACGACCGAGCCGCCGATGTAATGCTGGAGCGTCTTCAAATTTTTATCTTTGTTTTATTTTGAGGAGTGGCGGAGAGGGTGGGATTCGAACCCACGAACACCTTGCGATGTTACTTGACTTCCAATCAAGCGCCTTCGACCGCTCGGCCACCTCTCCGTGGCGGCGGATGATATCAAGCCTGCGGTCGCTTGGGCGGCGCCGGGGTGAACTTGGGCGGCATATCGATGCACGGCGCGTCGGCGGGCCGGGGCACCTCCGGCGTATCGAGCGGCGGAATGGTCAGCGCGGCGCGGGTATCGGGGGCGTCTTTGCCCGCCGGAATCTTGAGCGGACCGTTGTCGACGACGGCGGCAAAATCTGCGGGCTTGGCGCAACTTGCCTTGAAAATTCCCCAGGAACTGCAGCCCGCGAGCATCAATGTGGCGCAGCAGACCACGAACGAGCGACTTTTCGGCACCGACCTCAGCATCGACATAACGCGTCCCACCTCATCGTACGACCGGCTCGAGGCCGGCTTGCTGCATCGCCGCGGCCACCCGTCCGTGAAAACGCTCCGACAACGATGTCAGAGGCAGACGAATGCCGGAATCGATCATACCCAATCTCTCCAAGGCCCACTTCACCGGGATCGGGTTACCTTCGAGGAACAGATCCTCGTGCAAGCGAGCGAGCTTGGCATCGCTCTCGGCCGACTGCGCGAGATCGCCGGCGCGCGCTGCAGCCACCATCGCGGCCATGAGCGCGGGCGCCACGTTCGCGGTCACCGAAATCACGCCCTGCGCGCCCGCGAGGATCGCTTCGCGCGCCGTGGCGTCATCCCCCGAAAGCACCGTGAACTGCGGCACCAGCGCAAGAATCTCGCGCACCCTCGCGGCGCCGGCGACGGCCTCTTTGATGGCGACGATCCGCGGCAAGGCCGCAAGCCGCGCAACCGTCGCGGGCAACATGTCGACCGCCGTACGCCCCGGCACGTTGTAGAGCACGACCGGAACTTTTGAACCGGCAGCGATCGCTTCGTAGTGACGGAAAAGACCCTCTTGCGTCGGCTTTACGTAGGCAGGCGTGACCACCAGCACACCGTCGACGCCGAGCTCGCCGAGCCAGCGTACGCGTTCGACGGTGCTCGCGGTGCTGCTGGTACCGGCGCCGGCGATGATTGCCAAGCGACCCGCGACTCGAGCACCCTCACCGCGCTCGCGGGCGAATGCGACCGCCGCAACAACGAGTTCGCGCAGTTCGCTCTCGGTGATGGTGGCTGACTCGCCGGTCGTGCCGCCGACGATCACCGCTGCGGTGCCACCCCGAAAATGGAAATCGAGCAGCCTGTGCCAGGCGGCAAAATCGATCGCACCATCCGGACGCATCGGCGTGACCACGGCCACGGAACTGCCAGAGAACATAAAGACACACGAGAGGCCAGAAGAGCCGAAGATGTTACGGGCGCCTGACACTCTGGCGCAACCGCTCGAATAAAGCGCGCTTTGGGTCGCGATTGACGCCTTCAGTCGCTACACTTGCAACCAATACCTTCTTGCGCGCGATTAATGAAGCAGCACCTCGCCATCTCGGCCATCGGCCCCGACAGAACTGGTCTCGTCCACGATCTCACCCAAGTCATCACCGACTGCGGCGGCAACATTAGCGAAAGCCGCATGGCGAGTCTCGGCAACGAGTTTGCAATGGTACTTCTGGTCGCCGGTAACTGGCACTCGCTCGCCAAGCTCGAAACCGAACTCGCCAAATTCGCCGTCGAGGCGGGACTGACGCTGCACGTGCAGCGCACCGAGGCTCGCAACGCGCGCACCGATTTCCTGCCCTACTCCATCGATGCGGTCTGTCTCGATCAGGCGGGCATCGTCTCTGCGCTCTCGGGTTTCTGCGCGACGCGCGGCATCGACATCGCCGAAGTCGCCACACGCAACTACCCTGCGGCGCACACCGGCGCGCTCATGTTCGCGGTGCAGATGATCGTCAACGTGCCGAGCCGCCTGCATCTGGCGCATCTGCGCGAAGAGTTCATGGAATTCTGCGATGCGCGCAATCTCGACGCCATTCTGGAGCCCGTCAAATCCTGAGGAGGACGCATGCCGAAAGCCACCCAGATCGCGCCTGGCAAGAAAGTGCCGGATTTCAGCGCCACCACCACCGACGGCGGGACGTGGCGGCTTCGTGACGCGAAAGGCTCGAAGGTCGTGCTGTTCTTTTATCCCAAGGACATGACTTCGGGCTGCACGGTCGAGGCCCAGCAATTCCGCGACCTGCAGTCGGCATTTCGGAAAGCGACAACCATGGTGATCGGTGTTTCCCGCGACTCTTGCGCTTCGCACCAGAAATTCAAGACCAAGGAAAAGCTCAACTACGAATTGCTCTCGGATGCGGACGAGGCATTGTGCCAGCTGTTCGACGTCATCAAAGAAAAAAACATGTATGGCAAGAAAGTGATGGGTATCGAGCGCAGCACCTTCCTGATCGATGCCGATGGCAAGCTTGCGCAGGAGTGGCGCAAGGTGAAGGCGGACGGACACGCAGCCGAAGTTCTGCTCGCGGCGAAAGCGCTTTGAAGAAGCGCCGCACGGCACGACGGCGCCGGCTGTTCGTGCTCGACACCAACGTGCTGATGCACGATCCGGCCTCCATCTTCCGCTTCGAAGAGCACGACATCTTTCTGCCGATGGTGGTGCTCGAAGAGCTCGACGCCAATAAAAAAGGCGTCTCGGAAGCGTCGCGCAACGTCCGACAGGTCAGCCGCTTTCTCGATGACCTGATGCGCAACGCCACCCGCGAGCAGATCGAACTCGGTCTGCCGCTGCCGAACAACCTATCCGGCAACCACGGCAAGGCGCCCTCCTCGGGCAGGCTTTATTTCCAGACGCAACGACTCTCGACGGCGTTGCCCGACAATCTGCCGGGACAAGGTAACGACAACGCGATCCTCGCCCAGACCCTCGCGCTGCAGGCGCTATACCCCGAGACCCAGGTGGTGCTGGTCTCTAAGGACATCAACCTGCGCATCAAGGCCGCGGTCGTCGGCGTGCATGCCGAAGACTATTTCAGTGATCGCGCGATCGAAGATGCCGACGTCCTCGCGACCGGCCACGAAGCCCTCGCCAACGATTTCTGGGAACGGCATGGCAAAGACATGCGCTCCTGGAAAGACGGCTCGCGCACTTTTTACGAAGTCAGCGGCCCAGCCATAAGCAAGTGGCGGCCCAATCAATTCGTCTACGAGCCCCGCGAGGGGGGCATCGAGGCGCTGGTGCGCAGCATTCAGGGAAACACCGCAACCCTCGAGCTGGTGCGCGATTTTCGCAGCGAACGCCATGGCGTCTGGGGCATCGGCGCCCGCAACCGCGAACAAAATTTTGCCTTGAATTTGTTGATGGATCCCGAAGTCGACTTCGTCACCATCCTCGGGCCCGCCGGCACGGGCAAAACGCTGCTGACACTGGCGGCGGGCCTCGTGCAAACGCTCGAGCACAATCGCTATGCGGAAATCATCATGACCCGCGTGACCATCCCGCTCGGCGAGGACATCGGTTTTTTACCAGGCACGGAAGAGGAAAAAATGGAGCCCTGGATGGGCGCCCTGATGGACAACCTCGAGGT
>Ga0075471_10001455_pt1 | contig 15501 bp, 13 predicted proteins | sample DEB19_08_DNA_2_FD_74787 | JGI IMG/M metagenome (GOLD analysis project Ga0075471, IMG submission 74787) | Aqueous microbial communities from the Delaware River and Bay under freshwater to marine salinity gradient to study organic matter... | ecosystem: Environmental > Aquatic > Marine > Coastal ... | reverse complement strand
CGAGTGAGCCGGAGCCTGGAGGGCGAAGGCGAACGTCCGGCGAGACGGTACGGGGTAACCCCGAGCCGGCGCCTACCTCACGCGCAGCGAGCGTGCGGCGACGGGACGTGGAGAGCCCGAAGGCGGCACGATCTGTGAAACAGCGCATTGCGACCGTCATTTCAGCCGTCTGCCGCGGTAAATCTGCGTTTTCCCGGTCTGCGGCCGCCGCTATCATCCCCGCCCCTTGCGAAACCTCATGGGCGGACCGACGGTGACGTGTGTCGCGGAGCAGCTGCGCCGGGTGATCCTCTGCGTTGGCGTGGCGATCGCTCTCTGCGCCGGCATGTCCGTGGCATGGGCGCAGCCGGCTCTGCAGGGTGAGGTGGCGACAACGCCAGTCCGACTGCGGATCACGTGGGGCGGCGGGAAGCCGGCTGCCCGGGTTGGCCAGATCGAAGTGATCGATCCCGGTGCGCCGCCGCAGGCGGTGGAGTGGAGGCTGCTCTCGACCGATCCGGGGGCACTCGCCACGATGCACGCCGCGGGTGGCACGATCGAGATTCACGAGCCGCGCGGGCTCGACATGAACGGCATCGAGATCGCCGTCGTCGACTGGCGTCGGGCTCGGCTGCGGGTGCGCCTCGCGCGGCGCGACAGCGGCGAGCAGCCCGTGGTCTTCGACGGGCCTGTCGTCGGGCTTCTGGCCGCGCCGTCGCAGCAGCCACTCGACACCGATGGGAATCGGCTCTCGATCAGCCGGGCGCCGGGAGACGAATTGCGCATCGCGTGCGCCCCCGGTGAATCGGCGCTTCGCCGGAGTGGCGAAGCTTTGTCGCTCACCGTGCATCCTCTCGTGGCGAGTCAGGCTGCGTCGGCGGCCGCCTATGAGCTCACGGCGCGTGTGCGACGCTCGGGTGCGGCGACCGATGCCCACGTGGAGACGGCGGCGGTGCAGGAGGCAACGCCAGCCGGTGGTGGCGTGCGCGAGTTTTTGCCACTGCGGCTCGTGCTGCCGGTGCCTGCCGACGAGGGGGCGTTCGACGTCGTGCTCGAACTCGTCGAACGTGGCGGCCTGCGCTGGTCCCGGGCCGTGGCTACGCGCACCGTGCAATTGGTCGCGCTTGCCGATGCGCCGTTCGATCCTCCCGACGCGGCGTGGAGCGTCGTCTACGAACTCGATCCGGGAAGTCCGAAGCTGCTCGAGCGGCTGCGGCGCCTGCCGGGCATGGGGCTGCCGTCGCTGCCGGTTCCGAGCGTGACGCTCCCCAAGATGCCCAAGCCTTCGTTCGCGCTTCCGAAGATGCCGCTGCCGACGGCCTCGCTGCCGAACATGCCGTTGCCCGCGGTGCCGGTGCCGAAGCTACCGAGCATGGCCACGATGGTGCCGCGGCTCACGGGGCTGCTCGCGGTGGGCCACTCGTCGCTCGAAAGCCACGACCTCGGGCCGATGCTCCGGCTGCCGCCGGCGGCCGATGCGCCGGCCTGGGAGGCGGTGGCGCTGCCGGCTGCGGAGCCGGGGATGCCGCAGCTCGTCGAGGTGGAATATCCGCTCGACCAGGAGATGGTGCTCGGGCTCGCGGTGCTCGAAGAAGCCAATGGCGAGGTGCGGGCCACCGCATCCAGCGGCATCGACCTGCGGCTGCCGATCGTCGAACAGGGTGGCCGTGGTGACCGCATCGGCACGCGGCGGTTCGTGTTTTGGCCGCGCACCCGCGCGCCGTTGCTCGTGCTCACGAATCTCTCGGCACGGTCGCCTGCCATCTTCGGCAAGGTCAGGGTGCTTGCCGGGCCGGGCGCCGTGGCCGCCCGGCAGCGGCCCGTCGATGGGGCCCGGCGGCTCTACGCCTACGTGGGCAATCCCGACTTCACCGGCTTCGGGGCCGCCGAGCGTGTCGATGTGGCATCGGGCCAGGCGGCGTCCGACTGGAGTGCGTTCCTCGGTGGTGTGCGTCGCTCGGCCGACTGGGCGATTGCCCAGGGGGCCGCGGGCGCCCTCATCGGCGTGTATGCCGAAGGGGCCGCGCTCTGGCCGACCGCCCGGGCAGGCTACGCTCCGCGCTGGGACTCGGGTGGATCCTTCGCGGGCGGGTTGGATCCGGTTCCGAAGGACGTGCTCGATCTCGTCTGCAGGGTGTATGCCCGAGAAGGGTTGCGGCTCGTGCCGGGGATCGTGTGCAACGGGCCCGTGCCCGAACTGGATGCGTTGATCGCGGCAGGTGAGGGAGTGGCGGCAGGCGTGGTTGCGGTGGGCCGCGACGGCAGGCCGCTCGCCACCGCCGGCGACCGTTGCCCGCACTACAACATGCTCGACCGGCGCGTGCAGGCCGCCGCGGAAGCGATCGTGGCCGAGCTGGTCGAACGCACGCGGGCCGCTCCGGCGATCGACGGCGTGGCCATCGTGCTATCGCACGACGGCTGGCTCCATTGCCCGGGCGTGGCCACGGGGCTCGACGACACCACGTTTGCCCGATTCGTCGCGGAGGCGGGGGCGGAGGTCGAGCCGCTCGCGAAGCCGGCGCTCGGCACCAGCGACGCGCGGCGCTTCGCCGCGCGGGCGGCGCTCGTGGAGGGGCCGCTCCGCGACCGCTGGCTCACGTGGCGCGAGGGCGTCGTGGCCGCCTTTCATGCGCGGCTGGCCGACATCGTGGCTTCCGGAGGAGCGACGTGGAATCTGCACGTGATGCCATCGACGCTCTTCGTCGCAGGGCGGTTCGCCGATCGCTTTCGTCCCCACCTCGCGGCCGAACCGCGCGATGTCGACGTGCTGCGCGAACTGGGCCTCGACCCGGCCCGGATCACGGCGCATGGGCGCGTCGTCTACGTGTCGCCGCATGTGCACGGCAGCGGCGACGACGTCGGCGAACGCGGCACCGTGCAGCAGGCGAATCGTTCGCTGCCGCTGCTGCGCGGCGCGGCCGGCGCGGCCCGGGTCGGCGCTCTGCTTCTCGAACAGCCGCTGGATGTCGACGTGCGCGACGTGGCCGGTCATGCGTCGTTCACGGCGAAACCGGGCGGTCCGATCCCGATCGTGGCTCTGGCCGGCGGTGCGGAAGCCCGGCGGTCGCTGGCCGAGGCGCTCATCGCCACGGATGCGGAGGTCGTCTTCGACGCCGGTCTCCTGCATGCCTGCGTCGACGAGGACGACGAGCGCTGTCGGCAGGCGCTCGGGGTCTTGCCGTCGCCGCCGCTCGCAATGGTGCCGGCGGTGCCCGCGCCGCTCGTCGTGCGGGCGCGGCAAGGCGAGGCCGGGCTGTGGGTCGTGGTGGTCAATGCGAGCGGCACACCGTGCGAAGCGGTGGTGGCCGCCGGGTCGCCGCCGGCTGCCGTCGTCGACGCGGTCACGAAGGCGTCGTTGCCGCTGGGGCCGGCCGGCAACGTGGCGATCCCGCTCGGCGCGTGGGAGGTGCGCACGGTGCTCGTGGAGGGGGTCGATCGGATCGCGTCGGTGTGGGCCGTGCATGGTGCCGATGTGGGCCGGGCGGTCACCGACGTGCTGTCCGATCTGCGGGAGCGGCGGGTGGCGCTCGAGATGCCGGCGCCGCTGGCTGCGCTCGACAACCCGGCCTTCGACCTGCCCGTGCTCGACGGCCTCGTGCCCGGATGGGAACTCGTGGAGGCTGGCCGGGGCACGCTGCGGCCGGTGCCCGGAAAGCCGTCGGCTGGCGGCAACGGCCTGGCGTTCGCGTCGGACAACGGCCTGGCCACGCTGCGCAGCAATCCCTTTGCAGCCCCCGACACGGGACGGATCAGCATCGCCATGTGGGTGCGTGCCGCCGGCACCGACGTGCAGCCTCCGTTGCGCATCGCGATCGAGGGCGTGCACGACGACCGGGAGTTCTACCGCTTCGCTCCCGTGGGGCGCGGGCCCGGTGCGATGCCGCTGTCGGCGGCGTGGTCGCAGTTCGTGCTCCAGGTCGACGATCTGCCCACCCGGGGACTCGATTCACTACGGGTGCGGCTCGACCTCCTTGGGCCAGGCGCGGTCGAGATCGACGAGGTGCGGGTGTTCGATCTGGCGTTCGACGAGGCGCAGCGTGTCCGGCTGTCGAAGATTCTCTCGACGGCCGAGGAGCGGGCGGCCGCCGGTGACGTGGGCGGGTGCCTCGTGGAGCTCGACGGCCCGTGGCCAAGGTTCCTGCGGTCGCACGTCACGGCCGTGCCGGCCGACGTGGCCGACGACTCGCGTCCGGGCGCTGCGGCCGGCGCGGATGCCCAGCCGCCCCGCAATGGGGTCATCGACCGCGTGCGGCGCTGGTGGCAGTGAGGCGGCCTGTCAGCCGGCGTCAGGGGTGGGCGTCGTGGTGCGGCTGCGGCGCCGCGGGGCCTTGGGCGTGGCCCACTCCTTCGTGAGCTCCTCGAACACCTCCGGGGCTTCGTAGCGGACCACGTCGGCACCCTCGGGCATGGGGCCGATCAGCGATCGAAACACCGGCGCACCGCGCAGATCGAGATCGGTGCTGCAGTCGTCGACGCCGATCTGCAGGTGGGAGCGCAGGATGTGTTCCGGAGAGTCGAAATCGCGGATCACGATGCCGCCATCGGTGCCGCGCGTCACGATCCGCCAGGTGTTTTTCTTCGCCATGCGTGTTCGCCTCGAGGGGGGTATGGGAGAAATCGGCATGCGACCAGGTACCACGCGAATTCCGCACCGGTCACCCGCCTTTTCGGCACGTCCCGTGCAGGTGGACTCAGGGTGGGGGCGAGGCCCGGCCGCTCAAATCGAGTGCAGCGAGGCGGGCCCGGCGGGGCCGGCGGCTTCGTCGTCGGCGACGAGGCGGATGTCGAAGGGGCCGCCGATCCGATAGGTGGCGCCGCGCCACCGGGTGGAGGTGAGCGTGAGGGCTCGGAGGATCGCGTTGCCGTAGATGGCCTGGGCCGAGAACGTGCCGCGGATGGCGTCGGCAAGAGCCGGGGCGGCGGCGTCGCGCCGCGTGCCCACCGTGCGCATCACGACGCGCTCGATCCAGAGGAAAAGCGTAGGCAGGGAGGCAAGAAACAGCGCGAGGCAGGTGCCGAGGCCGGCAAGGGCGGCCACGTCGCCGCGGGCGAGCGCGAGGCCGATCGCGATGGCCGTCGCCATCACCGCCAGCGGCGCGGAGAGCCCGAAGACGGCGACGACCGGCCAGGCGGGATGGTAGAGCCGCGCGGTGAGCAACTGCCGCGTGATCCAGGGCAGGAGCGCGGTGAGCGTCACGCTCTCGCGGTTGACGGCGATCAGGTCGGGCACGAACGTCACCCTCCATCCGGTGCCGGCGAGCGCGGCGGAGAGGAGCGTGTCTTCGCAGAAGGCGTTCGCCCACTTGGAGCGGAGCCCGGCCGATTCCAGCAGGCTGCTGCGCACGGCGAGCGTTCCGCCCCACGGGATGCCGAAACAGACCATCTGCACGAGGGCGCCGGCGTTCCATCCGGCGCGGGCCCACGAGCCGAGCTCGCGGTCGGGGGGCGCATACCACCGGTTGCCGGTCGCCACGCCACAGCCTTCGGCGGCGAGCGCGGTGCCGAGCGTGCGCAGCCAGTTCGGTGCAGGAACGACGTCGGCGTCGAGCAGCGCCACCATCTCGGTGTCGCGATCCGCGTCGCGCAGCCCCTGCAGCAGGCTCGCGCACTTGAGGCTCGACGCCTGCGGCCTGTTCTCGAGCGGTTCCACCGCCACGCGGCATCGCGGCCGGGCCGCGGCGAGCGCCGCCTCCACCTCGGCCCACGCCGGATCGTCGCGCGAGTCGACGACTACGCGGAGCTCATAGTCGGGGTGATCCTGGTTCACGGCGGCCCGGATCGTGTCGCCCAAAAACGGATCGGAGCCGCGCAGGCAGAGGATCACTCGTGCCGGCGACAGGCAGGGGGGTGCGCTTGACGGACGCGCGGCACCACGGCGGCAGATCGCCGCGAACCAGCCCACGAGGACGACCTGGGTAGCCGTGATCACGAGCAGCGTGAGCATGCAGACGAGATCGAGCGTCATGCCGAGGCTCCGGCGGTGGCGACATCGCGGGCCCGCGGGGGGCTCGGCGTGACGGCGGGCACGGCGAGGCGAAGCCGGCGGGCGAAGGCGTCGCGGAGGGCGGCCGTGGTGGCGGCGTCGATCGAGTGCGGGTCGGTGCGGAGCGTGAACGACAGCGTGCCTGAGTACTCGACCGCGGCCATCGCGAGCGCGGTGCCGCGCCGCAGCGGGGCGAGCGGTTCGACGCCGATGAGTCGCCGGGCGCCGACCCGCACACAGCCGCCACGCTCGTGGACGTGGCGCGAGAAAATGCGGCCGAGGTTCGTGAACAGCGCCGTGGCCGCCGTGGAGCGGTCTCCCACGAGCCGGGCGATGCCCCCCGGCAGGCAGCGGGCCACCGCCAGCGTGAACAGAAACGTCATCCCCAGCCCGAGCCGCTTGATCAACTGCATTTCGTCGTGCAGCGACCCGGCGAGGGCAGGCGATGCAAGCTCGGCCGGAGCGCGGTCGAGGAACACCATGCTCACGACGTTTGCCGCCGGCATGTGCCGATCGGCTGGACGCCGCATGTTCATCGGGATCGAGAGCCGCACGCGGTCGCGGGCGGCGCTGCATGCGGACGGGGGCAGCGTGTCGGCGATCGCCCCGAGCAAGGCGGCCGCGGCGAGTTCGTTGAGCGAGATGCCCGCGTCGGTCGCGGTACGCCGGAGGCCGCGGATGTCGTCGCCGTGGAAGTCGGCCGTGGCCCGCTGCAGGCGATGAAACCCTTCTGGGTGATCCGCCGAGGTGTGCGATGCGAGCCTCACCGGCCGATGCTTGAGAAACTTCCACACTCCCTCGAGCCCGCGGGCCTGGCTCGGCAGCGAGCGGAGCAGCTTCCAGGAGTCGAGTCCGTAGCGGCCGCGCCCACGGAGCAGGAGTGGATTGGCCGTGTCGGCGGGAAGGCGGGCGCCGCGAAGCGTCGCGTCGAGAATCGCCGAGAAGTCGCCGAGAAAGGCGAGCGCACCGAGACCGTCGCAGGCAACGTGATGAAACTGGGCGAGGATGTCGGCTTGGCCGTCCGCCCGCTCGACGATCAGCAGCCGCGCGAGCGGGCCGCGGGTCGTGTCGAGCGCGGGGATCGGCGGCAGGCCGGCGCTGCCGTCGATCACGATGACCGGCTCGGCGGGGCCGGCCACGACGAACCTCGGGGTGCGGCCCGGCCGCTCATCGATGCACGCCGCGAGCAGCGGATGCCGGCGGAACGCTTCGCGGGCGGCCGTGGCGACGGCGCCCGGATCGAGCGGGCCGTCGAACGTGAGCCGATAGAAGAATTCCATCGGGTGCGACGACGTGCCGTCGCGAAGGGCGTATTCCTCGAACGGCGTCAGCGGAAGGGGGAACGTCATGCGACTGCCACCTCGCCGCGGCGTCTCACTCGGGCCGCGTGTCAGGTCGCGGACGCCGTCGGCACCGCCGTGCGGGCCGGCCGGCGGCCGAAATCGGATTCGATCGCGAATTGTGACATCCGCAGCAGCGTGGCGTCGTCGAGCGGCGGGCAGGGGATGTGGCCGGCGATCGCGTCGGTGTGCCGCCGATCGAACACGGGGTCGTTGCGGAAGTAGCTCTGGTAGACGTCGAGTTGGCTGCGGAGGTTGTCGGCGAACCACCGCTCGTCGCAGAGGTCGGGATCATCGGGCGAGGCCGCCACGGAGAACGTCTCGACGGCCTCCTGGATGACGCGGCCGACGGTGTGCATCGAGAGCGGATCGGGGTGCGTGAGATGGAAGGTGCGGCCCCGTGCGCCGGGTGTCTGCACGGCGTGGGCGATCACCTCGGCAACCCAGTCGACCGGTACGAAATTCTTGTGGTCTGCCTGATTCACGCCGAGCAGGGAAAGCAGGGCGGGACCGCTCGTCGAGCCCTTCACGACCCGCGTGAGCAGCGTGTGGCCGAGCCGCAGGCCGGCGAAGAATCCATGGTACGTGGAGGTGTAGCCGGTCTGGGAGTCGCCCACGATGATCGAGGGGCGATAGACGGTGGCCGAGGCGAAGCCCGCCTCACGGACCATTTTCTCCGCCTCGCACTTGCTCGTCTCGTAGTCGTTGCCGAAGGCCTGGCCGACGTCGAGATCATCCTCCGCCACGGTGCCCGTCCGCAGGCCGCAGACATAGGCGGTGGAGACATGATGCACGTGCTCGATGCCGACTTCGCGGGCGAGTGCGAGCGTGTTGCGCGTGCCGGTGACGTTCGTCAGCCAGGGCTCGGCGGCACGGTCGCTGCCGCGGAAACTCAGCGACGCGGCATTGTTGAGCAGGTCGCGGCAGTTCCAGTGCATCCAGTGGCGGTCTTCGTCGGAGAGGCCGCACAGAGGCTGGGCGAGATCTCCCTCGAGGACGACGGGCCGGGGCAGGGCCGTGTCGAGCGTTTCCTCCCAGTTGCGAACGAGAGCCTCCACCCGGGTGGCGGCCGACTTCTTGCGGTCGCGCCGCACGATGAGGGCCAGGCTGCGGCCCGCGAGCAGCAGGTCGCGAACGAGGTAGGAACCGAGGAGGCCGGTGCCGCCGGTGATGGCGAGATAGGGGCCGGCGTCGGCGGAAGCGGGCGAAGCGGCTGCGTTCATGCGGCTGGTAGGCGGGCGATTGGGAAAAGCCCGGGCAGACTACCGCTGGGGATGGCGCCCTTCAAGGGTCGGGCGATCGCGGCGGAGAGGCGTCGAACTTGAGCCCGAGCGACCTCGTTCCTACATTGGAGGCGAGGTAATTCGGAGGGTAAGCGAATTGGCCAGCGGTCTGACTCGAAATCAGATGCCCCGAAAGGGGTTGTGGGTTCGAATCCCATGCCCTCCGCTTTGAGATTTTGCAGGGTTTTTCGCAAAAGTGGCGAGTTCGCGTTGTAGCGAATTCCCCGCAGTGTTCGGTGTTCACCAGCTGAAGCTGAGAGGCACGCGTAGGCTTCTTGTATGCCACGCCCGAGTTCTCTCGTAGTTGTCGAGTCGGTTCATCACGGGAACACCGCCAAAGTCGCGGAGTCCATTGCGCGTGTGCTTCACGCTGAGATCGCTGCCCCAGAGACGGTTCCCGTCACGACTCTCTCGGATTACTCCCTCGTGGGATTCGGTTCAGGCGTCTACTACGGCCAGATGCATCCCGGCCTGTTCGACTGGTTGCGAGGTCTGCCCGATTCTCCTCGGGCAAGCATTCCGGCGTTCATATTTTCGACCTCGGGGCTGCCTTTTCTTGCCAAGCTGTGGGCTGCCCCCTTACGGCGACTGCTTGCGCGCAAGGGCTTTCATATCGTCGGCGAGTTCGCGTGCAGGGGCTTCGACACGTGGGGCCCGCTCTGGCTCACCGGTGGACTGAATCGCAAGCACCCCGATGAGCGCGACCTCGAGCGCGCCCGCGAGTTTGCCGAGCGGATCGCCCGCGGGATCCGGCCAGCCGCCAGTGCTGCGTGACGCCCTCAGAGAACGGCAACGACTCCGAAGGCCAGCCACAGGGCTATCGCCAAGCAGACCAGGGCCGTGGCGATCACCCACAGCGGCTTGCTGGCAGCCGCGTGGTCTTCCTCGGAAATGTACCGCTCGCAATAGGGGCACAGCGGCGAGTCCTCGAGAATCTCACGGCGGCAGGAAGGGCAGGGGACCGTCGGCTCATCGTCGGAGTCGTCTAAGCCGTCACCATAGTCGGCATCCACATCGTCGTCATCCCAGTCTTCGTCGTGATAAGCGTAGGCGTTCATGGGCTGCTCTTCGTGCTGTCCACGACATGGTAGGGCTCATGCGGGCAGTGGCGACAGCCCGACGCAGGCTTGCGGCGTTGGCGTTGGCAGACCTATGCTGCGTTCTCGATGAACGCTCGTGAGAAAAAGCGGTCGGTTTGCTCGGCAGGGGTCACGTCGCGTGGCTCGGTCCGTGGGTTCACGATTGTCGAGCTGCTGGTGGTCGTCGCCATCATCGCAGTGCTCGTGGCCCTGCTTCTTCCTGCCGTTCAATCGGTGCGGGCCGCCGCGCGCCGCGCGACATGCGCGAGCCACCTTCGGCAGATCGCGTTGGCAACCGCGGGATTCGAAGCCAGCGAGCGCCGCCTGCCCGTCGGATTTCTCGGGCCTTGGGACAAAAACGGAAACGGCTTTGACGACCAAGCCGAGGCCCCGCAGACATGGCAGTATGACTTCTCGAATGTCGGGCTCCTGCCGGTTCTGCTGCCTTTCCTCGAAGAAAACAGCCTCCATTCGCGGCTCGACCCACAGCTTCTTCTGCAACGCACGACGAAATTAGCTGGCGAATCCTCCTACGGCTATTGGACGGTGCCCGAAACGCTTGGTGCGGCATGCGATCCAGTCGCTGTCCTTCGATGTCCCGCAGCGATTTCCGGTGAGCAGGATTTCATCATCGACACGTCCTTCACGTATGAGTCGTCATCCGGCCCGGTGGTCGAGATTCGCGGGCGGCGAGCGGAAGCGTTGGGTCTATCGAATTATGTCGGCGTGTCTGGTGCGTACGGCAACACTCCAACAGGCAGAAAATGGACGGGCGTGTTCGTGAATCGGCAGGCGAGGCGCATTCGCCAGATTTCAGACGGAACATCCAAAACCATCATGCTCGGTGAAAACGCCGCGGCCATCGGCTGGATTGGAGCCGCCGGCTGGCCCGTCATGAACGGCCTCGGCGTTGAGCCGACCAGCGACGCTCCCAGGTTTAATAGTGGCCATGGCAATATCGTGCTGTTCGCATCCGTCGATGGTGCTGTGCGGCCCATCGGAACAGGCGTCGAGCAATCTGTGCTCGATGCGCTGGCGGGTGTCGCTGATGGGGAAGTGGCCTCTCTGGATTGATGGAGCCACGTTTTCGCTCGCCGGCAAGTCGGCGATCGCGACGCGTGCTATCCCGAGGTCGTCACTCGACTCCAAGAGGCATCCTCATGCAGGCGTTCATCACGACACCGAAGGTCATGCCCCGGCTCCGACATGTGGCGTTGCTGTTTGTGTGGGTGGCCTCCGCGAACGCAATCGCAGCGGCGGCCCCGCCGACCAACGTGATCGTCGTCCTCGTCGACGACATGGGCTGGCGCGACCTGTCCTGCCAGGGCAGTCCGCTCTACGAGACGCCCCACATCGACCGGCTCGCTGCCTCCGGCATGCGGTTCACGCGTGGCTATGCGGCGTGTACGGTGTGCTCTCCGACCCGTGCGGCCATGCTGACGGGGCAGTATCCGGCCCGGCTGCACATCACCGACTGGATCGCGGGCCACGAGCGGCCGTTCGCCACGCTGAAGATTCCCGAATGGCGGAAATTTCTGCCGCGCGACGTGGTAACCGTCGCCGAGCGGCTCAAGTCGGCCGGCTACGCCACCGCGAGCATCGGCAAGTGGCACCTCGGCGGCGACGACTCCAGGCCCGAGCACCATGGCTTCGACGAGAACGTGGGCGGCTACGACCGCGGTCAGCCGCCGAGTTATTTCGCGCCATACAAGATCCCGACGTTGCCGGAGGGCCCCGACGGCGAATACCTCACCGACCGGGAAGCTGCCGAGGCGGCGACCTTCATCGAGGCCAACCGCGAGCGGCCGTTCTTCCTCTATCTGCCCCACTATTGCGTGCACACGCCAATCCAGGCGAAGGCGGATATCAAGGCGAAGTACGAAGCCAAGGACGCTGAGGGGCTCGCGGTGAAGAACGCCGCCTATGCGGCGATGGTCGAGAGCGTGGACGACTGCATGGGGCGCATCCTGGAAACGCTCGATCGGCTGAAGATTCGTGACCGCACGGCGATCGTGTTCACGAGCGACAACGGCGGCCTTTCAAAGATGACCGACAACGCACCCGCACGGGCGGGCAAAGGGACGGCCTACGACGGCGGCGTGCGGGTGCCGCTCATCGTCTCCTGGCCCGGGGTGACGACGCCGGGCACGACTTCCACCACGCCCGCCATCACGCCCGACATCCCGGCCACGATCCTCGACCTTACCGGCGTTGGTGCCGAGCCTGCGCAGCCGCTCGACGGCGTGAGCCTTGCTCCGGTGCTCCGCGGGGCGTCGCTTGAGCGCGACGCGCTCTACTGGCACTATCCGCACTACCACACAGGTGGAGCCACGCCCCACAGCGCGATCCTGGCAGGCGGCTGGCGGCTCGTGCACTTCTATGAAGATGACCACAACGAACTCTACGATCTGGCGGCGGACCCAGGGGAGACGACCGATCTGGCCGCGCAGGAACCGGCCCGGGCCGGCGAACTGAAGTCCAAGCTCGACGCCTGGCTCGCCGCGGTCAACGCCCAGTTTCCGACGCCAAACCCGAATCACGGCGCCGAGCGGTGAGAGCCTGATTCGCGCACCCGCCGTGGCCCTGGCAGCCGTCGTCGTAGTCGCTGGGGATGAGTTCGACCTCGAACCCCAGGCTGCGGAGTTCGGCCATCACAGGCGCGCAGTAGGGGTGCGGCTGCGGTGGTAGCGTCCACGTGTGCATGCCGGGCACGCGCAGCTCTCGCCGTGCGACCCGCGCGAGTTCTCGAAAAGCCCGCTCGTGAAACTCCAGGCCGAACTCATTCCCGTCGTGCATGCCTCCGTCGGCCAGCGGAGCGTAGATCATCAGGAAGTTTGCCGACAGAACCACGTCGAAGGCCCCGTCCTCGAAGGGCAACTCCGGCAACGCACCAGCCACGTATCGGTGTTCGCCGGTCCGCTGCCGAAAGTCAGCGGTAAATCTCTCCAGGGCCCGGTATTTTTCGGCATAGAACCGGTCGATGTCGTCGTACATCAAGACGCCTGGATTCTTGCTGATCTGCTCCCGGCAGGCGTCGATGTCGCGCTTGCCCTGGGCGGCGATGGTGGCAGCGTCGTGGGCATACATCGGGTCGCAGCCGGTGACGTCGAGGTCGAGCGCGAGGGCCTCGGCCACGAAGCTCCCTGGCCCGCTCGCGACGTCCAGGATCTTCCGGCCGCGCAGTTCGTCGAGGTCCAGCGCAAACATCTGGAGATACTCGGCCAGCGTGCGGCCAAAGAATGCGACGCTCCGGAGCTTGAACCTGTCGGGGGGAGAAGGGGGGCTGCTCATGCTCCAAGCCTCCTCGGGGGCGTGCTCATGCCCGCTAGAGTGCCCGAAAAACAGGGCTGCTGGCTAGCCGGCACGGCGCGATTTCGTGACCTATGGTTGGTGCATGTTTGAAAACATGGCCGCGTGGGTGGTGCTGGTGCTGTTCGCGATCGGCCTTTGGCTGACCGGGCATGCCCTCTGGGGCATGGCGGCGGATGCACGGGCGCGAGCAGGCCGCAAATAACGGCGACGCCGCCGAAGGCCAGCCGCTCGTTCATGAGCGAACCTTCGTGGTGCCCCCGACGCGCCGCGGCGGCTGGGTGGCCATGCTTCAGTTTTCGGAGGGGATCGGGCGGATTAGCACCGACGAAGCGGCCCCATCAATGCGATTTTGGCGCGGCGCGGCAGCCGTTTGATCGCCGCCTCGCGTTTGAGGGCATGGGATTTCGTCGGCGCGGGCTCCTGGTGCACGAGCGTCACGGGGAGCCTGCTGCGGGTGTATCGAGAGGCTTTGCCGGCCGTGTGCGTGTGTAGGCGTTTGGGCAGGTCGTTCGTGATCCCGGTGTAGAGGGAGCCGTCGCGGCAGCGGAGGATGTAGACGAGCCAGGGCATTTGCATGGCCATGCCAGCCGCTCACTTCGCGTGGCTGTAGCTGTAGTTGCCGGCGATCACGCGGCGGGCGTCGGCGGAGAGTTCCGGGAAGTGCCGCAGCAGGCCGTCGTGGACGGCGAGGTCGAAAGCGTCGTTGTCGAGCATCCAGTCGAGTTGCAACGCGTCGCTGACACGGCTGGCGAAGACCTGTTCGAGGAGCCGGAGCCGCTCCACGTCGGCGTCGGGGCCGAACTCCTCGCGGAGCTGCACGAGTTCAGCTTCGGGCGAGACTCCCGGCCAGTAGCCGACGGGCTGGCCCGGCCGGCGTGGGCCCGAGTGCACGGCCACGATCGCGCGGCTCATGTCGGCCGGCGAGAGCCCGCAGTAGGTGTCGGGCGGGATGCCGTGCTGCCGTTCGAAGTCGGCGCGCGTGGTCATGGGCAGAGCCTCCGTGGCGGAGCCGGGCTCATGCCCGGTCGATCACGAGCGGATCGTGCGCGTGCACGTCGCCGATTCGCAGGGCGGCCTTGCCGGAGAGCAAATCATCGACGAGCGAGCCGACGAAGTCGGCCCGCCAGCCGGAGGCCAGGAGCGGCGGACGGTCGCCCTCGTGGTAGCCGAGCTTGAAGGCCAAGAGGTCGCGCATGTCGGCGGCCGTGCCCACGAGCGCCGGGGCGATCTTCTGCTTGCGGCAGATGCCGGCGATCGCTGTGGCGAGAAACTGCCCAAGCACCGCGAGCTGCGGCGGCGGGGCCCGGTGCTTCTCGCCGCCGGGCAGATCCTCCTCGGGGCAGGCGAGGCCGCGGGCAATCGCCTCGGAGAGGCCGTTCATGATGTGCCGGAGGTCCGACCGCTGCATGCCGCGGATCGCGCCGATCTGCGCGGGATCGGCGCTGCGGCGCTTGCAGAGCTCCACGATCAGGTCGTCGCGCAGCACGCGCTTGGGCGGCATGTCGCGGGCTTCGGCCACCTGGTCGCGCCAGTGCCAGAGCTCGCGGGCGATCGCCAGCTCGCGCCGTGGCAGGCCGTTGAGCCCCGAGATCCGCCGCCAGCGCTTGCGGGTGAACGACTCCTCCACGTCGTCCTGCCAGGTGGCCATCTCCTCGTGCATCCAGGCGGTGCGGCCCGCCGCGGCGAGCTTGCCCTCGAGCTTGCTCCAAAGCTGCTCGAGATGCCGCACGTCGTCGAGGGCGTAATCGAGCTGGGCCGGGGAGAGGGGCCGCTGCCGCCAGTCGGTGCGCGTCTCGCCCTTGTTCGTCTGCACGTTGAGAAACCGGCGCACGATCGAGGCATACCCGGCGGGAAAGTCGTGGTCGACGAGGCCGGCCGCCACCTGCACGTCGAAGAGCCGCGCGGGCCGGGCCTGGATCGCGTGAAGAATGAAGCCCATCTCCTCGCGGCCTGCATGCACCACCGTCGTCCGCTCGGGCTCCGTGAGCAAGCGCCAGAAGGGGTCGAGCTCGCGAACCTTGAGTGTATCGATCACCGCCAGGATGCCCGGCGCCGCCACCTGGATCAGGCAGAGCTGGCTGCGGTAGGTGTGCTCGGAGACAAACTCCGTGTCGAACGCCACGTGCGGATGGGCGGCGAGGCGGGTCACCAGGTGCGCGAGCTGCGACTCGGTGGTGACGTGGTCGTACATGAAGGGCGTCGGCAGGGCGAAGAGACTAGAAGAACAGGAACGACATGATCGCGAACACCGGAAGCAACACGCCGAAGCTGTAGAGGAGATAGCCGAAGAAGCTCGGCATCCGCACTCCAGACTGCTCGGCGATGGCCTTGACCATGAAGTTGGGGCCATTCCCGATGTAGGTCATCGCTCCCAAGAATACGGCGCCGAGGCTCACGCCGGCCAGTCGGCCCACGTCGACGCCCGCCATCGCGTCGCCGACGGCCGGCAGCGTCTGGGCCGTCTTGAAAAACACCAGGTAGGTGGGGGCGTTGTCGAGCACGGCCGAGAGGGCGCCCGTGGCCCA
>Ga0075471_10001454_pt1 | contig 15507 bp, 9 predicted proteins | sample DEB19_08_DNA_2_FD_74787 | JGI IMG/M metagenome (GOLD analysis project Ga0075471, IMG submission 74787) | Aqueous microbial communities from the Delaware River and Bay under freshwater to marine salinity gradient to study organic matter... | ecosystem: Environmental > Aquatic > Marine > Coastal ... | reverse complement strand
CGTCGGAGGTGAAGACGTCGGCCGGCGCTTTCTGCGCAGACTGCAAGTCGCTGCCGTCGACCCACTTCAGCGACACCGCAAAGTTGCCGACCGACTTCGCGACACCGATGGAGTAGTCGAGGTAGTTTTCGGTCCAGTATTCGCCGCTGCTGTAGCCGCCGTGCAGGGTCAGGCTGAAATCATTGGGCAGCGGCACGGCGCTGTTGAGTTCGAAATAGGAGGCGGCGCTGCCGGTGTTGCCGTAGTCCCAGGCGTAGGAGTATTTCGCCGTCACGGCCTTGTAGGTGAGGCTGCCGTAGGCTTCGGCGAAATCCACTTTGTCGCCATTCGGCTGGTAGGCGTATTGGATGGCGCCGACGTCGAACGACAGGTCGTCGTTGAAGCTGCCGCGGAACCCGGCATAGAGGTCGACCTCGACGTCGGCATCGGTGCCCTTGCCGAAGTCGACGTTGCTGGCCCAAGCGCCCACGTACATTCCCGAGTCGTTCGCCCAATCGAGGCTTGCCTGCAAAGCGGGGTCGCGCGCCGTCTGGGTCAGGCCACGGAAGTCGTAGTCGGAGGTGAGTGTGATGGTCGATGACACTTCGGCTTGTGCCACGGATGCTGCGGCACCGAGAGCGACCACGGCGAGTACGGGGGCGATTTTCATGTGCGATTGTCCTCGAAGAGTTGTACGTCGGCTTTATCTAGAGCAAGGCGCATGCCAGCGCATGAGTCGCCTCGTTCGAGCCGATTGCCCGCATTTTAGACCTAAAACGGCCGCGCGCCTGCACTCTATTGGTGCGGCGTGTCCGTCGGCCGCCGGCCGACGGTGCATCGGCTGCTAAACTGACCGCCGTGCAGACCGCGCTCACGACATCCTCTGCCGACCTTTCGGCCGGCGCGATCGCCTTCGTCGATGTCGAGACCACGGGGGGTCATCCGGCCTGGCACCGCATCACCGAGATCGCCATCGTCGCCATGCGCGACGGGGTGATCGAGTGGGAATGGAGCTCGCTCGTCAACCCGGGAGTGACGATCCCGCCTTCGATCCAGCGGCTCACCGGTATCAGCAATGAAATGGTGCTGGTAGCGCCTTCGTTCGAGACCCTCGCCGATGAAGTTGAAACTCGGCTCGCCGGGCGCCGATTCGTCGCCCACAACGCGCGCTTCGATTACGGGTTCGTGCGAGCCGAGCTGCGCCGCTGTGGTCGGCGATTCAGTGCGCCGCTCACCTGCACGGTGCGTTTGTCGCGCGAGCTCTACCCGGAAGCCGCCAGACACAACCTCGATTCGATCATCGAGCGACATGGGCTCGAGTGCAGCTCGCGTCACCGCGCGCTTCCCGATGCGCAGGTGCTCGCGCAACTTTGGCAGCGGCTACGCGGCACCTGGCCTGCGGAAGCGCTCGATGCCGCCATCGAGCGGGTGGGTCGTCGGCCTTCGCTGCCAGCGCATTTGTCGGCGGATCTGATCGACGACCTGCCCGAGGCCGCGGGGGTGTATCGTTTCTACGGCGAGGGCGATGCGCTCATCTACGTGGGTAAGGCCAAAAATTTACGCGAGCGCGTGCTCGGGCATTTCATGGGTGCCACCCGCGATTCGAAATCGCAGCGCCTCGCGGCGCAGACGCGGCGCATCGAGTGGACCGAGACGGCGGGCGAACTCGGCGCTTTGCTGCTCGAGTCGCGACTCGTGCGCGAGTTGCAGCCGGTCTACAACCGACGCTTGCGGGGCGGCGGCGAGAACTGGACCTGGCTGATTGATGATCTCGGCGGCGCGCCCACGCTGCACGAGCTCGAGGGACCGGTGCCGTCGCAGACGGACGCCTTCGGTCTCTATCGCACCGCAAGACAAGCGAAGACCGCACTCGCGCAGCTCGCGCGCGATCACAAACTTTGTTTGCGCGTGCTCGGGCTCGAGGCGGCGGGGCAGGGTTCCTGTTTCGCTTATCAGGTGGGCCGCTGCGCCGGGGCTTGCGTGGGCGAGGAACCGCTCGCGCGACATGGCTTGCGGGTCAAATTATTGCTGGCGCCGATCAAGCTGCGCAGTTGGCCCCATGCGGGCGCCGTCGCCATCGAGGAGACGAGTGCTTTGGGAATGCGTCACTGGCACGTGGTCGAGGGCTGGCAGTATCTCGGCACCGTCGTGGCCGACGAACACGAAGAAGGCGCGGGCGTCGGCAGTCTTCGTGATGCGCCGAGGTCGGGTTTCGATGCCGACACCTACCGAATTCTTTGTCGTTACCTCAAGCCCAACGCGCGCAATCTGCGGTCATGGCCGAAGCGATGACGCCTCTGCATGCCATGGTGGCGAGCGTGCCGCGTGGCTTCGGCGATTTGCTGGCGCGCGAGCTGCAGGACTTCGGCGCGCTAGACGTCCGCGAGCGCGGTAATACCGTCGCTTTCACCGGGACGCTGGAGGTCGCCTACCGCGCCTGTCTCGAATCGCGGGTGGCGAGTCGCGTGTTGCTCGAAGTGCTGCGCTTCGAAGCGGCTGACGACGCTGCCATCTACGCGGCTTTGCGCGGCATCGACTGGCGACTGCACGTCGATCCGGCGAATACTTTGGCCTGCGAGTGGTCGGGTCGCCATCCGGCGATTGCCAATACGCACTACGGGACCTTGCGCGTCAAAGATGCGATCTGCGATTCGTTGCGCGAGTCCGCAGGGTTGCGGCCCGACATCGCCACCTTCGAGCCCGGCGTACGCGTCCACGCCCATGCGGTAGGCACGCAGGTGACCGTATCGCTCGATCTATCGGGCGAAGGCTTGCATCGCCGCGGTTGGCGTGGCGACACTGGCGAGGCGCCGCTGCGCGAGAACCTCGCAGCAGGAATTCTTTTGCGGGCTGGCTGGCCAGCTTTGGCGGCGGCGGGCGCCTCGTTCCTCGACCCGATGTGCGGCGCGGGGACACTGGTGATCGAGGCGGCGCGAATCGCCGCCGACATCCCGGCCAACCATCGGCGTCGCTACTTCGGTTTCTTGGGTTGGCGGGGTCATGACGCGCCACTGTGGTCGAGGCTCGTCGCGGCGGGCGAGGCGCGAGCGATCGCGGGTCTTGCCGCTTGCGAGCAGCGTGAGCTGCGCCTCATCGGTCGCGATGTCGATCGCACGGTGCTGCGCGAGGCGCGACTCAATGCAGCCCATGCCGGCGTCGCCTCGATCACCGCCTTCGATGCCGGATCGCTCGCCGAAGTCAGCGCCCACGCCGTGCACGGTCTGCTCTGCACCAATCCGCCCTGGGGGCTGCGGCTTGGCGATGCGGCGGCCGCCACCGCGGTCTTTCGCGAACTCGGCCAAGTGTTGCGCGAGCGGTTTACGGGCTGGGAGGCGGCAGTGCTCACGGGCGAGGCCTCTTTGGGTCTTGAACTCGGGTTGCGCGCCCATCGAGTGCATCCGCTCTGGAACGGCGCGCTCGAGTGCCGCCTGCTGCGCATCCGCGTCGGCAGCGAAGCCCTGCGTGATCTGCGACCGAAGCAGGGGACGCAGATCGACCCCGCGCTCGCGAGCAGCCCGGGCGCGCTCATGTTTGCGAATCGGATCCGCAAAAATCTCAAACAACTCGCCGCTTGGCGCAAGCGTGACGAGGTGTCGTGTTTTCGGCTCTATGACGCCGACATGCCGGAGTACGCCTTCGCCATCGACGTCTACGAGTCGGCCACGACGTCGCAGCGCTGGCTCGTGGTGCAGGAATATCAGGCGCCGGCTGCCATCCCCGAGGAAACCGTGCGCAAGCGACGCAGCGAGGCGCTCGCTGGGCTCGTCGAGGCGACGGGCATCCCTGCCGAGCACGTTCACCTGCGCACGCGGCGACGCATCAAGCGCGGCGAGCAGTACACCAAGCGCGACGAGCGTGGCGAATTCCACGTGGTCGCCGAGGGCGGTTTGCGCTTTCGTGTGAACTTTGAGGATTACCTCGATACCGGGCTGTTCCTCGATCATCGCCTGACGCGCGCGCGACTGCGCACCGCGGCCGAGGGCAAAAGGTTTCTCAATGTGTTCGCCTACACCGGTACCGCAACCGTCCATGCGGTAGCGGGCGGCGCACGCGCCAGCACCACGGTGGATCTCTCGTCGACGTATCTCGATTGGGCGCGCGCCAATCTCGAATTGAACGGGCTCGCCGGGCCGCAGCACGAGTTCGTGCGCGCCGACGTGCGCGAGTGGCTCGACGAGGCGGTGCGGCGCGGCGAGCGGTATGGCCTGATCTTTTGCGACCCGCCGACCTTCTCGAACAGCAAGCGCATGGAAGGCGTGTTCGACGTGCAGCGCGATCACGTCACGCTACTCGAGGCTTGCATGGCCTTGCTCGAGCGGGATGGACTGCTGATTTTTTCGACCAATGCGCAGCGCTTCCGTCTCGACCCCGCGTTGTCGTCCCGGTATCGCGTGACCGAGGTGACGAAGGCCACCGTGCCACCGGATTTTTCGCGGAACACCAGCATCCACAGTTGTTTTGAGCTGCGTTGAGGTATTCTGGCCTCACCATGGTCGCGGGGGTAACCATGGTGGCGGTGGTCACCCAGAGGTGCGTATCGTGTCTTTACCCATGTCCCCCCGAATTCTTCGATCTGCGGCCATAGCCGCCCTCGCACTCGCGTCTCTCACCGTCGTCGGCTGCTCGCGTGGCGGCAACGCGCCACCGCCCGCAGCCTCGTCCCTCACCGTGACTTTGGTGGTTGCCGAGCGGCGCTCCATCGAACGTGAAATCGTCGCCTCGGGTTCGGTCGCCGCGTGGCAAGAGATGTCTTTGGGCGTCGAGCTCGCCGGCATTCGCGTGGCCAACGTGCTCGTCGAGCCGGGCGATCGGGTGAGCGCGGGTCAGCCCCTCGTCGAGCTCGATCGGCGCACGCTCGACGTGCAGGCGCGACAGGCCGATGCCAGTCTCGCGCAGGCGGCGGCCAACGCCGAGCTCGCCGTGTCCCAAGAAAACCGTGGCAAAAGCCTGCTCGAGCGTAATCTCATCTCGACCAATGATTTCGAAGTGCTGCGCGCCAACCGTGCGCGGGCCGAAGCCCAGCGGACGGCTGCCGAGGCCGAGCGCGACGCTGCGCGTCTGCGGCTCGGCTTTGCCACCTTGCGTGCCCCCGATGCCGGGATCATCTCGGCCCGCAACGTGCAGCCCGGGCAGGTCGTCGCCGGCGGCGAGTTGCTGCGGCTCATTCGACGCGGTCGCCTCGAATGGCGGGCCCAGGTGGCCGAGAACGACCTGCCACGCATCAAGACCGGTGCCACGGTCGATCTACGCGGGCCGGGCGGTGAGGCGGTGCAAGGCGTGATCCGCGCGGTCTCGCCCGCGCTCGACCCGCAAACGCGTACCGCGCTCGTGTACGCCGATCTCAAGCAACCCGGCGCACTGCGGGCCGGCATGTTCGCCGAGGGCAGACTGCGTGTCGGCCAAGCGGAGGTGACCGTTGTGCCCCGTCAGTCGGTCGTATTTCGCGACGGCTATCCCTATGTCTTCGTGATGGGCGAGGGCAGCAAGGTCGTGCAGCGACGCATCAGCTCGGGTCCGCCGCAGGGCGATTTCATTGAAGTCCTCTCCGGTGTCAAGGCGGGAGAGCGCGTGGTCGCCCGCGGCGCCGGATTTTTGAGCGACAGCGACATCGTCAAGGTCGTGGGCGGCAACGCCTCATGAACTCGCTGCGATGAATCTGTCGCGCTGGGGCATCAAGTACCCGCTGCCCTCGGTTCTGTTGTTCGTCGTGTTGGTACTCGCGGGCCTTTGGGGCTGGCGGCTGCTGCCGATCTCGCAGCTGCCCGACATCGCGCTGCCGACCATCCGCATCACCGTCAATTACTCTGGCGCTCCGCCGGCCACCATGGAGACGGACGTCACGCGCAAGATCGAAGATGCCATTGCTTCAATCCCCGGCATCGATCGAATCAACTCCTCGATCAGCGAGGGTACGACGGTCACCAACATCGAGTTCGAGCTCGGTCGCGATCTCGATCGCGCGCTCGATGAAGTCAAAGATGCGGTGGCTCGCGTGCGGCGCGACCTGCCGCAGGACATGGACGAGCCCGTCATCCAGCGTATTTCTTTGGTCGGTGGCACTTTGATGGCCTACGCCGTCGAGTCCGATCGGCTCGCGCCCGACGAGTTGTCGTGGTTCGTCGACGACAAGGTGGCCAAGGCGATATACGGCGTGGCGGGCGTCGGTTCGGTCACGCGCATCGGCGGCGTCGATCGCGAGGTCCGTGTCGATCTGCGTCCGGAGGCGCTGCAGGCGTTAGGGGTGACGGCGGGCTCGGTCTCGGGGCAGCTTGCTCGTTTGCAGGTCGAACGTCCGGGCGGACGCACCGAGGCGGGCGGTGCTGAGCAGTCGGTGCGCACGGTAGCGATCGTGCGCAATGCGCAAGACCTCGCCGATTATCCGATCTACTTGCCCGACGGTCGCACCGTGCGGCTCTCGGCCATCGCCACCGTCACCGACGGCGCCGCCGAGCCGCGCGCGGCGGCGATGCTCGACGAAAAGCACGTGGTCGGGTTCTCGACGCGTCGCACCGCGGGATCGAGCGAGGTGGCGGTCGGCGAGGGCATACGCAAACGTATCGCTCAGTTGCAGAACGAGCATCCCGAAGTTCGTTTCACCGAGGTGCAGGCGACCGTCGAAACGGCAAAGAATTCCTACGATGCCTCGATGGTGATGCTGCTCGAGGGTGCGCTGCTCGCCGTGATCGTCGTCTGGTTTTTCCTGCGCGAGTGGCGCGCCACCCTGATCTCGGCGCTCGCCTTGCCGCTTTCGGTCATTCCGACCTTCGGCGTCATGCATTTCTTCGGCTTTTCCTTGAACCTGCTCACCTTGCTCGCACTCGCGGTGGTGATCGGGGTGCTGGTCGATGACGCGATCGTCGAAGTCGAGAACGTGGCGCGGCACCGCGCCATGGGCAAACCGCCCATGGAAGCGGCCATCGATGCGGCCGACGAGATCGGCATCGCGGTGATCGCCACTTCCGTGACGCTGGCTGCGGTGTTCATTCCGGTGGCATTCATGCCCGGGGTCACCGGCAAGTTCTTCCGCGAGTTCGGCTGGACCGCCGCTGCGGCCGTGCTGTTCTCGCTGCTCGTCGCGCGCTTGCTCACGCCGATGCTCGCCGGCTATTTCATGCGCGGCGAGCCCAAGGGCGCCACCGATTCACCCTTGATGCAGCGTTACCTGCGCTGGGTGGAGTTTGCCATCCATCACCGGGCGCGCGTGCTCGCGCTCGCGATGGCGACCTTCGTCGGTTCGCTGGCATTGATTCCGCTCATCCCCAAAACCTTCGTGCCGACCACCGATACCTCGCGTGCTCAGTTGCAGGTCGAGCTGCCGCCGGGCGCGCGCCTCGATGATTCGCTCGCCGTGGCCGCCGAGGTGCGAGCACGGGTGCGAGCAAAAGTGCCGGACGTGGTGCGCATCTTTACCACCGTTGGTGGCGAGAGCGGCGACACCATGAGCGCGGGCATCAGCTTCCCCGAGGTGCGGCGTCTCAGCATGACGCTGCAGTTCGCCGAAGACCGCACGCGCACGAGTTCCGAGATCGAAGACTCGGTCCGCAAGTCGCTCGCCGACCTGCCTGGCGTTCGAGTGGGTTTTGCCGCCGGCGGTCCGGGCGATCGGCTGACGCTCGCCATCGGCGGTCGCGATTCCGAGCAGCTCGCCGTGGCCTCGCGCGAGATCGCCGCGGCGATGCGCACCGTTCCCGGCATCGGCTCGGTGACCACCACCGCCGCCTTGTTGCGCCCCGAAATCATCATCCGACCCGACCCCGCGCGAGCCGCCGATCTCGGTGTCTCGACGATCGACATTGCCGATGCGGCCCGCATCGCCACGAGTGGCGACATCCGCCAGCGGCTCGCCAAGCTGAACTTGGCCGAGCGTCAGGTGCCGATCCGCGTGCAGCTCGCCGGGTCATCGCTCACCGACCCCGCCGTGCTGCAGCAGCTACGCGTGCCCGGCAAGGGTGGCCCGGTGCCGCTCTCGGCCGTAGCCGACATCACCGAGGGCAGTGGCCCTGCGCGCATCGATCGCCTGAATCGCGAGCGCACGGTCACGGTCTCCGCAGAGCTCAACGGTTTGCCGCTCGGCGACGTGATGTCCAAGGTCAGCGCTATGCCCGCCATGCAGAATCTGCCCCCCGGCGTGCGCATCCTGCCGGCGGGCGATTCCGAAGCCTTCGTCGAGCTCTTCGTCGGTTTCATCCTCGCGTTGCTTGCCGGGATCGTCTCGGTTTATCTGGTGCTGGTGTTGCTGTTTCATAGTGGGACTCAGCCGATCGTCATCCTCGCGGCCGTGCCGCTGTGCGGTGGCGGGGCTTTCGGTCTTTTGTTGCTCACCGGCACCGCGCTCTCGCTGCCATCCTTGATCGGACTGTTGCTGCTCAATGGCATCGCCGTCAAAAATTCCATCCTGATCGTCGATTACGCAATCCTTGGCGAGCAGGCCGGGATGTCACGCGACGAGGCTTTGATCGACGCCTGCCGCAAGCGCGCGCGGCCGGTGATCATGACCACGCTCGCCATGGGCGCCGGCATGTTGCCGATCGCCTTGGGTCTCGGAGCGGACGGTAATTTCCGCACGCCACTCGGGGTGTCGGTGATCGGTGGGCTGATCACCTCGACGCTGCTCTCGCTCGTGGTCGTACCCGCCGCGTACTCGGTGGTCGCCGAGATCACCGAGCAACGATTGCGGCCGATGCTGCGCCGCTTTCTGCATCACTGAGCGCTCGCCTGCGTCAACGCCAGCGTCTGCGCTACAGCAGATCTCGCAGGCGGTACCACAGCATCGCCAACACCAGCGCCGGTCGGCGCAGGGCGTCGCCGCCGGGAAAGTCGCGGTGTCGAATACGCCCAAAGATATCGAAGCGCTCGGATTGCCCGCTGATGGCCTCGGCGAGCAGCTTGCCGGCGATGCCGGTGAGGGCGATTCCGTGGCCGCTGAAGCCCTGCACGAAATAGACGTCGCGCTCTAGCGTACCGAAGTGCGGCGCACGATTGAGCGTGATGTCGACGAGTCCGCCCCAGGCATAGTCCACGTCCGCGTCGGCGAGTTGCGGAAAAACTTTGAGCATGCGCGCACGGGTCGCGCGTCGCGTGCCGAGTGGGTCGACGCCGGAGTAGCTCACTCGCCCACCAAAGAGCAGGCGGTGATCCGCCGAGCGTCGAAAGTAGTCGATCACCCAGTTGACGTCGGTGACCGCCGCATTGTTGCGGATGAGTGCCGCAGCGCGTTCGGCGCCGAGCACTTGCGTCGCGACGATGTAGGTACCGACACCGATGATTTTTCGGGCGAGCGCTGGCGCCGTCGGCCCAAGCCAGGCATTGCCGCAGAGCGCAAGCTGGCGACAGCGAATCTCGCCCGCGGCGGTGCGGACGTGCAGGTGCGCCGTGGATGAGCGGGTGTAACCGAGCACCCGCGAGTGCTCGAATACATTGACGCCGAGGCGCTCGGCCGCGGCGGCGAGGCCCTGCGTGTATTTGAGCGGATGCAGATGTCCACAGAGGGGATCGAAAGTACCGGCGATGTAGCGGTCCGAGTCGATCAGAGTGCGCACTTCGTCGCGCTCGACCATGCGCACCGAGCGATAGTCGTAGCGGCGCTCGAGCATGGCCACTTCTTCGCGCAGTTCGCGCTCCTGTCGCGGCTTGAGGGCGACGTGCATCTGGCCGGCGACGTAATCGCAGTCGATCGCGTATTTTTGAATGAGCTCACGCTGCAGGGCGAGCGCCTCGACGCTCATGTCCCAGATCCGGCGGGCATCGTCGGCACCCACCAAAGATTCGAGCTTGCTTTGCCCGCAGGCGACGCCGGTGATGGCCTGTGCACCACTGCGTCCCGAAGCGCCCCAGCCGATGACCTCGGCCTCGAGCAGCGCGACGCGGTAGCCCCGCTCGGCCAGATGCAGTGCGGTCGAGCAGCCGGCGATGCCACCGCCGACCACGCAGACGTCGACCTCGAGGTGACCTGTGAGGGTGGGGCGTGGCGGTCTCGCCGCGGCGTCGGCAGCCGCGCTGGCGGCGTACCAGGAGTCCACGTGCGCGCTCATGCGCTCAAATCGCGCCGAGGTACCACTGCATCTCGAGCGGCGTGACGTAGGAGTTGAAGTCGTCGAGTTCGGCCTGCTTGACCGTGGCGTAGTGGTCGCGGAACGGTCGGCCGAGATAGCTCGCGGCGAAGTCGCTACGACGGAAGCGCTCGATCGCGCTCGCCCAGTGCGCAGGCAGCGTCTCGCCGGACTCGCGATACGCATTACCGCGCACCGGCGCGATCGGCTCGAGACCTTCCGCGATACCGTGGTGGATGCTGGCCAGCACCCAGGCGACGACCAGATACGGGTTCGCATCTGCGCCCGCGAGGCGATGCTCGATGCGCCGATTGCGATCGTCGCTGACCGGCAAGCGTAGCGCCGAGCCGCGATTGTTCACCGACCACGAGGGGATCATCGGCACGTAGGCCTCGGGTCGAAAGCGTCGATAGGAGTTCGGTCCGGGCGCGCAGATCGCAACGCTGTCGGCCATGGTGCGCAGCAGGCCGCCGAGCGCATGGCGCAGCGCGCTGCTCTCGACGCCATGGTGCGTTGCCTCTTCGCCGGCGGCCGCCGGGTCCGGACAGGCGAAGAGGTTCGAGCCCGCCGCATCGAGCAGGCTCACGTGCACGTGCAGACCCGAGCCCGCCATGTCGCGGTAGGGCTTGGGCAGAAAGGTCGCATCCCAGCCTTGCTCGCGGGCGACGCTGCGTACCACGCGCTTGAAGCGCAGCGCTTCGTCGCAGGCTTGCAGGGCGTCGGCGCGGTGCGCGAGGTTGACCTCGAACTGGCCGGGACCGTACTCGGCGAGGGCGCTCGTGGCGGGTAGACCTTGGGCCCGTGCCACTTCGTCGATACGCGACAAAACTCTCGAATATTCATCGAGATCAGTCATTGAGTTGATTTGTGTTCGAAACTCGCGCCGACCCGTGATCGGCAGCGGTGGTGGCTGCGGGTGGCCCTCGGTCGTCCGCGCGCGATCGACGAAATAGAACTCGTATTCGATCGCCACCACGGGCGTGAGATTGAGCCGATGAAACTTGTCCATCACCCGCGCCAGCACATTGCGCGGGTCGGCGAAGAACGGCCGCCCATCGTGCTCGTACATCGAGACCTGTAGCTGTGCGACGTCGCCGCTTTGCCAAGGCACCGGCACCAGGCTGCCGGGCAGCGGCTTGCAGGGGCGATCGGCATCGCCCTCGTCGAAACCGAGGCCCGTCGCCTGAATGGTGCCTCCGAGCACATCGAGAGCGAACATCGAACCGGGCAGCAGCATCCCCTCGGCGTAAAGACGTTCTAGCGCCTCGCGCTCGATGCGTTTGCCGCGCTCGACCGTGTTGAGATCGTTCAGGAAGACGTCGACGTGACGCGTCTGCGGGTAGCGTTCGAGGAAGCGCTCGAGTTCCAGAAAAGCCGTCATGATGCCCCGCGGGAAAAACGCAGCATAAGCGCTAGGGCCTCTGTGCGGCAATATATCTCGAGAGTATAGATCCAATAAAAACAATAAGTTAGTGCAACAATCTCAACGGCTGGACGGGTATACAGGGCCCGGCTGTGCTCTAATGATCGCGGCCTCGGCTCTTGTCCGAACGCCGCCTCCCTTATGTCCGCGCGCCCAGTCATTGGTATTCCCGCCGATCGTCGCATGGTCGGACCGCACCCCTTCCACATGGTCGGGGAGAAATACGCGCATGCCGTCGCGCGCGCGGCGGGCGGCTTGCCACTGTTGATCCCCGTTCTGCCCGAGCCGCTCGAAGTCGACGAATTGCTCGCGGGTTTGGATGGTCTGCTGTTCCCGGGCAGTCCCTCGAACGTCGAGCCGCATCACTATGAAGAGGGGCCAAGCGAGCCCGGCACCTTGCACGACCCCGAGCGCGATGCGACCACGCTGCCGCTGATTCGCAGCGCGATTTCGGCGGGCGTGCCCGTCCTCGGAATCTGTCGCGGTTTCCAGGAAATGAACGTGGCCATGGGCGGCAAGCTGTGGCAACGCGTCCACGAGGTGCCGGGGTTGCGTGATCACCGCGAGGACAAGTCGGCGCCGCTCGATGTGCAGTACGGACCCGCGCACGAGGTGCTGCTCGAGCCTGGTCGCTTGCGCGAGTGGGCGGGTGGGGCGGAGCGCATCGCCGTGAACTCCTTGCATGGCCAAGGGGTCAAGCAACTCGCGCCTCCGCTGCGCATCGAGGCGCGCGCGATCGATGGCCTCATCGAAGCGTTCTCGCTGCCCGACGCCAAGGCCTTCACCTACGCGGTGCAGTGGCATCCGGAGTGGCGGGTGATGGCCAATGATTTTTCGGTGGCGATGTTCGCCGCTTTCGGCGAGGCCGCGAGTGTTCGCGCCCGCCAGAGGTTCGTGTCATGACAGATCAGATTTCGCAGTTTTTTCGCGAGCACAACATTCAAGAGGTCGAGGCGATCGTTCCGGACATGGCGGGGATCGCCCGCGGCAAAGTGATGCCCGCGCAAAAGTTTCAGGTCGATCAGGGCATGCGTTTGCCCGAGAGCATCTTTCTGCAGACGGTGACCGGCGATTACCCCGAAGAAACGGCCGCGGCGATGAGCCCGGCCGAGATCGACATCATCCTCAAGCCTGACCCGCGCACCATCCGTCGCGTACCGTGGACGCCCGAGCCCACGGCACAGGTGATCCACGATTGCTTCTACGCCGACGGACGGCGCGTGAAGATGGCGCCGCGCGAGGTGTTGCGTCACGTGCTCGATCTCTACGCGCAAAAAGGCTGGGAGCCCGTGGTCGCCCCCGAGCTCGAGTTCTATCTCGTCGAGCCGAACATCGACGCCGATTACCCGCTGAAGCCGCCCATCGGACGTTCGGGTCGTGCCGAGCCCGGACGGCAGTCCTACAGCATCGCGGCGGTCAATGAATTCGACCCGCTGTTCGATGACGTCTATCAGTTCTGCGAGGATCAGGACATCGCCATCGACACGCTCATCCACGAGGATGGTCCGGCGCAGATGGAGATCAACCTGCTGCACGGCAACGCGCTCGATCTGGCCGATCAGGCCTTCATGTTCAAGCGCACGGCGCGCGAGGCCGCGCTGCGTCACAAGATGTATGCGACCTTCATGGCGAAGCCCCATGCCAAGGAGCCGGGCAGTGCGATGCACGTCCACCAGAGCATCGTCGATCGCAAGACCGGCAAGAACGTGTTCTCGAATTCGGACGGCACGCCGACGCAGTTGTTCTTCTCTCACATCGCTGGTCTGCAGCGTTACTTGCCGGCGGCCATGGCGCTGCTCGCGCCGAACGTCAATTCCTATCGGCGGATCACGCGCTTTCAGGTCGCGCCCATCAACGTGCAGTGGGGCTACGACAATCGTACGGCGGGTTTGCGCATCCCCGGGTCGGACCCGCAGTCGCGGCGCGTCGAAAATCGCCTCTCGGGCGCCGATGCGAACCCGTATCTCGCGAGCGCCGCCTCGCTCGCCTGCGGTTACCTCGGCATGGTGCAGGGCTTGTCGCCGACCGAGCCGATCACCGGCAGCGCCCACGATTTGCCGTTCTCCTTGCCGCGCAGCCTCGACGAAGCCATTCGCCTGCTGCGCGAGTGCGATCCCTTGATCGAGATTCTCGGCGAGAGTTTTGTCTCGGCCTTCACGCTCGTGAAGGAAGCCGAATACGAAGTCTTCCTGCAGGTGATCAGTTCTTGGGAGCGCGAGCATCTGCTGCTCAACGTCTGAGCTGACCGCCGGCCCGCGCGATTAACCCGCCCGAACGATTAAGATGCAGTGATGACCGCATCCTCCAAGTCGCGCAGCACCCGCGAGTGGCAGGCGCTCGACGCCGCGCACTACCTGCATCCCTTCACCGACACGCGCGCTCTCGCGGCGCGCGGCACGCGCGTGATCACGCGGGCGGAAGGGATTTATCTCTACGATAGCGAGGGCAACCGCATTCTCGATGGCATGTCGGGTTTGTGGTGCGTCGCGCTCGGTTACGGGCGCTCCGAACTTGCCGAGGCGGCGTATCGGCAGATGCAGCAACTGCCCTACTACAACAGCTTTTTTCAGTGTGCGAATCCGCCGGCGATCGAGCTCGCCGCCCGACTCGCCGAGCTCTCGCCGCCGCAATTCAAGCATGTCTTCTTCACGGGCTCGGGCAGCGAGTCGAACGATACCTTCGTGCGTCTCGCCCGCCGCTATTGGGCGCTGCGTGGCGAGCCCGAGCGCACGGTGATCATCAGTCGCTGGAACGGTTACCACGGCAGCACCATGGCAGGCGCCTCGCTCGGTGGCATGAAGGCCATGCATGCGCAGGGCGGGCTGCCGATTCCGGACGTCGTGCACATCGGCCAGCCCTACTGGTTCGAGTGCGGCGGCGATCTGGACCCCGCGGAGTTTGGTTTGCGCGTCGCGCGCGAGCTCGAGGCCAAGATTCTCGAGATCGGACCGCAGCGTGTCGCCGCCTTCATCGGCGAGCCGGTGCAGGGGGCGGGCGGAGTGATCATCCCCCCCGAAACCTACTGGCCCGAGGTGCAGCGCATCATCGACAAGTACGGCATCTTGTTCGCCTCGGATGAGGTGATCTGCGGCTTCGGGCGCACGGGTCGTTGGTTCGGCTGCGAGTATTACGGCACGCGCCCCGATTTCATGACGCTCGCCAAGGCGATCACCTCGGGCTATCAGCCCTTGGGCGCACTGATGGTGAGCGATCGCGTGGCCGAGGTCTTCATCGAGACGGGCGGCGAGTTCGCGCACGGCTACACCTACTCAGGCCACCCGGTGGCAGCGGCCGTGGCGCTCGCCAACCTCGACATCCTGCAGCGCGAGGGGGTGATCGAGCGCGTCCGTGAGGATCTCGCCCCGTACTGGGCCGCGCGTTGGCGTGAGCTGGCCGCGCATCCGCTCGTCGGCGAGGCGCGAACTTTGGGCCTTTTTGGTGCACTCGAGCTCGTCCCGGCAAAACCCTCGCGCCGATTTTTCAAGGAGCGGGGTACGGTCGGCACCCGCGGTCGCGATCTCGCGATCCGTAACGGGCTCGTCATGCGAGCGGTTTGGGATACCTTGATCGTGGCGCCACCGCTCGTCATCACGCGCAGCGAGATCGACGAACTCATCGCCAAGGCGGCGCTGACGCTCGATCAACTGCACGCCGGCCTCACGCAAGACGGCTGGCTGCCCGGCTGAGGCGCGACAGGCTTTCCCGGGCCCGAGGGCTGCGCTATAAAAGCGACTTCGTCGCCGCAGATCGCGGCTTTTCTCCGGAGTCCGCTCGACCATGAAAAACGCTGCCCGTTCGGTCTTCGCCGCGGTGTCGGCGGCCGTCCTGCTCGCCGCTTGTGCCGGCAAGAAGGACGAAGCCGCAGAGTCCAAGGTGCTCAACGTCTACAACTGGTCCGATTACATCGATGAATCGGTGATCGCCGATTTCGAGAAGGAAACCGGCATCGACGTGACCTATGACGTGTTCGACTCGAACGAGGTGCTCGAGACCAAGCTGCTCGCGGGCAACACGGGCTACGACATCGTCGTGCCCTCGGCTAGCTTTCTCGAGCGG
>Ga0075471_10001453_pt1 | contig 15536 bp, 13 predicted proteins | sample DEB19_08_DNA_2_FD_74787 | JGI IMG/M metagenome (GOLD analysis project Ga0075471, IMG submission 74787) | Aqueous microbial communities from the Delaware River and Bay under freshwater to marine salinity gradient to study organic matter... | ecosystem: Environmental > Aquatic > Marine > Coastal ... | reverse complement strand
CACGCCACGGTAGAGAGGCGGGCGCGTGCACACAAGCGGGACGGGACCGTCAACCATAGACGGGTCATGACGCGACGCGGGAGGATCGCCTCGCTCGCCGCGCGCTCTCCTTCCCGACCGGGTGCACGAGCGGTCCCGAGGCGCCGGTTGCGAGCGTCGGCCCGGGCGGCTTAGAAACCGTTCGTCCGCATTCCGACGGAGGTCGACATGTCCGACGCAAGCGAATCCGCGCCCGGCGGGCGCCCCTCCCATCGCCCGACCGCGGCCGCCCCGGCGGCCACGACGGCGGGCCAGGCCGGCATCGCGGGATGGCCCGTGCTCCACCTCTTCCAGCGGATCGACCGCGCCCGCTGGCGAAGCCTGCCGCCCGCCGAGCGCGCGGCGGCGATCGAGGAGGCGAAGTCCTTCCTCGCGGGCCTCCAGGCGGAGGAGGGCCTGCAGACGATCGCGAGCGGCGTGATCGGCAAGGCCGACTTCTCGCTGCTCGCCGTGCACGCCGACCTCGCCCGGCTGCAGCGGCTCGGCCAGGAGCTCGCGGCGACGGCCTTCGGCTCCTGCCTCGTGACCGTCGATTCGTTTCTCTCGATCTCCGAGAAGAGCGAGTACATCTCGACGACCGGCGACCAGGCGAAGAAGCTCATCGACGAGGACGGGCTCTCGCCGGAGTCGCCCGACTTCGCTCGCCAGCTCGGCGGGTTCGACCGCCGCATGGCGGCCTACGCGGAGTCGCGCGTCCACCCGCGGCTTCCCGGGGAAGAGTTCCAGGTCGTCTGCTTCTACCCGATGAGCAAGTCGCGAGGCGAGGTGAACAACTGGTACCGGCTCCCGTTCAACGAGCGGAAGCGGCTCATGGCCTCGCACGCCGACGCGGGGCGCCGCTACGCCGACCGCGTGACCCAGCTCGTCACGAGCTCGACGGGCCTCGACGACTGGGAGTGGGGCGTGACGCTGTTCGCGCGCGAGCCGAAGTCGATCCGCGACATCGTCTACGAGATGCGGTACGACGAGGGCAGCGCGCTCTACGGCCTCTTCGGCCCGTTCTACGTGAGCGTCCGCTTCGCTCCCGCGGACGTCGCCCAGGCCCTGCGCCTTTGAACCGCGCGGCGTGAAGCACGTCAGGCTCTACACCGACGGCTCCTGCCACGGGAACCCCGGCCCGGGCGGCTGGGGCGCGATCCTCCAGTGGGAAGGCAGCGAGCGCGAGATCTCCGGCGCCGAGCCCGCGACGACGAACAACCGCATGGAGCTGCGCGCGGTCATCGAGGGCCTGCGCGCGCTGCGCGAGCCCTGCGAGGTCGAGGTGTGGACCGACTCCCGCTACGTGGTCGACGGGATGAAGCTCTGGCTCGCGAACTGGAAGCGCAAGGACTGGCGGACGGCCGACCGCAAGCCGGTGAAGAACGCCGAGCTCTGGCGCGAGCTCGACGACGAGGCGGCGCGGCACCGGGCGCGCTGGCACTGGGTGCGCGGCCACGACGGCCACCCGGAGAACGAGCGCGCCGATCGGCTCGCGAACGCGGCGATCGCGACGCTCGGCGAGCGCTGAGTCGTCGCTCCGGGCGAGGTTCCGCCGCGCGGGTCGCGGGGGCCGTCGGCTCAGGGAGCGACGAGCGAGAGCCCGAAGAAGACCTGCACGAGCGCCAGCAGCAGCGCCGCGAGGCCGAGCATCGGGTGGAGCAGCCGGGCCCGCTCGTCCCGCGCGACGGCGCGCGAGAGGAGGGCGCCCGTGCCGAGCAGGATCGCGATCGCCAACCCCAGCCAGAAGTGCGGCCCGCCGGCGACCTCGAGGTCGGGTCGCCAGAGCCGGACCGAGGCGATCCCGAACAGGGTGTTCGCGATCGTGACGCCCGCGGCCCAGGGCGCGAGTCGCGCGTGACGGGGCCGGAGCACCGCGCCGCCTCGCTCGCGCGAGCGCACCCCGAGCGACGCGGCCGCGGCGAGCAGCACGAGGGCCGCGAGCGACACGGTCGGGTGCGCGAGGGCGAGCAGGCGGGGCAGTCGGTCGGGCACGGCGGTCTTGTCGTCCACGCGGGCGGCCCGGGCAAGTCCGGTCCCGACCCCGTCCCGATCCGGCGGCGGTTTGCTCGCGCCGCCGCGGGCCGATACTCGACCTCGTCGCGCTCTTCCGCGCGACGGTCACCGAACCCCGAGGAGAGAGATCCGATGCTTCACGTCGTCGCCACCCTGCCGATCCGCCCCGACAAGGCCGCCGAGTTCGAGTCGGTCTTCGCGTCGCTCGCCGCGAAGGTCCGCGCCGAGGAGAAGGGCTGCCTCCGCTACGACCTCTGCCGTTCGGTGGAGTCGCCGGGCACCTACGTCGTCGTCGAGACCTACGCGGACCAGGACGCGCTCAAGGTGCATTCCTCGACGCCGTACTTCCTCGAGTTCTTCGGCAGGATGCAGGAATTCGCGGCGGGGCCGCCGAAGATCGAGATGCTCCACGGCGCCCACTGACGGACGCCGCCGCCCGACGGCCCCGGTGCGCGCGGGGTCGTCGGAGAACATCGCGCCTCAGCCGCCCTCGCCCGCGATGCGCTCGGCGTGGACGTCCGGCGTCGCCCCCGAGGCCTCGTGCTCGGCGGTCCAGAGCTTCTCCCGGCCGAGCCGGAGCGCGCCCTCGCGATCCTTCGCGTCGACGACGACGCTGCCGAGCGTCGCCTCCGCGTCGCCCGGGCCGACAGCCTTCACCGTGACGCGGTAGCGCTTCTTCTTCGCGATCATGCCGGGCTCCTACCAGCCGGCTCGTCGCGCGGAAAGACGCGCGACGCGTCCTCCGGCCGACGCGCTCAGGGCGTCGGCCGGCGCGGCCGCCCGACGGCCTTCGCGACCTCGAGCACGAGGAGAGGCAGGAGCGCGAGGGCGAGCCATCCGCCCGCCTCGGAGGGGCTGGTCGCGTAGGTTCCGAACACGCGACGCAGCCCGGGAACCTGGTGGATCGCGAGCTGGACGGCGAGGCTGACCGCGACGATCCCGACGAGTCTCAGGTCGGCGAGGAGGCCCGGCAGGGAGAGGGGACGCCGGCTCTCCCGCATTCCGAGCGCCACCAGCATCTGGCAGACGACGAGGATCGCGAAGGCCGCCGAGCGGGCGTGGTCGATCCCGTCTCCGCGGAGGAGCTCCCAGGCGAAGCCCGCGAGCGTGCAGGCGGCGACGGCCGCGCCGACGAGTGCGACGCGCCGGAGGAAGGAGGCGTCCATCATCGACGAGTCGTGGTGGCGCGGCGGGCGCAGCAGCACGTCGGGGTCGACCGGGCCGGTCGCGAGCACGAGCGCCGGCAGGCCGTCGGTCACGAGGTTGATCCAGAGCATGTGGATCGGCAGGAGCGGCAGCGGCCAGCCCACCAGCACGGCCACCAGCACGACCGCGAGCTCGGCGACGTTGCCCGAAATCAGGAAGGCGAGTGCGCGGGAGATCGCGTCCCAGATTCCGCGCCCTTCCTCGACCGCGGCGACGATGGTCGAGAAGTCGTCGTCCGCGATCACCATGTCGGCGGCCTCCTTCGCGACCTCCGTGCCCGTGCGTCCCATCGCGATCCCGATCGACGCCTCCTCGAGAGCCGGGGCGTCGTTCACGCCGTCGCCGGTCATCGCGACGACCGCACCGCTGCGCTTCCACGCCCGCACGATCCGCAGCTTGTGCTCCGGCGTCACGCGGGCGTGGACGGCGATGCGGCGGATGCGCCCCGCCAGCTCGTCGTCGGACATCGCGTCGATCGCGGCGCCGACGACCGTCTCGTCGCCGGGATCGCGGATGCCGAGCTCGTCGGCGATCGCGCGGGCCGTGGCCGGGTGGTCGCCGGTGATCATGACCACCCGGATCCCGGCCCGGCGGCATCGCGCGACCGCGTCGCGGGCCTCGGGCCGCGGCGGGTCCTGCAGGCCGACCAGGCCCAGCAGGACGAGGTCGCGCTCGACGTCGCCCGCGTCGACGGCGGCGTCCCCGCTCCACGCGCGCTCCGCGATCGCGATCGTGCGGAACGCCTCGTCGCCCAGCAGCAGCGCCGCCTCCTCCATCCGCGCGCGCGCGGCGGCGTCCAGCGGGACGACGCCGCGGGAGGTCCGGGCCGCGGTGCAGAGGCCGAGCAGGGACTCCGGCGCGCCCTTCACGAACGCGCGCCCGCCCCCGGGCCCCCGGCGCACCGTCGCCATGCGCTTGCGGTCGGCGTCGAAAGGGAACGACGCGAGCCTCGGCAGGTCCCGCTCCACGTCCGAGCGCTCGACGCCACAGGCTCGTGCGAGTCGCAGCAGTGCGATCTCGGTCGGGTCGCCCGTGCCCGGAGCACCCTCCTCGCCCAGCTCGGCGTCGCTGCACGCGGCCGCGGCCCGGGCGAGCCCGCAGAGGCCGGCATCGCGCGACGCGTCCACGTCCTCGTCCGCCCGCAGGATGCCGAGCCTCTTCGAGCCGGGGGCGCTCGCGACGTGGAAGACGGCGTCGGGGAGCACGACGCGTCGGGGCGACATCTCCCCCGCGGTGAGCGTGCCCGTCTTGTCGGTGCAGACGACCTCGGCCGAGCCGAGCGTCTCCACCGCCGGCAGTCGGCGCACCAGCGCGCGCCGCGTCGCCATGCGCGAGACCCCGAGCGCGAGCGCGACCGTCACGACGGCCGGAAGCCCCTCGGGGATCGCCGCGACGGCGAGGCTCACCGCGGCGAGGAAGAGGTCCTGCACGGGCATCCCCCGCAGCAGGCCGGCCGCGAAGACGAGTGCGACGATCCCGAGCGACGCCCAGAGCAGCCGCCGGGCGATCCCGTCGAGCTGGACCGCGAGCGGCGTCTCTCCGGCCGAGGCCGTCGCGACGAGCTCCGCGATCCGGCCCATCTCGGTGTCCGGCCCGGTCGCGAAGACGATCGCGCGGCCGCTGCCCGCGACGACGTGGGTCCCGAGCAGCACGCAGTTCGAGCGATCGGCGACCGCGGTGTCCGCGGGCAGCGCCTCGACCGTCTTCGCGATCGGCTCGGACTCGCCGGTCAAGGGGGCCTCGTCGGTGCGGAGCATCGCCGCGTCGACGAGCCGCGCGTCGGCGGCGACGACGTCGCCCGCGTCGAGCACCAGGACGTCGCCACGCACGACGTCGTCGGCGGCGACGACGTGAACCGTGCCGGATCGGAGCACGCGTGCCCGGGGCGCCGCGAGTCGCCGCAGCGCGGCCACGGCGCGCTCGGACCGGTACTCCTGCAGGAAGCCGATCGCCGCGTTGAGCAGCACGATCGCGACGATCGCCACCGCGTCGATCGACTCGCCGAGGGCGACGCTGATCGCCGCCGCCCCGAGCAGCACGAGGACGACCAGGCTCGAGAACTGCCGGGCCGCGATCCTCCACGCGGGCGTGCCGTGCTCGACCCGCAGGGAGTTCGGCCCGTCGCGCTCGAGGCGCAGCCGCGCCTGCGCCTCGTCGAGCCCGCGGGCGACGTCGACCTCGAGGTCCGCGGCGACTTGCCCCGCCGGACGTGCGTGGGGGTGCGTCCCCATCGATCCTCAGTACGTCGCCGACACCTCCAGGCCAAGCAGGAGCGAGTCGCGGCGCGAGATCGCGGGCGAGAAGAACCACTGCAGGTCGGGCTGGATCATGAGCCACGGCGTGACCTGCGCCTGGTAGGTGAGCTCGACGACGGTCTCGCCGACGGGAAGGTCCGGCAGCAGCTGCCGGATCTGGTCTCCGAAGCGGGTGGTGCCGAAGGCGAGTCCCAGCACGTCGTCGGGCCGCAAGGGCAGCGGGCGGAAGAGGTTCAGCCCGGCCTCGGCGTTCAGGAGGATCGGGTCGGCGTTCAACTGCTCGTTCACGGCGACGCGGGCGAACGCGCCGAGCCGGGGTTCGCCGGCCGCGTCGGCCAGGATCGCCTGGTCGAACGACGCGTAGAACGCGAGGTTGCTCGGCTCGAGGATGTCGATCTCCGGCGAGTCCTGCTGGGCGAGCACCGACCAGCCGCCGATCGTGAGCCCACCGGGGCGGCCGCCGGGCCGGATGCCGGCTTCGAGCTCCCAGAACACCGTCGCCCCGGCGCCGTGTCCCAGCCGCCAGCCGAAGCCCCAGTTCGACACGACGTCCTGTCCGGCGTCGGCGGTGTAGACGCCGATCCGCGCGTCGAGGTTCGCCGGCAGCCCCATGCGCAGGAGCGCGCCCGGGGCGGCGAGCGGGTAGATCGGCGCGCGGAAGACCTGGGTCGTGTTGCGGACGCTCGTGAAGGAACTGAACGCGCCGAAGGTCCCGTTCTGGTAGAGCGCGGCGTAGCGCGAGCACATGAAGTCGAGATCGGCCCCGAGCTGGCCGATCTCGAAGGACCATCGGTCGTCGGGACCGAAGTCCTGCCGCAGCCGGATCTCGTAGAAGCGGAAGGCGTTCGAGGCCTCGTAGTAGCTCACCGACATGTTGCCGAGGCCGCCCAGCAGGCTCGTGGTCGGCGTCGGTCCCTGGTACCAGTTCCACCCGACGCGGAGGGCGAGCCCGTGCCAGGTGCCGAGCAGCTTCTCGAGGTCGAGATCGAAGGCCGCGGAGAAGAACCCGGTGAGCTCGGTCGTGCCGGGCTCGCGCCCGCCGTGGACGTTCGACCAGAGCAGTGCACTCTGCTGAAGCGCGGGCGTGATGCCGGCGTCGATCATCCGCTGCTTCCAGGCGAAGACGGCGTTCGGCGGCGACGTCCCGGCCCGATCTTCGAGCTCGGCTTCGACCGCGCCGATCGACGCGGGGCCGGCCGGCTCCCCGCCCTGCGGTCCTCCGCCGGGGCGATCCTCCGAGCCGGTGCGAGGTGCCTCGTCCCCGGGAGCGACGGGGGTCGCTGCCGGAGTCGGGGTTTCGCCCGCGGGCGGTGCGGGCGTCGGGTGAGGGGACGGGGTCGGCTTCGGTGTCCGGGCGCGTCGGATCCTCCCGTGGTTGCGGGAAGCCCGGGGCGCCGCCGAGGCGCTCTCCGCCGGGGGGGGCGCCTCGGCCTCGCCGGCGGGTGTGGGCGCCCCCGAGGCCGCGGGGGCGAGTGCTGCGACCAGCAGGAGCAGGGCAGCGGCCCGGGCGAGCGCGTCCCGGGCCGTCCGGTGACGGCGGCGCCCGGCGCGGGTCATGCCGCGACGAACTCCCCGATCGCTGCCCGCAGCTCGTCCTCGTCTCCGTCGAAGAAGTGGGTGCCGCCCGCGACCACGTGCAGCGAGGTTCCGAGCGCTCCCTCGCCGATCGCCTGCCCGAGCGCCGCGAGCGGCGCCACGTCGTCGCGCTCGCCGTGGACGAACAGGCGCGGCCGCCCGTCGCCGGCGAGCGCGGAAGCGTCGAGCATCGCGACCGGCGTGCCGATCGCGATCGTGCGGCGCACGCGCGGATCCTCCTTCGCGAGCCGCAGCGCGACCGCCGCGCCGAACGAGAAGCCCGCGACCGCGACGTCGGTCGCGCCGGGATGCTCCGCGAGCAGGAAGTCGAGCCCGGCGCGCGCGTCCTCGACCTCGCCGCGGCCACCGTCGTGCCGCCCGGTACTCTCGCCGACGCCGCGGAAGTTGATCCGCAGCGTCGAGAACCCTGCCTCCCGGAGCGCCCGCTCGGCGTGGAAGACGACCGGGTTGTGCATCGTGCCCCCGTAGAGCGGGTGGGGGTGCAGGACGAGGGCGACGCGCGTGCCGTCCGCGCCGGGTCGGTGGATCGCCTCGAGCTGCCCGTGGGGCGCCGGGACCGTGCAGGCGCCGGCGATCATCGCGCCGGCGAGAGCTCCACGAGCCTCGCGCCGCCGTCCTTCGACCCGGTGAGCGCGAGCTCCCCGTCGAACAGGCGGCGCAGCGCGTCCCCGACGATCTCCCCGCGCCATCCCGAGGAGAGGCGGCCCGTGGTGCGGCCCGAGGCGAGCAGCTGCACGTCGGTCCGGTTGGCGAGCAGGGTCGGCTCGATGCCGCGCTCGTCCGCGATCTGCGCGACGAGCGCGAGCGCCAGCGCGGTGCGCGAGCCGCGCCCCTCGTCGACCGACTCGCCCGCGGGCGGCAGTCGCAGCTGCTCGGGGGCAAGCGCCGTGCCCGCCTGCGCCGCGGCGACGATCGCCGCCGCCGTGCCGTCGCGCATCGCGCGGCCGTCGAGACCGCGCACCTCGCGCAACTGCTCGACCGTCGACGGCGGCCGGTGGACGATGCCCGCGAGTGCCAGGTCCGAGAGCACGAAGCGCGGCGGGATGTCGCGCGCCTGCGCCGCCCGCTCGCGCCAGGCCGCGACCTCCTGGGCGACGCCGCGGGTCTTGCCGCGCAGCGAGCGGCTCCCCTTGATCCGCCACCACGCGGTCTCGGGTTCGCCGGGGCCCGAGGGCTTGCGGCGCAGCCGCTCGCATTCCTCGTCGACCCACGCGAGCACGCCCGACTCCTCCGCGCGCGCGCGGAGCGCCGCCTCGATCGCGAGCAGGTACTCGACGTCGGAGGCGGCGTAGGCGACCTGGCCCTCGTCGAGCGGGCGGCGGGTCCAGTCGGTCAGGCGGTCGCCCTTGGGCAGGGTCTTGCCCACCACCTTCTCGACCAGGCGCGCGAGCGACGCGAAGCCCATGCCGAGGAAGGCCGCCGCGACCTGGGTGTCGAACATCCGCCGGGGTTCGGCCCCGCAGGCGAGGCGCAGCACCTCGAGGTCCTGCTCGGCCGCGTGCAGGACGGCGAGAGCGTCGCTCTCCAGCAGGCGCCGCAGCGGTGCGGGATCGACGGCGAGGGGATCGACGACCGCGACCTCGTCGGCCGAGGCGATCTGCACGAGGGCGAGGTGCGGGAAGTAGGTCTTCTCGCGGTGGAACTCGGTGTCGATCGCGTAGGCGGGGGCCTGCGCGACGCGGTCGAGCAGCCGCTCCAGGGAGTCGGCGTCGGCGATCCAGAGGGGTTGCGGCATCCCCGCTCCGATACCTGAGCGGCGCAATGCTTGCAGAAGGCGGAGCGGCGGGGGGCGAGGCCCCTCGTCAGCGGCCGGTTCCGCCCGAGGCTTCGAGCGGCCGCAGCAGGGCGCCCCAGATCGCCCGATGGCGCGCCGCGTTGTCGGCGACCGTCGGCTCCGGGTTGGCGGTCGCCGCGCGCCGCCACTCCGCGAGCAGCGACGGGTCGGCCGCGGCTCTCCGCAGCAGGGCGGCGGCCTGCTCGGGATCGGTCGCCACCGCGCCGGCCCCGGTCGCGCGCGTGCGCTCGGCGAGCGCGCCGCGGTCGGAGACGATCGCCGGCACGCCGGCGGCCCACGACTCGCTCAACGTGTAGCAGAAGGTCTCGTCCCACGGGGAGAGCAGCAGGCTCGCGTCGACGCGCGCGGCGAGCAGTCGATCGACGATCTCCTCGCGGACGTAGCGACCGTGGAACACGACGCGCTCGTGCCCCCCCGCGGCCTCGCGGGCGCGTCCGGGAAACCCGTGCGCCTCGGAGTCGCCGAAGACGTGCCACTCGACGCCCGTCTCGCGCGCGAGTTCCATCGTCCGCAGCACCTGCTCGGATCCCTTCCATGGCGCCGCCACCGCGCCGAGCAGCGCGACCCGCAGCGGGCCCGCGGTGCGCGGGCCGGCGGTCGGCGGCACGCGGTCGTAGCCGTAGGGGACGACGTGCCAGCGGAACGCCTCGCCGGGGTGGGCGCGCTCGACGATCGCGCGGGTCGCCTCGCAGCCCGCGATCACCGCGTGGGCGCCGCGCAGCAGGTGCGAGAACTCCGCGCGGTGTCGGGCCAGGAGGTCCTCGGGCGAAGAGGGCGCCTCGAGCCCGCAGGCACCGTACCAGGCGCGCAGGCAGCGGAGGCGCCGGTCGCGCGCCGCCTCGCAGCCGCAACGCTCGGCGGTCGAGAGGTCGAGCAGGTTCCAGCTCGGGCAGACGCAGTGGTAGTCCTGCACGGTGAACGCCCACGGGATCCCGCGCGCCGAGAGTTCGCGGTGGACCCCGACCGGCCAGGAGGCGAGGTGGTGGACGTGCGCCGCGCCCACGTCGAGCGCGTCGAGCAGGCGGCCGATCGCCCCTTCCCATTCCGGGTCGCGCAGCGTGAAGCGACTCGCGGCGACCCCGCCCGCGGGGCGCGCGTGCTCGAGGCGCCGGATGCGCGCCCCGTCGAGGTCTCCGCGCTCGATCTCGGCGACCGCGGTGCCGCCCGCGTCGGGCCAGGCGACCACCGCGCGCGGCAGGGCGAGTCCGCGTACGAGGTCGAGCACGTGGTACTGGGTGCCGCCGATGTTCTCCCGGCGCGGGTCGACGAACGGGTCGGCATGCAGCACGAAGAGCATCGCGGGCGCGCGCGCCGAGGCCATGCGCTCCGCCTCGCCTCGCACGCGCGCGCGGTGCGGAGCGAGCGGATCGCGCTCGACGAAGACGCGGATCCGCTCCCGGTATCCGGGATGCCTCTGTTCGAGCAGGTCGAGGTGCGAGGCGACCAGCGTCTCGCGCTCGGCCCCGAACGAGGCGCCGCCGCGGTGCCAGACGAACAGGTCGTCGCACAGGCGGGTCTCGAACCCGGACGCGCGCGCCCGCTCGCACAGGTCGTTCTCCTCGCCGTAGCCGCGGCCGAAGGCCGCCTCGTCGAGGGTGCCGACGCGCCGCAGGACGGCCGCGTTCATCCAGAGGCAGAAGCCGTGGCCGGTCGGGACGAGTGCGTACTCGCGCGGGCTCGTCGCGGCGACCGCCGCGTCGGCACGGGCGAGCGCCGCGGGCGAGGGCGGATCGGGGCCGTCGAGCAGGCCGGGCAGGGTGAAGATCTCGCCGGAGTTCGTGAACGGCGTGACGAGCCCCGTGGCGGGCGTCGCGCGGGCGGCCGACCGCAGTCGCTCGACGAAACCGGCCGGTACCATCGTGTCGCTGTTCAGGAGCAGCACGTCGCGGCCGGCCGCCGCGGCGAGGCCGCGGTTCGCGGACGCGACGAAGCCCAGGTTGTCCGCGTTGCGGAGCACGGTCGTCCGCGGATCGCGGGCGGGGAGCCCGTCGAGCCAGGCTCGCAGTTCCGCGTCGCGGCTCGCGTCGTCGACGAGCACGATCGCCGCGTCGGCAGGCGCGTGCGCCAGCACCGACTCGACGCACCGGAGAACGTCGTCGGCCGCGTCGTGGATCGGCACGACGATCGCGGGCCCCTCCGGCGCCCCGGCCGCAGGCACCTCGGCGCGGTCGGGCGGGCCGAGCAGCGCGTGGACGTCGATCCAGCCCTGCCAGTCCCAGGGACGCTCTCGGATCCCTCGCTCCATCGCGGCGACCACCCCGTCGAGCAGTACCTGCGGGTCGCGCGACTCGAGCCGGGGGTGGAAGCGGATCACGCGGCGCCCTCCCTCGATGCGCGCGTCGAACGGGACGACCGGCACGCCCGCACCCGCGGCGAGCCGCAGCGCGCCGGCGGGCAGCTCGACCCGCCGGCCGAAGAGGCGCGTCGCGAGCGCGTCGCGCAGCCCGAGGGCCGCGGGCGACACGTCGAGCACGGCGATCACGGCCCCTCCCGAGGCGAGGTGCGGCGCCGGGCTCCGCAGGGTCTCCCTCCCGGCGTGCGGGCCGACCGGCAGCACGCCGTCGCCGAGCGCGCGGCGCAGGTAGGAGAAGCGCGCCCGGTCGATCGCGCGGCGGTAGAGGTTGCCGCCGGGGGTGGGCGGTGCGGCGAGCACCGCCGGCCGGAAGCCGCGCTCGAGCAGGGCGTCGTACACGCGGAACCCGCCGCCGACGTGGAAGGTCGCGAAGACCGCGCGGCCCGGCGGCGGCAGGTTCTCCTCGCCCTCGACGCGCAGGGTCGCGCGCCGCAACGCGGTCGGCCAAAGGCGCGCGGTGACGCCGTCGAGGTCGTCGCAGGCGATCGAGCCCGCGAAGCGGCGACCCGTCTCCCCGGCGAGCGCGTCGTCGCCCAGGATCCCGGCTGCGTGCGCACGCACGACCCGCTCGACGCCGCGCAGCCGCTCGCCGCCGAGGACCGGCGTCGCGGCCCGGGTGAGCGCGTAGCCGAGACGCGGCGGCAGGCAGGCGGCGATCAGGCGCAGCGGCAGGTCGCGATCGCGGAACACGCCGTCACCCCGGGAGCGCGCCGGCCGGACGACGACTCGGTCGCGGCGGTCGCATCAGGCGAAGACGCCGGCGCGCGTGCGCAGACCCTCGTCGAGCATCTCGCGGATGCGGGCCTTCACCTGCCGCACCTTCTCGCCGATCACCGCGTCCTCGTCGGCCGGGTTGCCCTCGAAGCGCATCGGCTCGCCGAAGCGGAGGTGGTAGCGGGTCGGCAGCGGGACCGGGGTCAGGACGAGCGGGAAGGCCGGCATGCCGAGCAGCCGTGCGAGCGGCCGGAAGTTGCCGAGCGACGGCATCTGCTCCTCGGAGCCGACGACCGCGACCGGCACGATCGGCGTACCGGTCTGGAGCGCGAGCCGCATGAAGCCGTGGCCGAAGCGCATGAGCTGGTAGCGCTCGGTGAAGCTCTTGTTCATGCCGCGGACGCCCTCGGGGAAGGCGAGCACGGCCTCTCCGCGCTCGAGCAGGTCGACGCAATTGCGGGGCGTGCCGACCACGCTGCCCATGCGCACCATGAGCACGTTGAAGAAGGGCAGGGTCGGCAGCCAGTACTCGCCCATCGCGCGCGGCAGGCGCGGCGGCTTCCCCTCGAGCACGCAGGCGGTCGCGATCATCGCGCCGTCGAGGGCGATCTGACCCGCGTGGTTCGAGATCAGCAACATGCGACCCTCGGGCAGGTTCTCGATGCCGCGGGTCTCGACCCGGAACCAGTGGCGGTAGAGGAGCGTGCCGAGCACGAGCGCGCGGCGCGCCACGTCGGCCTGGAAGCCCCACGGGTCGTAGCCGTACTCGTTCAGGTCCATCGGGGCCGCTGCGAGCTTCGAGGCGATCTCCTCGTCGATCGCGCGCAGGTACGACGGTGCGACGACTCCCGCGGCGGTCACCGCGCGCTCGAGCAGTGCACCCAGCGGGCCCGCGCTCCACCAGGGCCGGTCGGGAACGGGGGCCCGGCGGCCCCGGACCCCGCCCTGGCGCGGCGCCGGGCGCGCGTTCGCGCGGCCGTCCGCCGGCGCGTCGATCGAGGCGGTTCGGGGGAGATCGGTCACGGGGGCGCTCGCCTCCCTGAATAGAGGCGCCCTCCGCAGCCCGCAACGCGGGGCGCGGCTCTGGCTTCCCGGGGCAGGCTCGTGTTTGATCGGGAGCCGCGGCCGCCGCGATCCGCCGACGCGCGGGCGGGTTCGGGCCGCGGGAAGCGGACGAAGCCATGTCGGAGCGGATCGTGGACGTGCTCATCGTGGGGGCCGGCGCCTCGGGCGCCGCGCTCGCCTGGAGCCTCGCCGGCTCGAAGCTCGACGTGCTCTGCCTCGAGCAGGGCGGCTGGATGAAGCAGGAGGAGTACCCGAGCAACGAGGTCGCGTGGGAACTTCGCCGCCTGACCGACTTCGGGCTGTCGCCGAACGACCGCAAGCGTCCCGCCGACTACCCGGTGAACGACGCCTCCTCGCCGATCGCGGTCTCGAACTTCAACGCGGTCGGCGGCAGCACGATCCTGTTCGCCGGGCACTTCCCGCGGCTGCACCCGTCGGACTTCCGCGCCCGCACGCTGGACGGCGTGGGCGCCGACTGGCCGCTCGACTACCGCACGCTCGCGCCGTTCTACGACCTGAACGAGCGCATGACCGGCGTGTCGGGCCTCGTCGGCGACCCCGCCTACCCGTCGGACCCGGCCAAGGTCCCGCCCCTGCCGCCGCTGCCGATGGGCAAGCTCGGCGAGACGATGGCGCGCGGCTTCAACCGGCTCGGCTGGCACTGGTGGCCTTCGGACAGCGCGATCATCAGCGAGCCGTGGGAGGGGCGCGCGCCGTGCATCAACGCGGGCACCTGCCTCGCGGGCTGCGCGCAGGGGGCGAAGTCGAGCACCGACGTGACCTACTGGCCGGTCGCCCTGCGCGGCGGCGGCGTGCGCCTCGAGACGGGCTGCCGCGTGCGCGAGATCACGGTCGGCGCCGACGGGCTCGCCGATGGCGTGATCTACTGGGACGCCGAGGGCGTCGAGCGCCGCCAGCGCGCGCACGTCGTCGTGCTCGCCTGCAACGGCGTCGGCACCCCGCGGCTGCTGCTGAACTCGCGCTCGAGCCTGTTCCCCGACGGGCTCGCGAATCGCAGCGGGCTGGTCGGACGCAACCTCATGTTCCATCCCTACGCGATGGTGACCGGGCTCTTCGACGAGCCGCTCGAGGGCTACCGGGGTGCCACCGGCTGCTGCATCATGAGCCAGGAGTTCTACGAGACCGACGCCGCGCGCGGCTTCCTGCGCGGCTACTCGTTCGAGATCCTGCGCGGGCTCGGGCCGGTCTTCACGGCGCTCATGGCATTCGGCTGGGGGAGGCTCCCCTGGGGCCCCGACCACCACGGCGCCTACGCCGAGGTCTTCGACCGCACCGCCGCGCTGGTCGTGATCGGCGAGGACCTCCCCGAGGAGGTGAACACCGTGACGCTCGATCCCGAGCTGAAGGACGCGCACGGCGTCCCGGCGCCGAAGATCACCTACCGGCTCGGCGAGAACAGCGAGCGCCTGATGGCCCACGGCGCCGCGCGCGCGAAGGAAGTGCTCGATGCGGCGGGTGCGCGCGAGACCTTCTGCGAGCCGATCCTGCGGGTCGCCGGCTGGCACCTGATGGGCACGGCGCGCATGGGCACCGATCCCGAGACCTCGGTCGTGAACGAGTGGGGTCGCTGCCACGACGTGAAGAACCTGTTCGTGATCGACGGCAGCATCTTCCCGACCGCGGGCGCGGTGAACCCGACGAACACGATCCAGGCGCTCGCGCTGCGCATCGGCGACGCGATGAGGCGCGACCTGCCGGCGCTGCTGGACTGAGGGCGGGGGCGTCGATGAGCGAAATCGAGAGCTTCTCCCCGGTCCGCGAGCAAGCGCTGGTCGCGGCCCTCGACGAGATCCTGCCCGCGAGCGCCGACGGCCGCCTGCCGGCCGGCGGATTCATGGTCGCGGCCGGACTGCTCGAGCGCACCTTCTCGATCCTGCCCGACATGCGGGTGCCGATCGCCTTCGGGCTCGACGCGCTCGACCGCGCGGCCGCGGCGCGCGGCCGCGGCCCGTTCGCGGCGCTCGACGCGGACGAACGCCGCGCGGTGCTCGACGAGGTGTCGGCGGCCGACCCCGGCTTCCTGCCGACGCTCATGTTCCTCGCCTACGTGAGCTACTACGCCGACCCGGGCGTGCTCGCCGGCATCGGCTTCGAGCCGAGGCCGCCGCATCCCGGCGGCTACGCGATGGCGCCGAACGACCTGGGGCTCCTCGACCCGGTGCGCGCACGCGGGCGGATCTGGCGCGAGGCGTGAGCGCCTCCGGGCGCGCCTGAGCGGCGGCATGTCGCGCCGGCGACTCGTGCTCCTCGCCCTCCTCGCGGCCGCGATCGCGGCGGGCGTGGCCCTCGATCTCGGGCGGTTCCTGCGGCTCGACGAGCTGCAGGCCCGGCGCGGCGAGCTCGAGGCGGCGTTCCACTCGCATCCGCTCGCGACCGCGACCGCGTTCTTCGCGGTCTACGTCGCCGTCGCCCTGCTCGCGATTCCGGGCGCCGCGGTGCTGACGATCGCGGCAGGTGCGATCTTCGGGCTCGTGCGAGGCACGGTGCTCGTCTCCTTCGC
>Ga0075471_10001452_pt1 | contig 15538 bp, 11 predicted proteins | sample DEB19_08_DNA_2_FD_74787 | JGI IMG/M metagenome (GOLD analysis project Ga0075471, IMG submission 74787) | Aqueous microbial communities from the Delaware River and Bay under freshwater to marine salinity gradient to study organic matter... | ecosystem: Environmental > Aquatic > Marine > Coastal ... | reverse complement strand
ACGTCCTCGAGGTAGATCCAGAGGACGCTCGGCCGCGGCTCGGCGGCCGAGGCGAACGTGCCCCGCAGCGCGGCGCACGCCGCGACGAGGAGCAGCCAGGTGAGGCGACGTGAGGCGAGCATGGCGAGGTCGCTGGTCGGTGGCACGAGACGGACGCTTCGCGAGCCCGCACTCCCGACGTCGGAGCCTCACGACCCGCATCCACCGGCGGGTGCGCGGGCACGCCGTCGCGGCAGCATCAGTGTAGCCGGCTGAAGGCGGCGCCAAAACACGCTGGTGGAGTGGGGTGGGCCGCTGTGCGCAAACGTGTCATGATGATCTGGGGTCGGATGCGTCATGCCGGCCGGAGATCGGGCGGCCGTTCGCTCGGGCGTCGCTGCCCGGTTCTGCCGCGGAGGTTGGAGCGACATGGCACCACCGGTGGAAGCCCTGCGAGACGGCGACGTGCTCCGCGTGGACCGGCGCCGAGTCGAGGCGGACGAGGCGTTCGTGAGCCGCGAGACGCGGGATGCACTCCTGGCCCACCATCGGCGAAAGCGGGCCGTCGCCCTGTCCGGCGGCGTCCCGGCCGCAGTCGAGCGGATCAACGCGCTGGCCGTGCCCGAGGGGGCGCTTCCGGAGGAGTTGAGCCATCAGGATCTCTCCGGGCGAGAGTCGCTCCGCCAGGCCCGCCACATCCGCGATGCCGCGTTTCTTCGGGCCGTCGTCACGCACCCCGAGTACCGCGATCTGCCGGGCTTCGAGGCCCCCAAGCGGCTGATGGAGCAGACGCTGCGCGGCCTCGCCCTGCTGCGTCGGGCCGGCAACTTCTTCCGCCGCGATCCCGTCCATACCGTCGTCGGCTCGACAGCCGAGGTGCAGATCGCCACGCGATGCATGGGCAGCCTCTGGCCGGCGGGCGTCGATCTCTACGGCATCCTGCGGGAGATGTATCCGGCCTTCCACGCCCGGATCACGGGACAGATTCCAGCCGTCGTCGCCGCGCGAATGGAAAGCCTGCTCGACGAGACGATCCTGCCGCGGCAGGTGCGCGGCGTGGGCCGCTACACGATCGACGCGGCCGGCCGGTTCCTCGGGCTCTATCCCGTCGTGGCCGTGCCGGCGGCCGAGGTGACGCTCGACGCGCCGCTGGTGTCGCAGGATCAGCTCGGCAGGAAGGAGATCGCGGCCAGCATTCTCGCCGATCTGACGGAGGCCACCGGGGCCGGCGCCGACCGGGCGTGCCTGGTCGTCGATTACGCCGGCGGCGTGGGCAACCTGGCGGAGCTCGTGCTCCAGGGAATCCAGTCGCTCCCGGATCGGCAGCTGCGGGCGCGGCTGATCGACCGGGTGCGGATCGTGGTCGTCGACGCGTCCACGGGCCAGCTCGCCGGCGGCAGGAGCCGCTTTCGCACGCTGGCACAGCGGCCGGACCTGGCGGGGATCGAGCGGCGCATCCTGTTTCTCGAGGGGGACGTCACGCGTCCTCTGGCCGCCGCGCACCGGGAAGCGATCCGCGCCGGCTTCGGTGACGCATGGGCCGACGATCCCGTCCATCTGGGCATGACGTCCTACACGCTCGGAGCGCTCGACAACGTGCGTTCGGCCGACGGCCAGCCCGTTTCCATGGCGATGGCCGACGCGATGCACGAGCAGTGCTGGAAGATGTATGCCGTCGACTTCTCGTCTCCGCTGTGGAGGGTGGACGGCTTTCTCGACGACACGGGCCGCTGGGGGCACGAATACCTGCGCACGGTCCATGGACGCGCCGGCGATGCCGACGAGCGGGCCCCGCTGGCAGCCTGGCTGCGGCACCTGCTGCGGCTGCGGCACGGGCGACGGCTGACGACGGTGGCCGAGTTCGTCCGGTTCATGTCGATCGGCGGGGCGCTGGCGGCGCACTACGCGACGGTCTGGCCCGGCATCGACGGCCACAGCGCAGGCTACAGCGTGCAGGAGGACGGCCAGCTGCGCAAGCCCGCCATCCTCAGCTTCGCCGAGCGGCTGCACGGGCGTGGCGCGACGCTGGACTACCGATCGAAAGTGCGGCTGTTCGCCACGCTCGACCTCGGGGCGATGGCGGGCGACACTCGCGCCTGGGCCTGCGTGCCCGGCTGGCTGGCCGACTTCGTCTCGGCGGAAAACCCCGCGCTCGCGCCGTCGGTCACGGAGGCTGCCTGATGATCTGCGAGCAGGAGGGGGCGCGGGCTCGGCTGGCAGTCCGGGACACGTTGGCGGGCCGTCGGGTGCTCGTCACCGGTGCGACCGGGTTTCTCGGCAAGCTCCTCGTCGAGAAGCTGCTCCGCGACGTGCCCGACATCGGCGGCATCGTGCTCCTCATCCGGGGAAGCGATCAGCGGCCCACCGCCCGCGAACGGTTCGAGGCCGAGGTGGCCACGTCCTCCGTGTTCGATCGGCTTCGGCGGGAGCAAGGCGAGAAATTCGCGGATGTGTGCCGACGAAAGATCGAGTGCGTCACGGGCGAGGTGACACAGCCGGCGTTCGGCCTCGATCCCGAGGCGTTTGCCGATCTCGCGGGTCGGGTCGACGTGGTCGTCCACGCGGCGGCGTCGGTGGAGTTTCGCGACGACCTGCAGCGGGCCCTGACCATCAACGCCTCGAGCCTGCTCAACGTCGCGGCGTTCGTGCGGGCGGCCCGCGGCGTGCCGCTCGTGCACGTCTCCACCTGCTACGTCAACGGCTTCAACACCGGCGAGTGCCGCGAGGAGGTCGTCACCCCCGCCCGGGCGTGCAGCGGCGTCCGCCGGCATCCTCTGGGCTTCTTCGAAGTGGGGCCGCTGCTCGAGGAATTGCAGCGCGCGATCGCCGTCGCGAGGGCCCGCGGCGGCAGCGACGCGGCGATCTCTCGCCGGCTGGTCGAGGTGGGGGTCCGGGAGTCGCAGCGGCGCGGCTGGAACGACACCTACACGTTCACGAAGTGGATCGGCGAGCAGCTCGTCAGCGAGGCCCTGCAGGATGGCACGCTGACGATCGTGAGGCCCTCGATCATCGAGAGCGCCTGCAGCGAGCCGGTGCCGGGATGGGTGGAAGGGGTGAAGGTGGCCGATGCCATCATCCTCGCCTATGCCCGCGGCAAGGCCCCCTGCTTCCCCGCCCGCCGCAGCAGGGTGGTCGACATCGTGCCGGCCGACCTGGTGGCCAACGGCGTGATCGTGGCCATGGCCGAGGCCATCGCCGAGCCGGGGCGCCGTCGGATCTACCAGAGCTGCACCGGCTCCACCAATCCGATCAAGGTGGGCCGCCTGTGCGGCCTGCTGCAGGACGAGGTCAATCGCAACTACGCCCGCTACCCGCGGCTGTTTTCCCGCGGGCGTCCGCGACGCGACATGTGGATCCTCGACAGGCGGTTGTTCGTCGTGGCGATGGCGGCGCTGCAGGCATGGCTCCAGTTCCGCGAGTCGTGCCGCCGGCTGCTGGGGTGGCGTTCGCGTGGGCCGCGGGCGAGCCTGTCCACCAACATCAAGCTGGCGGTCACCTTCTCGTTCTACACGTCGCCCAACTGCATCTTCCGCAACGACCGGCTCCAGACGCTCGCCGGCCGGCTCGACCCGGCCGAGCAGGCGATGTTTCCCGCCGACGGCCGCAGCGTCGACTGGGACCGCTACATGGGGCCGATCCACCTCGGCGGCCTCGATCGCTACGCGCTGAAGGATCGGATGCCGGCGGCGACCGGCGATGTCGACGCACCGCCGGCAGAGCCCTCCCCATGGGATCAGTCGGTCTGTGCCGCAGACGACCGCTCGGTCTGACAGGCGGCATGCGGCGGTCCGTTGGGCGGCGCGCGGGTGGTGCGGCGATGCAGCCGGCTGGTCGAGATCAGATCCGCAGGAAGATGCCCCGGCGGTAGAGCCACCAGCACCACGCCCACAGCACCGCCAGCACGATCAGGTTTTGCCAGACGACGCCGAAGGGGCCGGCGAACGCCGCCGCCCCCAGCCAGGTCTTCGCGGTGGCCTTGATCCAGCCGGCCAGCAGCTGGTGGGCCAGGTAGATGGCGATCGAATTCATCCCGACCACGACGAGCGGCCAGGCCCACGACCGCCAGCCCCGGACCTCGATCGCCCAGTAGAACGCGGCGACGAGCCAGAGCGAGATGCCGCCGCTGTAGACCGCCCAGGACGGCGTCCAGATCCGCTTTACGATCGGGCAGCAGGTGAGTCCCGCGACGATTGCCACGGCCAGGCATGCCGCGCCGGCCGCCAGCAGCCAGCGGAGCTTCTCCTGTGGGCCGCCGTCGCCGCGGAGCCGCTCGCCCGCCATCAGCCCGAGGATCATCGTGATGAGCGACGGGATGAAGTTGAGCGTCTGGTAGCCGCCCGCGTTGAACACGAACGGCGTCTCGCGGGGGAAGAGGTTCAAGAACCAGCGGTCGAAGGCGGCGGCGACGTTCGTGTTCATGTTCCAGTGGCCGAAGAAGCCGGGGAGCACGGCCTCCCCGGCGAGCTCCGGCGTGACGCCGAGGGCGGCGAGGTCGATGTCCGCGGCCGGGAGCGGATGCCAGGCGAACGCGGCCCAGCAGCCGGCCGCGATCGCCGCCATGACCGCGCACTGCACCCTCCAGCCGCGGCCGGCGAGGGCGACGAGGAAGACATAGCCCAGGCCGATCTGGGCGAGCACGTTCGGAAAGATCCAATCGGGCTGCTTCTTGCCGTTGCTGGCGAGAAAGACGCCCAGGGCGACGAGCACGGCCGCCCGCCAGGCGGCATGGAGCAGCCGGACGGTGGCGGTCTGTCCCTCGGCCGTGCGGCGGGCCAGCGAGAATGGCACCGCCATGCCGACCATGAACATGAACGACGGCTGGATCATGTCCCACGCGCCGCCGCCCACCCAGGCGGCGTGCGACGTGTGGTAGGCGATGCACTGCCAGAGCCGCGAGCCGGGGTGCTGCTTCGCGACCTGGGCCAGGCCGAGGCCGCCCGAAGCCATGAAGAGCATGATGAGCCCGCGATAGGCGTCGAGCGAGACCAGCCGCTGTTGCTTCGTCACGGCGTCCATGTCGGCGATTCTCCGTCGCGCTGCCGGTCGCCGTCGACCGGCGGATCCTAGAACGTTCCACCCCGGCCACGGATTCCCGGAGTTCATCCCAGGAACACGATCCACCGGCACGCAGCATGATCCACGATTCCGGACAGTGGGGAGTATACGCGGGCGATGCGTTCCCCAAGAGGAGCCGGCCGCCCTATACTCCGCCATCCCGATCGGTCGCGGCGCCCCGCCGCCGATCCCTCCCACGGCCGCTTCCAGGTGATGCATGACGTATGTCGCCGCTCCCCGCCGCTACGATTCGCTGCCCTACCGCACGTGCGGCCGCAGCGGCCTGCGGCTTCCGTCGATCACGCTCGGACTGTGGCACAACTTCGGCGACACCACGCCGCTGGAGACGCAGCGGGCGATGCTGCGGACGGCCTTCGACCTCGGCATCACCCACTTCGATCTCGCCAACAACTACGGACCACCGTTCGGCAGCGCGGAGACGAACTTCGGCGAGCACATGCGCCGCGACTTCCGTCCGTATCGCGACGAACTCCTGATTTCGACGAAGGCGGGCTGGGACATGTGGCCCGGCCCCTATGGCCAAGGGGGAGGCTGCCGCAAGTACGTGCTGGCCAGCCTCGACCAGAGCCTCAAGCGGATGGGGCTCGACTACGTCGACATCTTCTATTCGCACCGCTTCGACCCCGACACTCCGCTGGAGGAGACGATGGGGGCGCTGGCGACGGCCGTGCGGCAGGGGAAGGCTCTCTACGTGGGCATCTCGAGCTATTCGCCCGCCAAGACCCGCGAGGCGGCCGCGCTCCTGCGGCAGATGGGCGTGCCGCTGCTGATCCACCAGCCCTCCTACAGCATGCTCAACCGCTGGGTCGAAGCGGAGCTGCTCGACACGCTCCGCGACGAGGGCGTGGGCTGCATCGCCTTCAGCCCGCTGGCGCAGGGGCTGCTGACCGACAAGTATCTCGGCGGCATCCCGGCCGACGCCCGCATCAACCGGCCGGGCGGCCAGTCGCTGATGCGGTCGCATTTGAACGAGCAGAACCTCGCTCACGTCCGGGCACTCGACGGCCTCGCGCGGGCCAGGGGCCAGACCCTGGCGCAGATGGCCGTGGCCTGGGTGCTCCGCCAGCCGCAGGTGACCTCCGCGCTCATCGGCGCGAGCCGCCCCGAGCAGATCGTTGAGCTGGTGGGGGCGCTCGACCGGCCGCAGTTCACCTCCGCGGAACTGGCGGCGATCGACGAGCACGCCGTCGACGGGGGCATCAACCTCTGGCTGAAGCCCTCGACCGACCAGCGGCCGTAGCCGGAGGGGCACAGGCAGGTTCCGACGAAGCGCGGCCGGTCAGGAGCACACGCCCACGCCGACGTTCGTGAAGAAGTCGGGGCTCGAGTCGTTGATGCCCCAGCAAAACCGCAGGCCGACCTCGAAGTCTTCCGTCACGAGCAGTGCGACCGGCGACAGGACGGCAGATGGCGGCCGGCGCGGCGACATGGCGGGGCCGAAGAGGGCTGATCGGCGGACGGAACCAGCCCGCGGGTATCGCTGGTATCGGCCGTGCGGGGCCGAGCACGCGGCCATGCCGCGATGGGGCCGGAACTCGCAAAGCATTGTGCCTAGTTCCGGTGTCGTCCCTGGGGGATGCAGGGCAAGTGCCTTCGACATATCCTGACCGCGTGAGGCGACGCCGGTCCGGCCGCCGAGGGCGAGGCACCAGAAAAGGAACCGCCGCGATGGCCATGCCCGTGCGAGCCGCGATCGTGGCCTGCCTGCTCATGGGGAGTGCTGCGGCGGTCGTCGCCGCCGACAAGGCTCCCCGGCCGACCTTGCAGCTCTTCAACGGCAGCGGACAGGCGGTCGACGTCTTCTGGCTGAAGACCGCGGGGGATCGGGTGGGGCAGGGGAGCATCCCGGCCGGCGGGCAGAAGGTCATCAGCACCACGATCGGCCATCGCTTCGCCCTCGTGGGGCGAGAGGACGGGGCCGAGACGGTCGTCGCCAGCGAGGTGCCGGTGCAGGCGTTTCGCGTGGGGGGTGTGCCCGCGTTCTACACGCAGCGGATCGACGCGCACGGCTTTCCGATCGTCGGCTCGGCCCGGGTGAATCCGTTCGCCCTGAAGGAAGCCGCCTACCTCGTCGACCTCATGCTCGCGAATCGACCCGACGTGCGCGCGGCGATGATCAAGAGCGGCTCACGGATGTGCGTGCTGGCCTGGAACGAGTTCACGACCGAACAGCCCGAGTTCTCCTGGCTGGGGGAGCGGGAGCACGGCGGGTTTCCCGGACTGCCGGGGAAGGACTATTGGGACGCCCGCGCCCGCGGCCTCGGCGGCAGCGCGACAGACCCGCTCTGTTCGTGCGCCGAGGAGAATCTGCTCGGGTATCCGGGCGACCCCTACTCGACCGAGTGCATCCTGATCCACGAGTTCGCCCACAACATCCATCTGCGCGGGATGGCGAACATCGACCCGACCTTCGACCAGAGGGTGAAGGCCGCCTACGACGCCGCCATGCGGGCCGGGCTGTGGAAGGGGAAGTACGCTGGCACCAACCACCACGAGTATTTCGCGGAGGGGGTGCAATCGTGGTTCGACAACAACCGGTTCGACGACCACGATCACAATCACGTGCATCTGCGTGCGCAGCTCGTCGTATACGATCCTGGCCTGGCGGCCCTGTGCCGCGAGGTGTTCGGCGACACGGAGATCAGGTACACCAAGCCGGCGACACGGCTGGCGGGCCACATGGCCGGCTACGATCCGTCGTCGGCGCCCACTTTCGAGTGGCCGACGCGGCTCGCGGCGGCGAAGCGGCGGATCGGGGAAGCGGCGCGGGCCCGCGCCGAGCAGGCCAACGCCCCGGAGGCCGGCGGCTCGAAGACGCCGCGCGGCGGGGAGTGACAGGGCCGCGACGTGCGAGCCGGCCTCTCGCCAGACTGCGCGTCGTCTCCCTCGCCAGGTCAGCGGAACAGGGCCCAGGCCTGCCACAGCGTCACGCAGAGTCCCCAGGCGAGCGGCGCGGCGACGAGCAGCCAGAAGGCGGCCAGCAGGATGGCGTCCCTAGGCAAGAGCGGCCCGGCGGCGGCGGGAAGTGGAGTGGGTCGCCGATCGCCACGATCGATGCCGGTGACGGCCGCGGCAGCGCCGCCCGCGGCGGATGGCGATGCGCCGCCGCGCGGAGGGGCGACGACGGGCCGCACCACAGCGTTGCAGGCAAAGCCCGCGACAAGGAGCCCGGCCAGCAGGTACATCGTCTGGTCGTAGGCCCGCCCCGGCGCCACGCCCGCCGCGACCTGCCGCTCGTTGATGGAGTTGACGAGCACCGGCCCGAGGATGCCGGCGACACTCCAGGCCGTGAGCAGCCGGCCGTGGATGGCGCCTACGAAGCGGCTGCCAAACAGGTCTGCCAGGTACGCCGGAATCGCCGCGAATCCCCCGCCGTACATCGTGAGTATCAGGCAGAGGATGCCGCAGAAGATCGGGATGCTGCCGGCCCGGCCGGTGGCCGGCACGGCGGCGTAGAGCACGGCCCCGAGCAGGAAGAACATGGCGTAGGTCGTCTTCCTGCCGAGCGTGTCGGAGAGCGTCGACCAGAAGAACCGTCCCACGATGTTGAAGAGGCTCAGCAAGCCCGTGAACCCGGCCGCCATGGCCGCCACGCGGCCCACCTGGCCCGCGTCGAGCCGCTCGAACGGCGCGTCGACGCCGATCAGCCGGCCGCCGAACATCTCCTGCAGCATCGGCGAGGCCATGCCGATCACGCCGATGCCGGCGGAGACGTTGAGGCACAGCACGAGCCAGAGCAGCCAGAACTGCGGTGTGCGGCAGGCCTGGTCGGCGGTCAGCGACCGGCTGTCCGCCGTCGCCGCGCCGCTCGTGCTCGGCCTCCAGCCCGCGGGAGCCCAGCCGTCGGGCGGCACGCGATACGCGATCGCGCCGAGCATCATGAAGGCGAAGTACACGCCCGCGAGCACGAGGAACGTCTCCCAGACGCCGACCGAACCGGGGCCTGCGAAGTGCTTCATCAGCCGGTCAGCCAGCGGAGAGCCGATCATGGCGCCGCCGCCGAATCCCATGATGGCCATCCCGGTGGCCATGCCGCGGCGGTCGGGAAACCACTTGATGAGCGTCGAGACGGGGGAGATGTAGCCCAGCCCCAGGCCGATGCCGCCGATCACTCCGGAGCCGAGCCAGAGGAGCCACAGCTGATGCAGATACACGCCTGCCGCCGAGATCGCCAGACCCCCGCACCAGCAACAGGCGGCCAGCACGCCCGCCTTCCGCGGCCCCGCCTTCTCCAGCCAGGTGCCGAACACGGCGGCGCTCGAGCCGAGAAAAACGAAGAACAGCGTGTACATCCAGCCCAGCAGCGGCTTGTCCCAGTCGCAGCTCGTGGTCGTGAGCTTGTCGAGAAGCGTCATGCCTTCGGGACAATGGACCGGCGCCGTGATGCCGACGGCCCTGGTCAGCGGCAGCCAGAACACCGAGAAGCCGTAGGCCATCCCGATGCAGAGATGGATGCAGAGCGCCGCCGGCGGCACCAGCCAGCGGTTGAATCCCGGGCCTGCGACGGTCCGCTCGCGGTCGAGCAGGGCGAGGAGGTGCGGCATGGCGATGGAGCTACCGGGATGTGCGGTGCCTGCCGCGTTCGCGCAGAAGCAGCATCGGCGGGAATAGATCGGAAGGCACCCGATTGTGCAATCGATGGAGCATGTGCGACAATCCGCGATTGTGTGGCAGGCGTCGCGCCGACGTCGTGCCCGCGGCACTCGAAGGGAGCGTGACGATGAGGTTCTGGTCGCAGACTCGACGTGCGTCACGGGGGCCCTGGATCGTGGGGCTGGCTGCGTGCCTGGCCATCGGCGGTGGAACCGCGTGCATCGCAGCGGAGTTCTCCGTATCGCAGACGCCTGCGGGCGGCGCGGTCGTGACCGTCGACGGGCAGCCCTTCGTCGAGTACGTCGTCGACCAGGGCAACAAGCCGTACCTCTGGCCGATCCACGGCCCTGGCGGTCCACTGATGACCCGGTCCTGGCCGATGAAGGACGTGCCGGGTGAAAAGCACGACCATCCGCACCAGCGCGGGCTCACGTTCGGCCATCAGGGCGTCAACGGCACCGACACCTGGGCCGAAGCGGCCAGCTACGGGCAGGGGGAGAAGCAGCGCGAGTCCGCGGCGAGGCTGGGCCGCGTTCGCCACCTCGGGTATGAGATGTTGGCCGGTGGGCCGACCGCCACGATCCATGCGAGAAGCGACGTCCTCGATCCGGCGGGCAAGCCGATTCTCGCGGACGAGCGTCGCTTCGTCTGCTCGCTTGCGGCCGACGCGCGTGTGATCGACGTCGACATCGACCTGGTCGCCTCCCACGGGCCGGTCACGCTGGCCGACATGAAGGACGCCGGCCTCTATATCCGCGTGCCCGAGAGCATGACCGTCGATGCCAAGCAGGGTGGCACGATCGTCAACAGCGCTGGCCAGCGGGACGCCGACGCGTGGGCCAAGCGGGCGGAATGGTGCGACTACAACGGCCCCGTCGACGGCAGCCGGCTCGGCGTCGCAATCCTGAATCACCCTTCCAGCTTCCGGCATCCCACGCCCTGGCACGTCCGCACCTACGGACTGTTCACGGCCAACCCGTTCGGGCTCAAGGCCCTCGATCCGTCGTCCGAGAGTGGGGACGTCACTCTCGAGCCCGGCGGACGAATCAGCCTGCGGCACAGGTTCATCTTTCACCGGGGGGACGAGAAGCAGGCGGGGATCGCCGCCGCGTACGAGGCCTATGCCCGGGAGCGGCGGCCGGCGCTACGCGGTGATACGGGAGCGGTGAAGTGATGGCCGGCCGGTGACGCCGCATCCATGACGAGGCCCTTCCGTCCCGGTCCGGTGACGCTCGACGAGTGTGGCACGCACGTGGCGGGGCTGCCGCGGAGCCCGCGTATGCCGCTCGAACTGTTCGTGGTGGAGGGGGAGTCCGCGGCGGCCGCGGTGGGCCGCGTGCGCGACGCCGTGACGCAGGCCGTCCTGCCGATGCAGGGCAAGCCGCTCAACGCGCTCAAGGCCGCGCGACAGCGAGTGGCCGCCCAGCCATTCTTCGCGGCGCTCATCGGCGGTCTGGGGGCGGGGTGGGACGACTCCTGCGACGCGTCGCGGCTGCGGTACGACCGGGTGCTCCTGCTCATGGATCCCGACGCCGACGGCATCCACTGCGGCGTGCTCGTGCTCATGTTCTTCTACCGCTGGATGCGGCCGCTGCTCGACGCGGGCCGCATCGAGATCGTGCGGCCGCCGTGGGGCGAGGTGCTGCCGGCGGATGGCTCGGCGGCCCGCCACGCGTGGTCCGAAGAGGAGTTCCTGTCGCTTGCCGCACGGCAACGCGGGCAGGGGCCGGCGGTTGCACGGCGGTTCCGCGGTCTGGCCGGCCTCGATCCGGCGCTGCTCCGCGAGTCGTGCGTGTCGCCGGCCAGCAGGCGGACGGAGCCGATCGATGCCCCGCGGGTCGCCGCCATGATCGAATGCCTCGGCATCGTCGACCGCAGGTAGAACGCTGCCCGCACTACCACCGCCAGACAGTCCCCTCTTGAAGAGGGGTTGGTCCTGCTGTAAGGTGGTCTGGCGTTTGGGCTACATGACCGGGCAGGCGGCAGGAGGTGGGCTGTGTCGTTGGATGACGCACGGATTGTGGACGCGCTGCGGGAGCTTGCGGCACTGGGAAGCCGGATCGGCGAACAGGCCGGCGAACTCGCGCGGATCGTCCGGAACAACCCCGCCTCCACGTCGCCTCCGGGCATCGACGTTGCGGCAGACGTCCTGGAGTCCGCCACGAAGCTCACGACCGCGATCGACAGGGTCGCGGGTGGTTCGCATCCACGGATCGATCGCCGCCAGACAGCCGGCCGGCGGCGAGCGCCACACGTGCGCTCCGTGACTCGATGTCCACGAGTCCTGGGCAACGCCCCTGTCCGCGGCGCCGCGGTGGCGACGGCTGTGAGGCAAGGCTCGACCGCGCTGCGGCGAGACTCGCGGGCCGCCCGGCACCGCATCCTCGTCGGGCCGGTGCTCGCCAGCATCATCGTGCACGCCGTGGTGATCGTCGGCCTCGCCCTGGTGTTCGTCGCCGGCAACAGTCCCGTGGACAGGCGGGTGATCACGCTTGCAGTGGCCGCGGAGGCACCGCTCGAGGACGAGGCCGTACTCGTCGCAATTCCGGCGACCGAGCAGCCCTTCGAGGAGGTCGCCGACGCCGGGGGACGGCCTGGGGATCCCCATCTGCCCGCGATCGAGCCGATCTCCATCCCCATGCCTGAAGTATCCACGGATTCGGCCTTCGAACCCGGGCTCATCGACTCCTTCGGCCTCGCGGACATGGCGGTGCGCGGTGATGGAGTCGTGGCGGCCGCCGACGGACTCGGGGGGAAGGGTGACGGTGACGGGGGACCGCAACGGCCGGGGGCCGCGCGACAGGGCGGCCCGGCCGCGACGTTCTTCGGCCGCACGGGGCAGGGGGGCAACGTCTGCTTCGTCTGCGACAATTCCAACAGCTATCGCGATGGCGGCTTCCACACCGTGCTCGACGAGGTGGCCCGTGCGGTCGAATCGCTGCGAGCCGACCAGTCGTTCTTCGTGATCTTCTTCAGTGATGCCGCCTATCCGCTACTCCATCCCAGGGGCCTCGGCTCGCTGCAGAAGGCAACGTCGGAAAACAAGCGGAAGCTCCGGGCCTGGTTGGAGACGGTCGAGATGTGCCGCGGAGGCCAGGGGATTCACGACGCCCTGAAGCTCGCCGGAGCGCTCGGCGCGGATGCGATCTACCTGCTCTCCGACGGGCAGCTCGCCGCGAGCGTCGTCGACCAGGTCAAGGCAGCCGACTGCGGCGGCGCGGTCGTGCACACGTTCGGGGTCCAGCAGGCCGTCGGCCACCGGTGCGCGGCGCAGCCCGCCGTCGACCGGCTACGCGAGCAGCAAGGCTGGAACCGGAACATGATCGACATCGCGACGGCCCATCGCGGGACGTTCACGCCCGTGATTATTCCCCCCGAAGCCGCCGTCTTCGAGGGGCTGCGGCCCATCCCGCGAAACCGCACGCGCGGCGGGGCGTGGGGATTGAAGCTGTGATGGGGAGTGGCCTCTCTGCGGCGGCAGGCGGGCGTGCCTTTCGACACGGGGTGCCCGACTCGCTCGATGCCGGCCAGGCAGCGGCGACGGTCAACCGTCAGCGGAGGTCTTTGGCGACGCACGCGTGATTGCCGCTGCATCGCGGCGGGGATGCCGCGCGGACAGTCGGGCTCCCCGGGAGCCTTCAGCCGGACGCCTCAGGTGGAGCCGGCCGGCTCGAGCAGGTACGGCGGGCGATACGAGCGGGAAAGGAGAGCGTCCGCGTCCGCCGCATCGATAAACCGTTCTAGGGATGCGTTCCATCGCAGCGGCCGACCCAGCCGCATCGCGATGTTGACCAGGTGGCAGGCAGTCGTGCTGCGGTGGGCGCTCTCGGCGCTCGTGGCAGGCAGTTCACGGGTGCGGATGCAGTGCAGGAATTCGTGGATGTGGCGAAAGGTCGGCCAGCGGATGCCCTGCCACGAACCGTAGGGCAGCGGCCTCTCTTGCACCCGGATCGCATCGGCGGGCAGCGGGTTTGATGCGAGCTCCTCGACAGGCTTGCCACTGAGCCGGGAGCGGCTGACGTAGATCCGGCCCCGGTCGCCCTCGAAGAGGATGCCACGGCTGGAGGATGACGTATCGACGTGGACCTGGACGCCGTTGGAGTATTCGAGGTCGGCGGTGAACCCTGCCGGGACGCTGCAGCCCTGCTCGTCGATCGGCGTGGTCCCGCGCGCCTCGATCGCGATGGGGTCGGCCGCCTCCGCCATCGCCCAATGGACAATGTCCATGTGATGGATGCCCCAGTTGGTCATCTCGCCTCCGCCGTTCTCCCAGAAGTAGGCCCAATGGGCGCGGCGTTCGGGCGAGTACTCCTGGAGCGGCGACGGTCCGCAGGAGAAATCCCAGTTGAGGCCCGGCGGCACGGGCCTTGGGGTGAACGGTCCCCGCGGCACGCCGAGGTTGTTGAGAGAGACGGTCACCCTCCGCAGCGCGCCGATGCGGCCATTCCGCACGATCTCGCAGGCGAGACGGAATCGCCCGTCGCTCCGCTGGATGTTGTCGAACTGAAACGTCAGCCCCGACTCCTGGGCCGCCCGCACGAGCCGTCGTCCTTCGTCGATCGTCACCGCAAGGGGCTTCTCGCAGTAGACGGCCTTGCCGGCCCGCAGCGCGTCGAGGCTGGTCGCGGCGTGCCAGTGGTCGGGGGTCGCCACGAAGACGGCCTCCACGTCGTCGCGGGCGAGGAGCGCGCGATAATCCTCGTACAGCTCGGCCCGCGGCCACTCCTTGGCCCTCGTTCTTTCGGCGTTCGGGCGATCGACGTCGGCGATCGCGACGATTTCGCCGTACACGTTGTGGAACGGTTTCATGAACCTCAGCGCCCGAGCCAGTTGCGTGCCGCGGGTGCCGGAACCGATGAGCCCCAGCCGCACCCGGGGCTTGGAGAGCCAGTAGCCGCCGCCCGCGGCGGCTGTCGTGGCCGCGGCGACCGCCGAGTACTTCCAGAACGAGCGACGCGAGAGCGACGGGAGCATGCCGGCGTCTTTCCGAACGAATGAGCCGCGAACGAGAGTCCCGGTCGATAGTACTACGGGGACGGATCCCGGGGCGCGGATCCCTCCGCCGGCCGCTGAACATCGGGGGCGACCGCGGCGCGGATGCAGATCAGCGACCCGCCGGTGCGGATGAAGATCTCCTCGCGGCTGATGGCCGGGGTCGCGAGGACCGGCTCTCCGAGCGGGTTCTCGGCCGCGATCTCCCAGGGTGACTCCATCCCCAGCACGTAGGTCGTTCCCTCTTCATTGCAGGCGAAGAGATGACCACCGGCGGTGATGGGGGAGGCGGAGAACGTGCCCGGGAGCCGACGCTTTTGCAGGAGCTTCCCGGAGTCGGCCCGAAACACGTTGATCACTCCGCCATCTTCGAGGGCGAAGAGCGTCTCGTCATCGCACACAAGCGACGGCACGTCCGGCACGCCCCGTTTCGACGTCCACACCGCATGCGAATCGGTCACGTCGCCGGCGCCGTCGGCCCGGATGCAGACGAGCTCCTTGTCGGGGAGGACCGCGCTGGCGAACACATGACGATCGTCGAAGGCGACGGTGTTCGCCGTCCGCTGCGCCTTCCAGCGGAAACGCCACAGCTCGGCGGCGGTCGACGGCTCGTAGGAGACGACGGCCGTGGGGCCGGCGAGCAGGAGCTGCCACCTGCCCGCCACATGGCCGATGGTCGGCGTGCCGCAGCTCGTCGCGTCGGGCCGCAGGATGCGCCAAACGATCCTGCCCGTCTCCGTGTCGAGGGCGGCCAGGCAGCTCGTCTTCTGCAGACGCCGCATCGGCCCGAGAACGGCGCTCTCCGCCGCCACGATCACCAGGCGGCCGAACAGGACGGGCGAGGAGCCGAAGCCGAACTGCGAGACGAAGGGCGCGACCCGCCGCTGCCACACGAGCC
>Ga0075471_10001451_pt1 | contig 15544 bp, 12 predicted proteins | sample DEB19_08_DNA_2_FD_74787 | JGI IMG/M metagenome (GOLD analysis project Ga0075471, IMG submission 74787) | Aqueous microbial communities from the Delaware River and Bay under freshwater to marine salinity gradient to study organic matter... | ecosystem: Environmental > Aquatic > Marine > Coastal ... | reverse complement strand
TGGCTTTTGTCCAACTTGGCAATCCGGTCCATGTCCCCGGACCATTTCTCGATGGCCGCATCGCGATACTGGGACAGTGGATCATCCGCTACGACCAAGGAGATCGTTGACAATAAACATAGCAACGTCGCCAGCACGCGATACATGAGGTTAGTCCCAATACTGAAATGGTTGAGAAACGGCTCTTGCGTGCCGGCTTGATCGAAACCGGCAAGTAAGCTGCAATGAATGTCCGCTTGATCTTAATTGTACGTGAATCTTTCGGCCACTAGTCTTTTGCTCAGGCTTTTCAGGTGCCCCCACAACGTCCCTTGTTTCCCACAGCCTGGCCGCACCTGCAAATCATGCTGACCGATGATGGCAGCCGAACTTTGTTGGATACGCAGCTCGGTGAAACTTACCACAGCGGGTGTGGGGCTTTGGCAGAATGCCTGGTAGTTTATCTGCGCAATAGTGGCGTCGAAACCAAACTACAACAAGGCTGCAGCAAGCAGGCGGATTCGAGTATGCTCGCCCTGCGCTTACTAGAGCTCGGATTCGGTACCGGCATGGCCTTCTTGCTCACCGCCGCTGCAGCCCAAGCTTACGATTGTCCGCTGGAGTACACCAGCATCGAAAATCGCCTGCTGCCGGCCGAGATCCTGGGTGAACTCAAAATTGGTCAAGCCATTCAGGCCGCAATCCAAAGAGGACTCTTGCCCGCCGGTTTCGCAGTGGCCGAACGCATCGAGTCCGAATGGTTGCAGTTTCGTGCACGCTTACCACTGGCCCCCAGCGATCAGGAAATCACTTGGATGGCCAGCGAACATATTCGCCTCCGTTTGATCCTGAGCGACGCACAGCACTATTTGAATAACCCTGCACCCGCCCAAGCGATGACGGATTCCCGAACAAACACGGCACTCTTTGACGCCATCTACTACGATGCCTTCAGTCCTGGCAGCAATCCGATTCTCTGGAGCGATACCATGTTGCAAGCTACTCTCAGCCGCTTACAACCGCAGGGAAACCTGGTCAGTTACTGTGTCAGTGGCCCGGTGCGTCGTAGTTTGCAACAAGCTGGCTTTACCGTAACTCGGTTGCCCGGCCCACCCGGTGGCAAACGCGAAGTTTTACTAGCCACCAAGCCCTAGCAGCCCAGGCTTCCTTGAGGAATATTCGGCTCGCTTGCTCGGGTGCCCATAAAAAAACCGGTGGAGGAGGTCGGTATCGACTCCTACACCGGTTGAATCAAGCTACGGATGTCTCACCGTCTGCTTAGGGTTGCTCAGCCGCTGGTGCAACCGGTTGCGGGGCAATCCGATTAGCAGGTGTCGCCTGCGGCGCGGGCTCGACGGGCGCAACTGCTTCTGCCGGTGCAGCAGGAGTCGCTTGCTGTCCAACGGGTGCAGATACTTCTTGGCCGAACAAAATCGACATCAGACCATCGCCACCGCTCTGGTTGTAAACGTAGCTAGCGTCCAGAGCTTTTTCGATCCGATGCGAAGCCTCTGCCAAGTGGGCCTCAGTGTATGGGTCCATCGATTTGGCGTTATCTCGCAGAGTCTGATCGATTTTGCCTTTGAGATCACGAAGCTGTTTGACCGACAGATTGGAGATAGCTTTGTAGGCTGCTGACGTACCGTTGTTCGGTAGCGTCAGATCGATCATTCGCTCCATGTGTTCGCGCTGCAGATTGCGGCGCAAGCTGCTGATCATCGGCTGACGAGCCGTGAACTGCTTTTCGGGCTTCTGATCCAATTCACTCCAAATCTCATCGCGGACGCTGTTGAGTAATTCCGGCAGCGTGAACGCATCTTGATCCGCTGGAATGCGGAACTCATTGTCGTAAACTCGACGCAACGTGGTCGCGTTAAGCAAATTGGTCAACGTGGCTGATTGAGTCGACAAAATGCGATCGTGCACAGGCCAAGTGGGATCTCCGCTCATGCTTGAGAATCCCATACCCAGGAAATCCTTGGTCAAGCGAGACAGCAATTCCGGGCTGAGCGCGTACGATTGATCGCGGAAAGCCGATTGCAAGACGAACTTGAGTGCCTCGCGTTGCATTTCTGCCGGCACCACTTCGATTGGTGGTCGACCGTTGGGATCACCCTTCTTGTCGCGATGAATGAAGGCACCACCGATCCAATTAGCCATCATGCTGACGCTCTTGGTTTGCAGACTGAGCGTCAAATCATAGCCCTGGCGTGCTTTCTTCCATGCATCACCATCTTTCACATAGTCCGCTAACAATCGCTTGCGGAAACGCTTGATCAACTCGATTTGCTCTTTCGCATAATCAAGCGGATCTTGGCTGAAGTCATACCGCCGAGCCAATGGGTCGGGACCCATGGTGTCTTCGTCAGTCGCATATTGCAATTCCGGCTCGCTCACGCGACCGAGTATCGGCTTGAGATCTTTTTCAAACGTGTAGCCATACTCGATCGCCCAGAAGTCATAAGGCCCCAGCTTGAGCATGCCATAGTCGCCCTGCAGTTCACCTTCGTGGAGGCGCAAATTCAATGGCAAATAATCCATCACCGAACCGGCGAAGGCTTTCTTACCAGCCACATTCGGCCCATTGATTTCCTTCAAGCGATAAATGCTGGAAGCTTTGAAATTGTGACGCAAGCCGAGCGTGTGACCCACTTCGTGAGCCACCAAATCTGCCAACAGCGGACCGACGAAGTGTTCGGGCATGCCGTCCAACATAGAATCATCCGGTTTCCGCTTAGGCGATTCTTTTTGGCTGGGCTCTTTATCGCCACCCTTCTTGGCTTCCGCTACCTGACCCTCTGCCGCCTTGCCATCACCCTTCTTCTCCTTCGACTCGGTGGCCTCTCCCTTGGTCGACTCAGCCTTATCGGCCGATTCGGACTTGGCTTGCTTCTTCTTGTCCTTGGCCGCAGCCTCCAGCGCCTCGTCATCCGCCACGGCTTCCAAGTCCAGCGCCATGAACAGTCGCATGGTTGCCATATCGAGCAAACGACCCTCAGCCGCCATACACAATCCATTGACCTGACTGGTGCGACCCACCAAACCGTCCAGCGGATCATCACCCATCAAAGGTGTCCGCCAACGCGCATTGAGTTCCCCCGCGTAAGGTTGAGTCACTCGACTACGAATCGAGGCAGCCACGTGAGCTCGCTGGCTAGGTTCGGCAAACCTTACCCGTGGATCCCAATTGGGATGACTACCCAACCAAGCCATCGTCTCAGGGCTCATCCCTTCCATGGCCAGCAATGGCATGTAGTTCGCAAATTCTTTGTCGAAGTGGCGAATCCAACCATCGGTCAACACAATATCCGCATCCAAGATTTGTCCCGTCTCGGGATGCACGCGACTAGGACCAATCGCCGTACCCTGATTGTTGTTTAGCCAACGAATAAAGTTGTAACGCACATCCTCCGGATCCTTATCCATGTGCTCGCCCGTCGTCTTATCTTGGTAAGCCACCTGAATCGCGTCCGAGATACCTACCTTTTCAAACGCTTCGTTCCAGAATTCAATGCCTTCCTTGACCCAACGACGATAACGCACCGGTGTGGTGTGCTCGACATAGAACTTGATAGGTTCCACCGGAGGACTGATCTTCAACGATGGATCGCGCTTCTGCAGATGCCAGCGGTTGATGAAATGCACCGCGACTTCGTCATCTTTGTACTTGCCGTAATCCGAATACGAAGTCGTGAAGTAACCAATCCGCTGATCGGCCACTCGCGGTGCATAACCAGTGTTCTGAGGAATCTCGCTGATCGAGTAATACAACGTTTGCAATTGCCCACGCGTGTTGGGCAGTTCGAAGGCTAACTCAATGTTATGCGGAAACACTTTGGCTTTCACCAGCTTGGCCAAACTTGGATTCTGCGATCGGCCCGAAGTACCAAAAAATGTCCCAGCGTTACCCACCAACAATTGATCACCATCGATGACCGGTCCACCTCGAGGAGACATGGTGATGATCGGCAAGTCCAACATAACCGTACCGGTAAACAAGCGATCCACCGAGTCCTTCGACTCACGATCCCCACCGGAGCGAATCTCCAAATTGGGTTGAACGAGCGCTAGTCGATTGTTGTATTGCCGCCACTGCACGTAGAAATCGCCTGCCTGCAAACCCGCAAAGATCTGACCACTGGCGACCGTCAAGCCGATAAAGTACTTCTTCTCGGCGTAGTTCTTGGGCAACTCCAAGAGCAACTGGCTATCTTTTTGACGCACATACACTTCGTACATCGAGCGCGGTTCGTCTCGCGGAGGTTCCAACTTGGTGTACCCCTCCATGACACGCTCAAACGGCGGGAAGTCTTGCGCCGATACAGTCGGACTGCAAGCCAGGCATAACAGCCCAACCGCGATCCATCGTTGTACGCTCGTGTGCGTTCGCATTCGCTAAAACCCTCAAGAGTGGAAAGGTGTTCTCAAAATTCCTGCTAGACCGATTGTTCCATGTCCCTTTTATAGACCGTTCGGCAAGCCCCGTGGCCCGTAGCCCGAAAAGGAAAATGGTGAACTTGCGCTATTTCAGCAAACTTTTAGTTCCGAGTCCGCTGTTAAGCAGTTGCCTAACGTACATGTTATTAATCATAGTCACGGAGTAACCGAATTTCTGGCGCACACCACCCAAAAGGGCTAAACTGGTAAATTATGCGTGACACACGAGCGTTGCAAACCGAACCTGCTGGGGCTGGCGAGCCTGCCACTGACCAACGCAGCGGGGTTAAGGCGGGGAGCCGGGGCGGTGTATTGACGTCTGGCGGCAATGGTCTCGTAGAGTTTCAGACGCAGGTCGATGCCGTTCAGTTCCGTGGGTCGTCGGTGCGAACTGCGACGAGGGTGCGCGTGGCCCTGCCAGCGTTTAACGAAGCCGAAGCTTTGGGGCGTTTGATACCGCGAATTGCCGAGACCCTGGCCGAGTCACCTTGGGATTTTGACATCCTGGTGGTGGACGATGGCAGTAGCGACGACACGGTCGAGGTGGCTCGATTGTTGCAAACCCAATATCCGGTGAACATTGTTTGCCATGCGGGAAATCAAGGATTGGGTGCAGCCATCACAACCTGTCTGACGCGCGGCGTGGAAGGTTTGAACGCCGACGACATCGTTGTGGCCATGGATGCCGATAATACACATCCTCCTCAGTTGATCACGCGTATGGTCCCGATGATTCGCGAGGGGCATGACGTGGTGATTGCTTCGCGTTACCAACCTGGCGGGCGAGTAGTCGGGCTAGCCTGGCACCGCGAAATGCTCAGCTGGGGAGCGCGATTGATGATGCAGACATTATTGCCGATCCGCGGTTGCCGCGATTACACCTGTGGCTATCGTGCTTACCGCGCAGGTGTGATTCAGGAGGCTTTGCGCAAGCACCATGGACAGTTGGTACAAGAGCAAGGTTTTGCCTGCATGGCAGACTTGATTCTGATGCTGGCGAGAGATGGCGCGATCATTGGCGAGGTACCGCTGCTACTGCGTTACGATTTCAAGCGTGGCGCCAGCAAGATGCGCGTGATGCGCACCGTACGCCAGACTTTGCGCATGGTGTGGCGGCATCGCTTCGGTCGGGCTGCCGATTAGGGCTAGCCTGCAGGGGTTCGATTCGTAGCAATTCAGATTCGCAGCAGAGGGCGTCATTAGCGGCCGGCCTGCTAAAGGGTTTAGTTTGATCATGAAAGCCGATCTCCTGTGAACTCAAGCGACCAACGTAACTCTATCGCGGCAGGTGCCGCTGGTGCTCCAGCGATGTTTGATGCGACACATCCAATCCAACAGACTGGCGGGCGGAGCGCTGCCCGATGGGCTGTGGTGGGTGGTGGCATGTTGGGATTGGCTACCGCTTGGCGCTTGGCGGAGCGCGGTTTGAATGTAACGCTTCTGGAAGCCGCACCCCAGCTTGGTGGCTTGACCAGTTGTTGGTCTTTGGGTGAAGTCACCTGGGATCGCTTTTATCACGTGACACTGCTATCCGACACGCGTCTCCGCCAGTTGCTGGCTGAGATTGGTTTGGAATCGGAGATGCGCTGGGTGCAAACTCGCACCGGTTTCTATGCAGACGGCCAGTTGCATTCGCTCAGTAGTTCATGGGAGTTCTTGACATTTCCACCCTTGTCTTTGATCCAGAAATTCCGTCTGGGTGGAACGATTTTTTACGCCTCAAAATTGAAGAACTGGCAAGCTCTCGAGCGCATTCCGGTCGAGCGTTGGCTGAAGCGTTTGAGCGGCAAGAGCACTTATGAGAAGATTTGGCTGCCGTTGCTCAAAGCCAAATTGGGTGATGCATACCAGCGTACCTCGGCGGCGTTTATCTGGTCGTATATCGATCGCATGTACAAAGCGCGTCGCAGCGGTATGAAACGCGAATTATTCGGCTATGTGCCGGGTGGCTATCAGCGCATCTTGAAAACCTTGGCTGATGCTTTGCAGCAACGGGGCGTAAAGATTCTCACAGACAGCCCCGTTCAGCAGATTCAGGCAGATCATGCCACCGGGCAGTTGCATGTCGTCACTGGTTCTGGTGCCGCGAGTTGTCGCCATACGTTTGAGCGAGTGATTACAACTGTACCCTCACCGACCATTCTCAAATCGTGCCAGCAGTTTACTCCCGACGAACAAGCCCGGTTGCAAAGCGCCGAGTACTTGGGGGTTGTGTGTACCTCGTTGCTACTGGACCGTCCATTGGGTGGCTACTACGTCACCAACATCACCGATACCAGTGTGCCTTTGACTGGGGTGATTGAAATGGGCGCCATTGTCGAACCTCAGTATTTGGGTGGCCACTATCTGGTTTATCTACCCCGGTATCTACTGGCCAGCGATGATCGCTTTGAGGAATCGGACGAAACGGTGCACCAGCGGTGTTTGGCCACGTTGGAAAAAATGTACCCGCATTTTTCTCGGCAGCAGGTGCGCGCGATCCAAACGGCGCGCGCAAGGTATGTGATGGCTTTGCCGACGCTGAATTATTCGGAGCATTTGCCGCCAGTGGTGACCAGCGTACCTGGATTGTATGTGCTCAATTCCGCGCAGATCACCAAGGGCAATTTGAACGTCAACGAGACGATCGAACATGTGGAAGCCCGATTGGCCGAAGTGATCTGGCCTCATTTTCTGAGCACACAAAGCCAGCAACCTGCCTGAAAAAGGGCTCAGACCCTTCAGGAAAGCCAGTTGGTTTCGAGCGATTATTGATAAAACGGGGTGGGTCCGCCCGCTTTTTCAGGCAGGCTGCCAGGCGGTCCGAGACAGACACTGTCCAGCTCTGAGCGACCCGATAAAAACTGCGGCAGCATGACTGACTGTGCACTGGCTGCGAGATGCTTTAGAATTCCGAGTCGGTTTCCGACAGAATACTTAAGGCTTACTTTCGCTAGGCGTGATCATGGTTAGAACTGCCAGTACGATGTTACCTCTGGGTACCATAGCCCCTGATTTTCGGTTACCCGATTACGATGGCCGCATGGTGGCCCGCGATGATTTCCGCGGTCAACGTGGACTACTGGTGGTGTTCATGTGCAATCATTGTCCCTACGTCAAACATGTGGCTCCCGAACTAGCGCGAATCGCCGATGAATACCAAGCGCGGGGCATTGGGGTGGTGGGCATCAGCAGCAATGATGTGGCAAGTCATCCGGATGATGGTCCCGACAAAATGAAAGCCGAAGCCGCCTTGCAGTGCTATCGCTTTCCCTATCTTTACGACGAGTCGCAAGAGGTCGCGCAGCATTATCAAGCAGCCTGTACGCCTGATTTCTTTCTGTTCGATGACCAGTTCCGCTTGGTCTATCGGGGTCAGTTGGATGAGACTCGACCCAAGCAAGGCATAGCCCCGCACGGCAAAGACTTGCGAGCAGCGCTCGATGCGCTCTTGGCCGGTCGCGCGCAGCCTGAACCGCAACGACCGAGCTTGGGCTGCAACATCAAATGGAAAGCGGGTAATGCGCCCGACTATTTCAATCCTGCGGGAGTGACCGGTTAGCAGTCATTGAAACACGGGGTGGACCCGAGTCTGCCCCCTGGAGGAAAGCAGGTTGGTTTCCAGGAATTGTCGAAACACGGAGAGGTCGGCCTGCTGCAAGCACCTTCGTTAGTCGTGGAAACTCCCGCCCGCGCTCTGTCCCGCACCAACATAGGGGTACATCGATGAATCCGGTAACGCGTAGAGAATTCTTGGGTACGAGTACGAGTGCAGCCTTGGCGGCGGCAACCGTTGCCGAAGTGGCCCAGCAGGCAAGTGGACAAACCAGTCCGCAAGCCAAGGGCAATGCCGCTGAGGGCAAACTGCGCGTTGGCTGTGTCGGCGTCGGTGGTCGGGCGGCGTACTTGTGCGATGCGTTCTCCAAGCATCCTCAAGCTGAAATCTTAGCGGTCGCTGATATCGACTCGCGTCGCTTGCCCGATGCGGTCGCAAAAATCGCCGCCAATCAAGGCTCGACGCCGCAAGCCTTTACCGACTTTCGTCGCTTGCTCGAAATGCCTCAGGTCGAAGCTTTAGTGATCGGCACGCCCGACCACTGGCATGCGATCCCAACCATCTTGGCATGCCAGGCTGGCAAGGATGTCTATGTGGAAAAACCCGATGGCCATAATATGATCGAAGGCCAACGGATGGTGGAGGCTCAGCGCAAGCATGGCCGCATCGTGCAGTTGGGAACTCAGTCGCGCAGTTCGCCCCATTTTCAATCGGCCATCAACTACATTCGCAGTGGCAAGCTGGGGCGCTGTTTGTTTGCGAGTGCCTGGGAAAGTGGCAAGCAAGGTTCGATTGGAAAACCAGCCGATGGTCAGCCACCTGCCGGAGTGGACTACGATTTCTGGCTGGGTCCGGCTGCCAAACGCCCCTTCAACCCGGCGCGCTTCCACGGCAATTGGCGATGGTGGTTCGATTTAGGCACTGGCGATTTAGGCAATGACGGTGTCCATCGCTTGGACATTGCCCGTTGGGCACTGAGCACCGCCATCGAAGCCCAAGGGGGTGCGCCGCTTGGCTTACCTCGTAGCGTCTCAGCCAGTGGCGGCAAATGGTATTTCGATGATCTTCAAGAATGGCCTGACACACTGGCTGTGACTTATGAATTCTCAGGCTCGCCAGGCTGCTTGATCACCTACGAAATGCGCGTCAGCAATCCGTACAAATTTTTGGACGAACCAGAAGGCGCTGCCGTTTTTGGTGACCAAGGGTACATTATCCTAGGCAACCGGCGGTGGCGCGCCTTTGGCCCCAAAGATAAACTGCTGCATGAAGAAAACGGCGATTATGACGACGTCGCGCATGTCCAGAACTTCATCGACTGCGTGCGGTCGCGGCGCCCCTCCAATGCAGACTTGGCAACCGTTGGCCATCCCTCTTCGGTCATGTGCCATGCGGGCAACATCGCTTGGCGGGTCGGCCGCAAGATTTTTCTCGATCCCCAAACGGAAACCTTCGTCTTACCTGACGCCTCGCCCGACTCAGCCGCTAACGCGCTCCGCGGCCGCGCAAGCTACCGAGCGCCTTGGTTGCTGCCCGAAATCTAGTCTCAAATCGTGGCTTGGGTAGGCTGCGTCCGTGCAGGTTTGGCAAAACCGCTCGCCACCGGGGCTCGTCCCTATGAGAGACCCCGGCTTGAGCCGCTTGCTGTGGTGACGCGGGAAAACTGGCGAACCGGTCGCGCCGAATGGACCGGCTGACCTCCCCCAGTTAAGATGTCCCCGTCGGCCAGTTGCTCAGCCTCGGCCGGATACCCATGCGTTGTCCCCCCTTCTCCCCTAAAACCCGATTGAGAACTCGACATGACTGCGTTTAACTTGCGTTCGCTCCGAATGATGTGTGTATGTGCACTGAGCTGCTGGTCGTTGACCACCATGGTCAATGGTCAAGAAAAAGCTCGTGAGCTGTTCAATGGCAAAGACCTCACGGGCTGGAAGGGACGCACCGATCTATGGTCGGTGCAGGATGGGGCGATCACCGGTCGCACCACTGCGGAGAAGCCGCTCAAGAGCAATACATTTTTGGTTTGGGAAGGCGAAGTCGGCGATTTTGAGCTCGATTTGGATTATCGCATTACAGCGGGTAATTCCGGAATTCAGTATCGCAGCAAGCTGATCAATGCCGAGGAATTCGTCGTCGGAGGCTATCAAGCCGACATCGATGCTTCGCTGACTTATGCAGGCATCAACTACGAAGAGAAAGGTCGGGGGATTCTGGCGAAACGCGGCAAGCGCGCCACGATCACCGACGGTGCGGATAACAAAGGCAAACCCGCGATCAGCGACGAAGAGTTTGCCAAGGATGAGGATCTGAAAAAGGTCGTGAAGTTGGAAGATTGGAATCACTATCGCGTGGTTGCCAAAGGCAACAAGCTCAGCCACTACATCAATGGCACGCTGATGTCCGAAACCATCGACAACCAACCGAGCAAAGCGGCCGCCAAAGGTATCCTGGCGCTGCAGATCCACGTTGGTCCGCCGATGGTGGTGCAGTTCAAGAATATCCAGCTCAAGCAATAAAGGGCTGCGCGAACCGCAGCCGACAAGCCTGACGAGCCAAGCTTCGAGTCAGAGGCTGCGATCGCTGTCCCGAAATCAGAGTATCCCCAATACTCCAGCCGCGCTGGGGTGTTGGGGATTTTTTCTTGAGGTCGCATCCCCTTCGCCCATGACCCACTCCATCAGTGCGGCTCCTGCCCAGGAATCAAGCTGGGCCAGCCGCAAGAAATCGACAAGCTGCCAGCCTGGAGTCCACTGGAAGCCACGCCGCGTGACGCCGGTTCGGCGGCTCGGGTAAGGCAAGCAGTCACCCCAGCGTGGTACATTCTGGGGTGGCGAGCGGTGTGAACCCATGGTCGAAATCCTTGGCGGCGGCTATGTTTTGTGTCGACACAAGTCACGCGAACCCCCAGCAATAGAGAGAGGGCAAGCCGCGGCTTGTACCGGCAGGACGGCACCGCAGCCACTCCGCGATGCTCGGGAAAATGCCGACCGACTATTCGACCAGGTTTCGATTGGGAGCTGAACAAACACCGTGTCTGCTGCGCTACCTCTTGGATTTCGTTTTGCTGCGGCCGCTTGTGGTATCAAAAGCCGGCAAGGTTCAAAAGATATCACGCTGATCGTGTCGGACCGACCCGCCAGTGCGGCTGGGGTGTACACGCAGAATCAAGTCGTCGCTGCACCCGTGGTACTTTGCCGGGGACGAACTCCGATGCGCGATGCACGGGCCGTAGTGGTCAATAGTGGCAATGCCAACGCGTGCACGGGAGTCCGTGGCATGCAAGATGCGCAGCGCATGTGCGAATTAGCGGCTCACAGTGTTGCGGGAGCAACTGCTGGAACTGCAGAGGCCATACGAGCCGATCAAGTGCTGGTGATGAGCACTGGAGTGATCGGGCGTTTCTTGCCGATGGATAAAATTGAAAATGGTATTCAAGCGGCGGCTGGACAATTGGCTGAAGGCGAGCACGCGTTTTTTAATGCGGCCGATGGCATTTTGACGACCGACAATGGTCGTAAAGTAACCATGCGTTCGATGCAGACGGCGGGGCGGACGATTCGCATCGCCGGCATGGCCAAGGGAGCCGGCATGATTGGCCCGAACATGGCCACGATGCTCTGCTGCGTCGTCACCGATGCTCCGCTGGTTGCCGAGCAAGCGCAGCGTTTGTTGAAGCGCGCAGCTGACAAATCGTTCAACAATATCAGTGTCGAGGGACACACCAGCACTAACGATACGATGCTGCTGCTAGCCAACGGAGCCGCAGGTGGACCGGTTCTCGATGCCGCAGCTGAAAGCGAATTCCTGCAGCACCTGGAAGCCATGTGTATTGAACTGGCCAAGCAAATTCCGGCCGATGGCGAGGGAGCCACGCATCTGATCGAAGTCGACGTGCGCGGCGCGCAATCGGATGCGGATGCACGTAAAATTGCGCACACGGTAGCGTGTAGCAATTTGGTCAAGTCAGCCGTATTTGGCAGTGATCCCAACTGGGGGCGCATCGTGTCGGCCACCGGATACAGCGGCGTGCCTATCGACGTCAGCCGCCTTGAATTGCAGCTTAACGGATTGTTGCTATTTCAGTGTGGTGAACCCGTTGCCTTTGATGCCAAAACTGCCAGCCAAGCGATACGCGATAATCATTTGACGCATATCTTGTTGATTGTGGGTAACGGCCCTGGGCAGTGCCGCCACTGGACCAGTGACCTGACGCTCGATTATGTGCGTTTCAACTCCGAGTATACGACATGAGTATGTCGCATCACGTTAGTGGCACGACTTACGGTATCGGAACCGACATCACCGAATGCGTACGCATTGCGCAGATGATCGAGAAGCATGGTGAATTGTTTTTGACACGCGTCTACACTCACCAGGAGATCGCTTACTGTTCAGCGCGGCGCGCGGCAACGCAACACTATGCCGGACGCTGGGCAGCGAAAGAGGCTGTACTGAAAGCCATTGGTACGGGTTGGTCGCGCGGAATCCACTGGACCGATATCGAAGTTGTCAACGCTGTAGGAGGCAAACCATCGATTACCATTGCTGGCCAGGCTCGACAGATTTGTGATCAGCGAGGTATTGGTGAGGTCTTGATTAGTATTTCGCACTGTCGCAATTATGCAGTTGCCTATGCAACCGCTTTGTATGCTTGATTTGCTTTACTGCCTGTTAGGCCACTGAGGACGATCACATGACGCGCAAGATGGTGTTGCTTACTTGGGGATATTCCAATCCACGGACCGCGAAAACGGCAGCCGGCTTGCTGCGTTACTGTCCTCAGGAATGCGTGGCTGTTTTCGATCCCGACAATGCGGGCCGTCATTCTCAGGAGTTTCTCGAAGCCGGTGGGCAGACGCCCATCATCGGTCGCTTGGATGAAGCCCCGGGTGCCAATACGCTGGTCATGGGGATCGCTCCTCCGGGCGGTCGCATTCCGGAAGCTTGGCGCGCCGTGCTCTACGAAGCCATCGATCGCGGTATGGATATTTTGAGCGGCCTGCATGATTTTCTTTCCGATGACCCCGAGTTGACGGCAGCGGCTGCGCGCAAGGGTATTCGGATCATCGACGTCCGCAAAAACAATTTCCGTCAAATCGCCCGCCGGCAAGGCTTGAATCCCAATTGCCTTCGCGTTCACACCGTCGGTCACGACTGCAGCGTCGGCAAAATGGTCGTCAGCTTGGAAGTCACCAATGGACTCAAAGCCCGGGGTGTGGATGCGCATTTCGTGGCCACCGGTCAAACCGGCATCATGGTATCGGGTAGCGGACTGCCACTGGACTGTATCGTCGCCGACTTCGTCGCGGGTGGTGCCGAACAATTGGTATTGGAGAACCAGCATCACGAAGTCTTGCTGGTTGAAGGGCAGGGGAGTCTGGTGCACCCTGCCTACTCGGGTGTGACACTCAGCCTGCTACATGGTTGTCTACCGCACGCGTTGATTTTGGTCTTCGAAGCCGGTCGGACAACCGTCGGTGGTATCGATCACGTGCCGATCCCCAGTTTATCGCGGATGCGTGAACTCTTCGAAACCATGGCCAGCATTCATCAGCCTTGCGTGACTCTGGGAGTTGCCATGAATGGTCGCCGCGTATCGCCCACCGAGGCGGCGGAGATCAGCCAACAAGTCGAACAGGACTTGCAATTGCCAGTCGTGGATGTGATTCGCCAAGGCCCAGGTCGTTTGGTCGATGCCGTAGAAGCCTTCCGTCGCCAGGGCGCCTGGCGCAAATTTGGGATGTAGCCCATCATGATTGAACTGAAACTCCATTCGTTTGAACTCCCGCTGAGAGACCCTTTCACGATCGCGCGTAGTACGACTACGGTGCAATCCACGCTGATCGTGGAATTGCGGTGCGACGGGCTGGTGGGGCTCGGTGAAGCCACCACCAACGACTACTACGGTGCCAGCTTGGAGAACATGAGCCGTTTGCTGCGAGAAGTCGCCCCTAAACTGGCTCCTATGCCGCTAGATAATCCCGCTGAGATCTGGCGCGAATTGGATGGCATGCTCGGTCACAATCGGTTTGCGCAATGCGCGCTCGACTGCGCGGTCTGGGATCTTTATGCCCAACAGCACCAACTGCCCTTGTATCGGTTGTGGGGCTTTGATGAAGACGCACCTTGCCCCCCGACTTGCTATACGCTCGGTATCGATACACCCGAAGTGATGCTGCGCAAAATGCAAGCCATGCCCAATTGGCCGATCTACAAAATCAAGCTCGATCAAGCCAGCGGGTTAACCAATGTGCGCTTCCTCCGGCAGCATACGACAGCCCTGTTTCGCGTCGATGCCAATTGTTCCTGGCAACCCGAACAGATACTTCCCTATGCCGAACAACTGGCAGAGCTCAACGTGGAACTGATTGAGCAACCCTTGCCGGCCGACAGCTACGCCGCCATGCGGCCTGTCAAAGGCAAATCGCCTCTGCCGTTGATGGCTGACGAGAGTTGCCAAGTGGAAAGCGATGTCGATCGGTGTATCGAATGCTTTGATGCGATCAATATCAAGTTGGTCAAGTGCGGTGGACTGACACCCGCGCGGCGCATGCTGGCTCGAGCCAAACAAAATGGGCTGAAGGTTATGGTGGGCTGCATGACCGAATCCAGCGTGGGCATCGCCGCAGGTGTGCACCTGCTCCCCTTGTTGGATTATGCCGATCTAGATGGAGCGTTATTGCTGGCTGAAGACATCGCGAGCGGGCTGCAATGGCAAGCCGGTTACTGCACGATGCCCAAAACGCCTGGGCTAGGAGTCCGCTTGCTCCACCCATCGCCTCTCTAGAAGGACCTCAACTCAAGACGTTTCACTGTCAGAACCCCGAGGCCGCTCAGGCGAATCCAAGCCCCGGGTGGCTATCGTGACGTTAGCGGTGAATCGTGACTTGGCTACCGAGAGTCACCAGCGAATAGACTTCGCGCGCGTCCAGGGGAGCCAAGCTGATGCAACCGGCATTGGCAAGTTCGACGGCTGCGTTTGCCGGAGAGCCGTGGATGCAGAGGTCTTGTCCGAGACTCATCCAATAACCACCGTAGGGATTGCGGGGATCGGTAGCCGGCAAGACTTGCGAGTTCGCGCCGTAATAGGTGCGATCGCGTCGACGATCGACGACCTGGAAGCTACCTTCCATGGGCAATGGTTCTTTGCCGACGGAAATCGGAAAGCGCCCAGCGTACATGTCTTCCAGGAACAAGGTTAGTTCGCCTCGGGTCAAATTAACATCCGCGCGGAATGGGCCATTGAGCACTTTCAATTGGGAGCCGGTCAGCACGACTTTGGAGTCACCCAACATGTTGATACTGGCCAGTGTTTCGGGTGAGACTTTGAAGCGATTGGCGATACCTTCCAATGTTTCCCCGGGGCCGACATGAAAGGCCGGAGCGATCAGATGCCGCTTGGAGTAGATCACCTCGCGGGCAAGTGCGTCGAGCAACTCATTCAGATCGGCTTGCTCCTCGCGGGTCAATTCGATGTGGTTGTAGTACGGGGTTAATTTCACCAGCGCTTCACGTAGCTTACCCTCGCCTGCCAGCTTCAAAGCCTCTTCGCGCGCACTTCTAAAAGGCTGAGTCGGTTTACCGGCGGCGGCG
>Ga0075471_10001450_pt1 | contig 15547 bp, 11 predicted proteins | sample DEB19_08_DNA_2_FD_74787 | JGI IMG/M metagenome (GOLD analysis project Ga0075471, IMG submission 74787) | Aqueous microbial communities from the Delaware River and Bay under freshwater to marine salinity gradient to study organic matter... | ecosystem: Environmental > Aquatic > Marine > Coastal ... | reverse complement strand
GGCAAGGCATACGCGGTGCCGGCCGACAACCCGTTCGTCGGGCGGGCCGACGTGAAGCCGGAGATCTACGCCTACGGCTTTCGCAACGTCTGGCAGATGGCGTTCGATCCTCCCACCGGCCGGCTCTGGGTGGCCGACGTGGGCCAGGACCTGCTCGAGGAGATCGACATCGTCAAGAAGGGGGGCAACTACGGCTGGAGTCGCCGCGAGGGGACGAAGGGCTTCGGCCGCGAGGAGGCGCCCGCCGGCACGATCGATCCCGTCTGGGAGTACGACCACCAGATCGGCAAGTCGATCACGGGCGGCTGTGTCTACCGCGGCGGAGAGATTCCCGAACTGCAGGGGGCGTATCTCTACGCCGACTATGTGTCGGGCGGTCTGTGGGCGCTCACGCTCCACGACGCCACCGGCCGTGTGACGAACCTGTCGATCCCGTGGAGCGGGCTGCCGATCTTTGGCTTCGGCAGCGACGAGGCGGGCGAGGTCTACGTGAACACCGCGTCGCCGACTGGCCAAGGCGTGTTTCGGCTCGTCCGCGACGAGTCCGTGAAGTAACCGACCGCAGTGATCGTTTCGGTGCGGACCACGCGCAGGCCCGCCGGGCCGCAGCACCGGCCGTGGCCCGAGCCTCAGAACACGTTCGGCACGAACGGTCCACCGCGGCACCGCTTGAGGTGGTCGAGCGCCGCCACCTGCCCGGTCGTCTCGAGCGCGTCGCGGTAGACGGGATCGTGAAAGCCCTCGATGTCGATGCTGCCCCGCCAGCCGGCGAGCCGCAGCACGCTGATGAGATCGGTCCAATTGGTGTCGCCGAAGCCGGGCGTGCGGTGGTGTGCGTACTGCACGCCGCCGTGGATGCCATGCTCCCGGATCACGTCCCAGAGCACGGTCGCATCCTTGCCGTGGATGTGCCAGATGCGGTGGCACCAGCGGCGCAGCTGCGGCAGCGGGTCGACGAAGCTGACCAGCTGGTGACAGGGCTCCCACTCGAGGCCGACCGCGGGGCTCTCGACTTCACCGAACATCGCCTCCCAGGCCCGCGGGGCGTGGGCGATGTTGCGGTCGCCCCACTCCCAGCTGCCGCGGGAGCCGCAGTTCTCGAACGCCAGCCGGACGCCCCGGTCTTCGGCCCGCGCCGCGAGCGGCCGGAAGACCGTGCCGAACCGCTCGAACGACTCCGGCACCGGCCGGCCGGGAATCCGGCCCGCGAATCCCGACACGACGTCGCAGCCGAAGCCCGCCGCGGCGTCGATGAGCCGCTCCCAGTCGCGGACGGTTTCGGGGCTCGTGAGGGGATTGCCGTAGACCCCGAGCGCACTCACCCGGGGAGGAATGTCGTGCGGGCTGACGGTGTGTGCGTCGAGCGACCGCCGGACGGCTTCGGCCAGGGAATCGACCGCGAGGCTTCCCAGGCTCTTGCCGAAGCTGATCTGGAACGTCTCGAACCCGAACGGCAGCAGCTGCGCGATCACCGCAGGGGTGCGGTCGTGGGCGGGCACCAGCGTGCCGATGCGGATGTCGTCGTGGCCGTGCATGGCACCAGCCTACGGTACAATTCGAGAAGAGTGCAGCCGCGGCGGCCGCGGCTGGCAGCGCATTGAGCTGGAAGACCATGAACAAGGCATTCTGCAAGGAGCCCGACTCGTCGCTGCCACCGCGGTGCCCGCGGTGCGGTGCCGACGGCGTGCAGGTGGGGCCCGAGCCGCTCAAGGCCCACCTCGATCCGGCTCGCGTCGAGTCGCTCGCCGAGCCCGCCTACTGGTGCCCCGGCGAGTCCTGCGACGTCGCCTACTTCGACCTGCTCGAGAGGACGGTGGCAGCGGCCGACGCCCACAGCCTCACGTGGCCGAAGGATCCTGCGGGCCCGCTCTGCTCCTGCCACGGGCTTGGCGTCGAGGACGTCGACGCCGACCTGGCCGAGGGGGTGCCCACGCGGGTGCGGGCGGTCGTGCAGAAGGCCACCCGGCCCGATGCGGCCTGCGCGATCCGAAGCCCGGACGGCCGCTCCTGCGTCGCCCGCGTGCAGCGGTACTACATGCGGCGGAAGCAATGAGGGTTGTGGCAGAAGCGAGGAGAGCGTCGGCGACGCTGATAGCCGTGACGGCGGTCCGGTCGGCGTGGCTGCGGGGACCGCGCAGGAGGCCGCGTCCGCGATGAGGCTCTTCAGCTGGAACATCCACAAGGGGATCGGCGGCCGAGACCGGCGGTACTCGCTCACCCGCATCATCGACTGCATCGAGGCCGAGAACCCGGACATCATCTGCCTGCAGGAGGTCGACCGGCACGTGCGGCGGAGCCGGCACGACGACCAGCCGCGGCTCTTGGCCCGCTCCTTCCGCTGCCATGCCGTCTTTCAGGCCAACGTGCCGGTCGGCGACGGCGGCTACGGCAATCTCGTGCTGTCGCGATGGCCGATCGAGAGCCGGCACCGCATCCACCTGCGGCAGGCCGCCCGCAAGCCGCGGGGCGCACAGCTGTTGCTCGTCGACACGCCCGAAGGTCTCCTGCACCTGGTGCATACCCACCTGGGACTCGCGGAGCGGGAGCGGCACTGGCAGATGCAACGGCTGTTGGGACACATGCTCTTCCGCTCGGCCGACACCCTGCCGAGCATGATCGTCGGCGACTTCAACGACTGGCGCGACAGCCTCGCCTCCGGGGCTTTGGCGACCAACGGCTTCACGCAGGTGACGAGTCCCCCGGCGAAATTCAGGTCGTTTCCCGCCTGGCTGGCCGTGGGCGCGCTCGACAAGGCCTTCGTCCGCGGCGCGATCGCGGTGCGGCACGCCAGGATCGTGCGGACGAGCCTTTCGCGGACCGCCAGCGACCACCTGCCGCTGGTGATCGACTTTCACCTGCGGTGAGCGATGCGGCCGCGCGGTGGTGTCACCGGCGGTGGGCGACGGTGAGTCGCATCGTCTCCTCGAGGGATCGCAGGCCTGCCGTCGCGCCGAGGCCCGTGACGCAGCAGGCCGCCGTGGCGGCGCCGAGCAGGCCGGCCTCGAAGGGGGGCATGTTCCGCAGCAGGCCCGTGATCAGGCCGGCGAGAAACGAGTCGCCGGCGCCGGTCGTGTCGGCCACGGGACCGGGCGCGGTGATGCAGGGAATCTCGAGCAGCTCCCCTGGCCGCGGGCTCAAGAGCGTGCCCCTGGCGCCGAGCTTCACACCCACGACGCCAGCGGCGCCGTGCCGGCGGTAGCAGCCGATGATCTCGGCCGGCGCTGCCAGTCCCGTCTGGTGGATCGCCTCGTCGAGGCTCGGAACGAAGAGGTCGACGTGTGGCAGCGCCGCTTGAATTGCTTCCAGCGTGCCCCCCGACCCGGCGGTCTCGAGCGCCACGCGGCAGCCGGTGCCACGGATGAGCTCGACGGCGGCGGCCATGTCGGGCTCGAGGCCGGGCAGCAGGCCGAAGTATCCCACGAGCGCCATGCGGCTACCTGCGAAGTGGGCCGCCTGGCGGCGGATGAAGGCGAGGTCGATCGCCTGGGCCGCGCCGACGTGATGGGCGAAGCTCCGCTCGCCGCTGGGATCGATCAGCACCGCCGTCGTGCTGGTGGCGAGCGTCGCATGGGGATCGAGGGCGGCGGTGTCGATCCTCTCGGTGGCGAGCCGCGCCCGGACGACCGATCCCCAGAGGTCGTCGCCGACGAGGCCCGATGCCGCCACGCGCAGCCCGAGCCTCCGCATCGCCGTGCCCGAGTTGCAGACGATGCCGCCGGTGGTGACCTCGATCGGGTCGACGTGGAAAAGCCGGCCTCCGCCGACCGGTGCGGCCAGTGGCACAGGCCGCACGAGGATGTCAGCCACGCAGGTGCCGCAGACGATGCAGTCGATCGCGGCATTACGGTCCGGAATCTCGAGCATGGCGCGTCTCGTCGCAGAGGTGGAGGCATCGGGTGGCAGCGAGGCGACGTCTCGCCACGACCACTTCAGCCTGCGCACAACCTAGACCGCTCTGCGGGCCTTTCGCAATCACCCTCGTCGTGCCGCCGGGATCACTGCGGGAGACCTGCTTCCGCGTCCGGAGGCCCACATGCCCCTTGGCGGGGCGAACGCATCGCTCTCGGGGCCGATTGCACCGCGAAAATGCTCCAACTACGCTCCGGACGTGAGGCGCGTGGCGGCTGTCTGAATGAGTTGGGCCCGCGGCTGCAGGCACGATGTGAGCAGGTCGCATGCTGGCCGTTTTCGTTCTGGACTGCGCGGACCATGAGATTCTCTGCCGCCTGCTCGATGAAGGCCGGCTGCCGGCGATCCGTTCCCTCGTCGACCGCGGCTGCAGCGTCCCGCTTTCCGGCGACGGTGACGCGCTCGACGGCAGTGTCTTCCAGACGCTGCTGACCGGCATGAATCCCGGCCAGCACGGGATCCACAAGTATCGCCAGCTGGTGCCCGGCACCGACCGCTATGCGATCGCCAAGGCCGGGCGATCGCCCGTGCCGCAGGTCTGGCGGGCGCTCTCGGACGCGGGCCGGGAGTGCTGCGTCTTCGACGTGCCGAAGGCGTTTCCACTTTCCGGGTTCCGCGGGCGGCTGGTGGCGTCATGGGGCTCCTACACTCCCGCGGGCGGGCCCGGCAGCAGCCCGGCCGGTCTCTACGGCGAGGTCGTGCGGCGGTTTGGCCGGCATCCGCTGCGGAGCCAGCGGGCGATCCCTCTCCCGCCGGCGGAGTACGAGGAGGTCGAGCAAATGCTCCTGCGCGGTGTAGGGCAACGACGTGATGCCTGCACGTGGCTGCTCGGGCAGCGGTCCTGTGACTTCTTCATGACCACCTTCAGTGAGTCGCATATAGGAGCGCACCAGTTCTGGCATCTCCGCGATCCCGCGCATCCGCTGCATGATCCGGAGTCCGCCCGCCGGTGTGGTCGTGCCGTGGAACGCATCTACCAGGCGATCGACGCCGCGTTGGACCAGATGCTTCGTCAGCTGCCCGCCGACGCCCACGTCATGGTCCTGACGCAGCAGGGAGTGCAGCACAACTACACCGCCTCCCACCTGCTGCCCCACTGGCTCGCGATCCGTGAGGGGCGGCAGCCGTCGCGAAGCCCGTTGGCCGTGATCGATGGCAGCCTGGGGTCGCGACTGCGGAACACCCTGCGAGGCATGCTGCCCGAAATCGTCGCCGACAGGCTCACGGCGTGCAAGTTTCCGCTGCGAGGCCGGGTCTGCATGCTGCCGGGGTCGGAATACAGTGCCCTCCTGCGGATCAATCTCCGCGGCCGCGAGCCCCGGGGCGAGGTCGCTTCCGACGACTACGAGGCGGAGATGGCCTCGCTGACGTCCGATCTCATGTCGCTCCGCGATGCCGATACAGGGCGCCAGGCGGTAGCGGAGGTCCGCAGGCCGCGTCACCTCTACCACGGTCCGCTCGTCGACTGCCTCCCCGACGCCATCGTCTGCTGGGCGAACGCCGCCCCGGTCTCGGCCCTTGACTGCCCCCGTCACGGCCGAGTCGAGCGGGCGGTCTCGTTCACCGACATCACGCATTCGATGCACACTGCGCGGGGCTGGGCGGTGGTGGCCGGCCCCGGGGTGCCACGGGCTACGATCGACGCCGTCCGGGACGTGAAGGACGTCGCGAGCACGATCTATCACATCTGCGATGTTGCTCCGCCAGCTGATGTCGAGGGGACGTCGCTGGTCCGCATCCGGTGAATCGCAGGCCTCCGGCCCGTCTGGTGCCGCGTCGAGCAAACCACATCACCGACCGGGGAGACCGCGATCGCGTCCGGCGACCCGCGGTGTTTTCTGCCCGATCACTTCCTTGACCAGCGGGCCGCTCGTCTCCAGCCGCATCATCTCGGCGGCGAGCGCCGCGATCCGTTCGGCGGCATGCTCTGGGGGTGTGCCCGCCGCATGGATGTTGGAGACAAGGTTGCGGTGCGCGTCGGTGTGCTCAGCCGCGGGCCGGTAGGCCATGTAGGCCGACAGGCTTTCCGCCGACCGCAGGCCTGGCCGCTCGCCGACGAGCAGCACGGCCACACGTGGAGCGAGGATCGCGCCGACCTGGTTCAGGATGCCGACCCGGCAGTGCCGCACGAGGATCGGCCGGCCGAAGCTCCAGCCATGCCGCGAGGCGGCGTCGGCAAGCAGCGGCAGCAGCCTCGGCACCTGCCGGGCGACTGCGCCGGCCGAGAGTCCGTCCCCGACGACAACCTGCATATCGGCGGCATGTGGGCAGGAACTCGCCACCGCGGTCGCGGCAGCGGTGGAAAAGATCCGGCCCAGATCGGGACGCCGGATGTGGTCCTCCTTCGTCGCAGCTGCGGAGGCTGCATCGACGAAGCACCACCGCTCGCAGAAGTCGGCGGGCCAGTCACGTTGCGGATCAAACGTTCTCCACACGGCGTCTACAGCCGCCGCATGGTCCTCGTGAAGCGCGAGCTGATCGCGGGTGCGGTACGAGCCGCCCCGCCGCTCGAGCAGGAGCCGGGCCGGCGTGCGGTCGCGGATGGCCGCGATGAGCGCCGCGGTCTGTGCATCAGTCTGGAGATCGGCCGGGAGGCCCTCGGTCGCCGGCGGTCGAGGCTCAGCGGGCTGCGTTGGCTGGTGTTCCGTCATGACGCCGGCCCCGCGTCGGCGAGCCCATCGACCGGAGGGCCGGGGAACCGGGTGCGCACGCCGGCAAACCAGGCGATCGCGAGGAGTGCCGCCATGCCCGCCACGACCGGCAACGCCGTCGCGTTGGGAGGCTGCATGCCGACGAGGATCAGCGTGCAGCAGCTGACGACGCTCGCCAGGGCTAGCGGCGGGAACCAGGCTCCGAGCTGCCAGGGGCCGAATCGCCGCCACGACCTGCCGAAGGCCCGCAGGCCCGCTGCGATCGGCAGCACATAGGAGATGTAGATGAGGATCGTGCAAACGACGGTGATCGTCGAATAAACAGGCGTGAAGATCGTGAAGAATACTGCTGCAGTGGCCACGGTCCAGATGGCCGCGGCGGGTGTTCGCCAGAATGGGCTGACGCGGCGGAGCGTTTGCGAGGCCGGCAGGCCGCCATCTCGCGCGAAGGCATAGGTCATCCGCGAGGCGGAGGTCACCGTCGCCAGGCCACAGAGATACTGTGCGGCCAGAATGCCGCCGAAGATCGCCTTGGCGAGCCATGTGGGCAGAACCGATGTCATGATCCAGGGCACGACAAGCGGCCCCTGCCGCGCCCCCTCGGCCGCGTCTGGCATCGACAGCACGAGCACGCAGAGGAGCAGCCAGCCCATCACTCCCGAAACGAGCACGCTCGTGACGATGCCCCGCGGTACGCTCGTGGCGGCACCGAGCGTCTCCTCGGCCACGTGGGCAGAGGCATCGAAGCCCGTGATCGTGTATGCCGGCAGCAGAAGCCCCATCAGGAAGAGAAAGGGCAGTGACGCTGCTGTCGGCCAGACCGGCGCATCGACCGGCAGGCCGCTGTGATTTGAGAACGTGACGAGCCGCGAGAGATCCCAGGGGCCGGAGTAGCAGGCAAGCGCCAGCGGCAGCGCCACCGAGACCGCCAGGATCAGGTAGCCGCTGGCGTCGGTCAGCCGGCTCGTGAGCCGGATGCCGAGGTGGTTGACGGCTGCCTGCGATGCGGTGATGGCCAGTACGCAGAGCACCTCGATGCCAGGCTCCTCGAGCCACTCCGGGCACCACGTGGCGGCGAAGAACCGGTAGGTGCCGACGTTGATCGCCGACAGCACCGTCACGAGACCGGCGAGATTGAACCAGGCGGTGGCCCAGCCGCAGCCCCTGCCGCCGAGGATCGCCGCCCAGTGGTAGAGGCCGCCGGCCGTGGGAAACGCCGAGGCGATCTGGGCCATCGACAGGGCCACGGCCAGCGAGAAGAGGCAGGCCAGCGGCCAGCCCAGGCCGATCGCCGCGCCGCCGACCGAGCAGTAGCCGATGTGGAACGACGTGATGCCGCCTGCCAGGATGCAGATGATCGACAGCGAAATCGCGAAGTTGGAGAAAGCCCCGAGCGTACGAGAAAGTTCCTGCGTATAGCCGAGCCGCGCGAGCAGTGACGCGTCGTCGTCGGCGTGCGGGGCGGCTGTTGGGTCGGTCGGCTGGGGCATGGGGCGGAGGGTGGAGGGTGCTGCCGTGGGCGATCGTCAGCCGGTCACGTGCGCCAGCAGTCTGCCGGCCGTCTGCTCGCGGGCGGGGAGCAGCACGCCGTCTCGCATGATCGACTGTGTTTCCAGCCAACTCTCGAATTCGGGTGACGGCCGCAGCCCGAAGAGCGATCGCATCGCGATCGCGTCGTGGTAGCTCGTCGTCTGGTAGCTGAGCATGACGTCGTCGCCACCGGGCACACCCATGAAGTAGTTGCAGCCGGCGGCGGTCAGGAGCATCAGCAGGTTCTCGGCGGAGTTCTGGTCGGCCGCTGCATGATTGGTGTAGCAGACGTCGCAGCCCATCGGCAGCCCGAGCAGCTTCCCGATGAAGTGGTCCTCGAGGCCCGCCCGGACTATCTGCCGCTCGTCGAAGAGGTATTCCGGCCCTATGAAGCCCACCACACTGTTGACGAGAAAGGGATCGAATGCCCGGGCAAGCCCCTGGGCTCTGGCCTCGAGCGTGAGCTGGTCGATGCCTTGGTGGGCCCCCGCGGAGAGGCTGCTCCCCTGCCCCGTCTCGAAGTAGGTGACCTGGCGGCCGGAGCTCCCGAGGTCGCGGGAGAGATGGCCCTCGAGCACACGCTCCCTGCCCTCCTGGAGCATGCCGAGCGTTATGCCGAAGCTCTCGTTGGTCGCCTGGGTGCCTCCGAGTGACTGGAAGAGCAGATCGATCGGCACGCCACGGTCGAGGCATTCCAGCTGGGTGGTGACGTGGGCCAGACAGCAGTGCTGCGTCGGAATGCCACACTCTCCGACGAGCCGGTCGAGCGCCCGCAGGATTGCCGCCACGGTGTCGATCGAGTCGATTGCCGGATTGACGCCGATCACTGCATCGCCGCAGCCATGCAACAGCCCCTCCACCGTGGCGAGCAGGATCGCCGGCACGTCGTCGGTCGGGTGGTTGGGCTGGATGCGGATGCCAAGCACGCCTGGCTGGCCGAGCGTGGACCGGCAGCGGGAGACGTTTCTGATCCGGCGGGCGGCCATGACAAGATCCTTGCTGCCCATCAGCCTGGCCACGGCGGCGGCCATCTCCGGCAGGAGCGCCCGTTGCAAACGCCGCAGGTCGGCCGGCGTGGTCGAGTCGTCGAGCAGGTGATCGCGAAGCTCCCCGACTGTCCATGACCGGATGCTCGCAAAAGCTGCGGCATCGTGGTCGTCGAGGAGTACCCGGCTCACATCGTCGTCGTCCGGGCATAGAAGAGGCTTGTCGAAGAACTCGGCGAGCGTCACGTCGGCCAAAGCCGTCTTGGCGGCGGCCCGTTCGAGATGTGACGCTGCCCCGATCCCAGCGAGCGTGTCGCCCGCCTTCTCCTCGTTGGCCTTGGCCAGGAGGTCGCGCAGGTCGGCGAACGTAAACCGCTCGCCGCGGATCGTGGAGGCGTGGGGCATGGGGATCAGCAGGTTGTGCTGTTCGTGCAATCGCAGGCGGCCGGCACATGTCGTCGACGTCAAGGAACACAGTGTAATGGGATGTGCGCATGGTATTGAGGTGTCTTGTGGAGTGTGTCGCCCCATGCACCTGGGCGAGCATCCGGGGTGCGTGGAGCGGTCGGGATGGTGTGGCCGTCGCCGGGTCGGCGGAAGTCTCCTTGCGGGATGATTTCGTACGACTAGCTTTCGCGTTGCATCTGTCGTCCATATGCGAAATCCTCCAGGCTTTTCGAGCTTCCGCCGATCCCGGCCGGTCATTGGGCTGCCGCCTGACGGTGCGCGCGAAGATGCTGCGCCGTCAGTCGCCGCAGTTGAGGATGAAGCTGTAGAGCGTGCGTGAGCCAGCGTCGAGGACGATGGCCCAATCGAAACTGATCGGGTAGGGGCCCGAGGAAAGCGCCCTGCCGAACGCGATGTCGACGGGCCGGTCTTCGAAGAAATGTCGGACTGCGGTGGACTCGGCCGACGGCTCAGGGTCTTCGTCGAGCAGGCCGAGTAGATCGAATCCCCTCACCCCGCGTTTGATGACCGTTTTTCCCCGCGCACAGACGGCGATCATCTCTGCATGCTCATCAGGCACGAGCGCCAGCAATGCCGCTCGGGAGGCCGGCAGCTTCGGCTCGGTACAGCCTGCGCTCATCGCGACCGTGATTGGAACATCGGACTCCACGACCGCGTTCACCGCGGCCACAAGGCCACTCTCCGCCGCGTGCATCCGCAGATACGGGCAGTGTCCCTCCGCAGCGAGAGCGGAGAGAGCCGGCATGCCCGCACCGATGCAGGTGCTGGCGTAGACGAGACACGTAGCTGCGGGCAAAGCGGGGCGAGACATGTGATTGCGTCCTTGGGTCAAGTTGGGGGTGGGATCTCGTGTGCTATCTCTGTAGGCGAGATCCCCCGGCGGAAGGGGCAAGCTGGTTTTGTGTTGGTGGTGCGACACCACCAGCGTGGACATCACGGCACGATATCCGGCGCGCGGTGCAGCTCTGGCCGCAATGAGCCAGACCAAAGCAGCCAGGCCAGAGCGGCCGGCGATCCCTCATCGCTTGCTTGGGATGCTACGCCAGGATCGGACGAATGACCGCGCCGTGCACGTCGGTCAGCCGGCGGTCGAAGCCGTTGTGGCGGAACGTGAGCCGCGTGTGATCGATCCCCAGGAGATGGAGGATCGTGGCGTTGAAGTCGTAGAGCGGATGGACGTCGGCCACCGCCTTTACGCCCAGCTCGTCGGTGACCCCGTGACTCACGCCCGGCTTCACGCCGGCGCCGGTCATCCAGCAGGTGAAGCCGTCGGGGTTGTGGTCGCGGCCCTTGGCACCCTTTTGGAAGAAGGGCATCCGGCCGAACTCCGTGCACCAGACGACGAGTGTGTCGGCGAGCAGGCCCCGCTGCCGCAGATCCTTGATGAGCGCGGCGGCCGGCTGGTCGAGGATCGCGGCGTGCCGGTCATACTGCTCCTTGAGCTTCGAGTGGCCGTCCCAGTTCAGCTCGCCGCCGCTGGCGTAGGCGCCGTTGAAGAGCTGCACGAACCGCACCCCCTGCTCGATCAGCCGCCGGGCGAGGATGCAGTTGCGGGCGAACGCGGCCTTCAGCGGGTTCGACTCGTCATCGGCTCCGTAGGCCTTGAGCGTCGCAGCCGACTCGCTCGTGAGGTCGCCGATCGCGGGCATCGAAAGCTGCATGCGGGCGGCGAGCTCGTAGCTCGCGATCCGGGCGGCGAGGGGGCCGTCGCCGGGGTTCCGCTCGAGGTGTCGTGCGTTGATCCGTGCCAGCAGGTCGCGGGCGGCACGGTCGGCCGCCGGGGCCACACCGGTGGGCAGCGCGAGGTGCCGCACCGGCTCCTTCGCCGAGAGCGTCGTGCCCTGAAACTCGGCTGGCAGAAATCCCGGCCCCCAGTTGTTGGAGCTGGCCTGCGGGATGCCGCGCGGATCGGGGATCGCCACGAAGGCGGGGAGGTCCTGGTTCTCGCTGCCCAGCGCGTAGGTGACCCAGGCCCCGAGGCTCGGAAAGCCGTCGAAGACCGAGCCCGTCGAGAGGAAGTTCTCGGCGGGCCCGTGGGTGTTGGTGCGGCTGGTGAGCGAGTGGACGAAGGCGATCTCGTCGGTGAGCTCCGCCAGGTGCGGGATCATCTCGGAGACCATCTTGCCGGTCTGGCCGCGCGGCTTGAATTCATACTGGGGCCGCGCGAGGTTGCCGGCCGGCCCCTGGAACGTGACCGCAGGCCCGCCGGGCAGCGGCTTGTCGTCCCAGACCGCGAGCTCCGGCTTCCAGTCCCAGGTCTCCAGCTGGCTCACGGCGCCCGCGCAAAATATCACGAGCACGTTCTTCGCCTTCGCGGCGAAGTGGGGCGGCCGCGGCGTGTAGGGCCTCGCAGGGTCGATCACGATGCCACGGGGCTCGGCCGCGAGCGACGAGTCGGCAGCCAGGAGGCTGGCGAGCGCGATCGAGCCCAGGCCCGAGGCCGCGTCGCCGAGGAATCGACGGCGGTCGAGCAGCTGCCGGCCGGCAGGGGTCAGGGATTCGAGCGTGCTCATGCCGCTGGCTTTCAGACGGGTTGAAACGGTGTCACGGAATGAACAAAAACTCGTTGGCGTTAAAGATCACGCGGCAGAGCGTCGGCAGGCCGTGCTCGCGGACGAGCGGCTCGGCGAGACTCCGCTCAATCGCATCGGGGCGGCGCGAGAACGCCAGCTCGTAGGCCCGGTCGATCCAGGCGGTCACGGGATCGGTGCCGCCTGGCCTCGCGGCCCGGGCGGTCAACCGCACCGCCGCGACGTCGGCCTCGACGCGAGCGGCGAAAGCCTGTGCCTCGTCGAGCGTGAACGGGCTGTTGAAGAGGTTGAGCGCCTGCAGCGGCGTTGTCGACTGGCGGCGGCGGGCCATCGTCTGGCCAGCGTCCGGGCAGTCGAATGCGCCGAACACGCTCTCCTTCTCCATGCGGATCTTGTGGGCGTAAACCATCCGCCGCCGCCCCATGGCGTCGAACGACTCGATCGGTGGAAACCCGCTCAAGCCCCCGCGGGCCTTGAAGAGGTCGAATCCGGGGCCGCCCATCTCCAGATTGAGCCGGCCGCTCACGGCCAGCATCGAGTCGCGGATCGCCTCCGCCTCGAGCCGCCGCGGCGGAAACCGCCAGAGCAGCCGGCAGTCGGCGTCCTTCGCGATGGCGGCGGCGTCGATCGCGTGGCCCTGCCTGTAGGTCGCCGAGAGCACGATCAGCCGGTGCAGGTGCTTCATCGACCAGCCGTGCGCGACGAACTCGCGGGCGAGCCAGTCGAGCAACTCCGGGTGCGTCGGTGGCGAGCCGTTGCGGCCGAAATCGCTGGCCGACTCGACGAGGCCGGTGCCGAAGTGCCACTGCCAGATGCGGTTGGCCATGACGCGGGCCGTGAGCGGATGCTCCGGCCGCGTCAGCCAGTCGGCAAGCGCCCGGCGGCGGTCCTGCTCCGGGGCATCGGCCGCGAGGTCGGCGGGCGGCACCGCCTTGACGAACACCGCGGGCGCAGCGGGGCCGAGCTCGTCCCGCGGCTGCTCGGGATCGCCGCGGTGGAGGAGCCGCGTCACGTCGGGCTTTGTGAACCGGCCGGCGAACACCTGCTGCCGGTCGCGGGCCGTGGCGATCTCGCCGGGCAGCCGCTTTTTCTCCTGGAGGAGTCGCTCGGCGGCCGCCCGCTCCGCCTCCGGTAGCTTCGATACGACGAGCGGCTCCGGCTTCTCGCCGGGCTTGAACGGGCGGCGGTCGGACGAATCGGCCACGGTCGTCCAGCCGGCGTCGGATGCGGCGTCGGCCTTCCCGCCCGGCGGCGTGCCGGTCCCTGCTGTGTCGGCCGCTGGCAACGGCCGATCGGAGACATCGATGCGGTACCGTACAGCCAGCCGATCCTTGAGCTTGCCGTCGCGATCCCGGCCCCACACGACCCGGTCGATCGTGACCGCCGCGGGAAACTCGATCGTCACCCAGCCGCCGCCCCGTTCGCCCGCCATCCAGCTGCGGTCGTTGCCGTAGCGGCCGTCGTTGATGAATGGCAGCTCGTGACGGCCGGCGGATACGAGGCTGGCCGAGGCCGTCGGCACGCCGCCCGCGGTCGCCAAAGCCACGTTGCGGCCCTCCGTGTCGAAGACCTCGAGCTCGTCGATGCAGGCCTCCGCGGGCCGCTCTCCGAGGGGCGTTGTCTCCAGGATCGTGAACCGGACTCGGCGGACCGACACCGGCCGGAACCGGTCGATATTGATCTCGGGGCCGACCGCGGAGCGGGACGGCACGGCCCCCTCGGCCGCGGCGATCGTAGCCAACGGCTCGAACGTCATGAGCGCCCGGTCGATCTCCACCCGCCGCGCTTCCAGCGCCCGAACCTGCTCGCGGATGGCCTTCGCTTCCGGCGTGTTGAGCGGGCGATCCTCGTAGCGCACGCCGCTGAAGAAAGCCTGCAGCGCGTAATAGTCCCGCTGCGAGACGGGATCAAACTTGTGGTCGTGGCAGCGGGCGCAGCCGATCGTGAGGCCGAGGAACGTGTCGGACGCGTTGAGGATGATGTCGTTGAGGGCGTCCTGCCGGGCGAGCCGCTTCGAGGCGTCGTCCTGGCCGATCTGGCCCGGCAGGAGCACGGCTGCCGTCACGAGGAAGCCCGTGGCTGCGTCCTGGCCCAAGGCGTCGCCCGCCAGCTGCTCGCGGATGAACCGATCATAGGGCGTGTCGGCATTGAACGCGGCGATGCAGTAATCGCGGTAGGGCCAGGCGCTCTTTCGCTCGGTATTCACCTCGTAGCCGTGCGTGTCGGCGTAGCGGACGACGTCGAGCCAGTGCTGGGCGTACCGCTCGCCGTAGCGCGGCGAGGCGAGCAGGCGGTCGACCACCCGCTCGTGGGCGTTGGCCGCGGCGTCGGCGACGAACGCCTCGGCCTCCTCCGGCGCGGGCGGCAGGCCGGTCAGGTCGAACGTCACGCGGCGGAGCCAGGTGACCCGATCGGCCTCGGGCTTCGGCGCGAGGCCCTCCTGCTCGAGCCGCGCGAGGACGAAGCGATCGATTTCGCTGCGCGGCCAGGCTTCGTCGCGCACTGTCGGTGCCTCGCCACGCACGACCGGCTTGAACGCCCAGTGATCAGCCCTGTCGACGACCCGCGCCGTGTCGACGCCGTCAGGCCAGATGGCACCGGCCCGCACCCAGGCGACGACCGTGGCGATCTCCGCGGCCGAGAGCGGCTCGACACCGGAGTCGGCCGGCGGCATCCGCATCCCCGCCTCGTCACCGCGGACGAACCGGACGAGCGGGCTGTCGTCGGGCCTGCCCGGCAGGATCGCGGGCCCGTAGCCGTCGCCGCCGGCGAAGGCGGCCCCCTTCACGTCGAGCCGGAGGCCGCTCTTGGGCAGCTCGCCGGAGTGGCAGGAGCCGCACCGCAGCTCGAGGATCGGCCGCACGTCGCGGACGAAGTCGGGTGCGGTGTCGTCGGCGGCCCGGGCGACCGCAGTCGCGGCGAGCGACAGGATGACCGCGATGACGGTCTGGCTCGTGATGGGCATGGCACGGCTCGGACACTGCGGGCTGAGGACCGGCAGAGCTGCAGCCGCTGCCGACTGACTAACCCCGCAGCCACCCGATCATAACCCCGAGGGCCGCCGCCGTCGCCACGACCACCGGCGTGGTCGCCCAGCCGCGGACCAGCGCCGCTCCGCTCGCGACGGCCACGGCGATGGCCAGGATTGCGGGCCGGCCGTCGGGAGCGAACGAGGCGGCCGCGAGCCGCAGGCCCAGCAGCACGATCGCCGCCACCACAGCCGCGCCGATTGCTGCCATCGCCCTGCCCAGGCCCGACGTGGGCCGGATCCTTCGCACCAGCGGCGCGAGCGCGAAGATCATCGCGAACGACGGGATGAAGGCGAAGAGCGTCGCGATCGCTGCCCCTTCCAGTCCGGCCGCGGCCGCGCCAGCAGGGTCGGCCTTCCAGCCGGCAAGGAAGCCGATGAACGTGACGACGAGGATCAGCGGGCCGGGCGTCGCCTCTCCCATCGCCAGCGCGTCGAACCGCT